>JAESFV010000040.1_pt1 | contig 303151 bp, 308 predicted proteins | sample 9269471 | NCBI WGS metagenome assembly JAESFV01 (sample SAMN14502647, study PRJNA617108) | algae metagenome | isolation source: Symplocastrum torsivum CPER-KK1 and co-occurring heterotrophs from... | place: USA: Central Plains Experimental Range, Colorado | collected 2001-01-01
AACGAGCCCGCGGACACGATCCTTAACTCCCGGCGTTTCTCAACGAATCATGTGACAAACGGCGCCGCCGGACGCCAGCGCTTCGTTAAGAAAGGGTAAACGGCGGTAAATTCATATCGTGGGGCCGGTCCGGACACAGCCCCTATACTCGGGTGATTCGCACCAGCGCCGCCCGGAGAGCCGTCATGGCGATGACGCACACCCATCCCGCGCCCTACCCACAAACCCGCAAAAAGCGGCGCCAGCGCCGTCCCCGCGGCTTGCTGTGGCTGCCGATCGCCATCTTCGTGGCCGGCGTGATCGCGGCGGGTAGCTGGGTGACCTACATCCTGTGGCCGCGCTGGCCTGCCGCCGATCTGACGGTCGACGCGCCGACGCTTCCGATCACCGTGAACGGGGTCAATTTCAACATCCCGCCGGCAGCGATCCGCAACAAGGTCCAGCGCAAGCCGGGAACGCAGGAGCGCGTCGATGTCGTGTTCCTGTGGCCGTCGCTGACGCCGCCAGATCCGGCTGTGAAGACCGGTCCAGTCTCATCGCCGCATGCGATCGACCGGGTGTTCGTAACCATCGCCGCGTTCGGCAACACCCTGCCGCCGCTGGAGCGGTTCAACACCATCTACCCGCGCTATCTGGAGCCGAGCATCTCGACCACGCCGGATGCGCTCACGCTCCGGCCGTTCCGTGACGGAACGCCCTATCAGGGCGAAGACATCATCTTTAGCGACCGCAATCCCGGACGCTTCATGGTCCGCTGCACGCGCGACAGCGCGACCGGCTCCGCCATTGGCATGTGCCTTTACGAGCGGCGGATCGACCAGGCCGATATCACCGCCCGCTTCCCGCGCGCGTGGTTGTCCGAGTGGCAGACGGTGTCGGAGGGCCTGGAGAAGCTGATCCGGCAGCTCGTGGGAGCACAACTCCGGACGTCGTAACGCTCGCAATCCGGCTCGATATCCGAGCTCGCCGAGCATCGCTCGCTCAGCCGCGAGCTTCCGATGTTCTACGAGCATTGAAAATCGGCACTTTGGAATATTCTTCTAAGATGCCGATTTCATAGGCGACGCAGCCTTACGGCTCCAGATCCGTCTCCAGGATCGCCATCTGGAAATTATAGGACTTGTCATCGTCCTCATCGTCGACGAACAACACGCCGATGAATTCCTCGCCGATATAGACTTCGGCGGAATCGTCCTTCTTCGGACGCGGCACCACGCGGATCTTCGGGTTGTCGAACAACCGCTTCAGATACGCGTCGATCTTCTTGATTTCCTGGACGTCCACGATCGCCTCACCTGCATGTTTTCAAACGCAGGCACTTAGCCCACGCAATCGAATGCTCAATACGTCAGGCTGCGGCCGGACGCAAAGCCGTAAATTCACTTGGTCTTAGCTGCCGACTTCGAACAGCATGTCCATGCGGCGCGACGGTTCGGCGCAGCCGGCGGTCCCGACCACGCGCGCCGGAACGCCGGCGACCGTCACATTGTTCGGCACCGGCTTGATCACCACCGACCCCGACGCGATGCGCGCGCAATGCCCGACCTCGATGTTACCGAGGATTTTTGCGCCGGCTCCGATCAGCACGCCGCGCCGGATTTTCGGATGGCGGTCGCCGTCTTCCTTGCCGGTACCGCCGAGCGTGACGCCATGCAGCATCGACACATCGTCATCAACCACGGCGGTTTCGCCGATCACGATGCCGGTCGCGTGGTCGACGAAAATGCCGCGTCCGATCTTTGCTGCGGGATGAATGTCGCACTGGAAGACGGCGGACGAGCGGCTCTGGAGGTAGAGCGCGAAATCCTTCCGGCCCTTGCCGTAGAGCCAATGCGCCAGACGATGCGTGACGATGGCGTGGAAGCCTTTGTAATACAGCACCGGCTCGATGAAGCGGTCGGTCGCCGGATCGCGGTCGATGGTGGCCACGATGTCGGCGCGGAATGCGTCGCCGATCGAGGGCTCGTCTTCCAGCGCATCGGCATAGGCCTGGCGGATCATCTCGCCCGAGACGTCCTGATGGTCGAGCCGCTCGGAGGCGCGATGCACCACCGCCGCTTCGAGCGTATCGTGATGCAGGATGGTCGAATAGATAAAGGTCGCCAGCGCTGGCTCGGCGCGCACGATTGCGTCGGCCTCCTCGCGGACTTTCGTCCAGACCGGGTCGAGCTTGCCGACGGTGTTTGCCGGACGGACCTGATAATGCGCCATGGATACGTCTCGCTTCCGATCGTTCGAGGCTAACACATAAAGGTTGAAATTGATCTCCGCCACCCCGGCTTTTCGCGGGCAGCAGGTGGCTTTTGCGCATGCCCGCAGAATATTTTTCTACGGGGCGTGGCTATCTCATTCCGAACGCTGGGATTTCGTCACGACAATGTCGCCGCCTGCCGCTCTTTCGAGCGGCCGAGAAATTCGATAACCGCGTTTGAAAAATGATCGTTGGCATCCCCCGCCACCATATGCCGGGCGCCGCCGACATCGACATATTCGGCGTGAGGCACGAGTTCGAGGAACTCGCGCGCATGGGCCTCCTGGACCAGTTCGGACGAGCCGCCGCGCACCAGCAAGGCCGGCACCTTGATGTTGCGCGCGGCATCGAGCATCGACTCTTCCAGCCGTTTGCGGTCGGGATCGAAGCTCTTGCGCCCCTGCATAAAGCGTGGGTCCCAGTGCCAGCGCCAGCGGCCGTCCGGACCGAGCCGCAGATTCTTCTTGAGCCCTTCGGTGCTTTTGGGGCGCGGCCGGTGCGGCAGATATTCGGCCACCGCGTCCGCCGCCTCCTCGATCGTGGCAAAGCCGTCCTCGGCGTGCGCACGCATGAAGCCCTGCACCTTGTCGACGCCCTCATAGTCGACCCGCGGCGTGATATCGACCAGCACAAGAGAAGACAGTACATGCTCGCCGCCGTCGCGGAAGCTTTCGCCTTCCGCGAGCATGGATGCGATACCGCCCATCGATGCGCCGATCGCAACCGGCTTGCTGCTGTGCCGGCGCTCAAGCTCTGCAGCGATGGCCTTCACATCGCCGGCGAAATCGACCCACGAATAGGCGCCGTCCGCGACCCATTCGGAATCGCCATGACCACGCTGATCGATCGCATAGGCCGTCCAGCCGCGCCGCGCGAGTTCCGCAGCCGTCGTTCGCCAGGCGTGCCGGGTCTGACCGCCGCCATGCAGCAGCATCACGGACGGCCCCTTGTCGCCGAACACGTCACCGACAAGGCGGTTGCCGTTTGCTCCGGTGAAGGCCGCCTGGGCCGGGGTGACATGCTTGCTCATGGCGTTCCAATCAGGCTTGTTCGTCGAGAAACTGAAGCACCGCGGCCTTGAAAACCTTGTCTCCGACCGCGAGCATGTGGTCGCGCCCGGGAATGTCGAGCGCGCGCGCATTGCGCATCACGGCGGCGAGCCGTCCGGCAGAACCCGCTACGTCGTCCTTGGTGCCGACCGCAACCAGCGTCGGCGTCGTGATCTGCGAGACCTCGTCAATGCTCATGACCTGACGCGATCCGCGAATGCATGCTGCCAGCGCACGGCGATCCGATTTGGTCTGGTCCGCAAAGGCGCGAAACGTACGCGCCATCGGATCGGTCACATCCGCGAGCGACGGCGCTTCCAGCGCCTCGGCGATGCTTTCCGGCAAGCCCACGCCATCGATCAGCTTATAGCCGAGACCGCCGAGGATGGCCGAGCGCACGCGTTGCGGATGGGACGCTGCGAGAAAAGCGGTGATCCGTGCGCCCATCGAATAGCCGAACACGTCTGCACGCTCGATCTCGAGATGATCCAGCAAGGCGAGCACATCGTCGGCCATCTTGCCGGTGTGATAGTCGGCCGGGTCATAGAGCTTGGTCGACTGGCCGTGGCCGCGATTGTCGAGAGCGATGAAGCGCCGGCCTGCGCCGGTCAGCGTCGAGACCCAGCCCGGATAGACCCAGTTGGCCTCGCGGTTCGACGCGAAGCCGTGGATGAGAACGATGGGGTCACCTTGGCCCTCGTCGAGATAGGCAATCTCGACGGTGCCGTGTCTGAAGCTTGGCATGTCGTGGATATAGGCCTTTCAAAAGCGGCCGGACCCTACCCGTGCTCCGCCGCGATTGCCAAGCGCCGCTGGCGCTGAAGTTCCCGTTTTGCGTGGCGGACCTTCCGCCGCTGCAACCCTCGCCAGGTGGCACGTTCCACCGCGCCCTTCGCGGTCGAAACGAAGCCAAAGACCGTCAGCGCCGCCCACAGCACCCACAACGACAGGTCGAAGGCGGCAACGGTGAGCGCAATCGCGCCCCGGCCGAGGAACTTGAGGACGGCGCGGGTCTTGCCGCCCTGCTTTTCCGCGAGCTTGGCCACCCGCGCCATCTGGCGGGGTGAATCCGAAATCTTCAACCCGTCCAGCGCCGCCCGTGTCCCCGCCTTGGCCTGGACCTCGCCCACATTGCGGGTGAGCCGGAACAGATCGTCGGCTTTCTCGAGCTTGACCGCCCCGCGAACGGCACGGACGGTTGCGGCCGGGTTCACCGACGATGCGCCGTCGATGGCGGTCCGGAGCGCCTTGCCATCGACCACCGACCGCAGCGTGCGCCCGACCGATTCAGCCATGCGCGCGGAAATGCGGCCGGTCTTGCGCGCGGCCTTCACCAGCGACAGCCCGACCCGCGCGGGGGCGCCGGTGCCGAGCGAGGCATAGGTGCCCGCGGTCACGGCAATGCCGACCGCTGACAGTCCCAAAATGAGGTGATCGACCTCCTGGCCCGAGGCATAGCGGGAGCCTTCCCGCACCGCGTCGCGGATGTCGCCGAAAACGAACAGATCGCCCAGCGCAGTTCCTGCCAGACTGACCACATCGTCCGGTTCGCCGACGATCAGGCCGCGGGTGAAATTCTCCGCCGTTTTGATCGCCCCGGAGGCTTTCGCGACTGCGACATCGACCTTAGCCGTGAGTTCGGGGGCAACCGCAACATTCCGGTCGCGCGCCAGTTCGACGAAGCTTTGGGCAAGCTCCGAGTCGTCCGCCGCAAGCGCCGCCTCGATCTCCCGGGTGGCCGCTTCGCTGTTGAAACTGCGCGCCAGCTTGCGGTCGGCGAGCGCAGCCGGATCGTCCTGCACCACCAAGAGCCAGCCGGCCTCGATTGCGGGCGGCAGAAGCGCGAGCGCAGCAATTCCGAACACGCCGGCTGCGATCATCAAGAGCCGCATGCGCACAAAGGCGGCGCGCATCGGTCCAGCCGGGGGTTCAGGGACATGCATCGAAGAGGGTCTCGTTGACCGCGGTTCAGCGCTAACGGAGATGTTGCAATTTTTTGGTGTTTTTCAAGGGCTCACCAGGGCATTGCCGGGATCAACCCGCAAAGCCGTTTCGGGTTGCGCCGCTTTGCCGTGGTTGGTTAATGGTGGCATTGATTACCGGGCGACCGGCGCTATTGTGCCACGCAACACGATCTCAACCGACAGAATCGAAGGCTGAGCCGACCATGGCCGATCAGGGTGTTCCACATTTCCAGAACGAGGCCGGCGTGCCGGTGATCGAAGTCGGCGCCAAGGAATTCATGTGCATCGGAGCCCGCCCTCCCTTCGACCATCCGCATATTTTCTGCGACATGGGCGCCGATAACGAGATCATCTGCGAATATTGCTCGACCCTGTACCGCTACAATCCGGCGCTGGGCCCGTCCGAATCGCGCCCTGCCGATTGCGCCTGGACCGACCCGCAGGCCGCCTGACGTCAGTGGCCCGCCCACCCGCAGCGGCACCCTCGCGGACCATCCTGATTGCGGGTGCCGGAATAGGCGGGCTGACAGCGGCGCTGACGCTGGCTCGCCGCGGCTACCGCGTAGTGGTTGCCGAACAGGCGAAAATGCTGACGGATGTCGGCGCCGGCATCCAGCTCTCTCCCAATGCAACCCGCATCCTGCAGGCGCTTGGCGTCGCGGAACGGCTGAGCACGAGTGTCGTCGTACCTGAGGGATTGTCCGTCCGCAGCGCCGGGTCCGGCGCCGAGATCGCATGGATGCCGATCGGGCAAGCGATGGAATTTCGCTATGGCGCGCCCTACTGGATGCTGCACCGGGGCGATCTGCAGTCAGCACTTGTCGAAGCGGTCGCCGAACAGCCAGACGTGGTTCTGACACTCGGCACCAAGGTCGAAGACTTCGCCATTCATCCCAAGGGCATCACTGCGCAATTGCGCGATGCAAGCGGCACCCGCGAGGAACGGGTGCCGGCGCTGATCGGCGCCGATGGCATCTGGTCGACCGTCCGGACGCAACTCGGAGACAAGTCGAAACCGGAATTCCGCAACCGCACCGCATGGCGCGCGTTGCTGCCGGCATCAGCCGTGCCGGAAGAGTTTCGGCGGCCGGTCACGCGGCTCTGGCTCGGACGCGACGCGCATCTGGTCCATTATCCGGTGCGCGGCGGCACGCTGATCAATATTGTCGCGATTGTCGCCGACCGATGGAAGTCGCCCGGCTGGACCGCGCCGGGCGCGCGCGATCAATTGTTGGGTCACTTCACGCGCGGAAGCTGGGCGAAGGCCGCGCGCGATCTCGTCGGCACGCCGGAAAACTGGGCGAAATGGGCGCTGTTCGATCGCAGCGACAACCGCTTCCCCGATCACGCTCCGGTCACGCTGATCGGCGACGCAGCGCATCCCATGCTGCCGTTCCTTGCTCAGGGCGCGGCAATGGCGATCGAGGACGCGGAAATTCTCGCCAGGTGTCTGGCCTCGCCGGCCGCCGATCCCGAGCCCGGCCTGCGGCGCTACGAAGGCTTGCGCCGCGCGCGGGTCGCGAGGGTTCAGCAGGAAGCCCGCGCCAACAGCCGCACCTATCACATGTCCGGTCCGGCGGCGCTCGCTCGTAACCTCGCGATGCGACTGATGGGCGGAGAGCGGCTTCGCGCGCGCTACGACTGGCTTTACGATTGGCGGCCAGACTGATCCCGTCCTCGCCGCCGCGTAGAAACGCCATGTTCGAGACCAGTATCGCAGGCAGTCTGCCGAAACCGTCATGGCTTGCCGAGCCCGAAAAGCTATGGGCCGGCTGGCGTCTCACCGGCGAAGCGCTCGACGAAGGCAAGCGCGACGCTACCATTCTCGCGGTCAAGCTGCAGGAGGATTGCGGCATCGACATCGTGACCGACGGCGAACAGGCGCGCCAGCATTTCGTGCACGGCTTCCTGGAACGGATTGACGGCATCGACTTCGCCAACAAGGTCGAGATGGGAATCCGCAACGACCGCTACAAGGCGATGGTGCCGGTGGTCGTTGCGCCGCTCCGCCTGAAGGATCGCGTCCACGCGCTGGAGGCGCAAGCCGCTCGCGCGCATACGACGCGTAAACTGAAAATCACCCTGCCCGGCCCGATGACGATCGCCGACACCATCGCCGATCGTCATTACAACGACCGCGTGGCGATGGCCTTTGCCTTCGCCGATTGCCTCAATGCGGAAGCACGCGCGCTCGAAGCCGACGGCGTCGATGTGATCCAGTTCGACGAACCGGCCTTCAATGTCTTCATGCGCGAGGTGACAGACTGGGGCATCGCGGCGCTGCATCGCGCGATTGCCGGTCTCTCCTGCAAGACCGCGGTTCACATCTGTTACGGCTATGGCATCAAGGCCAATGTCGACTGGAAGAACACGCTCGGCGCGGAGTGGCGGCAATACGAGGAGATTTTCCCGGCGCTCGCGGCAAGCCGCATCGATCAGGTGTCGGTCGAATGCCGCAACTCGAAAGTGCCCTTGTCGCTGTTGTCGCTGCTCGAGAGCAAGGACGTTCTGGTCGGCGCAATCGATGTTGCGACCGACGATATTGAGGCGCCGGAGGATGTCGCGTCCACCATTGAAGCGGCAATGCAGTACGTGCCGAAGGAGCGGATTATCGCCTGCACCAATTGTGGCATGGCGCCGATGAAGCGCACGATTGCGGAAGCAAAGCTGAAGGCGCTCGGCGACGGGGCGAAACTGGCGCGAAAGAGATTCGGCTAGCAATCGCAATCTTTTCGCGAAGGCGACTACCGGTCCGAGCGACCCAGCACCTCCATCAATTCCGCGATCTTTTGCCGCTGATCGGCGCTGTTTCCGGAGGCGATGGCGCCTTCCACGCAATGGGCGACATGGTCGCGCAGCACCTCTTCCTCGACGCGCCGCAAGGCCGCGCGTACGGCCGAAATCTGCGTCACGATATCGATGCAATAGCGATCCTCGTCGACCATGCGCGCAAGACCGCGCACCTGCCCTTCGATCCGCTTCAGTCTTTTCGACACCTGGGCCTTGGCTTCCGCATGCATGACCGTTATATACCCCCCTAGGGTATAAACCGCAAGGCCGGACCATGGTGCAGGATTCCCACGCCAACCACTCTCACGCCGGGTGCTGCCATGGCGGCTCCCATGGAGGGCCTCATGGCGGCACCGCACACGCCGATGCAACGGATCCGTCTAATGCGATCGACCCGGTCTGCGGGATGACTGTCGATCCGCATACTGCCAAGCACCGCCATGATCATCTGGGACGCACCTATTATTTCTGCTCGGCCGGCTGCCGCACCAAATTCATCGCCGATCCGGGCAAGTATCTCTCTCCCGAGGAACACCAAGCCGAGCCCGTGCCGGAGGGGACGATCTACACCTGTCCGATGCATCCGGAGATCCGCCAGGTTGGACCCGGCTCCTGCCCGATCTGCGGCATGGCGCTCGAACCCGATCTGGTGACAGCGGATAGCGGCCCCAATCCCGAACTCGCCGACATGACGCGGCGCTTATGGATCGGTCTTGCGCTGGCGATACCGGTCTTCGCGCTGGAGATGGGATCGCACCTGGTCGGCGGACACGGCCTCGTGCCGCAACCATGGTCGAACCTGATCCAGTTCGCGCTTGCGACCCCCGTCGTGTTGTGGGCGGGCTGGCCGTTCTTCGAGCGCGGCTGGCAATCGATTCTCACGCGAAACCTCAACATGTTCACGCTGATCGCGCTCGGCACCGGCGTCGCCTGGTCCTACAGCGTGGCCGCGACTTTCGTGCCGTCGCTGTTTCCAGCGGCCTTCCGCGGCCATGACGGATCAGTCGCGGTCTATTTCGAATCCGCCGCCGTGATCACGGTGCTGGTGCTGCTCGGGCAGGTGCTGGAGTTGCGGGCGCGCGAAGCGACCTCCGGCGCGATCAAGGCGCTGCTCAACCTGGCCCCGAAGTCGGCGCACCGCATCGGCGACGACGGCAATGAGCACGAGATCGCGATCGATGAGATCGCGGTCGGCGACAGCATCCGGGTTCGGCCAGGAGAGAAAGTGCCGGTCGACGGCGAGATCGTTGAGGGACGTTCGACCATCGATGAATCGATGGTGACGGGCGAGTCGATGCCGGTTAGCAGGGAGATCGGCGGCAAGGTGATCGCGGGGACGATCAACCGCAGCGGCTCATTTGTCTTCCGCGCCGAACAGGTCGGGCGCGATACGCTGCTCGCCCGCATCGTGCAGATGGTGGCGCAAGCGCAGCGCTCGCGCGCGCCGATCCAGCGGCTCGCCGATCAGGTCTCCGGCTGGTTCGTGCCGGCAGTGGTTGCGGTTGCGCTGATCGCTTTCGGCGCGTGGTCGGCTTTCGGACCCGAACCGCGCTTCGCCTACGGCCTCGTCGCGGCGGTGTCGGTGCTGATCATCGCCTGCCCCTGCGCGCTTGGTCTGGCGACGCCAATGTCGATCATGGTCGGTGTCGGCCGCGGCGCGCAGGCCGGCGTCCTGATCAGGAATGCCGAGGCGCTCGAGCGGATGGAAAAGGTCGATACGCTGGTCATTGACAAGACCGGAACGCTGACGGAAGGCCGGCCGGCGCTCACCGGTCTGGTCGCGGCGAGCGGTTTTGACCAGAACGAGGTGTTGCGACTTGCCGCGAGCGTCGAGGCCGCGAGCGAGCACCCGATTGCAACAGCGATCGTCTCCGCGGCGAAAAACCGGGCGCTGCCACTGTCGCGGGTCGAAGGATTCGACTCGCCGACCGGTAGAGGGGCAATCGGCAACGTTGGCGGTCGGCAGGTCGCAATCGGCAGCGCGTCGTACCTCACCGAACTCGGGATCGATAGCGCGTCCATGCAAGCCGACGCCGACCGCCTGCGCGGCGATGGCGCGACCGTCGTGTTCGCTGCAGTGGGCGGCAAGGCCGCGGGCCTGATCGCGATCTCCGACCCGGTCAAGGCCGAAACTCATGCTGCGCTTCGAGCGCTGCGCGCGGAAAACATCCGCGTGGTCATGCTGACCGGCGACAATCGGACGACCGCGCTGGCAGTCGGCAAAAAGCTCGGCATCACGGAGATCGAAGCCGAGGTTCTGCCCGACGGCAAGGCTGCTGTGGTGCAAACGCTCCGAAACGAAGGACGAATCGTTGCGATGGCCGGCGACGGCGTCAACGACGCCCCGGCACTCGCAGCGGCCGATGTCGGCATAGCGATGGGTACCGGCACCGATGTGGCGATCGAAAGCGCCGGCGTGACGCTACTAAAGGGCGATCTCACCGGCATCGTGCGCGCGCGCCACCTGTCGGAGACGGTGATGCGCAACATTCGCCAGAACCTGTTTTTTGCCTTTGTCTACAACGCGGCGGGGGTCCCGGTCGCGGCCGGGCTGCTCTATCCCGCCTTCGGCATCCTGCTGTCGCCAATCGTGGCGGCAGCAGCAATGGCCTTGTCTTCGGTCAGTGTGGTCGGAAATGCGCTCAGGCTGCGCAACATCCGACTTTAAAGCACGCTGTTCTCAAAAAACGGCAAGATATTTCAGCAGCGACAACACGCCGATGATGATGACGATGATGCGCACGATCTGCTTCGCGCGGCCGTCGATCGGCAGCATGTTGACCAGATAAAGAACCAGAATGACAACAAGAAACGTGATCAGGATGCTGATCAAGGGGCCCATGGCTGGCCGATCCTTTCAATGATGGCGGGGATATGTTCGTGCGACGGACCGATAATACGCGGTCCGGAAAAAAGTTCCATCCGCTATTGGACAGCGCGCTCGCTGACGGTTCTGAACTTCAATGCGCAATTGCGCTCCGCAGCGGTCGACTCAAGCTCGCGCAGGTCACCGAGCACAGTATTGTACTCATTCTGATAGGCGATGGCGATCGCGATCTCACCGCCCGCACCCTGCCGGGCCTTCTGCATCAACTGGTTGAGCTCCCGCTCGCGCTTGACCAGGTCGCCGCCGCGCTTGTCCATCTGATCGCAACTGAAGACGCGGAATTTTCCGGGACGGCTCGCATTCATGGCCAGTTCGTGACTGGCGCAGCCGGTCACCGCGAGCAAGCCAGCAAGGGCAACAAATAAGACGCGCGGATTGCCGTAGACGATCATGACGGGTTGGTTAGAGACCAATTGGGGCAAAAGCCGGATGCCGTGCCTGCGTTGCCTGCTGGTGCGGACGGAGGGACTCGAACCCTCACGAGGTTACCCTCAACGGATTTTAAGTCCGTTGCGTCTACCATTCCGCCACGTCCGCGGGGGCCCCGAAGGCGCGCCGCACCATGGCGCAGCGGATGCGTCGCGGCAAGCCGCTTACCCGCCTTCGCGGATCGGCGGCATGAAGGCAAGACCCGTGTCCCACGGAAAGAAGATCCAGGTGTCCTGCGACACCTCGGTGACGAAGGTATCCACTAGGGGCCGTCCCATCGGCTTGGCATAGACGGTGGCGAAATGCGCCTTCGGGATCAGGTCGCGCACCACCCGCGCGGTCTTTCCGGTATCGACGAGATCGTCGACGATCAGAACGCCCTGCCCGCCGCCGTGAGCGCCGCTGGTAACAGCGTCGGCGATGCCTTTAAGAACCCGAAGCTCGCCCTGCCGGCCGACACCCGAACCGGCATAGCTCTCCACGCAGACCGTCTCGATCAGCCGCACATTGAGCTCCCGCGCCACGATCGCCGCAGGTACCAGACCGCCGCGGGTTACGCATACGATGGCGCTGAACGGGCCGGCTGCGGCCAGCCGCCAGGCCAGCGCCCGTGCATCGCGGTGAAACTGGTCCCACGATACGGGGAAATGTTTCGGCGCATTTGGATGCTGTTCGGCCATCATCATCGTTTGTCCCCCGGCAACGCTCCCGCCATGCCTTGGCAGAGGCAGGCTGCCAACGCCAGCACGGCCCGGTCCACAGGAAAATGAAGCGATTTGCGTCAGGTCCGGTCGAGCACAAAATCGAAGCGGGCGTCGGACGCGCCGGTAAAGGTCATATCCAGCTCCGGCCGGTAGATCGGGTCGCGGCGGTTTCCCGGGTCCGCCGGGAAATAGAGCTGGGTAGTGAGGACCGGCCCGTTCGCCGCCTGAACCTTCACATGATAATGCGGCGTGCGCCCGGTATAGCGCGCCGGCCGGATCGTCAGAAAGCGGTAGCGTCCCTGCGCATCGGTGAACTGGTGGCCGCGGCCGCGGAAACCCCGGTTGTCATAGTCGCCGTCGGCATCGGCATGCCACAGATCGACCAGCGCTTTGGCAATGGGGCGGCAATCGCGCGTCAGCACCAGGCCGGTCAGCGTCACCGGGCTCCCCTTGAGTTCGGCGCGCAGGTCGGAGCGCAGCGGCGATTTGGGTTTAAAGAACGGCCCCTCGGTCTGCGGGCGGGTTGCCTGTGTGTCGGCGCTACATTGCGGGGTGAGCGGCAATTGCTGGCCAGACGCAAGCCTGGGCAAGGCCAGCGCCGCAATCGCGCCGGCGCCGAGTCCGATCATCCGACGGCGCGGAAAGGTCTGCTGGCTCATTTCATCCTCCGGTTCTGCCCGTCGCATCGGCGGCTTTGATCCGGCCGACCACAATCAGCCGCTCCGGGTTTCCCGGATCACGGCGCACCGCCACGATTTCTCCCTGTGACGGCATGACACCCGCAAGAAGCTCGATATTGTCGCCATGCGTCACCACTACCAGGAGCCCCTCACCGTTCCAGCCGGAAAGGGTCTGACGGGCGGCAAGCGTCAAGTCGGCGCGCTGTCCGTACAGCACATAGGCATTGTTGAAGGCCGATTGCCGCTCGACGGGTCCGAGTTGCATCAGGGTCGCAGTCTCGATCGTCCGGCACCATTCCGACGCCACGATCTTCTCGGGCGCGATTGCCTTGGCGCGGAAGGCGTCGCCCAGAGCACGCGCCTGTTGGCGCCCGCGCTCGCTCAGATTGCGCTGCGTGCTGCAATCGTCGAGTCGCCAGCCTTTCGGATCGCCGACGCCCGGCGCATCGGCATGCCGGATCAGAGCGATGGTGCCGGGTGCCTTGAGGACGGACCAATCGGCCGCGCCTGCTAGCGACGCAGACGCCATGATGGCGATGCCGGCAACCGTCCGAACCAGAAGCATCCACATGCCAACGCAGCTAGCGCGGGCACGGCGCAAACGGGAATCACAAGAGCGTTGGAACTTCAGGACGCCCTGAGCTTGGCCTTGACGTTCGCCAGCATGTCCTCGACCGCAACCTTTGCCGTCGCCAGCACGTCCGGGTCCCGCGAGCGGACCACCACATTGGTATTGGGTCCGGACGCGTCATCGAAAAACGGATAGCTGCCGAAGCTGGCGTCGGGATGGGCCTTTGCCAGCTCGCCGAGTTCGGTGCCGATATCGCCCTCCCGCGCATCGGCGCGGATCGATACCGACAGCATCTGCTTCCCGGTCCGGAGCTTCGGCCCGACCTCGTCGAGCATGGCCTGCATGATGCTCGGCACCCCCGCCATCACGATCACATTGCCGATCCAGAATCCGGGCGCCAGCGAGACCTTGTTGGTGACGAGATCGGCGCCGTGCGGGATCCGGGTCATGCGCATGCGCGCCTCGTTCAGGTCCGGTCCCTTGAAGCGCTGCTGCAGAAGTGCGACAGCGCGCGGATCGTAATCGATCGGCACATCGAAGGCCTTGGCGACGCTGTCGGCGGTGATGTCGTCGTGGGTCGGCCCGATGCCGCCGGTTGTGAACACGTAGGAATAACGATGCCGCAGCGCATTAAGGGCGACGACGATGTCCTCCTCGACATCGGCCACGACACGGACCTCCCGCAGGTCCACGCCGATCGCGGTCAGGTATTCGGCGATGTAGCCGATATTCTTGTCCTTGGTCCGCCCGGACAGGATTTCGTCGCCGATAACCAGAATCGCGGCGGTGACCGTCGCGTCATTGTCCGCTTCGCTCATCGGCATTAGACTCCTCTCCTGCTTTGGTACCGCGAGCGCCTCGCGGGCTCAAGCAGGTGAACGAAAAGGTGTCACCGGACAGGCCCTGCGCCCTTTCCATGGGCAAAAAGGCCGAACTGGTCCCCCTTCCATTCTGACGGAACTGGCGCGAAGCTTGCAGCGTTTACGGCTGCTGGGGAAGGACCTTTGGGGGACATGGCGGTTGCGTTCGACGAGATGAGCGGTGTGGACGGCCAGATCCGACCCGCCTATTCGCAATTGTCTGCCTGGCTATCGCATGTTCGCCCGGACGAACTGGATTTGCGGCGCCGCGAAGCGGAGGTGCTGTTCAGGAGGATCGGAATCACCTTTGCCGTCTATGGCGAAGCCGATGCGACCGAGCGGCTAATTCCCTTCGATGTGATCCCCCGCATTCTCTCGGGGACCGAGTGGCGCACGCTCCGGCTCGGCCTGGAGCAGCGGGTCAAGGCGATCAACGCCTATATTCGGGACATTTACGGCAAGCGGGAATGCCTGCGTGCCGGAATCATTCCCGACGACCTGGTGTTTCAGAATCCGGCGTTCCGGCCGGAAATGAATGGGCAGAGGGTCCCGCACGACATTTATGTGCATATCGCCGGCATCGATATCGTGCGGGTGGATGCCGACACCTTCTACGTGCTGGAAGACAACGCCCGCACCCCGTCCGGCGTCTCCTACATGCTGGAAAACCGGGAGATCATGCTGCGGCTGTTTCCCGAACTGTTCTCGCGCCACCGGGTGGCGCCGGTCGACAATTATCCCGACGATCTGCTGGCGACGCTGCAATCGGTCGCGCCGATCGGCTCGGCCGCCGAGCCGACGGTCGTGCTGATGACCCCGGGCGTTTTCAATTCGGCCTATTACGAGCACTCGTTCCTGGCCGACAAGCTCGGCGTCGAACTGGTCGAGGGCCGCGACCTCTTCGTCAAAGGCGAAGTGGTTTACATGCGCACCACCCAGGGGCCGAAGCGGGTGGACGTGATCTACCGGCGCATCGACGATGACTTCCTCGATCCCCTTGCCTTTCGGCCCGATTCCGCACTTGGGGTGCCCGGCCTGATGGCTGCCTACCAGTCGGGCAATGTGACGCTTGCCAATGCCGTCGGCACCGGGGTGGCCGACGACAAGGCGGTCTACAGCTACATGCCCGACATCGTGAAATTCTTCCTCGGCGAGGAGCCGATCCTGAAGAACGTGCCGACCTGGCGCTGTCGCGAAGAGGAACACCTGTCCTACGTGCTCGACTACATCGAGCAACTGGTGGTGAAGGAGGTTCACGGCTCGGGTGGCTATGGCATGCTGATCGGACCCGCAGCCGACAAGGCGAGCATCGCCGCCTTCCGCGCCAAGCTCAAGGCCGCGCCCAAGAACTTCATCGCGCAGCCGACGCTCGCGCTCTCGACCTGCCCCACCTGCGTGGATTCCGGGGTGGCGCCGCGCCATGTCGATCTGCGGCCATTCGTGCTGACCGGCCGCGACAAGATTAGGATCGTGCCCGGCGGGCTGACGCGGGTCGCGATGAAGGCCGGTTCGCTCGTGGTCAATTCCAGCCAAGGCGGCGGCACGAAGGACACCTGGGTACTGGACGGCTGATGCTTTCGAGAACCGCCGACAACCTCTACTGGCTGGCGCGCTATGTCGAGCGCGCGGAATATCTCGCGCGTATCCTGGAGGCGACCCAGCGCCTGACCTCGCTGCCGATCGCCTATATCGGCGAAAGCAACGAATGGGAATCGGCGCTGCAGACGGCGGGTTGCGCGCACGCTTTCTTCGAGGCCTATGAGGAGGCCAACGAGGAAAACGTCACCGACTTCCTCGCCTTCTCGACTGCGAACCCCTCCTCCATCCGCTCGTGTTTCGAGGTCGCCCGCACCAATGCGCGCGCGGTCCGTACTGCGCTCACCATGGAAATGTGGGACGCGATCAACGGGACCTGGCTCGAACTGCGCCGCTACGGCAATGGCCCGACCTCGCGCGAGGAATTGTCGCGCTTCCTGCGCTGGGTTCAGGAATCGTCGCTGCGGTTCGACGGCTCGGCCTACCGGACCATGCTGCGCAACGACGCTTACTGGTTCTCGCGGCTCGGACTGTATCAAGAGCGCGCCGACAACACCGCGCGCATCCTCGATGTCAAATACCACATGCTGCTTCCCGCCAACGAGCATGTCGGCGGGCCGCTCGATTATTTCCAGTGGGCTGCGATCCTGCGTTCGGTCTCTGCGCTGACCTCCTACCACTGGGTCTATCGCGAGAATGTCAAACCGTGGCTGGTCGCCGACCTCCTGATCCTGAAGGAGGAAATGCCGCGCTCGCTCGCAAGCTGCTACGAGAATCTGGTGCGCTATCTCGATGCGATTGCGGTCGCCTATGGGCGGCAAGGTCCTTCGCAGCGGCTCGCGCGCGGCGTCCGGACCCGGCTGCAGAATGCCCGGATGGAAGCCATCTTCCAGAACGGCCTGCACGAATTCATCCAGGAATTCATCGCCGACAACAATCGCATCAGCGCCACCATCACCCAGCAATATCTGGCGTAGCCTTCAACCCTTTGTGGCCTATCAATTCAGGAAGCAATCGTGACAAGACTCAGTCCTAAAGCGCTCCTCACGAACATATTGGCTGCCGCTCTGGTTCTTGCCGGCGTCGGTTTTGCGCATAGCCAAGCGTATCCTTCCAGGCCCATAACGCTCATCATTCCGCAGGCGCCGGGGGGCGGCTCCGATACCATCGGCCGTTACATCGCGGACAAACTGAAAGATCGGCTGGGGCAGCCGGTCGTCACCGAGAACCGGCCCGGAGCGGCCGGCATGCTTGGCGCGGCGGCCGTCAAGCGCGCTCCGGCCGATGGTTACACACTGCTGCTGGGCGCAATCGACACAATCGTAACACCGCTCGTCAGTCGCAATCCTCCGATCGACGGCATGAAGGACTTCGTGCCGATTACCCAGCTTGCGACGTCGCACAACGTCTGGCTGGTCGGGCCCGGCTTCCAAGGCAATTCATTGAAAGATCTGGTCGCGGCCGCCAAAGCCAACCCCGGTTCGATCGACTACGCCTCATCGGGCTTCGGCAGCATGCAGCATCTGGCCGGCGCGATGCTGAGCGCCCAGGCTGACATCAAGCTGGGACACGTTCCATACAAGGGCGGACCGCCGGCCTTCGCGGATGTGATCGGTGGCCGCGTACCCGCGATGGTGTCCGGCTTCCAGGGCGCGCTGCCGCAGATCAAGGCGGGCAAGGTCCGTGGCCTCGCCGTCACGGGCAAGCAGCGCTCGCCGGCTTTGCCGGATCTTCCGACTGTGTCAGAAACTCTTGGACTGCCCAATTACGAAGCGCTGAACTGGCAAGGCTTGTTCTTCCCCGCCGGGACGCCCGAGCCCGTCGTCGAGCGCATCTCGAGCGAGGTGAGGAAGATCATCGCCGAGCCGGCGACGCAAGAATGGCTGGTGAACAATGGCTACGAGCCCTCCGGCAATACGCCGGCCGAATTCGCCGCGCTGATTGCAGCAGACCACAAGCGATGGGCAGACCTTATCAAGGCCACCAATATCAGTTCCGACTGATCGAAGGCCCATCGCGGCAATAAATCGGGAGACAACGATGCCCATAAAGCGAGGCAATCCGCCCGGCATGAAGAATGTCCGGGCGACGGTTTACAACCATTTCGTACGCGTCGACCATCCAAAGTCGCTGGTCTTTATCTCCGGTCAGGTCTCGCGCGACGACGACGGCCAGCGGGTCGGTACAGGCAGCATGCTGGAGCAGACGCGCCAGTGCATCCGGAACATCGAGAAAAGCCTTACGGCGGCTGGGGCGACATTGTCCGATATCGTCTGGACCACGGTCTATACGACCGACATGCGCGAGTTCAGGCAAATCGTTGCTGCGCGCGAAGAGTTCTTCAAGGAGAACCTGCCGACCAGCACGATGGTGGAGGTCGCCCATCTCGCCGATCCGGGATTGATGGTCGAGATCCAGGTCATCGCCGCGCTCTGAGCCACGCCAGCAAAAAGTCCGCTCGACGGGCTCGGGAGCGCTTACCGGTCCAGGGCCCGTTTGCTGAACGCCGAGCTGCGGCACTGGCGCAGTCACCCAGTTGCCGCGGTCCCGGCTTAACGTCCCTAAGGCTCTTGCGTTTGCGGCGGGCAGACGCCAGCATCCGCTCCACCCATGCGCATCCGAATTTGGCACGATACGATCTACCGCTATTCCTGGCCGGTGACCGGGGTGATCCAGACCCTGCGTCTGACCCCGCGCAACACCGATAGCCAGTACATCATGAATTGGCGCATCGACGTGTCGGCCGATTGCCCGCTCACCTGCCATGTCGATGCCTTCGGCAATAGAACGCACACGCTGACCGCCGAGGGTCCGCTCGACCATCTGATGGTGCATGTCGAGGGAGAAGCCGAAATCGAGGATGCGAACGGCGTCGTGAAGGGCACGGTGGAGCCGTTTCCACCGTCGCTGTTCCTGCGGGAGACACCGCTGACGCAAGCCAACGAGGATATCTGCGCCTATGCCCGCGAGGTCGCCGGCAACGCCGCGCAGGACCCGCTGCCGAAGCTGCATGCGTTGCTCGACACGCTGCCGCAAACAATCGCCTTCGATACCGATCCGACCCACGCTCACACCACCGCGGCGGAGGCCTTCGCGTTGAAGCGCGGCGTCTGTCAGGACATCAGCCATATCTTCATCGCGGCTGCCCGCAGTCTCGGCATTCCGGCGCGCTATGTGTCGGGCTATTTTCACCGCGCCGACGGCATGAACGAGCAGCAGGCCGCGCATGCCTGGGCGGAGGCCCATGTGGATGGGCTCGGCTGGGTCGGCTTCGACGCCACCAACGGCATGTGCCCGACCGATGCGTATCTGCGGGTCGCCGTCGGGCTCGATTATCTGAGCGCGGCACCGGTCCGCGGATCGCGGATCGGCGGCGATGGCGAAGGTCTGGATGTGCGGATTCGCATCCAGCAGGGGCCGGACCAAAGTCAGGAATAGGTCCGCCTCCCCGCGTGCGGCAAATCGGCCGGTGATCGAGGCAAATGTCCGATATTGGGCTTTTGCTGCGCGGCGGAATAAGGATAATGCCGCCGCCGGTCCGATCGCGGCCGCGAGGATGGAATGCTGACACGATGACCTATTGCTGCGGAATTCTGGTTCGCGAAGGGCTTGTTATGATCGCGGACACGCGCACCAATGCGGGGCTCGACAATGTGTCGACCTTCCGCAAGTTGCATGTGTTCAAGCAGCCAGGCGAACGGATCATGGCGATCGCTTCCTCCGGTAACCTGTCGATGAGCCAGTCGGTCGTTTCGACGATGATCGAGGGGGTCGAGAATCCGGATACCGGCGAGGTCGAAACGCTGATGAATGCGCCGACGATGTTCCAGGCGGCGCAGCGCATTGGCCGCGTGGTGCGCTCGATTTCCGACACCGAAAGCCCCGCCCTCGCCGCAGCGGACGTGAAATTCGACGTGTCGTTTCTGTTCGGCGGTCAGATCAAGGGCGAGCGCATGCGCCTGTTCATGATCTATTCCGCCGGCAATTTCATCGAATGCACCACCGACACGCCGTATTTGCAGATCGGCGAACACAAATACGGCAAGCCGGTGCTCGACCGCGCCATCACCTACGGCGTCGACCTCTATGATGCGCTGAAGATCGGGCTGATCTCGATGGATTCAACGATGCGCTCCAATCTCGGCGTCGGCATGCCGATCGACATTCTGGTGGCGCGGCGCGATGTCTGCGATGCGGAATTGTCGTACCGCATCGAGCCGGGCGAACCCTATTTCCACGACCTGCGCGAGCGCTGGTCGGCGGCGCTGCGCGCCGCCCACAACGCGATCCCGCGCCCGCCCTATGCCGGCACGGCATAAGGCGGCGCGACACGCGCGTCAGCGTCCCCAGACCTCTTCGCTGATCGCAACGACTTCGCGCATCTTCGCCCATTGCGCGTCTTCGGTCAGTTCGTTGCCTTCTTCGGTCGAGGCGAAGCCGCATTGCGGCGACAGGCAGAACTGCTCGATCGGCGCGAATTTCGCCGCTTCCTCGATGCGCCGCTTGATGTCGTCCCGGCTCTCGATCGTGCCGCTCTTTGAGGTGATCAGGCCGAGCACCACCTGCTTGTGGCCTTTGGGCAGGAACCGCAGCGGCTCGAACCCGCCGGCGCGCTCGCTGTCATATTCGAGGAAATAGCCGTCGTAGTTGCAGCGGCCGAGCAGCGTCTCGGCGACCGGCTCGTAGCCGCCCTCGGAGACCCAGGTCGAGCGGAAATTACCGCGGCAGATATGAGTAGTGATGGTCATGTCGGCGGGCTTCGCCGCCAGCGCGATATTGATCATCTCCGCATATTTGTCCTGGAGGCCATCGGTATCGTCGCCGCGCTGCCTGGCTTTTTCGATCTCGACCGGCGAACAGAGATAGGCGAAGGCGGTGTCGTCGAACTGCAGATAGCGGCAGCCGGCGTCGTAGAAAGCGCGCACCGCTTTCGCATAAGCCGCACCGGCATCGGCGAAAAACTGCTCCATCTCGGGATAGACCGTGTTGCTGATCGCCCGGCGTCCGCCCCGGAAATGCAGCACCGTCGGCGCCGGGATCGTCATCTTCGGCATGACTTTCGTCGTCGCCTTCAGAAAGCGGAAGTGTTCGAGAAAAGGATGATTGGCGGGAAAATCGACTTTGCCCGTCACCTTCAGCGTCAGCGGCTTGGTCTGAACGCCGGCAAACTGAATGCCCTGATCGGCCTCGACCACGTCGACTCCGTCGAGCAGACCCAGAAAATCGAAATGCCACCACGCGCGCCGAAATTCGCCGTCCGTGGCGAGCTTCAGCCCGCAACTTTCCTGGTGACGAACGAGCGCTTCGATCTCCTCGTCTTCCACCGTCCGGAGTTGTTCGGCCGTGATTTCGCCGGCGCCGTGCTGGACACGGGCAGCCTTGAGCCGCGCCGGACGCAGGAAACTCCCGACATGGTCGGCGCGGAAAGGAGGCTTCGTTCTCGTCGTCATCGGTTGTTATTCGCCCAATCTAAAGATTTTGTTTCGGCTCAGTTGTAAAGTTGGGCGATATCCCATCAGGCACGGGATGACAAGTTCCGAAAGCCCACGGTTTTCTCCGGGCGATGCACCTCCAGTTAACCACCCGCCCTAAAAGGCGCCGGTGTTCCGCTCCGGTTGCACTTGGAGCGATGCGCGCAAGTTAATCGCAAGCTTTGTCTCCTAGGTTTTCCGCATCGTAATCCGGCACTTAGGGGTAATCGCGGTGGCCGAAACCAATGCGCGTTTCGCTGACAAAGGCGCGCAAGGAAACTGGGACCGCGCCCGGTTGAGCATCGTTATTCCGATCAGCGTGATCGTCGCGATCGCAATCTTTTGCGTCGTCATCGCCGTCGTCACCTCAGCGCGCCGCGCCGACGAGGTCTCGCTCGATCATGAGAAGCGGCTGCTGTCGCGCGCCATCGCCAATCACGGCGAGCAACTCCTGCGCGAACTGGAAAGCGTCAGTGCCAACGAGGAAGCGGCGTCCCGCATCCGCGACCGGTTCGATCGCGAGTGGGTGCATAACCGTGTCGGACTTTGGCTGAAGCACTATTTCGACCACGATTTCGTCTTCGTGGCCGACGGCTCCGACCAGCTGACCTATGCCATGCTCGGCCGTAACAGCGTCGAACCACGCTGGTTCAATTCGATCGTTCCGGAGCTCGCGCCGACCATCGACTATCTTCGCGGCCGCACCGGAGACGAACCGAAGGGCGCGATCCGCATCTCCGAGCCGCGACGCAGCACCGACGTCGGAAAACCGACCCGCGTTACGCTGATCCAGCGCTTTCTCGGCCGCCCGGCGGCGATCGCCGCCTCCCTGATCGCACCGACCGAGCAGATCGCAGGCGAAGCCGCGCGGGAGACCATGCCGCTCGTGATCGCCGTCAAGTTCGTAGACGAAGGCCTGCTCGCGGAAATCGGGGGACGTCTGCAACTCAACGGGTTGCGCGTTACCGAAAAGGAGCTCGCCCCCGCCAATGAATACAGCCAAGACCTCAAGGACTATGACGGCCACACGGTAATGAGCCTGACCTGGCTGCCGAAGCGCCCGGGCTCCGAGATCGTAACCAGTGTAATTCCGTTTATCACGGTCGCCTTTGCGGGCTTCGCAATTCTGGCCGCGCTCATCCACGGTTACATGCGCCGGACGGCAGCGACGATCGCGCAGGGCGAGCAACGCCTGCGCTATCTGGCCCTGCACGATCCGCTTTGCGGGTTGCCGAACCGGAATTTTTTCGGCGAGCGTCTGGAACAGGTGCTCGTCGCGGTACAGAACGGCGCACCGTCGGCTGCGGTCTTCTACATCGACCTGGATCACTTCAAGGATGTGAACGACACCCTCGGCCATCCTGTTGGCGATGAGCTGATCCGCGAGGTCACGGCACGCCTGTCCGGATTGCTGCGCCCCGAGGATCTGGTCAGCAGACTTGGCGGCGACGAATTCGCGGTCATCATCACCGGCGGCGCCGAGGTCACCGCCCTGCATCGTACGGCGGAGCGGATCATTTCCGCCATCTGTGCTCCCTATACAATCGGCGGACACAACATCCTCATCGGTGCGAGTATCGGCATTGCGACGATCGACCGCCGGTCCGGGCTCGTCGCCGCCGACGTCATGCGCTATGCCGACATGGCGCTCTACCGCGCCAAGAATGAAGGCCGCAACCGTGCCTGCATCTACGATGCGGCGATGGATGCCGACCTGTCGGAACGCAAGCAGCTCGAAAGCGATCTGCGCGATGCGATCAATTCCGATCAGTTGCGCATCGTCTATCAGCCTATCGTCAACGGCAGCGGCGACACGATGCTGGGGGTCGAAGCGTTGTCGCGCTGGTCGCATCCGACCCGCGGCGATATCGAGCCGGCCCGCTTCATCCCGATCGCCGAGCATTCCGGGCTCATCATCGAGCTCGGCGAATGGGTGTTGCGCCGGGCCTGTATGGAAGGAAAGTCGTGGCCGGGACTTATTGTGTCGGTGAACGTGTCCGCGCTGCAATTCCGCCGGCCTGACTTTGTAGACACGGTCGAGCGCATCCTGGCGGAAACCGAATTCGATCCGGCCTGCCTCGAGCTCGAACTGACCGAGAGCACGCTCCTCGGCAACGTCGAGAGTGCCGAGGTGGCGATGCACCGGCTCAAGGCTTTGGGACTTCGCCTCGCTCTCGATGACTTCGGCACCGGTTATTCGTCACTCGCTTATCTGCGGCGCTTCCCGTTCGACAAGCTGAAAATCGACAAGAGTTTCGTCCGCTCGCTGGAGCGCTCGCCGGACGCCGCGGCGATCGTTCATGCCATTGTCGGCCTTGGCCGCGGTCTGGGCATGAAGGTGACGGCCGAAGGCGTCGAGACTGCCGAACAGCAATTGTTCCTGCGCGCCGCCGGTGTGCATTCCATGCAGGGATACCGGTTCGGCCGGCCCGGCTCGCCCAACCTGATCTCGACCCGGCTCGCCATGCCGGCGAGCCACCGCAGCATCGCGCGGGATGCCGCCGCCGCGCTCGCCAGCTAACGCGCGTCCATCATACCGCCACAGCCATTGCAGAGGCGCGGCCAATCCGTAGGATGGCCGCCCTTTCGCTCATATCCAGAAGGACATGAGCCGGATCAGAAGCAGGAGTGACGGGATGGCGGCCAAGGTTGCGCTGGTGACGGGAGCGGGTTCAGGGATCGGGCGCGCCAGCGCCATCGCCCTGATGAAGGACGACTTCGACATGGTTCTGGCCGGCCGCCGCAAGGAGCCGCTCGAGGAAGTGGCGAAAGAAGGCCAAGCGCTGGGTCGCAAGACACTTGTGGTGCCGACCGACGTGTCCGACCCGGCCCAGATCAGGGCGCTGTTCGCGAAGGTGAAGGAGACCTTCGGCCGCCTCGACCTCCTCTTCAACAATGCCGGTATCGGCGCGCCTCCGGTGCCGCTGGAAGACCTGTCGCTGGACAAATGGATGTCGGTGGTCGCCACCAACATTACCGGGCCGTTCCTGTGCACGCAGGAGGCCTTCAAGATCATGAAAGACCAGACGCCGCGCGGAGGCCGCATCATCAACAATGGCTCGATTTCGGCCCATACGCCGCGGCCGCTGACGGTGGCCTATACCGCGACCAAGCATGCGGTGACCGGCCTGACCAAATCCACCGCACTGGATGGTCGCGCCTATGACATTGCCTGTGGCCAGATCGACATAGGCAACGCGGTGTCGGCCCTGACCGAACGGATGACCCAGGGCATGTTGCAGCCGGATGGCTCCACGCGCGCCGAAGACCGCATGGCGGTCGAGGATGTCGGCAAGGCCATCAGTTACATGGCAAGCCTGTCGCTGGAATCGAACGTCCTGTTCATGACGGTGAAGGCCACGAAGATGCCCTTCGAGGGTCGCGGCTGACGCTGCCCCCCGGGGCGCCGGGAGGTCATCCGGTGAGCGGCGCGCCCAAAAGATGTGCGCCCCTCCGATCGGAACACCGGATGGATTTCCGAACGGGAATCTTGCTATTGAGCGCGTGTGATACTCGACATCGCCACGCTGTTCGCCGTGACCACCTTCAGCATGGGGCTTGGCGGTCTGCTCCTGCTTTTTGCATGGTTGCAGGCTCGTAACACCCCGGCACTGGCCTGGTGGGGGACGGCGTTTCTTGTCATAGCCCCGGCGACCGCGCTTTTCGGGCTGCGCGGAATCGTGTCCGACGCCTGGTCGATTCAGGCCGCAAATGCCCTGATGATGCTGGGTTATGGGCTGCTATGGACCGGCGCTCGCGTATTCGAAGGACGCCGTCCGGTGCCGCTCTCGCTCGTGGCCGGCTCCCTGATCTGGCTCGCAGCATGCCAATTCGACGCGTTCATGCACGCCTCGGCTGCGCGCATCGCCCTCGCCTCCGTTCTGGTCGCCAGTTACAGCTTTGCTTTCATCTCGGAGCTGTGGCGCGGCCGGCACGAACGCCTGCTGTCTCGCTGGCCGGTCATCGCGATCGCGGCGATTCACGTAGTGCTTTTTCCAGTTCGTGCGCCTTACCTCATGACGATGCCCTTCCCGCTGGACACGCCCTCCTTCGGCGCCCACATGTCGTCGCTGTTTATCTTTGCACCGCTGCTCTATTCGTTTGCACTGGTGTTCCTGTTGATGGCGCTCACCAAGGAGCGCGCAGAGTCGCAACAGCGCTATGTCGCAACCATCGATCCTCTAACCGGCATTCCGAACCGACGTGGATTCACTGAGCGGGCCGGACGCTTGCTGGCGCGATCCCAAAAGCAGAATGAAGCCCTCACCCTGCTCCTGTTCGACCTCGACCGCTTCAAGTCCATCAATGACCGGTTCGGACATCGCACCGGAGACGCGGTGCTGGCCATGTTCACGCACTCGGCGATGCAGTCGTTGCGTCCGCTCGACCTGCTCGGCCGCATCGGCGGAGAGGAATTCCTGGCCTTGCTGCCGGGCGTCAACACCGAAACCGCAATCGCGGTAGCTGAGCGGGTGCGGAGCAATTTCGCGAGCGCGGCCGGCAACGTTCACGGCCAGCCCGTTGCCGCGACCGTGAGCGTCGGTCTCGCCTCCAGTATGCAGGCCGGTTACGATTTTGACGCGCTATACGCGGCCGCCGACGCTGCGCTCTATCGGGCAAAGCAGAGCGGACGTAACCGGACGGAGACGGGATGGCCGACGCCCGATCCAGCCGCCCCGCGACGGGATTTCATCCCGACCGTCGCAGCGCCAGACTTGATCACGCGCGCTTGACGGCCGCGGCCGTGCGCTGGTGGAACCGGCCGGCTCCGCCTGCGTTCGTCCAATATCGCAGCATGGAGCGAAGCGATGTCAGCATTCGCCATACGCCCCGCCGTCCGATTGCGCGATGGACATGCGGTTGAGTCGTCCCTGGAGGCGGCCGAGATAGTTCGCCGTCACGCAATGAACCATTGCAGCCTCGCCGCATCCGTCCTGTTCAGGCGCCTTGAGGAGGCCCAAAGCCCCGACGAGGCAGACTATCTGGCATTGGAGTTTCGGGCCTGGGCAGCACGCGAGGGATTGTTGCTCACCCGCCCGCCTATCGCCTCTCGACCTGCGCTTCATCAATGACTTTCCGCCATTTGGCGACCTCTCCCGCGACCCAGGCGCGCATCTCCTCGGGCGTCGACCCGCGAACTTCGTTGCCGATCGCCTCGAGCTTGTCGCGGACCTGCGGCTGCTGAAGCGCATAGAGGATGTCCGCATTCAATCGCTGCACCTGTGACTCCGGCACGCCCTTGGTGGTGGCGACGCCCATCCACGATCGCACGTCGTAGCCTTTGACTGTGTCCGCGGCCGCCGGAATGCCGGGAAGGCTTGGCCACGGCGACAGGCTGGTCACCGCCAGGCCGCGAATTGTACCGGCATCGAGCTGCGGCCGGGTGACCGTGAGCGTGTCGATCATCACATCGATGCGGCCGCCAAGGAGATCCGTTACCGGTGCCTGACCGCCGCGGTACGGGACATGGACGAGCTCTATGCCGGCAAGCGAGGCCAGCAACTCCCCGGCCAGGTGCTGGGTCGAACCGACACCAACCGAAGAGAACGTGACGGTCTTGGGTTTGGCCCTGGCCTCAGCGACCAGGTCGGCGAGCGACTGGAATCTGTGATCCTTGCGGACCGAAATCACGAACGGAAAATAGATCAGCGTCGACAACATCTGAAGATCATCGACCGGATCGAACGGCAGGGCCTTGTACAGGGCGCCGCCCACCGCATGCCCGCCGGTGAGCACGATCAGGTTGTAGCCATCGGGGTCGGCCTTGACGACCCGATCGGTTGCGAGATTGCCGCCGGCGCCGACGCGCGGCTCCACGATCACTTGCTGGCCCAGGCGCTCGGCCAGAGCCGGCGCGATGATACGCGCGACAGTATCGGAATTGCCGCCCGCCCCGAACCCGTGCGACAGCGTTACAGGCCGCGAGGGATAAGTGTCCTGAGCGGAAGCATTGGTGGCGGCCATCGCCAGAGCGCCGATCATGGCGGCGAAAGCGGTCAAACGCATTGCAATTTCCTCCCCGATTTTTTCTTGAGTTGAGCATTGAAGGCCTTCATTGAGAAGAGCGCTTGAACGCATGGCTCGTAGCCGCGACAATCGCAACGCGGCGGGGCCGACTGACATGCTTGTCTTGCAATCGCTTCTTGGCGCCATCGTCATTCCGGCGATGGCCTTTGCCATGAGCGAAAATCATGGTGCGGTATCGTGGCGGCGGGTGCTTGCGGCGATGGCGCTCACCGTCATTCTTGCTGTCCTGCTTTTCAAGATCCCCGTGCTGCGCGCCGGTTTTGCGGCCGCCAATGGCGCGGTCTACGCCATCGCCGCCGCAACCCGTGCAGGGACCAGCTTCGTGTTCGGCTATCTCGGCGGCGGTCCTCTGCCGTTCGATCCAAAATTTCCCGGCAGCGAATTCATCCTCGCTTTCCAGGCGCTGCCGCTGGTTCTGGTGATGAGCGTGCTGACAACGCTACTGTTCTACTGGCGCATCCTGCCGCCGATCGTGCGCGGCTTTTCGTGGGCACTGGAGCGCACGCTGGGCGTCGGTGGCGCGGTCGGCCTGTCGACCGCCGCCAATATCTTCGTTGGTATGGTGGAAGCGCCGCTGTTCATCCGGCCCTATCTCGACAAGCTGTCGCGGGCCGAATTGTTCATCGTCATGACCGGCGGCATGGCCGGCATCGCGGGCACCGTGCTCGTGGTCTATGTCACGATCCTGCGGCCGATCATTCCCGAGATCGCCGGGCACCTGCTGATTGCCTCAGTGCTCGGCGCGCCGGCTGCGATCCTGATCAGTGAATTGATGGTGCCGGAAACACGGGACGAATCCACCGTCGGGGACTATGCCGATCCGCCTCCGGTCGCGACCTCGACCATGGATGCGATCGCGATCGGCACCGGTCAGGGCCTGACGCTCCTGCTCAATATCATCGCGATGCTGACAGTACTGGTCGCGCTGGTGCATCTCGCCAACGCGATCCTGTCGGTGTTGCCGGAAACAGGCGGAGCGAACATCACCCTGCAGCGCATGCTTGGCCTGGTGATGGCTCCGGTCTGCTGGCTGATGGGGCTACCCTGGAACGAAGCGCTGCGCGGCGGCGAACTGATGGGCATCAAGACGGTCCTCAACGAGTTCATCGCCTATGTCGAATTGTCGAAGCTCGGACCCGAAACGCTGAGCGAACGCTCCCGCCTCATCCTGGTCTATGCGCTTTGCGGCTTCGCCAATTTCGGCTCGCTCGGGATCATGATCGCGGGCCTGAGCGTGATGGCGCCCGAACGGCGTGACGAAATCGTCGCGCTCGGCCCGAAGACCATTGTCTCCGGCACGCTTGCGACCTGCACCATCGGCGCAATCGTCGGCACCCTCCACTAGGAGGCTTGCGCGGCCTGTTCCTGCGCCAAAGCGAGGCGCCGCACCTTGAGGAAGCGGATCACGCGCTGGGCGCCGGCAACATCGACGCTTTCGTAAGTCGCCTCGTCCACGGGCGGGCCGCAGAGTTGCTGGCCGAGTTTGTCGCTGCGCAGTCTCAGCACACCCAAAGCGGCGGTCGAGGCCACATTCAGCGCCCGCAGCAGCACCATGACATTATCGGTCCTGCCTTGGGTCACGAGATTGAACCCGTAGTCATGATCGAGATCGAGAGAATTGGCGATCACCGTTGCAACGTCGAGCAGGCGCCGCTCCATGACCAGCACCATCAGGACATTGTCCAGCTTTTCGGAACCGGCACGGATCTGCTGGATGTAGCGGTGAACCTGGCCGATATGTTTCTTGCGATCGGACACCCAATTCGTGACCTGCTCCTGCACGACCGCCGGACTGAAAGTCAGATCCGAGCTGCGCAGCTTTGATGCGAGTATCTGGGACACGATCGGAAGCAATTGGCCCACCGCTTCCAGCGACAGATCGGAACGATTGACCAGCAACTCCTGCAGCAGCGAGTCGTGCTCGGACTTGTCGATCATCTTGCGCATGCCGAGGCGCGAGAAGCGCGCGCCCTGGTTGGCTGCAAGCGTCCGCACAGTTTCGTCGTTGCCGCGTTCGGTCAGGATGTCGGTAATGTCCGGCGCGAGCGTGTGACGGCCGGCGATGGCCTCGAGATACGCCTGGCTTCCCGTGGACGCGAGATCGACCAGCACCTTGTCGCACAGCCCGCGATAGTCCCGGATGATCGGCTGCGCGACCGCGAAGTCGGCGTCGTAAGCCAGCGCGTTCGCCGTTTCTTCCGGGAGACTTGGCATGCGCGACAAGATCGATGCAGCGCTCGCGCGATCGCCCTGCTGGAAGTTTTCAAGCAGCTTGGAAACGATCTCCCCAAGCAGGTACTGGACCGTTGAGCTCTCGTTCTGAACGGAAAACGTATCGGAGATGCGCCTGAGCAATTCGAGCCGCTTCTCCGACGACTTCTCTGCCGCGAGAGCGAGCAAATTGTGAGCTGGCGATATCTCGGTGTGGGTCGTAGCGAGTGCGGTCATAGGCGCTTCCTTGTGACCACAACTAACGAGAGTGACTCTAACAGACTGTGAATTAGAACAGTGAGATGTCGCGCCATCGCGATCTTTTCGTACGCCGCAATGCGTGTGGCGACGACATGGTCAATCCGACATTAACGAACGGCACTTGCACGCCGCCGCTCGGACAACGCAAACACCAGAAATGCCGTCCCGAAGCACGCGACAGATAAAAATCCGATGGTCCGGTACATTTCGTGCTGGAACAGAATGCCCGCGGCCGCCGAGCCGACTGCCTGCCCAACATACAGAAACGATGTATTGAGCGCGACGGTGGCGCTTGCAAGAATGGGCGCCGCCGTGACGAGCCGCGCCTGCTGCATCGAATTTCCGGCGGTGATGCCAAGACCCAGAATGAACACACCCGCGGCCATGAGCGCCAGGATCCCGGTCCCGAGCGCAAAGACCAGCGCGCCTGACATCATGACCAGGATGAAAAATCCGAGCGTGCGCGGGACACCAGCGAACTGCACCATCCGAGTCGCGGCGAGGTTGCCGATCAAACCGGCTATGCCAAGCAACGAGAACAACAGCCCAGCTGCGGCCGGACCTGCGTCCGCAACTTTCTGGACCAGCGCGGCCATATAGATCGTGATCGAGAATTGCCCCGACATCTGGAGCAGCGTAATCAACAGGATCAGCAGCAGCGTGCGGTTGCGGGCAATGTCCGCAAAACTGCTCAGCGACAAGCGATGGCCCTGCAATCCACCGGGCAGTGCTGCGGCGTTCAGGAGAGCACCCATCCCCGCAAGAATGCCGATTGCAAGAAAGGTCTCGCGCCAGCCGAATTGCGTCGCGAACAAGGTGATCAGCGGCAAACCGATGGCGATGGCCAGCGACCAGCCGAGAAACACGTAAGCAAGCGCCGCAGCCCGCTCCTTTTCCGGGGCAATCAGAGCCATCGTGCTGGCTGCCTGGGGAGTATAGATCGCACCGAAAGTCAGCATCGCCAGCCGCAGAGCCAGAATGGCTGCGTAACTGTCGGCCATGGCGGACAACAGATGGCCGGCGGCAATGACCGCGAGAGTCCCGCTCAGCAGCAGCCGGCGGCCAACCCGCGTGGTCAGCCAAGACACGATCGGCGAGCCGAAGCACAGGACCACGGCCCCATAGGTCACGAGCAGGCCGATATCGCGCACGGTCACGCCGAGCTCGGCCGACAATTCGGTCAGCATGCCGGCCGGCGCCAGAACGGACAGCCCGGTGATGAAATTCCCGCTCATGAGTGCAAGGCGGGAGGACAGATGGGACATGCTGAGGGATGCGGCTGTCGAAGGGCCGCAGACGCTATTGCAAATGCCGGGCGCTGACTATGCGCGCCGGGCGCACATCAGCCATATGTGCGCTGTAGCCATATGTGCGCCGCTCGCCGGCCGGCCGGAATAACCGACCGGCGTCCGCCGGATTGGGTCAGCGCCAGCCGCTAGTGCAGCCGGAACACCCCGTCCACCGCCTTGATCTCGGACGGCCGGATCAGGCGCGAATGCGCGACCGTAACGGTATGCAGCACCCCCTCGATCGACTTTTCCCAGAACCGCAAAAACTGGTTCAACTCCGGAAAGTCAGGACAGAGATCATAGTTCTGCCAGACATAGGTTTGCAGCAGCCAGGGGTGGTCGGGCCGCCGATAAAGGATTTCCGCGGTGGTCAGACCGTATCCATTCACCTGTTTTTTAAAGTCTTCCGATGGCATGTCAGTCCTCTAGGAAAGCGATTCCCACGAACCTTGAGACCGCAAGAGTTCAATCCCCGATCGTTTCTGACAAGCCCAAAAATTGATATTCGTTCCTAAAATCAAGGCGTTAGCAGCATATCCCAAGGGCTGCTGATAATCATTTTCGGACGCGCCGTAGCCGCCAACGGCGTGCTAGCAGTCCCCCTTGACGAGTGCCAATTTTTTGGGTCAAACCCCTTGCGCACGGACCAGTCGGCCCTAGATCGCCGGCAACCGGGTTCCAACCCGGGATTCCGTCTCAAAATTTTCGTTTCAAGCACTGAAGGAGGATACCCATGAAGTTCCGCCCGCTTCACGACCGCGTCGTCGTCAAGCGCATCGAGTCCGAAGACAGAACTGCCGGCGGCATCATCATTCCGGACACCGCCAAGGAAAAACCCCAGACCGGCGAGGTCATCTCCGTGGGCCCCGGCGGCCGCGACGAGGCCGGCAAGCTCATTCCGATCGACGTGAAGGTCGGCGACACGGTTCTGTTCGGCAAGTGGTCCGGCACCGAGGTCAAGATCGACGGCGTCGAATACCTGATCATGAAAGAGAGCGACATCATGGGCGTGATGGAAGAGACCGTCGCGCGCAAGAAGGCCGCCTGACATCTAGCCGCCTGAAATCAACAAGAACGAATTGAGGACATAGGACAATGGCTGCGAAGGAAGTAAAATTTTCCGTCGACGCGCGCGACAAGATGCTGCGCGGCGTTGACGTTCTCGCCAATGCGGTGAAGGTCACCCTCGGCCCCAAGGGCCGCAACGTCGTGCTCGACAAGTCATTCGGCGCGCCCCGCATCACCAAGGACGGTGTGACGGTCGCCAAGGAAATCGAGCTCGAGGACAAGTTCGAGAATATGGGCGCCCAAATGGTGCGCGAAGTCGCCTCGAAGTCGTCCGACTTCGCCGGTGACGGCACCACCACCGCCACCGTTCTCGCCCAGGCCATCGTGAAGGAAGGCGCCAAGTCGGTCGCCGCCGGCATGAACCCGATGGATCTGAAGCGCGGCATCGATCTGGCGGTCGAGGCCGTGGTCGAGCACCTGAAGTCTAATTCCAAGAAGGTCACCTCGAACGACGAAATCGCCCAGGTCGGCACCATCTCCGCCAACGGCGACAAGGAAATCGGCGATTTCCTGGCGAAGGCCATGGCGAAGGTCGGCAACGAAGGCGTGATCACCGTCGAGGAAGCCAAGTCGCTCGAAACCGAACTCGACATCGTCGAGGGCATGCAGTTCGACCGCGGCTACATCTCCCCCTACTTCATCACCAATGCCGACAAGATGCGCACCGAATTCGACGATGCGTACATCCTGGTCTACGAGAAGAAGCTGTCGGGCCTGCAGGAATTGCTGCCGCTGCTCGAAGCCGTGGTGCAGACCTCCAAGCCCCTCGTCATCATTGCCGAAGAAGTCGAAGGCGAAGCGCTCGCGACCCTCGTGGTCAACAAGCTGCGCGGCGGCCTGAAGGTTGCGGCCGTGAAGGCTCCGGGCTTCGGCGATCGCCGCAAGGCCATGCTGCAGGACATCGCGATCCTGACCGGCGGCCAGGCGATCTCGGAAGACCTCGGCATCAAGCTTGAGAACGTCACGCTCAACATGCTCGGCCGCGCCAAGAAGGTGCTGATCGAGAAGGAAAACACCACCATCGTCAACGGCGCCGGCAAGAAGGCCGACATCGAGGCGCGCGTGTCGCAGATCAAGGCGCAGATCGAGGAGACCACCTCGGACTACGACCGTGAGAAGCTGCAGGAGCGTCTGGCCAAGCTCGCAGGCGGCGTCGCGGTGATCCGCGTCGGCGGCGCGACCGAGGTCGAGGTGAAGGAGCGCAAGGATCGCGTCGACGACGCGATGCATGCCACCCGCGCCGCGGTCGAGGAAGGCATCCTGCCGGGCGGCGGCGTCGCCCTGCTCCGTGCCAGCGAAGCCCTGAAGAAGATCCGCACCCAGAACGACGATCAGAAGACCGGCGTCGAGATCGTGCGCAAGGCGCTTCAGTCCCCGGCCCGTCAGATCGCCACCAATGCCGGCGAAGACGGCTCGGTGATCGTCGGCAAGATCCTTGAGAAGGACCAGTATTCCTTCGGCTTCGACGCGCAGAATGCCGAATACGGCAACATGCTCTCGAAGGGCATCATCGACCCGACCAAGGTCGTGCGTGCAGCGATCCAGAACGCAGCCTCGGTTGCGGGCCTTCTGATCACCACCGAAGCCATGGTCGCGGAACTGCCCAAGAAGAACGCGGGCGGCGCCGGCGGCATGCCGGGCGGCGGCGGCATGGGCGGCATGGGCGGAATGGACTTCTAAGTCCGTCACACTGCCAATCGAATGCGAAGGAAGGGGCCGCGCAAGCGGCCCCTTTTGCGTTACGGGTCTGCGGCGCCATGACAGCCCGGCTTGACTTCACCAGGACACCGTAGAGTCTGCCGCCCCATGCAAGACGGATTACCGCTTCTCACCCCACCCCCTCTCCCGGCCGAACGCTTCACTGACGCGAAAGCAGCGGTCGAGCGCCTCGAGCACATTTACAGGCGCAATACCCAATTCCTGCGCGAGCACTTCGAGGCATTCGCCGCAGGCGCTCCGCTCGATGCGCGGGTGCGCGCAACTTATCCCTTCGTCCGCATCACCACCGACACGTATGGCCGCGTGGATTCGCGCCTCTCATATGGTTTCGTGTCCGGACCCGGCACCCACGAAACCAGTGTCACCCGCCCCGACCTGTTCCGCGACTATTTCGCCGAGCAAATCGAACTCCTGCTCACAAATCACCGTGTGCCGGTGGAGGTGGGAGAGTCGTCCGAGCCGATCCCGATTCACTTCGCCTACGCGTCCGACATCGGCATTGCCGCAAGCCGCGCGTCCGGCAGCCTGGCGACCGCACTGCCGCTCCGCGACCGGTTCGACACGCCCGATCTCGCCACGATGGACGACTCGATCGCCGATGGCACACTGCGATTGCCGCCCGGCGCGCCCGCTCCGCTCGCGATGTTCCGGGCCGCGCGGGTCGATTACTCGCTGCACCGGCTCCTGCACTACACCGGCACCGACCCGGATCATTTCCAGAACTTCGTGATCTTCACCAACTACCAGTTTTACGTCGACGCCTTCGTGCGGATGTGCCGCGAGCGCGTCGCGGCGGGCGATCCGGTCTATGAGGCCTTTGTCGAGCCCGGCAATATCGTCACGCGCCGGGGTGGTCCCGTGGCGCAGGCCGCGGCGCCGCTCGCGCGCCTGCCGCAGATGCCGGCTCATCATCTGGTCGCGCCCAAGAGCCGCGGCATCACCATGATCAACATCGGTACCGGACCGTCGAATGCACGCAACATCACCGATCATGTCGCGGTGCTGCGCCCGCATGCATGGCTGATGCTCGGGCATTGCGCGGGGCTTCGCAACTCGCAGAAGCTCGGCGACTACGTGCTCGCCCATGGCTATGTGCGCGAGGATCATGTGCTCGACGAGGAATTGCCGCTGTGGGTGCCGGTCCCGGCGCTGGCCGAGATCCAGGTCGCGCTCGAACAGGCTCTCGCCGAAGTGACCGGCCTGTCCGGCTACGAGCTCAAGCGCATCATGCGCACCGGCACGGTCGCAAGCGTCGACAACCGCAACTGGGAGCTCGGCAATCATGCAGCCGTCATCCATCGGCTGTCGCTGTCGCGTGCGGTGGGTCTCGACATGGAATCCGCGGCAATCGCGGCCAACGGATTCCGTTTTCGCGTCCCCTACGGGACGCTCCTGTGCGTCTCCGACAAGCCGCTGCATGGCGAGATCAAGCTAGCCGGAATGGCCGCCGAATTTTACCGGCAGCGGGTCGGTCAGCATCTCGAGATCGGCTTGCGTGCGATCGAGAAATTGAGATCGCAGGAATGGGAGCGGCTGCATTCTCGCAAGCTGCGCAGTTTCGCCGAGGTCGCCTTCCAGTAACAAACCGGCGGCGCGCGAGTGATTTGCGCGTCAACTCATCCGCCGGCTGCGCCGCAAGGTCTCGGACGGGGTTTCGCCATAGCGCTTGTGGTAGAGCGCGGCGGAGCGGCCGAGATGCGTTAGCCCCGCTGCGAGCGCGAGCGTGCCCACGCCCGCGCCATGCGTGGGTGCCTCGAGAAGCTTTCGCCAATAAGCCAGCCGTGCGTCGCGGATGGCTTCGGTCAGCGTCGCGTTTCGAAAGCGGCGAAACCCGTCCTGCAAGGCGCGCAAACTGACGCCGGCAATGGCGGCGAGTTCGGTCACGCTGACCTCCCGGTCGGGATTAGCGCGCAGGAAATCCTCAACCCGCTTCACATGCACGGGTGCCGGCGCGGCGGACGGCGCCGCCAGCAACGCACTATGCTCGTGCGCGAGGCCGGTCAGCAGCAGCCCGACCAGCCCGTTGCGCAATTCGCGCTGGACCAGCTTGCCGATGCCGGCCGGCAAATCGGCCGAGCGATTGGCGGCATCCTGCATCAGCATCGCATGCGCGCGGATCGCCTGTCCGGCCGGACCCGTCAGCGCCACATCGGGATCGAACGCGACATGATCGAATTGCCGGTCGAGCAGCGCGCAGAGATGCCCCTCGACCACCCTGCGATCGATCAGCACGATCAGCTTCGCGCAGCCGCGATGCCAGGTCATCAGCGTCGGCAAGGTCGGCGACAATAGCGACGCGCGCTCCGGAGATGCGGTCACGCGCACGCTGCCGCAGGTGACGTCGGCGCTGCCGGTCAGCGGGATCTGCAACAGGAAGAAGCGGTCGAGCCTGCCTGGATCGATTTCCACCGCCGCGCCATAGGCCACGTAATTGACCGAGAAGCCATCGAACCGCGCGGTGTTGTGAACCGCGTGAAAGTCGGGTGCGCCGCGTTGCAGCGGGGTCAGCCGGTGGGGACAGAAGATTCGGGCGACCTCGTCCTCGGCTTCGCCGGGATCGAGCGTGTTCACGGCGTTGAAGATCGCCAGCGGCGGAGCACTGGCGGCGCGCATGTGCAGCATGATGCGCTCCCGTCAAAATCTCTGGTTGCATTCTGTTCCCGGAAACTGCCAGGCGCCAGCACAATCTCGGTGCAGCCGCCTCGCCTGCCAAAAAATCAGCACAGGACGGATAATCGCCGCGTCCAGCGGATAGCCGCGCCAGGGCCCGCCGGTCTCAGATCGCGGCCGGACATCAGGCATTTCGCGGAGACGGCAGATGCGACAGATCACAATCGTTGGCGGTGGGCAGGCGGGCTTGCCGCTTGCCATTGGCTTGCTCAAGACGGGCTTTCGGGTGCGCTTGGTGCAGAACCGGACAGCGGCGGATCTCGCCAATGGCAAGGTTTTGTCCAGTCAATGCGTGTTCGGAACCGCACGCGAACAGGAGCGCAAGCTCGGCCTTGATCTCTGGGACAAGGAGGCGCCTGCCGTCACCGGCATGCGGATCGCGGTCGCCGCCCCCGACGGCTCCGGCAACAAGGCGTTCGGGTTTGTCGGAAATCTTGCGGCGCCGGCACAGTCGGTCGATCAGCGGGTGAAGTTTCCGCGCTTCATCGACATGTTCGAAGCCCTCGGCGGCGATCTCGAAATCGCTGAGGCCGGCATTCCCGAACTCGAACGCTACGCCAATGACAGCGACCTCGTCATCGTCGCCGCCGGCAAGGGCGCGGTCTCGCAATTGTTCGCGCGCGACGCCGCGCGCTCGCCCTACGACAAGCCGATGCGCGCCCTGTCGCTCGTCTATACGAAAGGCACAAAGCCTTACGACCAGACCTGTGTGACCGCGACGCTCATTCCCGGCGCCGGCGAGTTGTTCATGATCCCTGCGCTCACCACCAGCGGACCGTGCGAAATCCTGTTCTTCGAGGCCGGTCCCGGCGGCCCGCTGGATGCGTTCGAACCGTCGATGGATGCGGAGGCGCAACTGGCGAAGACCAAGGCGCTGATCCGGCAATTCGTCTCATGGGAATACGAGCGCATCGCCGATGCGGTGCCGACCGATGCCAATGCCGGGCTGATCGGACGCTTTCCTCCGACCATCCGCAAGGGGGTCGGCACCCTGCCCTCCGGCAAGGCGGTGCTCGGGCTTGCCGACGCCGTCATCCTCAACGACCCGATCGTCGGCCAGGGCTCCAACAACGCAATGAAAGCCGCCACCATCTATCTCGACGCCATCGTCAAGCGCGGCAACGGCGCTTTCGATCCTGACTGGATGACCGCAACCTTTGAAACCGCCTTCAGCCGCGTCGAAGCCTCAACCAACTGGAGCAACATGATCCTGATGCCGCCGCCACCGCATGTGGTCGATCTCCTGGCGCGCGCGTCAGGCAAACAGGAGCTTGCGGATAAGGTAGCGCAGGGCTTTGATGAGCCCGCCACCATTGTGCCGCTGTTCGCCAATCCCGCCCTTGCGGCCGCTGCCTAGCTCACAAACTGCCAACAGGAGACGACAGCATGTCAGAGATCAAACTCGCGCCGGGCATCACGCCTGCCGGAAAGAGCACCGCGCCGGCGGTGTGGAATATTCTTGGCCACACCTATTATGAGAAATCGAACTGCGCGACTTCGTTCTCGTTCGAGACCCTGGACCCGCCCGGCACCTTCGTGCCGCCGCATATCCATCCGACCCAGGATGAGTTCATCTACATGCTGGAAGGCACGTTCGACCTCTATCTCGACGGTCAATGGGTGAAGGCCGGTCCGGGCGATCTGGTGCGCATGCCGATGGGCCTGCCGCACGGCTATTACAACAAGACCGACAAGCCGACCCGCGCCTTGTTCTGGGTCTCGCCCTCGCGCAAGCTGAAGGAATTGTTCGAACTGCTGCACAACATGACCGACCCGGAAGAAGTCGTGCGGGTCTCGGCCGCGCATGAGGTCGACTTCCTGCCGCCCGGCAGCGTGCCCGGCGCCTGATCGCTCGACTTAAGGAAGGAGCCGCTCGCGCGGCCCCTTCTTGCTGAACGAAATCCGGCCCGCCTCAGCGCAGCGTCATGCTGGCGATCCCGACCGCCAGATTGACGCCGACCTGCCCCTGCAGCGACAGCGGCTGCAGCGAGATGGTCCGGTTGGAGCCGCCGACTAGGACGTTCGCGCCGCCGCCAAGGCCGAGCGACGCGTCGCCGCTGGCGCCGACATAGGTGCCGGCAAGCGTGCGCGGCGGAAGCTTGGTGGTGCGCGCGAACACGCCCCAGATCATCCGTCCGCCCCCGGTCACACCGAGATCGAGGCCAAGCCGCCCGATATGACCGCTGTAATATTCGACGCGGCCACCCGTGCTGGGAGTGAACGTGCACTGGATCTGCTGGCGCGAGCCGATGATCAGGCCGACCGTGGGCGACAGATTGCAGGACAGCCCGCCGGCGCGGACCCGGCTCTGGGCGTCGGCTGACGTGGCAGCGACCGACAGCGACAGGGCTGCGACGAATGTGGCGATGATAGACAGACGCATGGATGTCCCCCGGCATTGAAAAATGTATCGTTGCCTTAAGCCACGTCTCAGGCTGCCGCACAATCCGGTTTGTACAGACGCTCGCGGTAGAATGGTCAGGGTCAATATCCGAGGAATGCTGGAATGGCAGCCAAACAGGGGCGGATCTACACCGGAATCGGCGGCTGGACCTTTGCGCCCTGGCGTGGCGAGTTCTATCCCAAGGGCCTGCCCCACGCCCAGGAGTTGCGCTACGCCGCCAGCCACCTGACCTCGATCGAGATCAACGGCACCTTCTATCGCACGCAAAGCCCGGCGAGTTACCGCAAATGGGCCTCGGAGGTCCCTGACGGTTTCGTCTTCTCCCTCAAGGGCCCGCGCTTTGCGGTGAACCGCAGCGTGCTTGCGGACGCCGGCGATTCCATCAAACGGTTCCTGAATTCGGGCGTCAGCGAATTGGGGGATCGGCTGGGTCCCCTGCTGTGGCAGTTTGCACCCACCAAGAAATATGACGAGGCCGATTTCGGGCGGTTTCTGGAGCTGCTCCCGGCCGAGTTTGACGGCCGCAGGCTCCGCCATGTGGTCGAGGTGCGTCACGACAGCTTCCGGGTCCCGGGCTTCGCCAAGCTGCTGCGCCGGTTCGGGGTTGCGGTCTGCTTTTCGGAGCACGCCACCTATCCGGCCATCGCCGATGTGACGTCGGATTTCGTCTATGCACGTCTGCAGAAGGGTCAGGACTCGATCAAGACAGGCTACCAGCCCAAGGCCATCGACGCCTGGGCCGCGCGCGCGAAACAATGGGCTCAGGGCGGCGCCCCCGAAGACCTGCCCTGCGTCGACACACCGTCGCCGCCTAAGAAACAGGCCCGCGACGTCTTCCTCTACTTTATCCACGAAGGGAAGGTCCGGGCGCCGGCTGCGGCAATGGCGCTGATCGAGAAGCTATCCGCCGGAGTTGATCGAAAGGGCGCCGAGCGGCGATAGTGCGCCGGGAGCCGGCAGAGGCAGCCGGCCTGGAGCACGATATGGAAATTCCGCTGATTGCCCAAGCTGCGGCGACCGCAGGCATCGTTCTCACGGTGGTGCAATACTGGATGAAGACCATGATCCCGCTCAGGGTCGTGGGCATCGTCACCAATGTGCTGTTTCTGATCTATGCCGGGCTGGCCGGTATCTGGCCGACGATCGTGCTCAATTGCATCGTGCTGCCGCTGAACCTGTATCGGGTGCACGAGATGCGCCAACTGATCCGGCGCACCCAGCGCGCCGCGCGATCCGATCTCGACATGACATGGCTGCAGCCATTCATGACACGGCGCAAGACGAAAAAGGGACAGGTGATCTTCCGCAAGGGCGATATCGCCGAGGCCATGTATCTCGTGGTGAGCGGCCGCTACCAGCTGCAGGAGATCGGCATCATGCTCGAACCTGGAGCCGTGGTCGGCGAACTGGGGCTGCTCTCGCCGGACGGCGTGCGAACCGCGACGCTGATATCGGTCGACGACGGCGAAGTGCTATCGCTCGCCTACGAGAAATTCGAGGAGCTCTATTATCAGAATCCGGAATTCGGTCTCGGCTTCCTCAAGCTTACCAGCAAGCGGCTGTTCGACAATATCGCGCGGCTGGAAGCGGAACTTGCGACCCGGCCTCCCCGCATCGTTCCCGCACCATCACCGATGACGAAGCACTGATGCACCGCACAGCAAAAAGCCACGAAATGAGCGGGTGCGCGTACATCCGGCGTCACCTGCAGCATTCGTGGCCCTGAGCAGCGGAGCTTTCACTCAACGCTGTTCAACGTCATATGGTGAGCCGGAACGGGCATTCAAGGCCACCATGACTTTTCTGTAGCTGCTCGCCGCCAAAAGGTTCAAATGCCGTCCGCCGAGCGGCATCGCTCTAAAGTAGGGCGTCAGCGCTTGGTCGCAACCGTTACGGCTTTCCCTTAGGGCCTCTGGCCTTGCCCCCTGTCCACCACGACAAGATTTTGGTTGAAGTCGCTACCGAAGGCCGCCAGTTTATCGCGCCTTTCTTGCACCCCGCCTCCCCGCCCTTTCCCCGTGCTCCGGAGCTCACCGATGGCCGACCTTATCGGCTACCTCACCCATATGCGCTTTGCCGAAGTCATCGGCTATATCGCCGCCGCGCTGGTTTTTGCCACCTTCTCGATGAAGACCATGGTGCCGCTGCGGATCGTCGGCATCTGCAGCAACGTCTTCTTCATTGCCTATGGCTACCTGAATCCGGCCTATCCCTTGCTGGTGCTGCATTGCCTCCTGCTGCCGCTGAACATCCTGCGGCTCCGGCAGATGCTGTCGCTGGTGACGGAGACCAAAGAGGCGTTCGAGGGCGACCTCGATATGAACTGGATTAAGCCGTTCACGACCACGCGCGCCATGGCACCGGGTGAAGTGCTGTTTCGCAAAGGCGACCCCGCCGACGAAATCATCTTCATCATGTCGGGCAGCCTGCGCATTCCGGAGCTGGGCATCGCCATCCCGCCCGGCGAAGTCGTCGGCGAACTCGGCATGCTGTCCCCCGACAAGGTCCGCACCCAATCGGCGATCTGCGTCGATGGTGGGCAAATCCTGGTCATAACCTATGATCAGGTGCGGCAGCTGTTCTTCCAGAATCCAAAGTTCGGATATTACTTCATGCAGCTCAGCGCGCGCCGCCTGTTCGACAATCTGAAACGGACCCAGGCCGAAAACGAAGCCTTGCGTGCCGCGCGAGATGCGAACGCATTCCAGCCCGCCGAGCCATGACCCTGTAGCGCAGCCGGCAAATTCACTGGGGCCGCCCGAATAGCCATCGCTGCTATGCGACGGCGGTGCCGCGTAAATTCCCGTTGAACGGTGGCCCGAAGGCGGTCAGTTTTGTCCGACCTTAAGGGGATCGCCATGAATGTTGCAGAAATCATCAACCATTTCGGCGGGCTCCAACCCACCGAATGGCTCGGCTATATCGCCGCTGCGTTCGTCTTCGCCACCTTTTCGATGAAAACGATGGTGCCACTGCGCGTGATCGGGATCGCCAGCAACGTCCTTTTCATCGCCTACGGATACCTGCACCCGGCCTATCCGGTACTGGTGCTGCATCTGGTTCTGCTGCCGCTGAATTTTTGGCGCTTGCAGCAAATGCTCACGCTGGTCCGCGAAGTCGAGGCTTCGAACGATGGGGACCTCGACATGAACTGGATTAGGCCGTTCACGACGACGCGCGATATGAAGCCCGGCGAAGTGCTGTTCCGGAAAGGCGATGCCGCGAACGAGATCATCTTCATCATGTCCGGCAGCCTGCGTATTCCGGAGCTCTCGATTGAGATCCCGCCGGGCGAAGTCGTCGGCGAACTCGGCATGCTGTCGCCGGACAAGGTTCGCACGCAATCCGCCATCTGCGTCGATGGCGGGCAAATCCTTGCCATTTCCTACGACCAGGTGCGGCAGCTGTTTTTCCAGAATCCGAAATTCGGATACTACTTCATGCAGCTCAGCGCAAAGCGCCTGTTCGAGAACATGAAGCGCATGCAGGCCGAAATCGAGGCGCTCCGCCGCGGCGGGGCCGCCGACGAATTCCGTCCGGCGGAGCCGTGAGATATTGCACCAGCATGCGCCGGCTCAATTGCTTGCCGCAAGCCAGCTTCCCGATCTCTTGCCATTGCCCAACAATCGATACCGGAAATGACCACTCAGATCAGCTTTCTCGACCTTGTCGGCTACTTCAACGCATCGCTCGGCGTCGCGATGCTCGCGATGCACACCATGATCCCCCTGAGGATAACGGGCATCGCGCACAACGTCGTCTCCATCATATTTGGCTTCTTCACCGGCATCTATCCGATGCTGGTGCAGCACTCGATCCTGCTGCCAGTCAATCTCGTGCGTCTGTTTCAGATGCGCCGATTGATCAAGGAGGTGGAATCGGCGAGCGCCGGCAGCCATTCGATGGACTGGTTGAAACCCTTCACGCAGAAGCAGAACTTCAAGGCCGGTGAGACCTTGTTCTGGCGCGGCGACAAGGCCGACAGCATGTTTTTTGTGGTGTCGGGCAAGCTGCTCCTCCGGGACTTGCAGATCGTGCTTCAATCCGGCGCCGTGGTCGGCGAGCTAGGCTTTGTTTCTCCGGAAAAGACGAGGACGCAAACCGTGGAGTGCATCGAGGACGCGACGGTGCTGACCATTAGCTACGAAAAGCTCGAAGAACTTTATTTTCAGAATCCGCAATTCGGATTCTACTTCCTGCGGCTCGCAACCGCGCGGCTTTTCGACAATATGAGCCGCATGGAGCAGACCTTGCTCGATCGCGACCGCGAGATTGCAAGGTTGCGAAAATTGGTACCAAACGGAGCCGCAACCTGAGCGTCACTCCGCCGGCACCGCAGCCGGTTTGCGTATGCTCGCGCCCGACACCATGGCAGCGAGCCCGAGCGTCGCCAGGAAGAACACCAGGCAGACACCAGCGGTGAAAAGCAGCACCAGATCGAACCCACCGCGCGCATGCAGGAATGCGATCGAAGCGACCGCGATCCCGGCGGTGACGAAGACCAGAAAATAGCGCACCGCGTAAACCCGCCCGCGCCAGGCATCGGCGGTATAACGGGCCAGTACGATGTCGTTGACCGTCACCTGGGCGTAGACCCCGGCCATCGCCAGCGCGAGCGCGACCAGCAGCATCGGTCCGGTCGCGACCACCGACCATGCAGCGCCGGTGAACAACATTAGCGTGACGAACACGAACAGGATATGCGGCTGAAACCATTCGACCAGCCGCCCAATGACAAGCTGCGCGATCCCGCCGACCACGAACACCGCGGTCGCAATGCCGCCGACCGCAACCAGCGACAGTCCCTGTCCCGCGCGCTCATCGATCACCTTCGGCAGCGCGACGGTGATGACGTTGAAGGCGAGCCCTGCACCGAGCGCGATGACAATGAAGAGGCCGAAGACGATGAAGGTGGCGGTGCGGCCGAGACGCACATCCGGATTGGTCTTGCGCTCGCTCCTGCCGGTGATGTCCTCCCGCTCCGCCCACATATAGACGAACCCGGAGACGATGCAGACCGCGCCCGGAATGAAAAAGGCCATTCGCCAGCCGAGATAGCTCGCGATCAGCGCGGTGATCCCGGCCGCCAGCGCAACGCCCAGATTGCCGCAGACGCCGTTGAAGGCCAGCGTGCGGCCACGCGCCTTGGAGGCCTCGATGAGCATCGACATGCCGACAGGATGATAGATCGCCGCGAACATGCCGAGCGCGCCCAGCGCGATCGCGAGCGTGACCAGGTTCGGAGCCAGGCCCGCCGCAAACAGCGAGACGCCGCAACCGAACCAGAACAGCACCATCATGTTGCGGCGGCTCCAGTGATCCCCGAGCCAGCCGGCGGGCAGCGAGAACACCCCGAACGAAATGAAAGCCGCGGTCGACAGCGCGATCAGTTCGCCGTAGGTGCGCGCATAGACCGCCTCCAGGCCGATCACCACCGTCGGATAGATCAGCAGCACGTAGTGATCCATCGCATGCGCCCAGTTGATGAACCCGATCGACACCCGGGTCTCCGGGCTGAACGGCTGATGGGTTGCGGCGATGTCGGTCATGGGCGGCCTGGCGAGAAAGAACCTGACCCCGCATCAATACGCTTGCCCGATGGCGATGTTAGGCCGATTATCGTCGCGATCAGGCCAACCGGAACCAGCCATGCGCCCGGAATACCGAAACAACCGCGACGACGCCCCCCGCCCGATCGCGGCCATGGCCAAGACCTTTCCGGACGGCGATCGCATTCCCCTGCACCTTCACAAGCGCGGCCAACTCATCCACGCGATCTCAGGCACCATGAAAGTGGAGACCGCCGACGCGGCCTGGATCGTGCCCCCCGCGCTCGCGCTCTGGATGCCGCCCGCTTTCCCGCACGGCATGGTCATGCGCGGCGAACTTGCCATGCGCACCATCTATATCGATCCGGAAGCGTGTCACGGCCTGCCGCAAAGTCCGACCCTGGTCGAAATCGGCGGCCTGATGCGGGAGCTCATCCTCGCCGCGCTGGAGGAGCCGCTCGCTTATGACGAGTCCGGCCGCGGCGGCATGATCGCCGCCCTGATCCTCGCCGAATTGAAGCGCATGCAGGAACGCAAGCTGGATCTCCCGATGCCGCGCGACCCGCGCGCCGCGCGGGTGGCGCGTGCATTGCTCGAGCATCCGGATGCGGACGGCGGCCTCGACGAATGGGCCGAGCGAGCCGGCGCCAGCCGGCGGACCCTGGCGCGGCTTTTCCGGAGCGAAACCGGCTTCAGCTTAAATGAGTGGCGCTCACGTCTGCGCGCCATGGACGGCCTGGCACGCCTCTCCTCGGGCGAGCCGGTCGGCAGCGTTGCCTCGGCGGTGGGTTATGCAAGCCCGAGCGCATTTTCCGCGATGGTGCGCCGCAGCTTTGGCGAGTCCCCGCGGCGGATGGTGCGGCGCTAGCCTGTTGCAACCTGAAATTGATCCTCGTAGCATGATACCGGGTAGTGGCTGCGTATCCTGCCGGCTCGCGTTGGTAGCGGGTTGCTTTCCATGTCATGCGTTCGCGTGGCCCTGCGGCTCGCTGCCGTGGCGGCAGTTGTATGGTCGTGCAATCTTGCCGCGCATGCCGATGGCTTAGCGCGCAGCGACGATACTTTTCTCTATTTCACGGGCACGGACATCTGGCGCCACGGCAGCTTCTCATATGGCGGCGCGCTGTGGTCACCCGATGGACTCGATCGCGGCGGCTTCACCTTCAAGGCGCTGATCGGCGCCGGCTCCTATCAGTACCGCTCCGGCGCGCTCGAAGATGCGCAGGTTACCGGCACTCAATTCGTAGGCTCAGCACTGGCGGGATGGCGGTTCGTCCGTGACAAGACCTTCGTGACTGTTTTTGCGGGACTGGATCTGCAGCATCACGGTACGACGCCGTACGATCCCGGCAGCGACCTCAACGGAAGTCACGTCGGCATCCGCAGCGCGGTCGAATTCTGGCATGAGCCCGATGCGATGACGATGATTGCGGCCGACGCAACCGTCTCATCGATCGGGCCGAGCTATGTCGCGCGCGCCGCCTATGGCTGGCGCGTGGCCGACGCCTTCTATTTCGGACCGGAGGTTGGCGGTTTCGCAACCGGCGACAGTTACAAGCAGTTTCGCGCCGGGCTGCATATCACCGGCTTCCGCTTCGCCTGGGTCGAATGGTCGGCGGCAGCGGGATGGGCAACCGACAGCGACGACCGCGACGGCTTTTACGCGCGGCTCGGATTGCATGTGAGGCGATAGTCAATCCAGTGTCCGACGGAAGCGCGTGACCGCAATCGTCATCGCGATCAGCATCAGCACGAACAGCGCGATCGCGTCATAGCGCAGATCCTCGATGGTCGCGCCCTTCAGCATGATCGCGCGAACAATGCGGATGTAATGGGTGAGCGGCAACCCCTCGCCGATCCACTGCGCCCAGGCCGGCATGCCGGCGAACGGGAACATGAACCCCGACAACAGGATGTTCGGAAGGAAGAACATCATCGACATCTGCACCGCCTGCAGCTGATTCTGCGCGACGGTGGAGAACGTATAGCCGATTGACAGGTTGGCAGCGATGAACAGCGTCGACAACCAAGCCAGTAGATAAAGGCTGCCGAAAATCGGGACATGAAACAGCAACACGCCGGTGCCGATGATCAGAGCAGCCTGGATGAAGCCGACCACCACATAGGGAATGATCTTGCCCAGCATGATCTCCACCGGCGTAATCGGCATCGCCAGCAGCGCTTCCATGGTTCCGCGCTCGATTTCCCGTGTCACCGACAACGCGGTGAAGATCAGCATGGTCATGGTCAGAATGGTGCCGACCAGACCGGGCACGATGTTGAGCGCGGTTTCCGCCGCCGGATTGTAGCGGGCATGCGCGCGAAATTCGAATAGCGGCTGGCCGCTCTCCGGCAGCCCGCGGTCGTTCTGCAGCGCGGTTCGCACGAGTTGTCCGAGCGCACCGAGCGCGGAGCCTGACGCCACCGGATCGGTCGCGTCCGCCGCGACCAGCAGCACCGGCTGTTCGCCCCGCCGGATCGCACGCTCGAAGCCACGCGGGATTTCGACACCGAACAGCACGGTCCCGGAGGCGATCAGGCGGTCGAACTCCGCCTCGTCTTCGACCTGATGCGTGACCTTGAAATAGCGGGTGTTCTGCAGCGCCTTCAGCACCGAGCGGCCGAGATCGCTGTGCTCCTGCAGCAGCACCGCGGTCGGCAGGTTGCGCGGCGTGGTGTTGATCGCATAGCCGAACAGGACGAGCTGCATCAGCGGGATCATCACGATCATTGCGAACGACACGCGGTCGCGGCGCAGCTGGATGAATTCCTTGATCAGCATCGCCACGGTGCGGCGCCGGAAGGCGGCCCATCGCGGGACCTTGACGCTCGCCGGCGTGGTCGCGGGTGGGCTCACGGGTGCGTTCGCGGGAGACTGCGCGCTCACTGGAAATTATCCTTCGCGCGGCTCATCAGATCGATGAATACGTCTTCCAGCGTCGGCTCGGAGGTCTTCCAGATCAGGCCCGGCCGTTCGCGATAGGGCTTGATTGCGGCTTCCAGGCCTTCGGCATCGCGGCCCGACACGTGCAGGCTGTTGCCGAACGGCGCCACCATGTCGACGCCGGACTTGTTCTGCAATTCGTGCAGGAGCCCGTTCACATCAGGCCCGCTGACATCGTAGGTCGTGAGCCCCGCCTGCCGAACCACGGCATCGACAGAGCCGTGGGTGAGCAGTTCGCCATAGGCGATATAGGCGATCTCATGACAACGCTCGGCCTCGTCCATGTAATGGGTCGAGACCAGCACGGTCAGCCCTTCGGCGGCCAGCGCATGAATCTCGTCCCAGAATTCGCGCCGGGCTTTCGGATCGACGCCTGCTGTCGGTTCGTCGAGCAGAAGAAGCTGCGGGCTCGGCAGCGTGCAGGCGCCAAGCGCGAGCCGCTGCTTCCATCCGCCCGACAATTCGCCGGCCAGCTGCTCTTCGCGACCCTTCAGCCCGAGCCGCGCGATCATGTCGCGCGCTGCACCGGCGGGATCCTTCATCAGGTGAAGGCGCGCGACGAATTCCAGATTCTCGCGCACCGACAGATCCTGATACAGGCTGAATTTCTGCGTCATGTAACCGACGCGCAGCTTGATCTGGTCGGCCTGCGTCCGGATGTCGTAGCCAAGGCAGGTGCCGTCGCCCTTGTCGGGTGTGAGCAAGCCGGTGAGCATGCGAATGGTCGTGGTCTTGCCGGAACCGTTCGGTCCGAGAAAGCCGTAGATCGTTCCCTTCTTCACCTGCATCGATAGATCGCGCACGACCACGCGGCTGCCGAACGCCTTGGTCAGGCCGTGCACGTCGATGGCGATGTCCGGATTGACGGTCATGGCTGTGCGCGCCTATTTCGCTGCAACCCTGGGCGTCACCGTCACATCGACCGGCTGCCCAACGCGGAGCGCGGCCGGATCGTTCGGAATCGCCTCGACCAGATAGACCAGCTTGTGGCGCTCCTGCTGCGAGTAGATCACCGGCGGGGTATATTCGGCATATTGCGAAATGAAACTGATCTTGCCGGTCATCCCGGCCGGACAGCCATCGCAGGAAAAGCTGATCGGCTCGTCGATCGCGATCCGCGCCAGCATCGGCTCGGCGACGTAGAAACGGACCTTCACGTTACCCGGCGGCAGCACCGAGATGATCGGGCGGCTGGCCGGCACCGTCTCGCCGGCGCGGTAATAGACCTGCTGCACCAAGCCATCGACCGGGCTTAAACCCCGCCTTCGGTTGAGCCGTGTCTGGGCCGAGGCCACCCGCGCCTGCGCCTCGCGGAACAGCGCCTGCGTGACGTCAAAATCCTTCTGTGTGCCGGACTTGGTTTGCAGGAGCTGCTGCGCGCGCTCGAACGCCTGCTTGGCATTTGCCAGCGTCGCCTCGGCTACGCCGAGATCGGCCTCCTGCAATTGCGGGTCGAGCTTGAACAGGAGCTGTCCGGTCTTCACTGCATCGCCCTGCCGCACCAGCATCTGCTCGATGCGGCCCTGTTCGTCTGGACTGACGAAAATGAAATCGCCCTCGATCCACCCCTGCATCACGTTGACGCTGCCATTGCTGCAAGCGGACAACAGCGTTCCGAGTGCGAGAGCAGCCGCACCGATCCATCGCCGGTCGATCATGACCCGCCTCCATCGCGGTCCAGGAGAATATCGAGATGCGCGTTCAGCATCGCCCGGATGTCGAGCGGAGCGTGCGTCTGGAACAAGCTCTGCCAGACCACGGCTACCAGCACCGGAGCCGCCAGCAGTTGCGGAAACGCAACCAGCCCGGGATGACGCAATTCGCCACGGTCGAGGGCGCGCTGCAGAATTTGCCGCAGCGCGGAGAACACGCGGCTCAGCACTTCGCGATAATAAAAGTCGGCAATCGCCGGAAAGCGCGTTCCCTCCGAGATGATCAGCCGAATGATGTCCTTGCGTCGCGAGCCAACCAGTTCGTCAGCCACGACAGCCACAAGCCGCTCCGCCAGCACCGGAAACGGCATATCGACTGCCGCGAGTGTCTCGATATTCCCGATCAACGGCGTCAGCATCGAGCGCGCCAGTTCCTGGAACAGCGTCTCCTTGTCCGCGAAGTAGAGATAGATCGTGCCTTTGGCGACGCCCGCCCGCTTTGCCACGTCGTCGAGCCGCGCAGCTTCGAAACCACGCAACGAGAACTCCTCCAGCGCGGCGGCCATGATGGATTGCCGCCTTGCGGCGCTGCGGATGTCGCGGGCACTACGCGGGGCTGATGCCCCCGCCTCGGTGCGCGGGGCTGGCGGCTCAGCCGGACCTGGCGCGCGCGCGGATCGCAACCGCGGTTTTCGGGGTGGTCCGGCAGGCATCAGGCGTTCCAATTATGACTGACCAGTCAGTCATAATTGTATGCTACCGGAAACGCAAGCGGGATCGGCGCACGATCATGTGACGCCGAAAACTATCGCTACATCAGATAGATGAATCATGCCGCAGGCGGCACGTGGCGGCGCCATTCAGCCGTTTTCGAGTTCGGCCCTGACGGCCGCGAGCGCGGCGGGGGTGTCGACATCGACCAACGCGCCCTGCCCCGAAATCGGCACGTCGACCACCGCCTCGCTGTATTTGGCGATCAGGTGGCGGGCGCCGACATCGCCGGTCACCGCCATCAACTCCGGGAAGAAGCGCCGCGACCACAGCACCGGATTGCCGCGCTTGCCGTCGGTCACCGGCACCGCAATCAGCGCGCCTTTTTCCGGATCGTAAGCCGCGATCAGCCGGTCGATCAGCGCGGCATCGACCTGCGGCATGTCGGCCAGCATCACCACAGCGCCGTCGATATCCGCCGGCAGCGCGCCAAGTCCCGTCCGCAGCGAGGTCGACAGACCGTCCGCAAAATCCGGATTATGGGCGAATTGCAGCGGCAGGTCGGACAGAGCATCTGCAATGGTCTCGCTTTGGTGGCCGGTTACGACGACCACCGGCCGCGCCTTCGACGCCAGCGCCGCTTCCGCCGCGATCCGCGCCAACGGCTTGCCGGTCACCTGCGCCATCAGCTTGTTCGGTCCACCCATGCGGGTCGATCTTCCGGCCGCCAGGACGACGGCGGCGAAGCGTCCGCCCTTGTCGATCTCCGGCTCCTCGCGCGGCTGCGGACGCGTCACGATTTCCATGAGCAGGCCGCCGACCCCCATGCCGGTGATGTCGGCGCGCGTGACCGGCAGTCCCGCGAGCAATCGCATCAGCACCCAGTCGAAACCGTTCTCCTTCGGCGAGCGCGCACAACCCGGCGCGCCAAGCACCGGGCGTCCGTTTGCCGATCCGATCAGCATCAGGTTGCCCGGATCGACCGGCATGCCGAAATGCTCGATCTTGCCACCCACCGCCTCGATCGCAGCCGGGATCACGTCGCGCCGGTCGGCGATGGCGGAGGCGCCGAACACGATGACAAGCTCCGCCCCTGCCCGCTGCACGTCCTTGATCGCATCGGCAAGTTTGACCTGATCGTGCGGCACGCGGCGCTCGGCGACGATGCGCGCGCCCGCAGGCGCCAGGCGCTCCTCGGTGATCTTCAGCGTCTTGTCGACCACCTTGGGCGACAGGCCGGGAAGCAGCGTCGATACGATGCCGACCTTCCGGATCGTATAGGGCGCGACCCGCACCAGCGGCTTTGCCGCCTCGACCGTGCGCATCGCCCGCATGTAGACATCGCCCGCGACCGCGAACGGGATGATCTTCACGGTGGCGATCATCTCGCCTTCCACCACCGGCTTGTAGGCCGGCAGCGTCGCGATCGTCACCGCTTCGTCGATCCGGTTGAGTTCATCGATGCGCTCACGATCGACCACAAGCACGCCCGCGCTATCCGCAAACAGATTGCAGCGGCCGGTAAAGGCCTTGTCCGCCCGCACGGCCTCGCCCGATGCGCTTGCGGCGATGGCGGCCGCAGCATCGTCCTCCGACACGTCGCCCGGATCGAGGCGCGCCACAACGACGCTGGCGATGCCGGCCTGCTTGAGTGCCGCGACATGCAATGGCGTGATCACCGTGCCCTTCTTCAGCACCAGCGCGCCCTCGCGGATGGTATGCACCGCGGTGCCGCCCAAAGCGTCGTCGGGTGAGAAGGGGCCGAATTTCATGTCATGCTTCCTTCACCTCCCCCTGAAAGGGGGAGGTCGATGGCCTTCGGCTGCGAAGGCCATCGGGTGGGGGTCTTCATCGTCGCGTATGTCCCAAGGCCCATGACCCCTCCCCGGCTCACGCCGAAGCGTTCGCCGACCCTCCCCTTTCAGAGGAGGGTGAAGAGATTTTCTCCGGCGATTGCCGCAGACGCTCGGTGATCTGGCCCATGATCGACACCGCAATTTCCGGCGGCGAGATTGCGCCGATATCGAGCCCGATCGGCGCATGAATCCGCGCGATCGCATTATCCGCGATGCCATGCGCCTTCAGCCGTTCGACCCGGCGCGCATGCGTCTTCCGCGAACCCAGCGCGCCGATATAGAAGCAGTCCTTCGACAGCGCATGCAGCAGCGCCGGATCGTCGATCTTCGGATCGTGGGTCAGCGCGACAAAGGCGGTGTACTTGTCGACCTTCAGGCTGGGGAGCGCCTCGTCCGGCCATTGCGCAATCACCGTCACATCGGGGAAACGCTCCTGGGTCGCGAAGGCGGTGCGAGGATCGACGATGGTCACGTCATAGCCGAGCAGCTTGGCGATCGGCGCCAGCGCCTGGCTGATATGGACGGCTCCGGTGATCACAAGCTTCGCCGGCGGCACATGCACGGTGATGAACACCTTGCCGTCCGGCGTCTCCTCCATACCGCTCTTGCCGCTGCGAATATGCTTCTCGATCAGGTCCTTCAGCGGATCGTGGAAGACATCGGCGCCTTTCACCAGCCGCTGCTCGCCGCTTTCGACGTCGGTGATGACGACAGCGGCGCGCCTGTTGGCGCGCTCGGTGTTGAGGGCGGTGAGGATGGAGAGTTTCATTTTGTTTCCACGAACTCGGTGCTGTCCCCTCCCCCCTTGCGGGGGAGGGTTAGGGAGGGGGGTGATGCCTGCGCAAGTGTGTCTGAGATTGCCTGTAAAACCCCATCGATATTCGCATGCACATCGTTGTTCCAGAATCTCAGCACATGAAAGCCCTGACCCCGCAGCCAAGCTTCGCGCTTAGCATCGCCTTCCGTACCGTGCTGCCCACCATCAACTTCAATAATCAACCTAGCTTGCAAGCACACGAAATCGGCGATGTAACGTCCAATTGGCACCTGCCGTCTGAATGAAGTGCCGTTCAAGCGGTGCGCACGCAGCCGATACCAAAGCTTACGCTCGGCATCCGTCATATCGCTGCGGAGTGCGCGGGCATTTAAACGTTTCTGCTTCGGCACTTTCCGGTGCGGCATTTGTTTGCCCTCACCCCCCTCCCGGCGGCTCCGCCGCCGACCTCCCCCGCAAGGGGGGAGGTTGCACCGAGATTGCGGCACGACCACCGCGCCCAAAATCAATCCACCTTCTCCACATAGACCCGGATCGTGCCGCCGCAGGACAGGCCGACCTTCCAGGCGGTCTCGTCGGCGACGCCGAATTCCAGCGTCTTCGGCTTGCCGCTGCCGATCACATCGATCGCTTCGGTCACCACCGCGCCCTCTACGCAGCCGCCCGACACCGAGCCCAGGAAGTTGCCATCCTCGTCGATCACAAGGTTGGAGCCGACCGGACGCGGCGCGGAACCCCATGTTTCGACCACGGTGGCCAGCGCGACGCCCTTGCCGGACTTCCGCCAATCCTCGGCGGCTTTGAGAATGTCTTCGTCCGTCGCCAGCGATTGTTGAGTCATTTGAATCCTCTCCGACCGGCTTTTGAATCTCTAGTGGAGCATGAGTTGGTCCGAACGGCTTTGCGCCTCGATCGAGCCGAGGGCAAGCTGTTCGCGCTCAGGCTTTTTTGAGAACATGAGCTTGCCCAAAAACCGCTTGGCACTTTTCGGGCTCATGTTCTACGCGACCTTGTTCAACCAATACTTCGCCTCGGCCTTGCCGTCGCCGTCCGCCGACAGCGCGCGGCACAGATCCTTCATCGCATTGAGATTGTGAATTGGCCGCAATTCGTCAACATGCGGCAGCATTACCCTGATGCCGCTGGCCTTGGCCTCGAAGCCCTCGAACCGCAACAGCGGATTGAGCCAGATCAGCCGGCGGCAGGAGCGATGCAGCCGGTCCATCTCGAAACCGAGATCGTTGCCGGGCTCGCGCTCGAGCCCATCGGTGATCAGCAGCACGACGGCGCCCTGCCCGAGCACGCGCCGGCTCCATTGCCGGTTGAAGGCGGCAAGCGACGGCGCAATGCGCGTGCCGCCGGACCAGTCCAGCACCCCGCCGGAACAGGCCGCCAACGCCTCGTCGGGATCCTTCTGTTTCAGCGCACGGGTCACATTGGTCAGCCGCGTGCCAAACAGGAAGGTGGAGACGCGCTTCCTGTTGTCTGTCACCGCATGCAGGAAATGCAGGAACAGCCGCGTGTACTGGCTCATCGAGCCGGAAATATCGAGCAGCGCCACGATCGGCGGCTGGCGGGTTTTCGGGCCGAGATATTTGAGGTCGATCACCGCGCCGCCCGCCTTCATGCTGGAGCGAAGGGTGCGCCGCAAATCGATCATGTGGCCATGGCGCGAGGCTTTGACCCGCCTGGTCTTCACTTCGTCGAGCGGCAGCACGAGTTTCGCAATCGCCTGCTTGGCCTCGGCAATCTCGGCGGCCGACATCTGCGCGAAGTCCTTCTTCTCCAGCACCTCGCGGTCGGAGACGGTCAGTCGCGCGTCGAGTTCGACTTCCTTCTTCTTCTCCTCGGGCGGTTTCTGCTGGCTCTTGAACATCGCGTCGAGCACGCGCTTGGCGGCTGGCGGCGGCGGCGCATTGTCCGGCTGCGGCACCGCCTGCGGCAGCATCATCGCCATCAACTGGTCGAAATAGGCGCGCTTGCGGAAGAAGATGGTGAACGCGTGATCGAACAGGATCGTATGCTCGTGCCGCTTCACGAACACCGCATGCAGCGTCCAGTAGAAATCCTCGCGATTGCCGATGCCGGCAACGCGCAAAGCTTCCAGCGCATCCATCACCGAGCCGGGCCCGACCGGAATGCCGGCCGCGCGGAGCGCACGCGCGAAATAGACGATGTTCTCGGCGAGCCGGCCGGATTGATCGGAATTTGCGACTGGGTCATTCATGTCCGGGCGTCCCCGCGAAGCGGAGACCCAATATTCCAGAGCGGTAGCGATGGGCTCCCGCCTTCGCGAGGGCGACCACGCTTTGCTCCGGTGAGCTCACAAAATTACTCCGCCGCCTTCATCTGCGCGCGCACGTCATCCAGCAATTCCTTCACCTTGGTGCCGTCGAGCCGCGCGATATCGTCCTGATACTTCAGCAGCACGCCGAGCGTGTCAGACACCGTCGACGGATCGAGAGCCACCACATCGAGCTCCGACAGCGCGGTGGCGAAATCCAGCGTCTCGGCCACGCCCGGCGCCTTGAACAATTCGAGTTTGCGCAGCCGCTGCACGAAATGCACGATCTCGGCCGATAGCGCCGCGGCGATGCCCGGCACCTTGGTGCGCACGATCGACAATTCACGTTCGGCGTCCGGATAGCCGACCCAGTGATAGAGACAGCGGCGCTTCAGCGCGTCGTGGATCTCACGGGTGCGGTTCGAGGTGATGATGACGATCGGCGGATGCGGCGCCTTTACCGTGCCGAGTTCGGGAATGGTGACCTGATAATCCGCCAGCACCTCGAGCAGGAAGGCTTCGAAGGCCTCGTCGGTGCGGTCGAGTTCGTCGATCAGCAGCACCGGCGCGCCGGCGGTGTCGGGCTCAAGCGCCTGCAGCAGCGGCCGCTTGATCAGGAAGCGCTCGGAGAACACGTCGTCCTCCAGCCGGCCGCGATCGGCATTGCCCTCGGCCTCTCCGAGCCGGATCGCGATCATCTGCGCGGCATAATTCCATTCATAGACCGCGGCCGAGACATCGAGGCCCTCGTAACATTGCAGCCGGATCAGTTTGCGGCCCAGCGTCGCGGCCAGCACCTTGGCAATCTCGGTCTTGCCGACGCCGGCTTCGCCCTCCAGAAACAGCGGCCGGCCCATCCTGAGCGCCAGAAAGAGCACGGTCGCAAGCGAGCGATCGCCGACATATTGCCCGGCGGTGAGCAGCTTCAGCGTGTCGTCGATGGAGGACGGAACGGCGCGTGGGGCGGTGGTGGTCAAAGGGCAACCTCAGAGTCAGCAGGTACGGTGCGCGGACTCCCTCCCCCCTGAAAGGGGGAGGGTTGGGGTGGGGGTCAGAATTCAATCTCCGACAGCGGCAAGCGACCCCCACCCGACTGCCGCAGCTTCGCTCCGGCAGTCGACCCCCCCCCTCCAGGGGGAGGTGAAGAGCCGAAATTTATGCCAGCTTGCCGGCGATGGCGTCCAGCCTACATATAGGCGCGGTTCCCTGCCGGGTGAACGTCACAGCCAAGGAAGCAGCCATGTCACAGACGCCCGCTCATCCGATCGATCCGGGTGTCCGGATCGGACATGTGCACCTGAAGGTGGCCGACCTCGACCGCGCCGTGCCGTTCTATCGCGACGTGCTGGGCTTCGAGGAGACCTACCGCCGCCCCGGCGCGGTGTTCATGTCGGCTGGCGGCTATCACCACCATATCGCGCTGAATACCTGGGAAAGCCGCGGCGGCCAGCCGCCCGCCCCCGGCAGCACGGGGCTGTACCACATCGCGATCCTGTATCCGACGCGCAAGTTGTTGGCCGATGCGCTGCGCCGGCTGGTCGAGGCCGGGATCATGCTCGACGGGGCGAGCGACCACGGGGTGAGCGAGGCGCTCTACCTGCGCGATCTCGATGACAACGGGGTCGAGCTTTACTGGGACCGCCCGCGCGACGAATGGCCCCGCGACGAGAATGGCGGCATCAAGATGAAGACCGAGCCGCTGAATTTGCGAAATCTGCTGGCGGAGCTGGAGACGGAGGCGGCGTAGCTCCGCTGTTGCCGCTTGCGTCCCCTCCCCCTGAAAGGGGGAGGGTCAGGGAGGGGTCTACCGGACATTGGCCCGTGTGCAACAAGGACCCCCACCCGACTGCCCGCGCACGTGGCGCCGGCAGTCGACCTCCCCCTTTCAGGGGGAGGTGAAGGAAGTAACGTCTATTCCTCGTCGCCGCCGCGCTCATTGGCTGCGGCCACCGCGCGGCGCGCCATCACGCCCACGATATGCGCGCGATATTCCGCCGAGCCGTGGATGTCGGCATTCATGCCGTCGGCGGAGAGCGTGATGCCCTCGAGCGACTTCGGCGCGAAGCGCTTCTTCAGCGCCTCCTCGAATTGCGGCACCCGGAACACGCCGTTCGAGCCGGCGCCGGTCGCCGCCACCCGGATTTCCGACGAGCGCTTCGACACGAACACGCCGACCAGGGCAAAGCCCGAGGCCGGGTGCTTGAACTTCATATAGGCCGCCTTCTTGACGATCGGGAACGTGATCTCGGTGATGATCTCGTCCGGCTCCAGCGCGGTCTCGAACATGCCCTTGAAATAATCGTCGGCCGCGATCTTGCGCTTGTTGGTGACGATCGTCGCGCCGAGGCCGAGCACCGCGGCCGGATAATCCGCATTCGGATCGTTGTTGGCGACCGACCCGCCAATGGTGCCGGCGCCGCGCACATGCGGATCGCCGATCGAGTCCGGCACGCTCGCAAGCGCGGGCATCACCTCGAGCAATTCCTTCGAGTTCGCGACGTCGCGATGTTTGGTCATCGCCTTGATGGTGACGGTGCGCGGCGTCACCTCGATGCCGGAGAGCCCATCGATCTTCGACAGATCGACCAGCACCTTCGGCGAGGCCAGCCGCTGCTTCATCACCGGGATCAGCGAATGACCGCCGGCGAGCAGCTTTGCGTCCTCGTTGGCGAGCAGCGCTACCGCCTGCTTCACACTGGTCGGGCGCTCGATCTTGAATGCGTACATGGCTTGATCCTTTCGAAATTCAGGCTGCGCGCGCAGGCGCGGATTGCTTCAGCGCGCGCCAGACCGCAGCCGGCGTGGCCGGCATGTCGATCTGTTCGGTGCCGATGGCGTTGGTGATGGCGTTCATGACCGCGGCGGGAGCGGCGATTGCGCCGGCCTCGCCGCAGCCCTTGATGCCGAGCGGATTGGACGGGCACACGGTCGTGGTCATGCCGACATGGAAGGCCGGGAAGTTTTCGGCGCGCGGCATGGCGTAATCCATGAACGAGCCGGACATCAGCTGGCCGTCCTTGTCGTAGACCGCGTGCTCGTAGAGCGCCTGCCCGACGCCCTGCGCGATGCCGCCATGAACCTGCCCTTCCACGATCATCGGATTGATGATGGTGCCGAAGTCGTCCACGGCGGTCCATTTGTCGATCGTCACCGCGCCGGTATCGGGATCGATCTCGACCTCGCAGATGTGACAGCCGGCCGGGAACGTGAAGTTGGTGGGATCATAGAACGCCCCCTCCTTCAGCCCCGGCTCGATTTCGGACGTCGGGAATTTGTGCCCGATATACGCCTGCAGCGCGAGATCGCCGAAGCCGATCGACTTGTCGGTGCCGGCGACGCTGAACTTGCCGTCCTTGAACTCGATATCGCCTTCGGCCGCTTCGAGCAAATGCGCGGCGATCTTCTTCGCCTTGGCCTCGACCTTGTCGAGCGCCTTGACGATCGCCGACATGCCGACCGCGCCGGACCGCGACCCATAGGTGCCCATGCCGAACTGCACCTTGTCGGTGTCGCCATGCACGATCGTCACATTGTCGATCGGAATGCCGAGCCGTTCCGACACGAGCTGCGCGAACGTGGTCTCGTGCCCCTGCCCGTGCGCGTGCGTGCCGGTCAGCACCTCGACCGAACCGGTCGGGTTCACCCGAACCTCCGCGGATTCCCACAGGCCCACGCCGGCGCCGAGCGAACCCACCACCGCCGAGGGCGCGATCCCGCAAGCCTCGATATAGGTCGAATAGCCGATGCCGCGCAGCTTGCCGCGCTTCGCGCTCTCGCGCTTGCGCTGCTTGAAGCCCTTCGCGTCATGGATCTCCATCGCCTTCGACAGCGATGCCTCGTAATCGCCGGCGTCATAGAGCGAGGCGACCACGGTCTGGTACGGGAACGTCCGCACGAAATTCTTCTTGCGCAGATCGGCCGGATCGAGCCCAAGTTCGCGCGCCGCGACTTCGATCAGCCGCTCGACCACGAAGGTCGCTTCGGGCCGCCCCGCCCCGCGATAGGCATCGACCGGCACGGTGTTGGTATAGACCGAATCCACCTCGCAATAGATCGACGGGATATCGTACTGCCCCGACAGCAGCGTCGCATAGAGATAGGTCGGCACCGCCGAGGAAAAGGTCGACATATAGGCGCCGAGATTGGCGATCGTCTTCACCGTCATGCCGACGATCTTGTTGTTCGCGTCGAAGCCGAGTTCGGCGTGGGTGACGTGGTCGCGTCCGTGCGCATCGGTCACGAAGGATTCCGAGCGGTCGGCGGTCCATTTCACCGGACGCGCGACCTTCTTCGCGGCCCACAGGCACACGACCTCTTCCGGATAGATGAAGATCTTCGAGCCGAAGCCGCCGCCGACATCGGGCGCGATCACCCGCAGCTTGTGCTCGGGCGCAACCCCGATAAAGGCCGAGATCACCAGACGTGCCACATGCGGATTCTGGCTGGTGGTCCAGAGCGTGAAATGCTCACCGCCCGCGTCATATTCGGCGATCGCCGCGCGCGGTTCGATCGCGTTCGGCACCAGGCGATTGTTGATGAAGTCGAGCCGCGTGACGTGCTTCGCCTTCTTCATCGCCGCGTCGTTCGCGGTCGGATCGCCGATATGCCAGTTGTAGATGGTGTTGTTGGGCGCGACCTCGTGGATCTGCGCGGCCTTCTGCGCCTGCGCCGGATCGATCACCGCCGGCAGCACCTCGAAATCGGTGACGACCTTTTCGGCCGCGTCTTTCGCCTGCGCGAGCGATTCGGCGATCACCACTGCATAGGCGTCACCGACATGGTTGACCTTGCCGACCGCGAGCGCCGGATGCGGCGCCATCTTCATCGGCGTGCCGTCCTTGGAATGGATCATCCAGCCGCAGATCAGCGGGCCCAGCTTGTCGGTCGCGAAATCCTCGCCGGTATAGACCGCGATCACGCCGGGCATCGACGCCGCCGCTGACGTGTCGATTGTCTTCAGTTTGGCATGGGCATGCGGCGAGCGGATGAAATACGCGCAGACCTGACCCGGCCGCGCGTGATCGTCGGTATAGTGGCCCTTGCCGGTAATGAAACGCTGATCTTCCTTGCGGCGCACGGGAGCGCCAATTCCGGTGGCAGTCATGGCAGACTCCTTCCCGAATTGTCGAAGAGACGTGTCCTTATTTCGCCATCGCCCTATTTCGCCATCGCCTTGGCGCCGGCGGCGATCGCCTTGACGATATTATGGTAGCCGGTGCAGCGGCAGAGATTGCCGTCGAGCTCGTGGCGGATGGTCTTGTCATCGAGGTCGTTGCCCTTGCGATTGACCATGTCGATCGCCGACATGATCATGCCCGGTGTGCAGAAGCCGCATTGCAGACCGTGATGCTCGCGGAAGGCTTCCTGCATCGGATGAAGCTGCGCACCATTGGCGACGCCTTCGATGGTGGTGATCTTCGCGCCATCCACCTGCCAGGCGAAGGTGGTGCAGCTCTTGCGGGCGACCCCATCAACATGCACGACGCAGGCGCCGCATTGCGAGGTGTCGCAGCCCACATGGGTGCCGGTGAGCCTCAGATTCTCGCGCAGGAACTGGACCAGGAGCGTGCGCTCATCCACATCGGCGCTGGTCTGCTTGCCATTCACGGTCATCGTGACGGATGCCATGAGGTCCTCCCTCGGCTTGAAATCGCACTGTTTTTGGCACGAAACCGGCGCGATGGCTCCCCCCGGAGCCGAAATCTCGCCGTTTTCAGCATCTTGGAACAGGAACAAGTCTTAACAGGCCGCAGGCTCCGGTCAAGCGGCGGGTTGGAACCGGTCGGGGTTTTGAGCAATCCGCACCCCCTCGCTGTGCAATGAAGCTGATTGCCCTGCGCGGGATCGCCCGGTGTTCGGGACCGGCCGGTAACCCCGCACGGCATCCGCGTTAGGGCGCTGTTAGCCAACGCTGTCGTAGAAAATTTTCGGTTGATGGCTTTGCCTTAAACCGACCGTATTGAGTAACGAGTAAGTGTACATGAAATTCGCTCTCGCCCTCGCTGCGGCGTTGATCGCGACGCCTGCCGCCGCACAATCCCCCGTCAAGCCGACCGCGCTCCTGTTCAACGGGCTGGCGCAATACCAGCCGGGAATCCTGACACCGCTTGCGGCGCTGGCCAACGATCTTCGCCAGCAAGGCTGGCGCGTCGTGATCGACACCCATCTCGGCCTGTTCACCAAGAGCGAAGAGCCGGTGCTGATTGTCGGACATTCGGCCGGCGGCGCGCGCGCCTACATGTTCGGCAAGAAGATGGTCGAGGAAGCGAAATTCCATCCGGCCATCATCACGCTGGATGCGGCGACGGTGTGGGGCGATGTCTATCGCTGCCCGGTCGAGAGCTGCATCAACATCCACACCCTCACCTATCCGAAGATTCCCGGCTCCTACAATCTGAGCGCCGGCAAAGTCACCAACTCGATCGTGACGCATGTCACGATCCCGATGAACGGAGATATCCGCAAGGCGATCCTGCAGCAGGCCGCGGACCTGATGCGTGGCAGTTCGAACCTCAGCACGCTGGTGTCGGCCTATAGCCCCGAGCCGCCGAATGCGGGGCGCTCGCTGGCGGAAATCTGGCGGCGCAATGTCGGCCAGCCGCGCGACGAGAATTAGCGCCTGAGGCCGCCTCACACCGCCCGGGTCAGCCCGCCATCGACCCGGATATTCTGGCCGGTGATGTAGCCGCCGCCCTCCGACGCCAGGAACGCGACCGTCGCCGCGATTTCCTCCGACGTGCCGTAGCGGCGCATCGGCACGCTGTCGCGCCGCTCTTCCGTTGCCGGCAGAGAATCGATCCAGCCCGGCAGCACATTGTTCATGCGCACATTGTCGGCGGCATAGGTGTCGGCGAAAATCTTGGTATAGGCGGCAAGCCCGGCCCGCGCGACCGCGGAGGTCGGAAACATCGCGCTCGGCTCGAACGCCCAGGCGGTCGAGATATTGACGATCGTGCCGGCCTTCTGCGCCACCATGATCGGTGCGACAAGGCGCGTCGGACGGACCACGTTCAGCAGATAGACGTCGATGCCCGTGTACCACTGCTCGTCGGTGATCTCCAGGATCGGCGCGCGCGGCCCGTGCCCGGCGCTGTTGACCAGCGCGTCGATGCGGCCCCATTTCGCCATCGTGGCATCGACCAGCCGCTTGAGGTCGTCGTTCGACTGGTTGGAGCCGGTGATGCCGATGCCGCCCAGATCCTTCGCAAGCGCCTCGCCCTTGCCGGACGAGGACAGGATTGCGACCTTGAAGCCATCCTGCGCGAGCCGGCGCGCCGCTGCGGCGCCCATGCCGGAGCCGCCCGCGGTGACGATTGCAACCTTGTCGGCCATGTTCGCTCCCCTCAGATCGTGACGACCACGCTGCCGCGCTTGCGCCGGGTCTCGACCCGGGCATGCGCGTCGGCGATGCGCTCGAACGGAAACACCTGATCGATCGCCGGACGGTAGGCGCCAGCTTCGGCAAGTTCGCCGAGAATGACCAGATGCTCAAGCCGTTCCTTCGCCGGTCCGGCAAATCCGCGTTTGCCGTCGCGCTTGCGCCCGATCGCCCCAAGCATCTCCGGTAAACCGGCGGCAAGCAGGAGCAGCCGCCCGTTCGGCTTCAACAGATGTTCGTGCGTTTTCACCGACGCCTCACCGACCGCATCGAAGATGACGTCATAGGTTTCGCCGCCATGGCGATAGTCCTGTGTCGTGTAATCGACCACCCGGTCTGCGCCGAGGGCGCGGACGAGGTCGACATTCGCAGCACTGCACACGCCGGTGACGTTTGCGCCGAAATGCTTTGCCAGTTGCACGGCGGCGCTACCGAGCGCACCCGATGCGCCGATCACCAGAACCGCTTCGCCCGTCTTCAGCTTCGCGCGGTCGCGTAGGAAATCGAGCGCAGTCGCGCCGCCGAAACACATCGCCGCGGCTTCTTCGAAAGACAGAGCGTCCGGCTTGCGGACGATCCGGTCGCTCGCCTTCATGGTCCGGTATTCGGCATGACATCCGTTCGGAAACGACGGATAGCCTATGACGGCGTCGCCGACCTTGAAATTCGTCACCGACGCGCCGACGGCCTCGATCTCACCCGCAAGCTCGGTGCCGAGCATCGGATTGCGCGGCCGCGCGAATCCGAACACCGCGCGCACCATCAGGCCCATGCCGCGCGGCACCGTCAGGCTGCGCACCCGCCAGTCGCCCGACGACACGGTGGTCGCGCGGATGCGGATCAGGACCTCATCGGTCTTGGGTACGGGCTTTTCGACCGTCTCGATCCGCACGTTTTCGGGCGGACCGTAATCCCGGCAGATGGCCGCTCTCATCTTGGCCATGACGATGCACTCCGATCGTCACGCCGCGATGATTGCGATCAGCCGGCCTTCACCGCTTCGGCGAAGCGGGCGAAGAAATCGTCCGCCATCTTTTTCGCCGCGCCGTTGATCAGGCGCTGCCCAAGCTGGGCGAGCTTGCCGCCGATCTGCGCCTCGACATCGTATTTCAGCAGCGTGCCACCGCCTTCGTGATCGGAAAGCTGCACACTCGCGCCGCCCTTGGCGAAACCGGCGATGCCGCCATCGCCCTGCCCCGAAATCTTGTAGCCATTCGGCGGATCGATGTCGGTCAGCTGCACCTTGCCTTTGAACTTGGCCTTGACCGGCCCGATCTTGTTGACCGCCACCGCCTCGAATTCGTTCTCGCCGATGACGTTCAGCTCTTCGCAGCCCGGAATGCAGGCCTTCAGAACTTCGGGATCGTTGAGCTTCGCCCAGACCACATCGCGCTTCGCCTCAAGCGGAATCTCTCCGGTCATCGTCATCGCCATCGGCGGTTACTCCATATTTCGAAAAAAAATCAGGCTGCGGCCACGTAATCGTCGATCGGCCGAACGATCTTGCCGTCCACGATCGGCATGCAGTCGGGCGGAAAATCCTGACGGATTTGTCCGCCCGCTTCACCCACCTTATCAAGGAAGCGCGGCAGATGCGCCATAGCGCCGGTGGGCAAATCGTGCAGCACCATGAGAGTCCAATTTTGCTGCGTCGAAGCTTGCGCGCGGCAATGCGCCAAAGCCGTATCGACCCAGCCTTCCGGATCGGCCCAGTCCCGCGGGATCGAATTCCACAGCACGCAGGTATAGCCGCCGCGTTGCAGGTAATCGGCGACGGGCCCCGACATCAGCCGCCGGTCGAGATTGCCGCCGCCGCCGAACGGGCGGAAATACCGGTGCGGATGGACGAGCCCGGCCATCGCAGCTTGCGTGCGGCCGATTTCGCGCTCGGCGACGTCGCTGCCGGTCTGCTGGCCGAGCGGGACCGAATGGGTCCATGAATGGTTGCCGATCCAGTGGCCTTCGTCCTTCGCGCGCTGCGCGAGCGCGCGGTTCTCCGGCACGACGAGCTTCTGGCCGATGACGAAAAACGCGGTCTTGATGTTCCGGCGCGACAATTCGTCCAGCACCGTCGGGGTCACCGCAGGCTCCGGACCGTTGTCGAAGGAGAGCGTCAGATCGAACATGGCGGCGGTATCGCCGATTTTCATGTCCCGAAGCAAGCCTTCGCGATCCCCCGGTTGCTCTTGGCGGCTGTGCGCGCACCGCATAGTGTCCCGAATTCGAAGTTCGCTCAATTTGGAGCGACCTCGGAATCGAACTTCGGATTCGAAGGACACTAGCAACTCTATGATTCTAGTGCGGCTTTGGATTTGACGTTCCTACCGCGGACTCGCGGCAAAAACTGGTAGGAACGTCAAATCCGCCGCACTAGGGTGCGGGCCGATCCAGGATCCTGCCAATGTCGACGCCGCTCCTCCCCTCCGCGCTGATGTCACCGCTGTTTTCCAGTGCGGCGATGCGTGAAATCCTGTCCGACAACGCACGGCTCAACCGCATGCTGCGCGCGGAAGCAGCGCTCGCTGCCGCCGAAGCCTCGATCGGCGTGATCCCGAAGGGCGCGGCGAAGCCGATCGCGGATGCCTGTCAGGCCAAGTTCTACGACATCGGCGCGCTCGGGCTGGCCGCGGTGTCGGCGGGCAATCTCGCGATCCCGCTGGTCAAGGCGCTCACCGCCGAAGTCGCAAAGAAAGATCCCGAGGCCGCACGCTACGTGCATTGGGGCGCCACCAGCCAGGACATCATCGACACCGCGTTGGTGCTCGAATTGCGGGCGGTGATCGACGACCTCACCACCGAACTCGATCGCGCGATCCCCGCCTTCACCACACTCGCCGAAAAGCACCGGCATACGGCGACGGTCGGACGCACCTGGCTGCAGCAGGCGCTGCCGATGCCGTTCGGCTTGAAGGTCGCGGGCTATGCAGCAGCGCTGACCCGCTCGCGCGCACGGCTGAAGCGGGTGCGCAACGAAGCGCTGGTGCTGCAATTCGGCGGCGCCACCGGCACGCTCGCAGCGCTCGGCGACCGCGGGCTCGATGTCGCTATCGCCTTTGCCAAGGAACTCGACCTGCCATTGCCGGACGGACCGTGGCATACGCACCGCGACCGGCTCGCCGAAGTCGCGTCTGCGTTTGCCATTCTCGCCGGCACCTGCGGCAAGATCGCCCGCGATGTCGCGCTCTTGATGCAGACCGAAATCGGCGAAGCCTTCGAGCCGGCCGGCGAAGGCCGCGGCGCCTCATCCACCATGCCGCACAAGCGCAATCCGGTAGCATCGGCGGCGGGCCTGGCCTGCGCCGCGATGGCGCCGCAGCTTTGCGCCACCATCCTCTCGGCCCAGGTGCAGGAGCACGAACGCGCCGCCGGTGCCTGGGCGGCGGAATGGCCGACCTTCCCCGCACTCGCGCTTGTCACCTCGGGCGCGCTCAATGCCGTGGTCGATATCGCCGAGGGACTCGATGTCGATGCCGAGCGCATGCGCGAAAATCTTGACATCACCGGCGGGCAGATCATGGCCGAGGCTGTTGCCTTCAAGCTTGCGGAAGCGATCGGCAAATCCGACGCCCACAAAATCGTGGAAGAGGCCAGCAAGCGCGCTCACCGCGACAAGACATCGTTGAAGGACGCGCTGGCCGCGGAGCCAAAGGTTACGGCTGTCGTCCCGGCGGGCGAGCTTGCGAAGCTGTTCGACCCGATGAGCTATCAGGGCGTGGCGCAGCAATTCATCGACCGGCTGGTCGCGACTGCGAAGGCGGGACGGTGAAATCAATGCGAGCCGCGACCACAATATTTTTTCACCTCCCCCTGGAAGGGGGAGGTCGATCGCCGAAGCGCAAGCTGCGGCGATCGGGTGGGGGCCATTCTTCAATAATTAATTAGACCCCCTCCCCAACCCTCCCCCTTTCAGGGGGAGGGAGTCGGAGAGACCTTTCAAGAAATCCCGGAGGAATGCCCGAATGCCCGTCATCGAGTCTCACGGCTGCCCCATCGACGTGGAGATCACCGGCCCGGACAACGCGCCGGTGCTGTTGCTGTCGTCCTCGCTCGGCACCACCAAGCATATGTGGGACCCGCAGATGCCGGCTTTCACGAAAAACTATCGTGTCGTGCGCTTCGACCGGCGCGGTCACGGCAGATCCGGCGTGCCGAAAGGTCCTTACTCGATGGAGATGCTGGGCCGCGACGTGCTCGCGATCATGGACAACCTGAAACTCGAAAAGGTCAACTGGCTCGGCCTGTCGATGGGCGGCATGGAGGGCATGTGGCTCGGCGCCAATGCCGGACACCGCTTCAACAAGCTGATCCTGTCGAACACGTCTTCGCATTACGCCGACAAGTCGATGTGGAACGCGCGCATCGATGCGATCACCAAGGCCGGCTCGGTCGCGGCGATCGCCGACATGGTGATCAATGCCTGGCTGACCAAGGACTTCCAGCAAGCGCAGCCGGACACGACCGCACGCATGAAGGAAATGATGATCGCAACGCCGATCGAAGGTTACCTCGGCTGCGCCGCCGCCGTGCGCGACATGGACCACCGCGAGTTGCTGAAGGACATCAAGGTGCCGACGCTGATCATCGCCGGAGCCAAGGACCCCGCCACCAATGTCGCGGCGGCCGAATTCATCCGCGACCGCATTGCGGACTCGAAGCTCGCGATTGTCGACGCGGCACATATCGCCAATGTCGAGGTGCCGGAGGCGTACGCGAAAGAAGTGCTCGATTTCCTCGGTTCGAAATAGAGAGCGCAGCCATGGACGAACAGGACCGCTACGACACAGGCATGGCGCGACGGCGCGAGGTGCTGGGCCATGCATGGGTCGACAAGGCCACGGCCGGCAAGACGCCATTCAACGCCGAATTCCAGGAGTTCATCACCCGCTACGCCTGGGGCGAGGTCTGGACCAGGCCGCATTACGACGAGCGCACTCGTCGCGTGCTGGTGATCGGCACCATGCTTGCGCTCGACAAATGGGCGGAGTTTCGCATGCATGTGCGCGCCGCCCTGGTCGAAGGCGGTTTTACGCCGGACGACATCAAGGAGATCATCATCCAGCAGGCGATCTATTGCGGGGTGCCGGCGGCGAACCACGCCTTCAAGGAAGCGGGCGAGGTGATCGCGGAGCTGGACAAGGCCTGAACAATTTCCGGTTGCGCCACGCACGCCTCATTTACGATTTGGCGTTATTCTGTACGCCATGTGGTCCCGGCCGTTCCTGATCGCAGGGCTGTTGAGCGGGGCGATTGTCGCCGCGATCGCGCTTGTCGCGATATGGCTTGTTATTTTTTTCGCGCATGGCGGCGGCGATCCGGGCTGGACGCCCGCTAATTCCGTACAGGTGGGCGCCCTCGGCATCGGCGCTTATCCGCTGGCCTGGTATCTTCTCATCTATCGCAAGCGGGACTATTCGGCGCTGCGCACCTGGTATCTCGTCGCCGTCACCTACGCTGCGGTTTCGTCGTTCGTGATCGTGCTGATCTTTGTCGGCATGCTTTATCCCGCGCTTCAGTTGGTCTGGATCGCTGTCACCTCACCGAAGCTGGAATCGTTTTGGCTGATCGCCGGGGCGCTTCTCGCACCGTTCATCGCGGCAATTTTTTCGCTCATCGTTGCCGGCTTCATCGGTATCGCTTACATCGCAACCGCCGCCCCGATCGCGTTTCTGCATCGCCTGCTGTTGCTCCGTCTGTTCTCTGGAAAAGGCGGCGTGCAGACCACGCAGGTGAGCAAGACCTAAGCATGACCTGAGCGGCGCAGTCCGAGATGAGCCGGCCCGGCAATGACGCGTTAATGCGGCCCGGGCGTGAATGAGGCGCCGGCGGGCTGCTCGGCCTGGACACGATCGATCACCATGCCCCCTTATCCGCGCAAATCCGCCCAGCGTTGCGGCGAGATCCCGTCCCGCGCGATCGGCGAAACGGCCTGCCCGTCCGCCCGGCTCTGGCGCGCGTGAAGCCTTAAGGCCATCCGCTCGACAAATGCCGGCAGTGGCGCATCGCCCTCCGGCAGCCGCTCGATCATGGACAGCGTCGCCGCGAGACCGACCAGCCACAGCGGCAAGCGCTCCTGAACCAGAATGTCGGTGGCGCCGCCGAGGATCGCGGGCGTCGCCGCAACGAGCGTCGACATCACCGCGAGGATGAGGCCCGCATCCAGCAGGTCGTGCGAAATCCGGCCGCTGCGCAGCGCCCCGATCCGGCTGCCGATATGCAGCACGAAAACAAGCGACGTCGTCAGATAGACCGCACCGAAAAATGCTGCGAGTTTGACCAGGCCCTGCGCGTTCATATCGGCAAGCCGGCCGATCCCGTAGACCAGGCTGGCGAAAGCAGGCTTGTCCAGCCCGTAAACCGGGGACGTGAAAATCCGCCACGCCTCGAACCCGAACACCATCGCAAAATCAGCTGCGATGACGGCGATCAATATCGGAATGGCTGTGGGAAGCCACCGCATCCGCATCTCCCGCCCCCTGTTCAAACGGGAGGCTTGTGACCTGACGGATGACGTCAGCCGTTTACGACGGCGTCTTCAATTGCAACCGTTTGTTTACCTTAATGCGGCGGCAGGCACCGAGCGTCAGCCCAATTGCTGGGCGCGGAAATCCTGCGGGCTCATGCCGGTCTGCTTGCGGAAGAAGCGGGCGAAATGCGACGGATCGGCAAAGCCGAGTTCGTAGGCGATTTCGTGGATCGGCCGGCCGGTAAAAACCAGCTCCCGCTTCGCCTCGGTCAGCACCCGCTGGCGGATCAGATGGCCGGCGGTGACGCCCGCGGCGCGCTTGACGTGATCGTTCAGGCGATCGGCGGTCATCGCCAGCGCCGATGCATAGAAGCCGATCTGGCGCTCTTTCCGGAAATTGTCCTCCACCAGCCGCTTCAGCGTATCCACTGTGGTATCGGCGGGCACCAGCGTGACCGCACCGGAGCGGGCGCGGCTTGCCGATTGCCGTCCGATTTCGATTGCAATCAATGCAAGCAGCGCGCGCATTGCCAGCCGGTATCCGTCGCGCGCCAGAAAGCTTTCCTGATGCAGGTCTTCGCACAATTGCGACAGCCGGTTGTCGCGCGCGTTGTTGAGATTCACGATCGGCTCCGCCGCCAATGCCTTGAGCTGCGCGATCGTCTCGCCGGACCGTTGCCCGAGCATCGCGGCGACGTCCTCGCTGAAACTCATCACGAAGCCGTCGGTCACGTTCGCATGGAAACGAAAACCATGCGCAACGTTCGGCGCAACGATGATCGCGCAGGGCGCGGTGAACGGCTTGATCGAGGCCTCGAAGGTCATCTCGCCGCCACCGCGTTCGACCAGCAGAATCTGGAACAGGTTGCGATGACGATGCGCGCGGATCAGCCAGTCATGCAGCGACGAGCGCGACACGATGGTTTCGACATGCATGAAGTCGAACGCCTGATCGTCAGGCGGATCGCCATACAGATGAAACAGGGGGAGCCCGGCGCTCATAGCTCAAGATTAGACCCGTTGAAGTTGAGGGCCAACCTCTTCCGGCGCGTCTGCTGCCGGGTCTCGCGTCTTATGAACACACGACGAAAAGCCCCACCGAAGTGGAGCCTCTCGCTCGCAGAGTTTGTTGCGATGCAGCGAACCGGGGTTAGCGCTGCGGCTGCTGACCGGGCTTCTGCTGGCCGCCCTGCTGACCGCCCTGGCCCGGATTCTGGGTCTGCTGACCGGGCTTTTGCTGCCCGCCCTGACCGCCCTGCTGGCCACCCTGATTCGGGTTGTTCTGCTGCTGCTGGCCTGGATTGCGTTCGTTGGACATTTTGTAAGCTCCTGGTTTGACCCCTGCCCTGCCACTCCAACGCCGCCCCGAACACGGACGTTCCGTGCCACCCCACACGAAGGTTTGACGACGAACCGCAGCAAATCCTGCGGTTCCGACACAATCGCATGGCAGCCGCGTCCCTCGCCCGCCCGGTTCGGCGCGCCTGCTCAGCGCGCGCCCGTGCGTCGCGTTGCCGCCCAGCAACCCCACTGCTAAGACTTCAAGGTCATTCGGGTGTCTGGCAGGGGCCCCGATCGACGGGCCGGGTGCGACACTCTGGGGGAAGGGCGCGTCGACATGGAAGTTTTCGTCCAGCAACTGATCAATGGCATCACGCTTGGATCGATCTACGGGCTGATCGCGATCGGCTACACGATGGTGTTCGGCATCATCGGCATGGTGAATTTCGCGCATGGCGACGTCTTCATGGTGTCGGCCTTCGTCGCGCTGATCACCGTGCTGGTGCTGTCCACCATCCTCGGTATCTCGTCGATCTTCCTGACATTGTTCATCGTCCTGATCGTGGCGATGCTCATCACCTCGCTCCTGAGCTGGGCGATCGAGCGCGTCGCATACCGGCCGTTGCGCGGCTCGTTCCGGCTGGCGCCGCTGATCTCGGCGATCGGCATGTCGATCTTCCTGATGAATTTCGTGCAGGTCGCGCAGGGCCCGCGTAACAAGTCGATTCCGCCGATGGTGACCGACGTGTTCGTGCTGATGGATCGCGGCAATTACACCGTCACCCTCTCCTACCGGCAATTGATCATCTGGGGCGTGACCGCATTGCTGCTCACCGCGTTCTGGTATCTGGTGGCGAAGACCTCGCTCGGACGAGCGCAGCGCGCCACCGAGCAGGATCCGAAAATGGCGGCGCTGCTCGGCGTCGATGTCGATCGCACCATCTCGATCACCTTCGTGATCGGCGCCGCGCTCGCTGCGGTCGCGGGCACCATGTATCTCATGTATTACGGCGTGGTCAGCTTTGCCGACGGCTTCGTGCCCGGCATCAAGGCGTTCACCGCCGCGGTGCTGGGCGGCATCGGCTCACTGCCCGGCGCGGTGATCGGCGGCCTTCTGATCGGGCTGATCGAGACCTTCTGGTCGGCCTATTTCTCGATCGACTACAAGGACGTCGCCGCCTTCTCGATCCTGGCCGTCGTGCTGATCTTCATGCCGCAGGGCCTGCTCGGCCGGCCCGAGGTCGAAAAGGTCTGACATGGCGGAACCGGTTCAAGCGCGCGTCGACGTCCCGCGCGCGCTCCGCGATGCGGCGATTGCCGGACTGATCGCGTTCGGCATCCTGTTGCCGCTGATCGGGCTGCAGACCACCGTCAATATCCGCAACGAGCTGGTCCTCAATCCGCGTCCGGTCCTGCTTGCGGCGATGGTCGCATTCGTGGTTGCGATCAGCCTGCTGATGTCGCTCGTGGTGCATCCGCTGGCCATCCGGCGCGCGGCGATGCGCACCGACGCCGCGAGCCTGAAATCCGCCGAGCGCCGCGCGAAGTTTGAAAAAATCGCAATGCCCTTCGCGCTCGGCTTCGCCTTCCTGTTTCCGGTCATGGTGATCGTGCTGGGCGGCTGGCAGGGCTCGGTCAAGTGGATCGACAATTTCGGCATCCAGATCCTGATCTACATCATGCTCGGGCTTGGCCTGAACATCGTGGTCGGGCTGGCGGGACTGCTCGACCTCGGTTATGTCGCCTTCTATGCGGTCGGCGCCTATTCCTACGCGCTGCTGGCCAAGACCTTCGGCTTTTCGTTCTGGGTGCTGCTGCCGCTCGCCGGAATTCTCTCCGCCTTCTGGGGCATCCTGCTCGGATTTCCCGTGCTGCGGCTGCGTGGCGATTATCTGGCGATCGTCACCCTCGCCTTCGGCGAAATCATCCGCCTCGTCCTGATCAACTGGGTCGACCTGACCTCGGGCTATGCCGGCATCTCCGGCATCCCGCGCCCGACCTTTTTCGGCATTCCGTTCAATGCCAATGACGACGGCTTTGCGGCGCGGTTCGGGCTCGAATTCACGCCGCTCTACCGCACCATCTTCCTGTATTACGTGGTGCTGTGCCTGGTGCTGCTGACCGCCTTCGTCACCATCCGGCTGCGGCGGCTGCCGATCGGCCGCGCCTGGGAGGCACTGCGCGAAGACGAAATCGCCTGCCGCGCGCTCGGCATCGACACCACCAAGACCAAGCTGTCCGCGTTTTCGATCGGCGCGATGTTCGGCGGTTTCGCCGGCTCGTTCTTTGCCGCGCGCCAGGGCTTTATCTCGCCGGAAAGCTTCACCTTCATGGAATCGGCGATGATCGTGGCGATCGTGGTCCTCGGCGGCATGGGCAGCCAGGTCGGCGTCGCCATCGCCGCCATCGTCATGATCGGCGGCACCGAATTGATGCGCGATCTCGATTTCCTGAAAGCGATCTTCGGAAACCAGTTCGATCCGACGCATTACCGCATGCTGCTGTTCGGCCTCGGCATGGTGCTGATCATGATCTGGAAGCCGCGCGGCCTGATCTCCACCCGCGAGCCCACCGCCTATCTGCACGAGAAGAAGACCATCGCCGCGAAATTCGTCAAGGAAGGCCGCGGATGAGCGCTGCGCATGACGTGCTTCGCGTCGAACACCTGACCATGCGTTTCGGCGGGCTTGTCGCCGTGCACGACCTGACCTTCAACGCGCGGCACGGCGAGATCACGGCGCTGATCGGCCCGAACGGTGCCGGCAAGACCACGGTCTTCAATTGCATCACCGGCTTCTACAAGCCGACCGAAGGCCGCATCGCCCTGCAATACGGCGAGCCGTCGGTCTGGCAGCAGCTCGACGGATTGACGGCGAGTTCGGTACCGAGCCGCGTCGGCCGCAACGGCGGGCTGTTCCTGCTGGAGCGCATGGCCGATCATGCCGTGGCCCGGCACGCGCGGGTGGCGCGCACCTTCCAGAATATCCGGCTGTTTCGCGGCATGACCGTGCTGGAGAATCTGCTGGTCGCCCAGCACAACCCGCTGATGCGCGCATCGGGCTATTCGATCTTCGGCATTTTCGGGTTGCCGCTGTTCCGCAAGGCGCAGCGTTCGGCCATCGAGAAGGCGACGCACTGGCTGGACACAATCGGCCTGATCGAGCGGGCCGATGACCCCGCCGGCGACCTGCCCTATGGCGACCAGCGCCGTCTCGAAATCGCGCGCGCCATGTGCACCGATCCGGTGCTGCTGTGCCTCGACGAGCCGGCCGCGGGCCTCAATCCGCGCGAGAGTGCGGAATTGTCCGAACTGCTGATCTCGATCCGCGATCGCCACAAGACCGCCGTGCTGCTGATCGAGCACGACATGTCGGTGGTGATGCAGATTTCCGACCACGTGATCGTGCTGGATTACGGTGAGAAGATTTCCGACGGCACCTGCGAGGAGGTGAAGAACGATCCGAACGTGATCGCCGCCTATCTCGGCGTCGAACAGGAAGAGATGGAAGCGGTCGCCACGGAGGTGGGGCTGTGAATCTTGCCTCCACCAATCCATCCCCGTTCGTCCCCGCTAAAGCGGGGACCCAGGGTCAGACACGCAGAACGTGCCTCGCGGCTTTTCTCGATTCCCGCTTTCGCGGGAATGAGCGGAGGGTATTGTGACCGCCGCATCGCCTCAACCCTCCTCCCCCCTGCTCGCGCTTCGCGGCGTCACCACGAAATACGGCAGCATCGTCGCGCTACGCGGCGTCGATCTCGACGTGCATGCCGGCGAAATCGTCACCCTGATCGGCGCCAATGGCGCCGGCAAGTCGACCCTGATGATGACGATTTTCGGCAATCCGCGGGCAGCCGAAGGCCAGATCCTTTTCGAAGGCCGCGACATCACCCAGATGCCGACGCACGAGATCGCGCGGCTCGACATCGCGCAGTCGCCGGAAGGCCGGCGCATCTTCTCGCGCATGACGGTGATGGAAAATCTGCAGATGGGCGCTGCCGTCATCGGCAACGCCCATTTCGAGGAAGACCTCGCGCGCGTCTTTGCGATGTTCCCACGCATCAAGGAGCGCATCGACCAGCGCGGCGGCACATTGTCCGGCGGCGAACAGCAGATGCTGGCGATCGCCCGCGCGCTGATGTCGCGGCCGCGGCTGCTTCTGCTCGACGAGCCGTCGCTCGGCCTTGCGCCGCTGGTGGTGAAGCAGATCTTCGACATCATCGCCGACCTGAACAAGCGCGCCGGCCTCACCGTGCTGCTGGTCGAGCAGAACGCATTCCATGCGCTGCGGCTGGCCCATCGCGGCTATGTCATGGTCAACGGCCAGATTACCATGTCGGGAACCGGACGCGAGTTGCTCGACAGGCCTGAAATTCGCGCCGCCTATCTCGAGGGCGGCCGCCGGGACGCGGGATAGACGGCGATGCTCAACACGATTGCCCACCTCTTCTACGAAGAGGATTCCTTCTTCGTCTTTCTGCTGGTCACCATCATCCTGGGCGGCGGCGCCGCGTTTCTGAGCGGCCGGGCCATTGCGCTGACCTGGCGGCCGTGGTGGCAGGTGGCGGCCTATATGCTGGTGCTGGGCGGCGCGGTGCGGTTTTTCCACATGGCCCTGTTCGATGGCCACCTTCTGACCCTGCATTACTACGTCGTGGATACCGCATTCTGCATGATGTTCGGCTTCTGGGGCTACCGCATGACCCGGGCCGGGCAGATGGCCGAGCAATATGGCTGGCTGTACAGTCGCGCGGGAATGATCAACTGGGCAAAAAAAAGGCCCGCGCCAAACGCCGCAGCCGCGAAATCCGGCTGACCTTTTCCGCGCTTTGTCGTTAAATCGCATCCGCGGCGGGGCCGGACTCACACGTCCGGCAGAAACCCGCCAAATCCTTACCAGGGGAGTTTCGAATGAAACGGATCACCGCGCTCGGATCGGCGCTGACTTTGGCGCTCGGAATGTCCGTGGCGCTGATGGGCAATGCCTCGGCGCAGATCAAGTTCGGCGTTGCCGGCCCGCTCACCGGATCGAATGCCGCCTTCGGCGCGCAACTGAAAAACGGCTTCGAACAGGCAATCGAGGACATCAACGCCGCCGGCGGCATCCAGGGCCAGAAGATCACCGGCGCGGTCGGCGACGATGTCGGCGATCCGAAACAGGGCGTGTCGATCGCAAACAAGTTCTCGGCCGAAGGCGTGAAGTTCGTGGTCGGACACTTCAATTCCGGCGTTACCATGCCCTCCTCTGAAGTCTACCAGGAAAACGGTATCCTCTCGATCACGCCGGCCTCCACCAATCCGCGCGTCACCGAGCGCGGCATGTGGAACGTGTTCCGCACCTGCGGTCGCGACGACCAGCAGGGCGCGGTGGCGGCGGCCTATATCCTCAAGCACATGAAGGACAAGAAGATCGCCATCGTGCATGACAAGACCACCTATGGTCAGGGCCTTGCCGACGAGACCCGCAAAGCGATGAACAAGGGCGGCGTCAAGGAGGTGCTATACGAAGGCATCAATATCGGCGACAAGGACTTCGCCGCGCTGGTGTCCAAGATCAAGGCGTCGGGCGCCGACATGGTCTATTGGGGCGGCCTGCATACCGAAGGCGGCCTGCTGGTTCGCCAGATGCGCGACCAGGGCGTGAAAGCGGTGCTGTTCGGCGCCGACGGCATCACCTCGGATGAGTTCGCCTCGATCGGCGGCCCGGGCGTCGAAGGAACGCTGATGACCTTCGCTCCGGACCCGCGCAAGCGCGCCGAGGCCAAGGCCGTGATCGAAAAATTCCGCGCCAAGAAGTTCGAGCCGGAAGCCTACACGCTCTACAGCTATGCCGCGGTCGAAGTGATCAAGCAGGCGGCGGATGCCGCCAAGTCGCTCGATCCGAAAAAGGTTGCCGACCAGATCAAGTCCGGCCAGACCTTCAAGACCGTGATCGGCGATCTCACCTTCGACAAGAAGGGCGACATCACCCGCCCCGATTACGTGGTCTATGTCTGGAAGAAGGGCGCCGACGGCAAGATCACCTACGAGGAACTGCCGGCGAACATGCAGGGTTCGTAAGCCTCTCACCCAATTCAAGTCAGGAAAGCCCGCCCTCGCCGGCGGGCTTTTCGTTTTGATAGGGGGGCCAAATCACTCTACACCCTCCCCCATGCCCGATTTCTCCCCGCAGCAGGATTCCGCGCTCCGCGCCGTCGCCGAGTGGCTGAAGGCCAAGCCCGGCAAGGGCTCCACGCCGCAATTGTTTCGGCTGTTCGGCTATGCCGGCACCGGCAAGACCACGCTGGCACGGCACCTTGCCGAGAGCGTCGACGGCCGGGTCTCCTATGCCGCCTTCACCGGCAAGGCAGCGCTGGTGATGCGCGCCAAGGGTTGCGCCGGCGCCTCCACCATCCATTCGCTGATCTACAAGGCGCGCGAGAGCAGCGAGGAAATCCCCAGCTTTGAACTCTGGGACGATGCGCCCGCCTCCAAGGCCAAGCTGATCGTGATCGACGAATGCTCGATGGTGGATGCCGAACTCGGCCGCGACCTGCTCTCGTTCGGCATTCCGCTGCTGGTGCTGGGCGATCCGGCGCAGCTGCCGCCGATCCAGGGCGCCGGCTTTTTCACCGAGGCCGAGCCCGACGCGATGCTGACCGAAGTGCATCGCCAGGCGCAGGACGACCCGATCGTGCGCCTGTCGATGATGGTGCGCGAAGGCGAGCGGCTCGAGCCCGGCCGCTATGGCGACACCGAGATCGTGCTGCGCTCCGATTTCGATCCCGACCGCGTGCTCGAAGCCGACCAGATCCTGGTCGGCCGCAACAATACCCGCCGCGCCTATAACACGCGGCTGCGCGAGCGGCTCGGCCGCGAGGAAGGTTTGCCGGTGTCGGGCGACAAGCTCGTCTGCCTGCGCAACAACCGCAAGAAGGGCCTGTTTAATGGCGGGCTGTGGCAGGTGAAGGAACGCGCCGCCGGCAAGTCCGGCGGCATCATCACCATGCGGATCGTGCCGGACGCGGACCTCTCGGGCGCTGCGCTGGGCATCAAGGGGCTGAAGGTCTCGGTGCGCCGCGAATGCTTCCTCGGCGGCATCGAGAACTACGACTGGCCGCAGCGCAAGAAATACGACGAATTCGATTACGGCTATGTGCTCACCGTGCATAAGGCGCAAGGCTCGCAATGGGACGACGTGGTGCTGTTCGACGAAAGCTTCGCCTTCCCGGACAGCCGCGCGCGCTGGCTCTATACCGGCATCACCCGCGCCGCGAAAAAGCTGACGCTGGTGGTGACGTGAGCGCGTTGTCGCGGCAAGCGCCATGACGAAGGATCCGACTTGAGCGCGCCAGAGGTCTCGCACGAACCCACGTCAGGTCGCGGCAGCGAAGCGGTCTTCTACCTGATCGCCGTTGCCGTCGGCGCCGCGGCGGGATTGATCGGGACCGCGTTCCATTTCGGCGTCGACCGGCTGCTCACATGGCCGCACGCCCTGCGGACTGCTCTTGGCATCGACGGCGGCGCATTCCTCCTGATCGCAGGCGCGGTCGCGGCCGTGATGTGCGTCGCCTCGGTGTGGCTGGTCCGGACCCTCGCGCCGGAGGCCGGCGGCTCAGGCGTTCAGGAGGTCGAGGGGGCGATGGAGGGCTTGCGCGAGGTGCGCTGGCGCCGGGTGCTGCCGGTGAAGTTTTTCGGCGGCCTGCTCTCGCTCAGCTCCGGGCTTGTGGTCGGCCGTGAGGGGCCGACCATCCATATGGGCGCGGCGATTTCGCAGGGCTTTTCCGAATGGTTGCGGCTTCCATCACGCGAAGCGCGCGGATTGCTGGCGGCCGGCGCCGCCGCGGGACTGACGGCGGCCTTCAGCGCACCGCTCGCCTCGATCCTGTTCGTGATCGAGGAAACGCGCCGGCAATTTCCCTATTCGCTGAAGACCTATACCGGCGTGATGCTGGCGGCGGTTGCAAGCGCCGTCGTCACGGAAGCGCTGGCCGGCCGCCGACCGTTCATGGCGCTGGCGGTGCCGGACACACCGCTCCTATGGCTGCCCGCCTTTGTCGTTCTCGGGATCGTGCTCGGCGTTCTCGGCGTCGCCTTCAACCGCGCGCTGATCTGGTCGATGGATGCAAGCCTCGCGATCGGCCGCCGCCTGTCCTTCTATCTCGTGCCCGCCGTGGTCGGCTTCGCAGTTGGCGTGCTGCTGATCGTGCGGCCCGAGGCGACCATGGGCGGCGACAACCTCGCGGTCCGGATGGTCGGCGAAAACCTGCCGCTGACGGTCATGGCCATCGTCGTGGTCACCCGCTTCGTCATGACCATGGCGAGCTATTCGACCGGCGTCCCGGGCGGCATCTTCGCGCCGATCCTCGCGCTCGCGACCGCCGTCGGGCTGCTCTACGGCATTCTCCTGTCGGCGCTGCTGCCGCTTCCGGCGGGGACGGAGGCCGCCTTCGCAGTCGCTGCCATGGGCGGATTGTTCGCGGCCACCGTGCGCGCGCCGCTGGTCGGGATCGTGCTAGTCGCGGAACTGACCGGCGCCTACACGATCCTGGTCCCGACCATGATCACCTGCCTGTTTGCCAATTTCATCGCCGACTGGCTGGGCGGCCGCCCGATCTACGAGGTGCTGCTCGAACGCACGCTTGCGCTCTCCGGCGCACCGGATAGCCGGGCCACAGCGCCAACCGCCGACGGCTCGCCGCAGCTCGGCGGTTGGGATCAGCGGTGATGTTGCAAGGACGCCTTGAGGCGTCTGCTCAGGCAGCCTGGCGCCACAGCAATTTCGAGGCGATCGCTGCGCCCTCCGCAAGTGCGCGCAGTTTGCCCCACTGGATCGACGGATGTACGCGGCGGCCGAACACGCCCTGCGCGAAGCCGCAATCCGTCGAGGCGATCACGCGCTCGCGCCCGACGAGGTTGGCAAGCCGGATGATGCGTTCAGCCACAAGTTCGGGATGCTCGATGACGTTCGTGCAATGGCTGACGATACCGGGCAACAGGACCTTGCCATCGGGCAGCGTGACGTTTTCCCAAACGCGCCATTCGTGTTCGTGCCGCGGATTGGCCATCTCAAGCGAGTAACCGCCGGCATTCACGCGCAGCACGAGATCGACGATGTCCTTGAGCGGCACATCATTCGAGTGCGGACCGTTCCAGCTTCCCCAGCACACATGATACCGGATCTTGTCGGACGGCAGCCCCTTCAGCGCATGGTTGAGCGCTTCGACGCGCAATTCCGCCCACTTGCGATAGGCTGCAAAGCCATCGCGTGGCGCAATCACATCGTAGTAACTGGCCAGGAAAGCGTCGTCGATCTGAACGTCGAGGCCCGACTCGATAATCGCCCTGTATTCGTCGCGCAAGGCGTCGGCGACTGCGAACAAGAATTCCTCGTCACTCTTGTAGTATTCATCGACCCGCGACGGCGCGGCGCTTGCCGGCGCAACGACTGGCAGGAATCCGGTCACGCCCGGCGCGCGGGAGAGCGCCTGTTTCAAGCGCGCAATGTCTGACATGACGCCAGCGTTTTTGTACGAGATCGGCCCGACGATCGCGATGATGCCGATATTCTCCAGGCTCTTGCCGAGGCCCGCGCGTCCGTATGACGCTTCGTACTCTTGGTAGAAGTCCTTGAAGTCCTGCCGGTCCTTGCCGACCGCGGCGCTGCGGCTTACGGAATCCGGCGCGGGCCGGCGCTCGACGCCTGCGAGCCGCTCGACCACGTAATGCGACCAGCTCGTCAGCTTCGGGAACTCTCCGTCGCTGACAATGTCCATGCCGGCGCGAGCCTGATCGCGCACGACGTCATCGACCGCGGATTGCAACGCACCGGACAGATCGCCTTCGAGGATTTCTCCTTTCCGGAAACGCTCCACTTCGGACAGCAGCGCCTCCGGGCGCACCAGGCTGCCGACATGCGTGGTCAGGATCCGGTCTGCCGATCTCATGCTCGTTCCTCCGCTTGAACTTTTCAGCGAGAGTAGACGTCGGCAAAGAGTGACTCAACCCGATCGGGTTTCGCTGAACTCGTCGCTAGACGAAAGCGCGAGGGTTGTTGGGCAGAGCGTTCACACGCGGACCATCGCCCACTGTCGCGGGCGATGGCATGGCCGACGGATCGCAGGCGCGAGACTAGTGCTGTACTACTGCATGAACCAGCCGTGGCTGACCACCAGCGACTGTCCGGTCATCACGTTGCTCTTGGCACCGGCGAAGAACAGCACCGCGTCAGCGACGTCGTCGGTCGTGGTGAACTCGCCGTCGACGGTGTCCTTGAGCATGACGTTCTTGATCACCTGCTCTTCGGTGATGTTCAGTTCCTTGGCCTGTTCCGGGATCTGCTTCTCGACCAGCGGGGTGCGTACGAAACCGGGGCACACGACATTGGCGGTGACGTTGTGTTCGGCCCCCTCCTTCGCCAGCACCTTGGCAAGCCCGATCAGTCCGTGCTTGGCGGTGACATAAGGCGCCTTCAGCTTGGAGGCCTCCTTGGAATGCACCGAGCCCATATAGATCACGCGTCCGTAATTCGCGGCATACATGTACTTGAGACAGGCCCTGGTGGTCAGGAACGCGCCGTCGAGATGGATCGCCAGGAGCTTCTTCCAGTCCGCATATGGGAAATCGACCAGCGGCTTCACGATCTGGATGCCGGCATTGCTGACCAGGATATCGATCTTGCCGTATTTGGCGATGGTGTCGGCGACGCCCTTGTCGACCTGCGCCTCGTCGGTCACGTTCATCGCGACCGCGAAAGCGTCGCCATGCTTCGCCTTGATCTCGTTCGCGGTCGCCTGCGCGGCATCGAGATTGAGGTCGGCGATGACTGGAATACCGCCTTCGGCCGCAAAGCGGAACGCGATTTCCTTGCCGATGCCGCTCGCCGCACCGGTCACCATCGCCACTCTTTTGTCAAAACGGGCCATCGCAATCGTCCTCTTGGTTATTTGAGATAGTCGTACACGACCTCACCGAGGCCGAGCGTCAGGTCCGCGATGTAATGCGTGCCGGACACCACTTCGCGAACCGGCAGCCGGTTCACGTCGCACATCGCATGGTCGAACAATTGCAGCGCAGCCGGTCCCGACCACGCGCCCTTCAGCGTGACGTCCTCCATGTAATAGCGGACCAGCTCGCAGATGCGCGGCGTGCAATCGACATGCGGGATGATCTTGATCATGAAGGCCGGCTTCGCCATCGCCTTCTTCAGCGGATCGAGCGGCAATTCGCGATGCTTGTAGCCCATGGTCGCGGTCACGCAGAGCACCGAGCCGTAATGCAGCGTGCCGACCAGCGTTTCCTGCTCGTGCGAAATCTTCGGCGTCGCCAGTTTCTTCGGGAAGCCCCAGATCTCGCGCCCGCCCGCGATCGGCGAATTGTCGTCAAGATACATGGCGTGGACGTAGCCGCCCTCCTGCGTCTCGCCGGACGGCGTCTTGAAGCGCACCGGGATCACCTGCCCGGTCTCGGTATAGTCGCCAAAGCCGGTCGAATCCGGCATGCGGATGAATTCGTAGGCCACCGTGTCGCCGATCACCTCCAGCGGCTCGGGCACCACCTCGCGCAGCTTATCCGGATCGGTCCGGTAAGTGATGACAACGAATTCGCGATTGTAGAATTTATACGGCGGCTTCGGATAGGCCGGATCGTTCAGCGGCATCGCGAAGGCTTTCGCCTTGACGTCGGCAATCTTCATGGAAACGCTCGCTGCTCAATGGTTGTCGGGATCGTGCGGGTCGCTCTTGTCGAATGTCGCGACGCCGTATTTGTCGGACGGCCGCTGCAGCACTTCGGAACCGCTCAGGCTTCGCGCGGTATCGCTGTAACCGGCGGCCCAGTGCTCCTCCATCATCGCGCGGGAGAACAGGTAGTCCTTGGACGTGCCTTCGTATTTCTTCGAGCGGTAGATCAGGTGCACGATGTTGTAGACCGTCTCGTCGGCCTCGCTGCGCAGCAGCGCCAGGTCGGGATCGTTGTCCAGCACGCTCTGGTCGGGCACCATCTGCACCAGCCGTTGCGCCGCGCGCCGCAGCCGCTGCATCTTCCTGAACTGGTCGGTATTGGCCCGCGTGCGGCTCGAGTAACGGATCTCCTTCTGCCTGACATCGAGACCGATAATGTCCTGCGGCAATTCGCCGGTCGCGCTCCAGAGATCGACCTGGAATGCCAGCGTATCCATGCGCGGCCGCGTGCTGAGCACCCATTCGAGCGGGGTGTTGGAGAGCAGCCCGCCGTCCCAGTAGAAGTCCTCGCCGATCCGCGTTGCCGGAAAGCCGGGCGGCAGCGAGCCGCTCGCGATCACATGATCGGCGGTGATCGGCTCCTCCTCGGAATCGAAATAGCGCATGTTGCCGGTGCGCACATTGACCGCGCCGACGCAAAGCCGCATCGCCTTCGCGTTGATCCGGTCGAAATCCACCAGCGAATGAAGCGTCGCGCGCAACGGACTGACGTCGTAGAAGCTCTCGGTCTCGGGGCGCCGGCCCGACCACATGTAGAATGGCATGGTCCGCGGGACGAAGAAGCCGGGCGCGCCGCCCAGCATATTGCTCATCGCATAGGTGCGATTGGCGGCGAGATGCATGATGTCGCCGCCATTCGCGAGCATGCTCAGCATCGGCGCCATCAGCGGCAGCGCCGTGGGCGGCGGCTCGGTGACGGTCTCCCAGAATGTCCGCAGCGCCGCGACACGCCGCTCCGGCGCATTGCCGACGATCAGCGCCGCGTTGATCGCGCCGATCGAAATGCCGGCGACGCAATCCGGATGCAGATTGGCCTCGGCCAGCGCCTGATAGACCCCGGCCTGATAGGAGCCCAGCGCACCGCCGCCTTGCAGCAGGAGCGCGATCCGCTCGAATGGCGGCCTTTCCTTGACGGGCACGATTCGGTGTTCAGTCATTGGCCGCATTTCGGACGTACGTCAGGGCCGGCGTCGAACCCGTTCCGCGCCTGGCTGCGTTTATCGCTGGTCGCAGCGGCCGCGCGGACCTGGTCCCGCCGAAGTCCGGCACCATAGGTACTGGGGATCAACGATTGGTTTAAGGCCTGGCCGATTCCGGTGACGCGGCGATGTCTTCGCAGATGAATCGGCTCGATGCGCAGCGCGTGCCGGAAAGTGCACGAAAAACGTGCAGATCAGCGAGCGTCGCGCTTTGCCTGCGAGCGCGCACCGGCCTTGCGCAGACGGCCGCGCTCCATCGGATCGATCAGTTGCTGACGCTTCTGACTGCGAATGTTGCGCATCCCGGCATGGGCCTGCCGGCTGTTGAACGGCGCGCCGCCATTTCCGCTCTCGTTCGCCTGCTTCATCGCCAGCGCCTTCTTCGCGCTCCCGACCTGGTCCAGCGCCGCGCTCATCCGCCGGCGCCGCTCGATTTCGCTGTTGAGGCGACGCACCGCCATCGCCAGCACCGCGAGTTTGGTCTTCGATCCGTCATCGGACGTCGACGGCGACGCACCGCGTGGCGCGGCCTTGCCGCGAATCTCGCGCCGCCGTTGGTTCGCTTGCGTCTTCGCCTTGTCGCGGCGCTCGCGCACGAGTTTCACCAGATCGGCGAGGTCCTGATCGGACAATTCCTGAAGTGCGGGGTGATGCGATTTCGCAACGAGGTCGCGCTCGTCGGCATCGAGTGCACGGGCTTCCTCTTTCTGGGTGATTGCCATGACGTATCAGCCTTCCGGGTCGGAGCGCGTGTTCCGGCGTGTCATCGCGTGCGTACAACGCGCGCTGACGTGGTCGCGCTCGGATCTATTTGATGATCGGGCGACGTCCGGATGGGAGGGCATGCCGCCAACCCATCCGGACAGCCTGAGATGGGCCTTAGTAATAATAGCGGCGCGGCGCGTAGTAGCGCGGAGCGTAGTAACGCGGCGCGTAATAACGCGGCGCGTAATAGCGCGGGGCGTAATACGGCGCGTAATAGCGCGGCCGGCGATAGCCGTAGTAATACTGCGCCTGCTCGACATGCGGCACCGCCGCAGCGTTGGCGATAACATCCGCACCGAAACGTGCTTCGGCGCCGGTCGATGCGACGAGCGGCGCCGCGGTGATGCAGACGGCGGCTGCGACGATCATCATGAGTTTGCGCATGGTGTTCTCCTGCTGGGGAGCGTTCTTGACGAGTCTCGCGACGAGTCTTTGGACATGTCTTGTGACGGGTCCGGGGACGAGTCTTGGGCGTTGCTCCGGATTTATCATAACAGATAACTGAGCTTTTTAGCGGCGACCATGTTTCACGGTTTAGCGAGTAACCTTTTCAACCGGTGAACAAAAAATCATGTTGGTTGGTTCCGCGCCGCGGCCGCCGCAACCCCGATGACGAGCGGAAGCACACGTCACCACCATCATGGCTGATGGGGCTCGGAGGCGAGCATCAGATGTACGTCACGCTCGCAATCATCGTCAGGTCGCGAGGATCTGCACTTCTACGAGCATGAATTCCGACGGCGCACCGCATTGAGAGGATTTTTTTCACATGAAACGCAGGCGCTGAGCCTTGTCTTTCAAGGCTTTCCGCGCCGCCTCACCCGATCCGGCCGAGCGCGGGAAATGTTTCCAGCAGCCAGAAACTCATCGTGGTGATGCCTCCGGTGAGAAACATGATTCCCGTCAGCACCAGCAGGCCGCCCATCGCCATCTCGACCTTCTGCATGTGCGAACGAAACCGCGACAGAAACGCCGCGAACGGTTCCGCCGCAAACGCCGCCAGCACGAACGGGATGCCCAGCCCGAGCGAATAGATGGCGAGCAGCCCCGCGCCCTTGGCGACGGTCCCTTCCGACGCCGCGACCGCGAGAATGGCGGCGAGGATCGGCCCGATGCACGGCGTCCAGCCGAAGGCGAAGGCCAGCCCCATCACATAGGCGCCCCACAGCCCGATCGGCTTGGCCATGCCGACGCGCTTCTCGCGCAGCAGAAAGCCGATCCGGGTCAAGCCGAGGAAATGCAGGCCCATGACGATGATCGCGATCCCGGCGATGGTTGCGAGCACGTCGGAATAGGCCCGCAGCAGGCTCCCGATCAGGGTCGCGCTGGCGCCGAGCGCAATGAAGACGGTGGAGAAGCCGGCAACGAACAGACACGCGGCGAACACCGTCTCGCGCCGGACCCGCGGTTCCGGCTCGGCATCGGCCAGCCGTTCCAGCGAGGTGCCGGCGAGATACACGAGATAGGGCGGAACCAGCGGCAGCACGCAGGGCGACAGAAAGCTGATCAGACCCGCGAACAGGGCCGCGAAGATGGAGACGTCCGGCATGGCGCTGTCATGCCCGCCACGCTGCGGCGGCGCAAGCCGGATGGGTCCCCGCTCGCCATGATGTGACCGGTCCGCATGGTTTTGCTATCACGGTCCTCACCGGGCTTGACCGGCGATCCATCTCGGGAAAGCGCCGCGGTTACGAGACCGCGGGTGATCAGCGGAGCAAGCTTGCGCAACCTCATCACCGATGTCGCCGGACTGAAGGTCGGCCATGCCGAGGATGCCGCCCTCGGGTCCGGCTCCACCGCGATTGTCTTCGATGAACCGGCAATAGCCTCCGTCGACATTCGCGGCGGCGGGCCGGGCTCGCGCGAAACCGAATTGCTGGCAGCGCATTCCACGGTCGAGCGCGTCGACGCGATCGCTCTGTCAGGCGGTTCGGCCTTTGGCCTGGACGCGACGTCCGGCGTGCAGGGATGGCTGCACGAACAGGGCCGCGGCTTTGCCATCGGTTCCGCCCGGGTGCCGATCGTGCCGGGGGCGATCATTTTCGACCTCCTGGCCGGCGGCGACAAGCAATGGGGCCGCTTCTCGCCCTATCGCGAGCTCGGATATCGGGCAGCGGCCGCAGCAGCCGCCGATGTCAAGCTCGGCAGCGCCGGCGGCGGCCTCGGCGCCACCACCGCAGCCCTGAAGGGCGGCATCGGCTCGGCCTCCGCCGTCACAGCGGATGGGGTGACTGTCGGCGCGCTGGTCGTGGTCAATGCCGTCGGCAACGTCACCATCGGCGACGGCCCGCATTTCTGGGCGGCACCGTTCGAGCAGAACGGTGAATTCGGCGGCCGCGGCTGGCCGGAGGTCTTTGGTCTCGACGCCCTTGCGGTCCGCACCAAGGGCGGCCCGCGCGAAGCCACCACCATCGCACTGGTTGCGACCGACGCCATCCTCTCCAAGGCGCAATGCCATCGTCTTGCAGTGATGGCGCAGACAGGATGTGCGCGCGCGATCTATCCGGTGCACACGCCGCTCGATGGCGACATCGTATTCGCGGCGGCGACCGGAAAGAAGCCCCTGCCCGATCCGCTGTTCGCGCTCACCGCGCTGGGTGCGCTTGCCGCCAATGTGCTGGCGCGCGCGATCGCCCGCGGCGTCTACGAGGCGACCGCTTTGCCGTTCGACGGCGCGTTGCCGGCGTGGCGCGACAAGTTCGCGTAAAATCCGACAGATAAACCATCCCGGCAATACAATCGAACCACCGTCTTTCGCCGCGCTTATTTACGGAGCAATAATGATTGCAGGGAAGCGCAATCATGTCGGCGAACGTACGACGATTTCCGCCAGGACTCCTGCACCGGCAACAACCCGGCCTCGCGGGTATCCGAGACGCCGTGTATCTGCCCGACCGGCGCGAATTGCAGATTACCTTTAGATCAGGGCGCGCCTTCGCCTATGGCGACGTACCGCAATCGATGTATGACGCCTTCCGGGCCTCGCCGTCGAAGGGCGCGTTCTTCAACATCGCCATACGCGGCCGCTTTCAGTTTCGCGAACTGATGCAGCCCAGGCGACCAACCCGGCATTGAAGCGTTCTCGAGCGAAACCGGTTCGCGTGACGAAAACGCATCAACGCAAAACCTAGCGCGCAAACCGCGCGGCGCTGTACGGCGCCGGATCGGTGAACGGCACCTCGCCCGTAATCATTTCGGCAAGCAACCGTCCGCTGACCGGCCCGAGCGTCAGGCCCCAATGCGCATGCCCGTAATCGAGCCACAAGCCGGGCTGGCCCGGCGCCGGTCCGATTACCGGTTTTGAATCCGGGAAGCACGGCCGCCGTCCCATCCAGGGCTCTGACTCCAGCGGCTTGCCGAGCGGAAACAGCGCCCGCGCCTTCGGCAGCACGCGATCGAACTGCACCGGGGTCGGCTTGGCGTTGCGGGAGGCGAATTCGGCGCCGGTGGTGAGCCGCAGCCCCTGCTCCATCGGCACCACGGCATAGCCGACCTCGGCATCGAGCACCGGCCGGTTCAATCCCTTGTTGCCCTCGGCGCCGAAATGCAGGTGATAACCGCGCTTCACTTCGAGCGGCAGGTTGATGTTCAAGGGTTCGAGTACGTCCTGCGCCCACGGGCCGAGCGCGACAACTGCGGTCGCAGCATCGACCGGCCCTTCCGAGGTATCGACGCGCCACCGCCCGTCCGAGCGGTGCAGCGTGCGCGCGTCACCGGACAGGGACACGCCGCCGAGCGACTTGAACAGTTCGGCATAAGAGCGCGTGACGGCCAATGGATTGCTCACACTCGCGGCCTGCGGCCAGAAAATGCTGCGTTCGAACACCGGCGACAGGCCGGGCTCCAGCGCCAGCGAGCCGTTGAGGTCGAGCGGTTCGAACGCGAGACCCGCGGCCGCAATCGCGTCGAGATCGGGCTTGGCGGCGTCGAAGGCGGCCGTGGTGCGGTAGATTTTCAGCCAGCCATTGGTGCGCAGATAGCGTTCCGAGCCGGCCTCCCGCATCAGCTTTTCATGCTCGGCGATCGAGGCCGCAAATAGCGGCCGCATGGTCTGGGCAAAGTCGAGCATCGCCTCGGCTGTCGAATGACGCAGATAGGCGAACAGCCACGGCGCCAGCTTCGGCAGATAGGACAGATGGTAATTCGCCTCCGGCGCCTGCTTGAACGCGATCTTCAGCAACGCGGAGACTGCGGTCGGAAACGGATACGGGAAATAGGTGTTGCCCTCGATGATCCCGGCATTGCCGTAGGAGGTCTCCTCGCCCGGCGCGCGCCGGTCGACCAGCGCCACGGAGAGCCCGCGCTTCGCCAGATGCACGGCGGCGGACACGCCGACCATGCCGGCGCCAAGAACGATTGCATCGGTACGCGCCATGATGTCCCCAAATGAACGGCCATGTTGGCCCCGCGATTCGCGGGGTGAATGTCACAGATATATGGATTACGCGACAGCCGTGCAGTATCACGCGGCATGCCCTTTTTTGACGCAGTGCTTGCGGCGCTGGCATGGCTCGGCCGGCAAGGCACCCGCGCCGTCGCAGCGGTGATCATCATCGGCGTGACGGTGCCGCCGCTCGGCGTCCTCAAACCGCTTCTGCCCGCGTCGGTATTCCTGCTGCTGGTGCTGACATTCCTGCGCGTCGATCCGGACGCCATCCGGGCACGGCTCGCCCGGCCCGGGCTCGTCCTTGGCGCGAGCCTGTGGGTCATGCTGGTGCAGCCCCTGCTGTTGATCGGGCTCTACTGGCTGGCCGGTTTCAAGGCCTATTCGCCGGAGCTGTTCGTGGCGCTGCTGCTGCAGGCCGTGAGCATCCCGATGATGTCCTCGCCGGCCATCGCCGCGATCATGGGGCTCGACGCGGCGCTGGTGCTGTCGGCGCTGGCGGGCTGCACGATCCTGATCCCGCTCACCGCACCCCTGTTCGTGCGCGCCTTCGCTGACGGCGCCGTCAGCCTGTCGCCTGCGGGGTTGGGCCTGACGCTGTTCGCGATGCTGGCCGGCGCGGCGCTGATCGCGACGATTGTCCGCCGCCTGACCGACACGGAGGCCATCGTCAGGAGGCGCGCGGAACTCGACGGCATGAGCGTGCTGCTGCTGCTCGTCTTCTGCTGCGCGCTGATGCACGACGTGGCGGCGCGCAGCTATGCCGACCCGGTGAAGGCGGTCGGCCTGTTCGCCCTCGCCTTCGGGGTCGGCATCGCGATGCTGGTCCTGACCGTACTGGTTTTCTCGGCCGCCGGATGGCGCGACGCCTTTGCGCTCGGCTTGATGACGTCGCAGCGAAATACCGGGCTAATGTTGGCCGCGGCCGGCAGCGTCCTGCCGGATCAGGTCTGGTTCTATTTCGCGATGGCGCAGTTCCCGATTTATTTCGCGCCCTACCTGCTCGGCCCGGTGGCGCGGCGGATCAACAGCACAGTTTGAGCTTCATTGCCCGCCCGGAAGCGGGGTGGTAGGCATTCCGGATGACCCGCCCACTCCTCATTGCGCCTTCGATTCTCGCGTCCGATTTCGCCAGGCTGGGCGATGAAGTGCGCGCGGTCGACGAAGCCGGCGCCGACTGGATCCATCTCGACGTGATGGACGGACATTTCGTACCGAACATCACCTTCGGACCCGATGCGATCAAGGCGATGCGGCCGCATTCGAAGAAGGTCTTCGACGTGCATCTGATGATCGCGCCCGCCGATCCGCATCTCGAAGCGTTCGCGAAGGCCGGCTCCGACATCATCACCGTGCATGTCGAGGCCGGCCCTCATCTGCACCGCTCGCTGCAGACCATTCGTGCGCTGGGAAAGAAGGCCGGAGTCACCATGAATCCCGGCACCCATGAGAGCAGCATCGAGCATGTGCTCGACCTGGTCGATCTGGTGCTGGTGATGTCGGTCAATCCGGGATTCGGCGGCCAGGCCTTCATCCCCGCCGCGGTCGAGAAGATCGCCCGCATCAAGGCAATGGTCGGCGGCCGGCCGATCGATATCGAAGTCGATGGCGGGATCACGCCGGACACCGCCGCAGCGGTGGCCGCTGCGGGCGCCAATGTGCTGGTCGCAGGCTCCGCGATCTTCAAGGGCGGCGCAGAGGCCTATCGCAGCAATATCGCGGCCATTCGCCATGCCGGCGCTCTGGCGCGCGGCGAAGCGGCGTGATTGCACCGGCCCATGCGCTGACCCTGCTCTCCGGCAAGCTCGAGCCCGGCGAGCGCGTTCTGTATGCAGTACGGCCGGATATCTGGGTCACGCTGCGCAACAAGATGTTCCTGTGGTGGATCGGCGTGCCCTGGAGCATCGGCGTGCTCGGGCTTTATTTTGCCGGCCGCGCGTCGCCGGTGATCGCCATTCCGCTGGCCATGGTCGGCATTGCCCTGCTGGCCGGCCCCGTCATCATGGCGATCGGCACGCGATATACCGTCTATGCCATCACCGACCGCCGCGCCCTGATTGTGCGCAACGGGATTCGGCCCGACGTCGTGAGCTGCGAGTTCGAGCGGATGGATGCCACGCCGGAAATCATGACCGCGGGCGGCCGGGGCGGCCATCTCTATTTCGCCTCCGGCATGTCCACGAAACTGCGGGACGTCGATTACACCGGCAAGCTCGCCTTCCGCGATCTGGCCGACGTGCAGACTGCGGCGCTGCGGCTGGAAGCCGCACGGAAAGGAGGGTGACGCCGATCGGGCAGACCCTGTACCGAGTTCAAGCCACGACTTATCTGGGAATACGGAATGAAGCAGATCGTATGGGCAGCATGCATCGCGCTGGTGTTCAACACCGGCGCAGACGCAAAAAGCAAACGGATCGACAACAGTCTCGACCATCTCGATCCGATGACAAGGCTGGAGCAGCTCTGTGCGATCGAAGCGATGAACAGGGTCAGAAAAGACGACAAAACCTACCGGCCCGACCGCGCAATCACCTATGCCTTGGACAAGCCGACACTCGACGGCCACACCATGTCCGGCAAGGGCGGCGCATTCCGCAGCAGGGGCAAGTGGTACCAGTATTCCTTCACCTGCAGCGCCACGCCCGACCACAAGACGGTCTCCACCTTCACCTACAAGATCGGCGATCCGATCCCGGAAGATCAGTGGGAAACTTACGGTCTGTTCCGCTGAGGCCACTGCCGCGCCTGTGAAAAGCCGCGGCTGAGGCCCCGGCAGGGTTTGCCGGCGGGCGGCGCCGTGTTAGGCGACGCCCCGGAACCCTGTCGCGAGCTGCCCATGATCCCGCGTTATTCCCGGCCCGAAATGGCGGCCATCTGGTCGCCCGAGACCAAATTCCGCATCTGGTTCGAGATCGAGTCGCACGCCGCCGACGCGATGGCGGCATTGGGCCTGATCCCGAAAGATGCCGCCAGGATCATCCGCGACAAGGGCAAGGCCGCCACATTCGACGTGGCACGGATCGACGCCATCGAGGCCGAGGTCAAGCACGATGTCATCGCCTTCCTGACCCATCTCGCCGAACTCGTGGGGCCCGAGGCGCGCTTCGTGCATCAGGGCATGACGTCGTCCGACGTGCTCGACACCTGCCAGAACGTGCAACTCGCACGCGCGACCGACATCCTGATCGCCGATACCGACAAACTCCTCGCCGCACTCAAGAAGCGTGCGTTCGAACACAAGCTGACGCCGACCATCGGCCGCTCGCACGGCATCCATGCCGAGCCGACCACGTTCGGGCTGAAACTCGCGCAGGCCTATGCCGAGTTCGACCGCGCCAAAGCGCGGCTCGTTGCGGCCCGCAAGGAGATCGCGACCTGCGCGATTTCGGGTGCAGTCGGCACTTTTGCACAGATTGACCCGCGGGTTGAGGCTCATGTCGCAAAGGCGATGGGCCTCACCGTGGAGCCGGTCTCGACCCAGGTAATCCCGCGCGACCGGCACGCCATGTATTTCGCCACCCTCGGCGTGGTCGCCTCCTCGATCGAACGGCTCGCCACCGAGATCCGCCATCTACAGCGCACCGAGGTGCTGGAAGCCGAGGAATTCTTCTCGCAGGGCCAGAAGGGCTCCTCGGCGATGCCGCACAAGCGCAATCCGGTGCTGTCAGAGAACATCACCGGCCTCGCCCGCATGGTGCGTGCCTACGCGCTGCCGGCGATGGAAAACGTGGCGCTCTGGCACGAGCGCGACATTTCGCATTCCTCGGTCGAACGCATGATCGGTCCGGATGCGACGGTCACGCTCGATTTCGCTTTGAACCGGCTGGCCGGCATCATCGACAAGCTGGTCGTGTACCCCGAGAACATGCAGAAGAATCTCGACCGGCTCGGCGGGCTCGTGCATTCGCAGCGCCTGCTGATCGCGCTGACCAACAAGGGCGTCTCGCGCGAAGACGCTTACAAGATCGTTCAGGACTCGGCCATGAAGGTCTGGCGCGGCGAAGGCGATTTTCTCGCCTTCCTGAAGGCCGACCCGCGCGTCACCGCCAAGATGAGCTCAGCCGAGATCGAGGAAAACTTCGACCTCGGCTATCACTTCAAGCACGTCGATACGATCTTCAGCCGCGTGTTCGGCGAGGCTTAACCGCCAAACTATCCGTCACGGGAATCATTCGCGCTCCATCGTGCGGATGTCGATCTCTGACGTGAGCGTCCGGTGAACCGGACACTTGTCGGCGATTTCTAGAAGGCGCTTGCGCTGCTCCGCATCGAGATTGCCCGTCAGCGTCAGGACCCGGTCGATGCGGTCGATCTTGCCTTCCTTGGTCTCGCAGGTTTCGCAATCGGCTGCGTGGATGCGCGAATGCTTCAAGGCGACCGAAACGCGCTCCAGCGGCAGCCCCTTGTGTTCGGCATAAAGCCGCAACGTCATGGAGGTGCAGGCGCCAAGACCGGCCAGCAACAGATCGTAAGGCGTCAGCCCGGTATCGAGACCGCCCTGCGCGACCGGTTCGTCCGCGGTCAGGACATGACGCCCGGCCCGGACGACTTGCTGGAATTTTCCCTGCCCGGTTTCCGTCACCGTCACTCCGCCAGCGTCGGCTTCGAGATTTTCCGTCGGCATCGACATATCGAGATAGCGCTCGGCCCAGGCGGCAATGACGTTCGCGACATAAGCCGAGTCTTCTTTCCGGCTCAGCAGATGGTCGGCGCCGGCCAGCGAAACGAAACTCTTCGGGTGCTTGGCCGCGACGAAAATGGCGGTGGCGTTGTCGATCCCCACGGTCTCGTCGGTCGGCGAATGAAAGATCAGCAACGCCTTGCGCAGATGCGCGATCCGCTCGGTCTGCTTGTGGCTCTCGATGTCGTCCAGGAATTCGCGCTTGATCGTGAATGGGCGCCCGCCGAGCGAGACTTCGAGTTTGCCCGCTTCGCGGATCGCGTCGACATGATCGCTGAACAGATGCGTGACATGCGCGGGATCGGCGGGCGCAGCGATCGTCACCACCGCCCTCGCCGACGCGATGTGATCAGCGGCAGCGAGGATCGCAGCGCCACCGAGACTGTGCCCGATCAGAAGCGCGGGGCCGTGCCCTTGCCCCTCCATATGCCTGGCCGCCGCGATCAGGTCGGCGACGTTGGAGGAAAACGTGGTGTTGGCGAACTCGCCCTCGCTCGATCCGAGGCCGGTGAAATCGAACCGCAAGACCGCGATGCCGAGCGCGGTCAGCCCCGCCGATATCCGCTTGGCCGCATGGATGTCCTTGCCGCACGTAAAGCAATGCGCGAACAGGGCGTAGGCACGCGGCTTTCCCGCCGGACGATCGAGCAGAGCGGAGAGCAATTCGCCGTTGTCGTTGTGAAAATCGAAGCGGTCCGCCGGCATGCTGCCCTCCATCGGATCAAGCTGGTCCGGCATGGACCTGCATGATGCCCCGCCCGTCAAGCCACGGCTTTGCGAGGGGCGTGTGCCATGCCACAAACAACTGAAACAATTGCAAAGCCGGAAAGCGAATAACGATGCGCAAGCCCGCCAAGATGCCCGCTCCCCGCCTGACGATCCCGTCGGAAGATGACCTGACACCCAAGCAACGGGATCTGCTGGCCGACATCCAGAAGACCCGAGGCAAGGGTCCGCTCGGCGGGCCGTTCGCGGTGTTTCTGGAGGCGCCCGAATTCGGCGACCTCGCGCAGAAGCTCGGCGCCTTTTGCCGCTACAAGACGTCTGTACCGCCAGCCCTGTCGGAATTCACCATCCTGGTGCTGGCACGCTTCTGGCGCTCGCAATACGAGTTCTGGGTACATGCGCCGATCGCGGAAAAAGCCGGCGTCAAGGCTGCGACCATCGAAGCGCTGCGAAACGGACGCGAGCCGCGGCTGACCAAAGAGCAGCGCGCGATCTACGATTTCATCGCCGAGTTGCACAAGACCAGGCGCGTCGGCGACAAGACCTATGCTCGCGTCCACGCCCTCTTCGGCGATGCCGGCATGGTCGAGTTCGTGGGCATCCTCGGCTATTACACGCTGGTGGCGATGACCCTGAACGTGTTTCGGGTGCCGCTGCCCGATGGCGAAACCTACCCATTTGCCGAACCGAAATAACAATTTAGGAGGCTCGGCTCCCGCCTTCCCTGCACAGGACGACCAGCGGGATACCCATCAACGCCGCATCTATCCACAGGCCGCGTCGCACGATGTAGGTGGCCAAAGCGTGCTTTGCAAAAAAGTTCCAAAAATGCATATGGAACGCGGGTCATCGGTTCCGGTGACGAGGGGTCGGCGCTCCAGCGCGACCGAGTGGGGAGAATTCTGCAATGCAGAAGCGTCTTGGGGCTGAGTTTTTTGGGACTTTCTGGCTGACATTCGCGGGGTGCGGCAGTGCGGTGCTGGCTGCGGGCTTCCCGTCGCTGGGCATCGGATTTCTGGGCGTGAGCCTTGCATTCGGGCTCACCGTGCTGACCATGGCTTATGCGGTCGGTCACATTTCCGGCGGCCATTTCAACTGCGCGGTGACGATCGGGCTTTGGGCCGGCGGCCGCTTCAAGAGTTCGGACGTCCTGCCCTACATCCTGGCTCAAGTGGCCGGCGCTATCGTCGCGGCCGCGGTGTTGTACCTGATCGCGTCCGGCAAGCCCGGCTGGGTGCCCGGTGGATTTGCCTCCAACGGCTTTGGCGAGCTCAGCCCTGGAAAATACAGTCTGGTCTCGTGCTTGCTGATCGAGGTGGTCGCCACCTTCTTCTTCTTGTACGTCATCATCGGCACGACGTCGAAAGGCGCGGCGGTAGGGTTTGCCGGAATTCCCATCGGGCTGTGCCTGACACTCATTCACCTGTTCCTGATCCCGGTCACCAATGCGTCAGTCAATCCGGCGCGCAGCACCGGTCCGGCTCTTTTTGCCGGCGGAGAATACATCTCGCAGCTCTGGCTGTTCTGGCTGGCCCCCATTCTGGGAGCGGCGATTGCCGGTGTGGTCACACGCTGGCAGCATGAGTCGCCGACGTCCTAGTCGCCCAAGGTCGTTGCAACTCCGCGGGCGGCCTGCCATGGCGGCTGACTGCTGAATATATTGGGAACTGGACCGGCGCGGCATATAAGCTTGCGCCGGTTCGGACAGCGCCGCGCAATTTACTTCGTCCGTTTCCCGGGCAATGGATGTTGCGCGGGCGCCGGTTCGTGCTACGCAGCCTGCAGCGCAATCATGGACCTGCGATGCCGGATCATCGGTCATCAACCAGCGACGACCGGGTTGTTGATTTCCGGACCCGTCGTGCGTTTCAACCCGCCGGCGGCCGATCGGAAAGCCAGCCTGCCGATGACATCGATCGATATGCGCGGGATGCAGGGCCGGATGACTTCCGCCACCGCATGGTGGTGAATGCCATTGCGTTCCTGTTCGTCGCAGCCCTCGTGCTCGCTGGGTTCTGGCTGGCCGACACCATTGCGGCCCTGCGCAAGACACAGGATTGCGTTCTGACCGGCAATCGCGGTTGCGCACCTGTGGAGGCAACTTCGCCCACGCGGTAAACTTGTTCCGCGCTACGCGGTTTCGGACGGGCGACCTCTGCTCGCGCGTTGCAGGCCCGTGCGAGCAATTCTAACGAGGTATCAGAAGCGCAAGGCGGGCTTGGCACCGGCCTCAGAACCGGCCGGCCGACGCTTCGCGTTCGGGTCGCTCGTCACCGAGGCCGGACGCGACACCGCAGGCGGGGTCGAAACCGCGCGAGCCCCCTCGGTATTGGCCGATGCATTGGTGCTCGCGGTGGTCGCCGGAACGGGCTTGGCAGCCGGCTGAACCGATGCGGCGGCTTCGGCGGAGGGCCTGGACGACGTAGCGGCAGCCTCGCTCGCCGGCGTTGCGGCGGTAACCTGGGCCGATCCAGCAGCTGTCGGCGCCGCCGTGGAATCGGCACCAGACGGCGTCGACTGCGAGCTTTCGGGCTGTGCCGCGGCCGGGCGGACCCGCGGAGCCGGAGAGCCGTCGTCGACGGTGCGCGGAGCCCCGCGCGTCCGAATCACGGACTGAATGCGGCCAAGCACCATTGCATGCAGTTTCGGCGACTTGTCGATGTCGATATGGCCGTAACCCTGACCGCTTACGTCGACATTCTGGAGCTGCCCGCGAAAGCCTGCGCCTTTGCGCATATAGGCATAATCGCGCTGGGTCACGTTATAGACCTGACTGACATTGCTCGAGGCAGCGAACGAGCCGGTGCCGTCGAACGGCACAACCAGCGCGACCGGAACGCCCTTCTTGCCGAGATACTCGGCCATGAACATGACCGCATCGGCGCCGAGCGAATGCCCCACCAGCACCACGGGACCATGCTGCTTGGCCTTGTATTGGACCGCGATGTTGTCTGCGAGACCCTGCCATTCGGAGTGGTTGTGAACGCTCGCGCTGATTCCTTTCGCCTGAATCTTGGCGCCAAGATCGTCCATGCCGAGCGAGAAAATGTTCAGCAATCCGCGCAGGAGATAGACGTGACCGTTCTTCTGCGCAGCAGACGCGTTGGAGCGCGAGGAGCGTCCATCGGTAGTGGCTGTCGGCTTGGTCGAGGCTGTCGTCTGAGCAAATGAGGGTGCCGCCAGCGACACGGCTGCCGCGACGACGGGCAAGAGCAACAAGTTTCGCCTGATCCCCATCATTGGACCCCGATGCTCCGTCTCTTGTTCTGATTCGGGCCCGTCACCGAACCGCGCGCCAATGCCGAACCGGTTTACAACGCCTCGCCAGCGAAACGCCACATTGCCGGAAATTTTTGAACGTGAACATTCGGGTGTGTTGCCGGGATGTCACGCACCTGTGCGTACCCAGGTCCGTAAACCCGTAGCGGCCAGCGGCCTCTAATAGACCCCGGGGATGAGGCGCGCCGTCCGCTTCATGTAGGCGCGATAATCGTCCCCAAAATTTTCCAGCATCATCTGCTCCTCACGACCCACCCGGAACAGGAACAAGGTCCCGAAGCCGACGAGTCCGGCAGGCCCCGCGATCCAGTTCGGCAGCAGCAGAGCCTGCGCCACCGCCCACATGAAAAAGGCGGTGTACATGGGATGGCGCACGTAGCGGTAGAGGCCATCGGTCACCAGCGCATGCTGCTCACGCACCTCCAGCGAATCGGACCAGTTTCGGCCGAGTTCCCGGTGCACGCGGTAGAACAGCCATAGCGCTGCCGCGAACATGGCGGCGCCGAGCCAGGCCATGATCGGCTGGAACGGATAATCGGCGAAGCGCGGTACGCCCGAAAAAACATAGAGAAAGGGAATGATCCCAAGCCCGGTGAAGGAGCAGGTCAGCAAAATCTTTTCGCGGGTGGTGCGCCGGTCGAGACGGGTCTTGGTCTTCCACGACCGCTTTTGATGCGGCAGCCGGATGATGAACCAGGCCACCGCCCCGATGATCAGAATGGCTTTGGCGATGTCGGGGGTCACGATGTGGTTTTCCTTTCCGCAAGAGCGGCGGCGTCCGGCTGCGCGACGAGAGAGCCATCCGGCGCGAAGCTCGGGACCACCGTCTCCGGCCGCAATACACGCGTTTCCAGGCGCAGCGGCCCGCAGCAGATCATATAATAATCGTAGAAGTACCGCTTCTCGTTGCCCATAACCAGTTGGCGATGCAGGCGAAAGAAGTTCGCCTTGAACCGCCGGTAGGTCGCAGCCTCCAGCATATCGCGGATATGCACCCGACGGATCATCGGCCGGCCGGTGTCCGGCAGCTTCAGCACCTTCAGCATGTCGACGTTATAGAAGCTGATCGGGTCGGCCATGGTCTGGTAGTCGATCCAGAAAATCGCCGGATGCGCCGATACCCGCGCAATCGATTCGCGCAGCCAGCCTCCTTTTGGATGAAACGCGATTTTCAGGATCGAGGAACCGGTGGACAAAAGCGACAGGCGTTCGCCGTTCTTGCCGAAATCCGGCACCAGTTGGAGCGCGCGGTCGACCACCGCCACCTTCAGGGCACATCCGAGGCTGTGGGCCGCAAAAACCACCTCGTCGTTGTCATTGCGCCGCAACACCTCGGCCAATTCCTGCGCGAATCCTTCCAGCCGGCGGTCGAAGCCGGCGCGCGAGCGGTGGACCAGCTCGTGCCCGAAAATCCAGTCATCCATCATGTAGGCCAGCAGCAGGAATCGCCCCGGCCAGACCATCAGGAGTGCAAACACCGCAACCGCCGCCAAGGGTACCAGCAGATAGGGAAACGGCAGCCCAAGCCCCGGAAGGAACGAGGCCGCATAGATCGACAGCGCCGCGAAGGCCAGGAGCAGCATCACCGGGTAGGCAAAGAACAGCCCGTAGCGCCAGTTGACCCTGAAATACCGGAAGGCCGTGCCGGTCAGGATGAAATCGCCGAAAGCCACCACAGCGCGGATCACGCGCTGCCAGGCCGGACGCGCGAAATCCTCGAGCACGATGTCGTGCCACAGGAGCGAGCGATAAGCGGCATCGGTCGACCAGTTGGGCCCACTGGCGGCGATCCGCCAGGTCCCCACCATGCGCTCCGGCGCCATTTCGAGCGGACCGACCTCAGTTTTGGCCGCCCAGACCCTCCCGGAACGGGCGAGTTCACGAATATACCGCTCGCGCTGCCGCTCCGGCGGAATCGGCTCATAGCCCCCGAGAAAGAAAACACAGCGTTTTTTGACCGCAGGGTCGCTCATCATCCACCGGTATCGGGCTTGCGGATTGCTGGTTAGGGAATTGACGCCCGCCGCACAAGGCCGAAGGGTGTCTGCACGCCGTTGAACTTGCTGCCCGCCTTCGCTATACGGCTTCGAAACCCCGCAAGCGGCAGATTTTAGCCGTCCCTCCCTGGGCGTCCGCCGCCTGCCCCGTGATCTGAGAGCACCGATGTCCACCACTTTTGACAAAGTCGCCGATATCATTGCCGAAACCTGCGACATTCCCCGCGACAAGATCACGCCGGAGAGCCACGCGATCGATGACCTCAAGATCGACAGTCTCGATTTCCTGGATATCGCTTTCGCGATCGACAAGGCCTTCGGAATCAAGTTGCCGCTGGAGCAATGGACCCAGCAGATCAACGATGGCCAGGCGACCACCGAGCAGTATTTTGTGTTGAAAAATCTGTGCGCCCGTATCGACGAATTGATCGCGGCCAAGAGCACAGCCTGAGACGCTACCGGATGACGTTACCGGATCGCTTCCAGAGGCCGTTCCGAGCAGGGGCGGACGCCAATGCGGCTTGAATATTTCCAGATGCTCGACCGCTTCGTCGAGGTGAAGGCCGACGAGCGCTGGATCCGGGCGGAGAGCAAGGTTCCGATGGAAAGTCCGGTCTTCGAGGGACATTTCCCGGGCTATCCACTGATGCCTGGCGTGCTCCTGATCGAAACCATGGCGCAGACCTGCGGCTGGCTGGTCAGCGCGATTACCGGCTTTACCGGACTACCTGTCCTTGCCGGCGTGAAGGAAGCCAAGGTGCGCGGCGCTGTCTTTCCCGGCATGGAGCTTTCGACCGAAGGCAAGATCGTCCATGACGGGTCCGGATTCGCGATCGCGGACGGAAAGATCCGGTCGGGGGAGACGGCGATTGCGGATGCGCGCCTGACCTACCGGATCATCCCCTATCCCAGCCCCGAATTCCAGAACACGATGGTGACCTGGGCGAAGCAACTAGACTTCCCGCTGGAGAAGTTCCGCAAAGTCGACGCCCAGGGATAGAGAGAGTTTTTGTGAACGACCGCCAGGAAGTCTGGATTACCGGGACCGGTGTGGTCTCCGCGCTTGGCGAGGGGCTCGATCAGCATTGGGACAGGCTGATGGCCGGCGTCGAGCCGCCCTATGACGACAAGACGTTCGCGCCCTACATCACCTTCCCGACGCCGCCGATCAATTTCGACAGCCAGATCCCGAAAAAGGGCGATCAGCGCCAGATGGAAGCCTGGCAGCGCATCGGCGTCTATGCCGCCGGCCTTGCCCTGACCGATGCCGGAATCGCCAAGAACACTGATATTCTCGACAAGACCGATATGATCGTGGCCGCGGGCGGCGGCGAGCGCGACGTCGCAGTCGACACTGCGATCCTGACCGACGTCCGCAACGTCGAGAAACGAGACGCCTTCGTCAACGAACGGCTGATGAGCGACCTGCGCCCCACCCTGTTCCTGGCGCAACTGCCGAACCTGCTGGCCGGCAATATCTCGCTGGTCCATGGCGTTGTTGGTTCCTCGCGCACCTTCATGGGCGAGGAAGCCTCGGGGGCCGACGCGCTGCGTGTCGCTCATGCCCGTATCGCCGCGGGACAAAGCGACATCACGCTGGTCGGCGGCGCCTATAACGGCACGCGCTGGGATCTCGTTCTGCTGTTCCGGCTCGGCACCCCGCTTCTGGAATCGCCATTCCGGCCGGTCTGGGACCGGGGACCCGCGGGCGCTCTGGCGCTTGCGGCCATGGGCGCCTTTGTCGTGCTCGAAAGCCGGGCGCATGCTGAGAAGCGCGGCGCCAGGCCGGTGGCCCGGCTGGCGAGCGTGCAATCGAACCGCAATCCGCGTCATCCGGGGGATACCTCCGCCACCCTTCTCGACGAGTGGAAGGCGATCGAGGCTGGCGTCGATCGCGCGGGCGCCGTGGTGATTTCCGGCGCATCCGGTGTCGAACCGGCGACGTCGGAAGAACGCGAGACGCTGAGGCAGATTGGCCTCCCGGTCCGCGCCACGACCACCTATATCGGCAACGGGATGGAGGCGCAGTTTCTCGCCAATATCGCGATCGGCTGTCAGGCGGTGCGCAAGGGAACACTGTTTCCGCCCTCCGGCAGCGGCGACACGGGCGAGGCGCCCGCAACCGGCATCCGCCAAGCGGTCGTCACCAATGTCGGTCACTGGCGCGGCGAAGGACTGGCGCTCATCGAGCGCGTCGATTGAGGAGAGTTCCGATGGCACTGCACGACAAGAAGGGCCGCCCCGTTGTCGTCATCACCGGAATGGGCATCGTCTCCCCGCTCGGCTCTGGCAAGGACGACAACTGGAATCGCCTGACGGCTGGCGAATCCGGCATCCGCTCGATCACCCGGTTTTCCACCGAAGGGCTGCGCACCACGATCTCCGGCGCGGTCGACCACGCTTTCGAACCGGGCATGGTCTCGTCCGAGCTGTCGGAGAAGCTTGCACGGCTTGCCGGCAACGAAGCGATCGAACAATCCGGCCTCGCCAAGGGCGATTTCCCTGGCCCGTTCTTTCTCGCCTTCCCGCCGATCGAGATCGAATGGACGCAGCGCTACGCGCTGGCCGACGCGTCCGGCGCCAACGACAAGATCGAATATGCCGATCTGGTGCGGGTGGCCGCCAACCCGCAATTCGCGCCGTTCTATGAGGAATCGAAATACGGCGTGGTCCCGGAACGCCTTGCCGAGCATTTCGGCACCAAGGGCTCGCCGATCTCGCTGACCACCGCCTGCGCCTCCGGTGCGACCGCGATCCAGCTCGGGGTCGAGGCGATCCAACGCGGCGAATGCGATGCGGCGCTTGCGATCGGCGCCGACGGCTCGATCACGGCGGAATCGGTGGTGCGGTTCTCGCTCTTGTCGGCTCTGTCGACCAACAACGCCGCGCCGGCCGGTGCCTCGCGTCCGTTCTCGAAGAACCGCGACGGATTCGTGCTGGCCGAAGGCGCCGGCGCCGTCGTGCTGGAGAGCTACGATCATGCAGTGGCGCGCGGCGCGAAAATCCTCGCCGTGGTCGAGGGCTGCGGCGAGAAGGCCGACAATTTCCATCGCACCCGCTCGAGCCCGGACGGCAAGCCGGTGATTTCATGCATGCGCAATGCGCTGGCCGATGCCGGCGTGACCCCCGCCGATGTCGACTACATCAACGCGCACGGCACCTCCACGCCGGAAAACGACAAGATGGAATATCTCGGCGTCTCGACCGTATTCGGCGAGCGGCTGAAGGACATCCCGATCTCGTCCAACAAATCGATGATCGGACATACGCTCACGGCCGCCGGCGCGATCGAGGCGGTGGTGTCGGCGCTCACCATCATCAATCAACGGATTCCGCCCACCATCAATTATGCAATACCGGATCCCGCGATTCCGCTGGACGTGGTGCCCAACGTCGCGCGCGACGCGAAGGTGCGGCGGGTGATCTCGAATTCCTTCGGCTTCGGCGGGCAGAACACATGCCTCGTCATCACCGGCGAGCCGGTGTGAGAAACTGACGCTGCAGCAATTCGTCCCGTCGATTATCGGCTTCGGCTCCGCCGGATTGTTCGTCACGACGGAAAGCTGACTGAACGCCAAAGCAGGCGGCGAACAGCGCGGCAGTGTGTTCTCGATCTACATGGTGGGATGTTTCACGGCGCTCGCGCTCGGTCAGCTCTTGATCGGCTGGGTCCCGCTCGAGGGCGCTGCGCCTTTCAACCTCGTGATTGTCCTGTTTGCCATTGCGCTGGTTCTGGTCACCACGACCCGCGCCGAGGCACCGCAAATCGTTGCGGCAGATTACCTTCCCTTCGGCGTGTTGTCGCGGGAAGCGCCGGTGGCGGTTGCGGGAGCGCTGCTGAGCGGCTTCATCACCGGCGCATTTTACGCGCTCGTTCCGGCCTGGATGCAGGACGAGAATATCGATCCTCAGACGATCGGCTTCTTCATGCTGTCCGCTCTGGGCGGTCTCGCATTCCAGATTCCGGTTGGCCGCGTTTCCGACCGTTTCGACCTTCGCATTGTGATCGCGGTACTTGGCGGCTGCCTGACCGCGACCGCGATCGGGCTGCTGAAACTGCCGCAGACGCCGTCGATGCTGTACCAGGCGACGAGATTGGCCCCGATCAGCGGGACCTTCGACATTCTGGCGCCGCAGGCAGCCCCGCTTGCCCATGAGGCTGCCGGAAACGCCGAAACCCAGCCCTAGCAGGGGACCTCAGAGTGAGGTTGACGGCGGCCGCAGGCGGGCGATAGGCAGTCCCCTCATCTCTCCCCGTCCCCAGCATGGAGACCAGCGCCGATGCGTGCGCTCGCCCTGATTGCCGACCGCAAGCTCGACCTGGTCGATCTGCCGAGCCCACCGCCGCCCGGTCCGGGCGAGGTCCAGATCCGGGTCAAGGCGGTCGGCCTCAATCATCTCGACCTCTGGGGCTATCGCGGCATGGCCTTCGCCAAACGCGCATTCCCCGTCGTTGTGGGCGTGGAGGCGGCCGGCGAAGTGGTATCGGCGGGCGAAGGCGTGACAAAATTCAAGGCCGGCGATCCGGTGGTGATGTACGGCGCGCTGACCTGCGGCAAGTGCAAGGCCTGCCTCGAGGGCCGCGACAACCTCTGTGAGAATGTCGGTGGCGTGATGGGCTTTCATGTCGACGGCTTTGCCCGCGAACTGCTCAACATGCCGGAACGGCTCGTGATCCCGGTGCCGAAAGGCATTTCGATGCGCGACGCCGCCTGCGCGCCGGTTGCATTCTCGACCGTCCAGCACATGCTGTTCGATAACGCCAAGCTGCAGCCGGGCGAGACCATCCTGGTTCACGCCGCGGGATCGGGCATCGGCTCGACCGCCATCCTCATGGCCAAGGCGATCGGCTGCACCGTGATCACCACGGTCGGCGACGACAACAAGATGGAAAAGGCCAAGGCGCTCGGCGCCGATCACGTCATCAATTATCGCAAGGACCGGTTCGAGACCATCACCCGGAAGCTGACCCAGAAAAAGGGCGTCGATGTCGTGTTCGAGCATGTCGGAGGCGAAGGGTTCAACGGCTCGCTACTGGTGCTCAAGCGGGGCGGCCGCCTGGTTACCTGCGGCTCGACCGCGGGCCCGACCGTGCAGTTCAACCTGATGCAGCTGTTCCAGCAGCAATACAAGATCTTCGGCTCGTTCGGTGCCACCATGAAGAACATCGCCGAAAGCCTGCACAAGATGGCCGGTGGCATGCACCCGGTGATCGACATGGAAGTCCCGCTCGATCAGTTCGAGAAAGGGCTGGAGCGGCTGGAGACGCGGCAGGTGTTCGGCAAGGTGATCGTGACGCTCTGATGCGCCCCACTTTGTCAGGGTCGGTTATTGTGTAATGCGCATCCGGATTCCGAACGCCGTCCGCGATGCCGTGCTCGGCAATGCCGCAGTCGGCCTGATCAAGATGCTGCGCTGGACCGACCCGATCCGCATGTCGGATTTCGCGGCGAGTGTCATGCGCAAGGTCGGCCCCAAACTGCGCGAGCACAGGATCGGCCGGACCAACCTGCGGATGGCATTCCCGGAAAAATCAGATGCGGAAATCGAAGAGATCCTGCTCGGCGTCTGGGACAATCTCGGCCGGCTGGCGATCGAATTCGCCCATCTCGACCGCATCTGGGACCACGACCCGGACAATCGCACCGCGAGCCATATCGATTTCGATCCGGCGTCGGAGGAGCGTTTCATCCAGCTCCGCGACGACGGCAAGCCGGCACTGATCTTTGCCGCACATCTGGCAAACTGGGAGATGCCGGCCCTCCCCGGCCCCGCACATAACCTGCCGAGCGCCGTGGTCTATCGCGCGCCCAATATCGGGGCGGTTGCCGACATGGTGATGGCGACGCGCGGGGTGCATATGGGCCGGCTGATCAAGACCGGCATGGACGGCGCGATCAAGGCCGCCGAGGCGCTGCAGGACGGCCTGCATGTCGGCATGCTGGTGGATCAGTATTATGTGCGCGGCGTACCGGTGACGTTCTTCGGACGCGAGACCAACGCCAATCCGCTCATCGCGCGACTGGCCCGGCAAGTCGAATGCCCGATCCACGGCGTGCGTGTGGTGCGTAAACCGGGCCGCCGCTACTTCGTCGAACTCACTCCGGAGGTGCCGCCGGTCAGGAGCGCCGACGGCAATATCGACGTCCGGGGCACGATGCAGGCGATCACCACCGTGGTCGAGGGCTGGATCCGCGAACATCCCGAACAATGGCTGTGGCTGCACCGCAGGTGGCGGTAGCACCCTCTCCCCGTTTCACGGGCGAGGGAAAGACCTATTTCCCGGTCTTCACCCGCGTCCACAGACGGTTGATGACGCGCTGGGTCTTGGCGTCGCGTGCGGTGACGATGTAGAGGCGCTTCATCGTCGCATCGTCCGGATAGACGGTCTTGTCGTTCAGGATCGCCGGGTCGATGAGCTTCTGGCTCGCGAGATTTCCGTTCGGATAGGCGACGAGATTGGTGTTCTTCGCCGCCACGTCCGGCCGCAGCATGTAGTTGATGAATTCATGTGCTTCGGCGACGTTCTTTGCGTCCTTCGGAATCGCAAAATTGTCGAAGAACATTTGCGCGCCCGATGCCGGAATCGCGTAGCCGACTTCGACATCGCCCTTCGCCTCGGCGGCGCGCTTCTGCGCCTGCTTGATGTCGCCGGACCAGCCGACCACAAGGCAGATTTCCCCGGTCGCGAGTGCCGTCAGGTATTCCGACGAATGAAACTTGCGTACCGACGGGCGCACCGAGGCAATCAATGCGGCGGCCTTGTCGAGATCGGCCTGCGCGGTCGAGTTCGGATCGAGCCCGAGATAATGCAACGCCGCCGGCATGATGTCGTCCGATGAATCCAGCATCATCACGCCGCAATCCTTGAACTTGGCAAGGTTCTCCGGCTTGAACACGATGTCCCATGAATCCGGCACCGCGCCGCCGAGGATCTCCTTCGCCTTCTTCACGTTGTAGCCGATGCCGGTCGTCCCCCACATGTAGTTGACGGCGAACGCGTTACCGGGATCGTAGGTCGCAAGCCGTTGCGCGATCTCCGGCCACACATTGGTCAGGTTCGGCAGCTTGGACTTGTCGAGCTTCTGGAACAGCCCGGCCTTGATCTGCCGCTCCAGGAAATAGGCCGTCGGCACAACGATATCGTAGCCCGATTTTCCCGCCAGCAGCTTGGCTTCCAACGTGTCGTTGGAATCGAAGGTGTCGTAGCGCAGCTTGATTCCGGTCTCTTTGGTGAAGTCCTGCAGCACCTGCGGATCGACATAATCCGACCAGTTATAGACGTTGAGGACGCGCGACTTCTGCGCGGCACCGGGCGCGGCGGACAGGCATATCGCAACGGCAGTCAGCACCGCGACGGCGGGAAATTTGGGCAATCGGAGCATGAATCCGGACCTATCCGGTTTTGGTCGGCAGTCCCGCCTGTTTCCAGGCGATGATGCCACCTTCAAGGTGAGAATCGTGCGGCAAGCCGGCTTCCTGCGCTGCGAGCGAAGCGGTGACCGAGCGCTTCCCGGAGCGGCAGGCAAACACCACCTGCTTGAAACCGGGATCGGGAATCTGCGCCACATCGAAAGTCGACAGCGGCACCACCGCGGCGTCGGGATAGGCTTCGGCGGCGACCTCGTTCGGCTCGCGCACATCGACGAGCAGGATGCGACCCTCGGCAATCCCGCGTGCCACGTCCTCCGGCTTCAAATCGTGTACCACCGGCGGCTTTCGGCTGAACCAGCTCATGCGTCTGCCTCTCCCCGTTCAACGGCAGAGAGGAACCATCGTACCGCTCCGCCGTCAACCTTCCAAAAACCTATGTGGTATAGTCCTAAATCGGAGCGGCCGATTCAGCCTTGCGACGGGCCGCTGGGGCTCGGGATGGATTTCGGCAGGCGTTTCCCTGATGGCCCCTGATGCGGAGCCGCAACCCCTGCTCCTTATTTTGAGCGGCATGACGCCGCTCCCCTTGCGCCGGAACCTTGCCCGGCTAGTGTTGTTCTGAAAGCGATGAGGCGGGATACAGCAATGCGGCAGGTCGTTACACTCGGCGTCATTTCGGCCCTCTCGGTCGGTACCGCTACTCTGTCACCGCTTCCAGTACACGCCACCTCGGACACGGCAAGTCAGGCTTCGACGAATCCTGCTTCGACGAGTCCCGCAGCGGAAACTCCCTCTGCCGCGAGTCCGACGGTCGACGAGCCGGTCGCTGCGCGCCCGACAGTCGATGAACCGGTCGCCGAGGCCCCCGCTCCCGTCAGTCCCGCACCTGCAGTCGAACCTGTTGCCACCGCCCCCGCTACCGTCGCCGAGGAGCCGATGGCCGCGAGCCCGGCCCCCAGCGCAGACCAGATTCTGGCTGAGGCCATGCGGGTAACGCTCGGCGGTCCGCTCAAGGGCATGGTTGACGATGCCAAGGATGTGGAAGCGTTGCGCGCATTCTACGCAACGCGGAACAATGCGCCGGTTTTCGTCCGCCCTGACGGCACAACCGAAAAAATGCAGGCGGCTATCGCGCGAATCAAAGCTGCCGACCAGGATGGCCTGAACCCTGGCGATTATCCGATGCCCGCAAGCGATGGCAATTCGCCGGACATGCTGGTTCGCGCCGAGCTTTCGCTAATGGCGTCGGCCCTGAAATATGCGCGGCACGCACAGGCCGGCCGAACCGACCCCTCCCGCATCAGCGTCAACATCGCTTTCACGCCGCCAGTCCCGGACTCGCTGAAGGTGCTCAACACGATTTCAGATACAGCCGATGTCGCGGCTGCACTCGACAGTTTCAACCCGCCACATGCCGGGTTCAAGGAACTCCGGACCAAGCTGCGTGAACTGCGCGCGAAGGGTGCCAGCGCGCATCTCGATCGTGCCAAGCCTGGCAGCGCCAAGCCTGATCGCCAGAAGTCTGGCAGCCAAAAGACCGAGCGCACGGAGCCCGGCAGTGTGATCGAAACCGTCATCGCCAATATGGAACGCTGGCGCTGGCTGCCGCGCGATCTTGGCGAGAACCACGTCATCGTCAACATCCCGGACTATACGCTGAGTGTCATGCGCGGCGGAAAGCGGACGTTTCACACGCGCATTGTCGTCGGCAAGAAGGACACGCCCTCGCCGGTTTTTTCCGACGAGATCGAATCCGTTCAGGTCAATCCCACATGGCACGTGCCGCCGGCCATTCTGGCCCGTAATCCCGGGCTGGTCAGCCGCGGCGATTTTGTGGTCTCGCGACGGGCTGACGGCTCAGTCGGTGCGCGTCAGCGTCCGGGACCTCAGAATGCACTCGGGCAAATCAAGGTCAATTTCCCGAATCCGTTCCTCGTCTATCTGCACGACACGCCGGACAAGCATCTGTTCAAGCTCGACAAGCGCGCCTACAGCTCCGGATGCATGCGGGTCGAAAATCCCGACCAGTTCGCTGCACAGGTGCTGTCGATTGGCGCAGCACAAGGTAACAACTACACGCCGGCCCAATTGACGGGCATGTACAACAAGAGCGAGCGCGTCATGTCGCTCACGACCCGCGTACCGATCCATCTGGTGTACATAAACGCCTATGTCGCGGACGGACAACTGGTGGTGAAGCCGGACCTTTATGATTACGACGCGCGCGTGCGGTCGGCCTTGAAGGGCCGCTACATCGTCGTCCAAGAACGCAGTCAGCGCGGCAGCTCGGTCAGCCGCGCAGCTCGCCCAGTGTCGCCGCCTCAGCAGTATCAGATGGGACAAGGGCCGGGCTCCAACGGCCAGAGACGAGTCTTTTTCGGACTTTTCTGAGCCGATTTGAGTTTGGCTGGAAGAACCGACGCTGCGCCGGGTCGGCTAACGTCGCGGTAACGGCAGAGCGAAACCGAAGCTCGCCCTGCCGTCGCCGGAAAAACAGCGGCTATTTCGCGAGCGGATCAGGCCGCACCTGGATCTGCACCGCCATCGGGCGCGCGCCTTTGCCGCGCTCGTTCAGCCAAGGCGTGCGGTCACCGCTCGAACTCCAAAGGCCACGGCCCTTCCAGCCCGCATTGGGGTCGTCAATGCGCGCGTCGAGGCCCTTTGCGTAGAAGCCCATCGGATACGGCACCCGCATCAGGATCATCCTGCCGTCCTTAAGGCCGACAAAACCATCCTGCAGATTGGCGGTGGAGATCGGTACATTCTCGCCAAGCCCGACCGCATTGTGCTGGTCGACCCAGGTGTAGTAGCTCGCCTCCGCGCTGTATTGCTCAAAGCCATCGAAGCCCGGACCGGGATAGCGATGCAAGGCGAACCCTTCCGGGCAATGATCGCCGGTGGCGTTCGGTCCGTTGAGCGGCGCCTTGCACTTGCGGCGATCGAACGAAATCAGATGGCCGCTCGATCCCGATCCCCAGAGCACGCCGTTCCTGTCGATGTCACCGCCGCGCAGACCGATGGCCTCTTTCGGAACGGCATAGAACTCGCTCAGCTTTGTCGCGGGATCGAAGCGCATGAAGCCCGGCCGTCCCGCAAACACGCCGACCGTATACCAAACCGAACCATCGGTCGGATGTGGCATCACCGCATAGGGACCGGATCCCGGATTGAGGCGCATGTCCTTTCCGGGCTCGGATGGCTTGCCGGCATCCGACCATTCATCGAGCTTGCCGTTGCCATTGCTGTCGATCACGAAGGGCGCCCAACCTTGCGCCTTCTGCACGTCGCCGGTCTCGTCCCAGATTTTGATGTTGACCCAGCCTGCCACCTGTCCGGTGCCGGAGAACCACAGCGTGTTGTCGGCGTCGTAGCCGAATTGCGGGTGATGCGTGCCGAAGCAGGTGTCGATGAAGTGATATTTCATCGTATCGGGCTCGAGCATCGCGGCCTGGCGGCTGGAGCGGTCCAGCGGGAAGACCTTGGCCGAGGGATGGTCCGAGCCTTTCTTGCAGAAATCCGGATTGTCCAATCCGCGCACGCTCGCCGCAAGCCAGAGCCGGCCCTTGCCGTCGAACATCGAGTTATGATTGTTCGCGCGCGTATCCCACAGCACTTCCTCGCCCCAATAAGCCGACGGCGTGGTCGGCTCGATCGCCCCGGCATGGCCGGGTCCGAGCGAAACCGGCATGTTGGGATCGGCCACCGGCAATTTGAACGTGCTCACACTATGCGTTTTCGGATCGAGGATCGGCATCATGTCGGTCGAATATTCCGGCGCGCCATAAAGCTTGCCGTTGGCATTGACCGTGGGGTTGCGCCGATCCGACGAGATCAGGTCGTGCAGATATTTGTTCGGTTGCGACCAGTCCCACGTCGTCACGACGACGTTGCGTTCTTCGCCCTGGGGACGCTGCGGCTTGTGTCTGGGCAATTCGCCCTTGGCGATGCGGTCGGTCCAGTCGCCGAAATACTTGTAAGGAACGCCGCCAAGCTGACCGGCGATACGGTTCGTCATCGACTCGCCGGACTGACCGGCGGCGATGCGGCGCATCCAGGCTTCCTCGCCGGTCTCGAAGCTCCCGAACTGCGCAGGCACCGTGCGCGTCGCTTCCTGGCCGAGCTGGTGGCATCCGACGCAATCGACATTGCCCATGCGCTGGCGCCAGATATCCTGCGTGATGTTCTTCGGGATGTCGGTCGATCCGCCGAAATCCGCGGCCCGCGGAATCTTCATCATCGTGTACCAGTAGATCGCCGGATAATAATGCGCGGCCGCCCGCTCGCTCGGCGCCGGCACCGCGGTATGGTTCAGCACTTGGCCGGGCTTCGCACGCACGCGCGGCGAGTCAACCAGCCCATAGCCGCGCACGAACACCTGGTAATTGGCGACCGGGAGATCGGGGATGACATAACGCCCCTGATCGTCGGTCACGACGCTTTTGGTGTAGCGGGTGGGAAGGTCGGCGGTCTCGGCAATCACCCAGACCCCAGCCTCGGGACCGTTCGGGCCTGTAACGATGCCGCCAATGTCGTCGGAGTCGATCGACACGGATTTCGGCTGCTGCGCGTGCGTGCCGGGCGCGAATGCCGCATCGCCTGCCATGCACCCGAAAATCGTGACGCCTGAGAGAAGAACGCTGCGCAGGCCCATCGGCGAGTTCCTCCATTTTCAGATTGCTTGACTGATAAACAATCGAAATGGCGCCATAGTCATGGAGCCGGAGAAATTTTTGCCGCGCGGGCGCGCAAAGCGCCCGTCTAGACGGTGACCTGGGTTCCGATCTCCACCACACGGCCGGTCGGGATCTGGAAGAAGTCGGTGGCGTCGCTTGCACTCCGCGCGAGGCGGATAAACAGCCGGTCCTGCCAGCCGGGCATTCCCGATTGCGGCGACGGCTTGAGCGAGCGGCGCGACAGGAAAAAGGACGTCGACATGATGTCGAAGGTCCAGCCCTGGCGGCGCGCGATCGCAAGCGCCTTCGGCACGTTCGGCTGTTCCATGAAGCCAAAATTCAGGGTGACCGTGCTGAAATGCTCACTCACCTGTGTCATCGTCACCCGATCCTCCTCCGGCACACGCGGGGTATCGGCGCTGACGATGGTGAGGATGACGTTGTGCTCGTGCAGCACCTTGTTGTGCTTGAGATTATGCATGAGCGCTGTCGGCGCAAAAGCAGGATCGCTGGTCAGAAACACCGCGGTTCCCTGAACCAGATGCGGCGGCTTGCGCTCCAGGGATTTGACCAGCGTATCGAGCGGGATTTCCAGCTTGCGTGTCTTCTGCGCCAGCAACTGGGTCCCGCGAAGCCAGGTCAGCATGATGAGAACAACCGCAATACCAAACAGCACCGGCACCCAGGCACCCTCAATAAGTTTGAGGAGCGAAGCAAACAGGAAGGCCGTATCGACGACGATAAAGGGAGTCATCAGAAGCGTGACCGTCCAGAGGCGCCAACGCCACAATTTCCAGATCACCACAAAGCCGAGCAACGTCGCCATCAGGCTGGTCGCGGCAACGGCAAGCACATAAGCGTGGGCGAGCTCGCTGGAGGATCGGAACATGAATACCAGCAGCAGCACACCGATCAGCAGCGTCGTGTTAACGCGCGGCATATAGATCTGGCCGTAATGGGTTGCCGATGTGTGTCGGATTTCAAAGCGCGGCAGGAGGCCGAGTTGGATGGCTTGCTGGGTGATCGAATAGGCTCCGGTAATCACCGCCTGACTGGCGATGGCGGTGGCCGCCGTCGCAAGAACGACCATCGGCACCAGCATGGAATCCGGAATCAATCGGTAGAACGGATCGGCAATCGCGGTCGGATCGGCGAGCACAAGGGCACCCTGCCCGAAATAGTTCAGGAGCAGAGCCGGCAGAACGAGAAATACCCATGCGGTCTGGATCGGTTTGCGTCCGAAATGACCGAGATCGGCGTACAGAGCCTCGCTGCCGGTCACGACCAGAAAGACGGCTCCAAGCGTGATCAATCCGATCATACCGTTACTGGCGAGGAAAATCGCAGCATAATATGGATTCAGGGCATGAAGTACGCCCGGATAATCCATGATGTGCATTCCGCCGGCGATCGCGATCACTACGAACCAGATTGCGGTGATCGGTCCGAACAGCGCTGCGACACGCCCAGTGCCGCGAGACTGCACGGCGAAGAGGCAGACGAGGATAAGCACCGTCAGCGGCAGCACGAAAGGCGCGAAGGCTGGATTCCGCGTCTTCAACCCTTCGATCGCCGACATCACCGAAAGCGCCGGCGTGATCAGGGACGAACCGTAAAACATCGCCGCCCCGACGATGCCAAGCAGGAGAACCAGGGTCGTGCGGTGACCCAGCGCGCGAAATGCGAGCGCTGTAAGCGACAGCGTTCCGCCCTCCCCGTTATTGTCGGCGCGCAACAGGATTATGATGTATTTTAGCGTGACCACGACGATCAGCGACCAGACGATCATCGACAGGACACCGAGCACCAGGGTCTGCGAGGCAATGGCCTCGCCGCTGGCGGCCGTGACCGCCTCCCGAAACGCGTAGAGCGGGCTGGTTCCAATGTCGCCATAGACGACACCGACACTGCCGAGGGTCAGTTTCCAGAAATGCGAGCGCCCATGCCCGTCGGAACCGCTCTCGGTCCCGGCCTCGGCCGTGGCTTTTGGGGCTGACGAAGCATCAGGCGTGGTGCTCATGACCTGGCTTGGCCCCGACGGGCCACCCTGCGGCAAGGCGCGGGGCTTATCCTACAGCGCGGGCACCTGCAATAGGGCAGCGCCAGATACCCGGCTCACGGCTTGAGGTTCACCGGCACAGGGGGGGCCTCACGCATCATGGTGATGGTCACGCGGCGGTTAGCCGCCATATAGGGGTCATCCGGGAATAATGGCTGCGTGTCCGCGCGTCCCGCGACCATAAATATGTGCGATGAGGGTACGCCGGCTTCTTCTAGGATCTGGCGAATGGCGTTGGCTCGGTCGGCTGACAGATCCCAGGGACCGTAACCCGGCCGTGCGGGCGTGCGAACCGCGGCGCTGTGGCCGGAAATCGACAGCCGATACGGCATCGCCTTAAACTGCTTCCCAAGCGTCTGGACGAGGCGTCGCGTGCGCTCATAGGGATTTTTCGAACCCTCCGGAAACATCGAGCGGCCGTCCTGATCGACGATCTCGATATTAAGGCCGTCCTCGGTCTCTTCCATCATGATGTTCTTGGAGATTTCCGCAATCTCCGGCATGTCCTGTAATGCTTGGCGAAGCGACGCGGAGGCAAGCGCGAAGGCGGAATCCTTCTTCAGCCGGGTCTCGAAGACCTTGTCGTGATCCTTCTCGTCCGGCCCGGGCGTTGCGGATGAGTCCGCCGGATTGATCTTGGCGGCATTCTTGACCTTGGGGCGGGTCGGAAGCCCGTCGACCTCGATGATCCCCGAATAGCGGACATTCTGCTGGACGCCGAAGGCGTCGCGCATCGAGCCGGCCACGATCTGCATCTTGGCGCTGTCCTGGGTCGAGAACGCAATCAGCATGACGTAGAAGGCGACCAGAAGCGCCATCAGGTCGGCAAAGGTCACGAACCAGCCGTGACCGCCATGCACTTCTCGTTTCTTTTTGGCCATGCCCGCGACCCCGGTCTAGGCCGCAGCCAGTTCTTCGCCATGATCCCGATGCTTCTCGGGCAGATAGGTCAGAAGCATTTCCCGCACCAGCGCGGGACTCTTGGAATCGCGCATCATCAGCACGCCATCAATGATCAGCGTGCGATTGGTTTCCTCGTCGACGAGCTTCACATGCAGCTTGTCGGCAATCGGCAGGCAAAACAGGTTGGCCACGGTCGCGCCGTAAAAGGTCGCGAGCAGCGCCACCGCCATGTACGGACCGAGCTTGGACGGATCGGTCATGTTGGCGAACATTTGCACCATGCCGATCAGCGTGCCGACCATCCCGAAGGCCGGGGCGCAATCGCCGATCGAGCGATAGACCTTGGAGCCCTCGTCGAGATGGGTCAGGAAATTGTCTCGGTCGCGTTCAAGATTGTCGCGAATGAAATCGGCATCGTAGCCGTCGGCCACATAGCGCACGCCCTTGGCCAGAAACGAATCCGAAATCTCGACCTTTTCCAGACCCATCGGCCCCTGCTTGCGCATGATCTCCGCGAGGCCGGCAATCTCGTCGACCAGATCACGGGGGCCGACACGTCGCACGGTGAAGGCGAACTTCATCCCCATCGGCAGACCGTGGAAGATCGAGGAAAGCGGAAACCGGATCAGGGTCGCGGCGAACACACCGCCGCCGATCACGATAAAGGCGTGCATGTCCAGAAACATGCCGATCGAGCCGCCCATCAGCATGAGCGAGACAAGCACGATTGCGCCGGCGATCAACCCAAGGCCGGTTGCGATATCCATTGCGTTACCCCACGACGCTTTCTGCGCCCCAAACCCCAAATGCAGGGTGAGACTAGACGCGTCGCCATTAAGGTTGGGTAAAGCCTAACGACCGGTGCCGGTCTGATTTTCAGGCACTTTGCACCGGCCTGCCCACTGCGCTATCTGAACGGCCAAGCGGCGGCCAATCCTGCCCGCCTGGCTTGGGCCGGACAAAAAACCCAAGCATTTCAATGCGGAGAACACTATGCGCGAGATCGGCCATTTCATCGGCGGGAAAACCGTCGCCGGCACGTCTGGCCGCTTTGGCGACGTCTACAATCCCAATACCGGCGAAGTACAGGCCAGGGTTGCGCTCGCCAGCCGCAGCGAGGTCGAGGCCGCGATCGCCAATGCGCAGGCCGCACAGCCAGCCTGGGCCGCGACTAACCCGCAGCGCCGCGCGCGGGTGATGTTCAAGTTTCTGGAGCTGATCGGGAAGGAGATGGATTCGCTGGCCGCGCTCCTCTCCTCCGAACACGGCAAGACGCTTCCCGATTCCAAGGGCGATATTCAGCGCGGGGTCGAGGTGGTGGAATTCGCTTGCGGCGTGCCGCATCTGCTGAAGGGCGAGTATACCGAAGGCGCCGGCCCCGGCATCGACCTCTATTCGATGCGCCAGCCGCTCGGCGTCGTCGCCGGCATCACTCCGTTCAATTTTCCGGCGATGATCCCGCTCTGGAAATGTGCGCCCGCCATCGCCTGCGGCAACGCCTTTATCCTCAAGCCGTCGGAGCGCGACCCATCCGTGCCAATGCGCATCGCCGAATTGTTCATGGAGGCCGGATTGCCGGCCGGCATCCTGAATGTCGTCAACGGCGACAAGGAAGCGGTCGACACCGTCCTGGCCGATGCGCGCATCATGGCGGTCGGCTTCGTCGGCTCGACCCCGATCGCTCAATACATCTATTCAACCGGCTGCGCGCACGGAAAGCGCGTGCAATGTTTCGGCGGCGCCAAGAACCACATGGTGGTCATGCCTGACGCGGACCTCGACCAGGCGGTCGATGCGCTGATCGGTGCGGGCTACGGCTCCGCCGGCGAGCGCTGCATGGCGATCTCGGTCGCGGTGCCGGTCGGCGAAAAGACCGCCGACGCACTTGTGAAAAAGCTGATCCCGCGGGTGGAGAGCCTGAAGGTCGGCCCGTCGAATGATCCGCAGGCCGATTACGGGCCGCTGGTGACCCGGCAGGCGCTCGACCGCGTGAAGGGATATGTCGACACCGGCGTCAAGGAAGGCGCAAAGCTCCTGGTCGATGGCCGCGACTTCAAGATGCAGGGCTACGAGAACGGTTATTTCATGGGCGGCTGCCTGTTCGATAACGTGACGCCGGACATGACGATCTACAAGGAAGAGATCTTCGGTCCGGTCCTGTCGATCGTGCGTGCGAAGGATTATCAGGAAGCCGTCCGGCTTCCCTCGGATCACGAATACGGAAACGGGGTTTCGATCTTCACCCGCGACGGCGACACCGCGCGCGATTTCACCGATCGCGTGAATGTGGGCATGGTCGGCGTGAATTTCGCGATTCCGGTGCCGCTCGCCTATCACACCTTTGGCGGCTGGAAAAAATCAGGCTTCGGCGACCTCAACCAGCATGGACCGGATTCGATCCGGTTCTACACCAAGACCAAGACCGTGACCTCGCGCTGGCCCTCGGGCACCAAGGAAGGCGCGGAATTCGTCATCCCGACGATGCGGTGACCCGAACGTCAATGCTGGTGCGCATCGCCGCACCAGCGTTGTACGTGGTAGGGCTGGCTCGCCAGTCCCACGCAATAGTCGATCACGACCGGCTCCAGCGCCTCGACGAAATCGCGCGCGCCGCGGTTAACCTCGTCGAGATGAGTGATCGCATCCCTGGCGGTCGAGGCGAGTTTCGGCATGTCGACGCCAAGGACCTTGCCGTCCTCCACCACCATGGCAGCTCCAATCATCACCCGGTCGATGCCGGTGCCGTCCTCGCAGAACACGACGTTGAGCAGCGGGTCGTTCATCGGAATGTAGTTGATGCTGGTGAGATCGAGGAACACGATGTCGGCCTTGTAGCCAGCCTCTAACCGCCCGATCGTCTTCTCCATTCCGAGCGCCTTGGCACCGCCGATGGTTGCGGCCTCGAAAGCATCCGCCGCCGTCAGCCATTGACGCAGATCCGGGCCTTGCACGCGAGAGACGCAGGCGGCCAGCCGCATGGCCTCGAACATGTTGAGGTTGTCCGACGACAGGCAGCCATCGGTTCCGACCCCGAACGCGATACCCAGGTCTCGCATCTTGCGGGTGGCGGCGATCCCGGAGCCGAGCTTCAGGTTACTGCCGGGATTGTGCGCGACCGTGCAGCCATGGTCCGCCAGCCGGGTAAGATCGTCGTCGTCGAGCCAGATCGCGTGTGCGGCAGTGAAGTTCGGGCCGAGCAGCCCGACCTCGGCGAGGTGGCCGACCAGCGTGGTGCCGTAGCGCTTCAGGCCGACCACGGCCTGGGCCTTGGACTCGGCAACGTGCATCTGCACGCCGATACCGTGGTCGCGCGCGAGGTCGCGGCACGCGCGGATGAACTCGTCGCTGCAGTGATGCGGGATGGTCGGACCGAGCGCGGGCCGAATCTGGTCGTGGTTCCATTTCCAGCCGTCGATGATGGTCTTGCAGGTGTCGACGCTGACGTCATAGGGCTGCATCCGCACGGCTTCGGCGCGCTCGCGCAGGTGCGGCGGAAACGCGTCCAGCAAGCCAGGAATGGCGCGATAAAAACTGGTGTCCGCCATCATCGGCGCGATCACTGCGCGCATGCCGATATCGTGATAGGCACGCGCCACTGCATCGATGCCCTCGACCGTCGGCGCCGGAATTTCCGCGGTCAGGTCGTAACAGGCGGTGCAACCCTTCCGCACCATTTCGACCGCACCGATATAGGCCGAGAGATACTTCGTATCGATCGTACGGCCCCCGCCGGTCCAGGGATAGGCGTTGAGAAGGAGTTCAAGCGACCAGCGATCCGCGAGCCCCTTGCCGAGCTGTCCGGTCGCATGCGTGTGCGTGTTGATCAGACCCGGCATCAGCAGCCGGTCCGACGCATCGATACGGCGGGCGTCCTCGGTCACCGGCTCTCCGGGCTTCAGCACCGCCGCAATGGTGTCACCGTCAAGGAGAAGATCGGCATAGGCGCCGTCGAGACGGCCTGCCGTGAGCAGGCGTCCACCTGTGATCAGTTGCTTCACGCTGCGTCCGCCGTCTCGAAAATTGCCGCATCCTCGATGCGGAGCATCGATGCGGTCCCGCCTACAATTCGCAAGCCGAAATCGAGCCGCCCGACGACGCGGACCGGCCGCGCCCCTTCGCGTGGCGTCATGGCGATGCCCGGCAACGCGATCACCGCAACCGGCACACCGGCGCAATCGGGGCAAAGGCCCGGTTGCTGGACCAGCGAGATGCTGCGATCGAAACCGTGCGAATGCGACAGGAAGCCCTCGACCGCAACCCGGGAGCCGCTCAGGTTCTTCGCGCCGGCCCCGTAGCCAAGCGCGTCAGTGCCAAGTGCGTCGAACAGCTCCGCAAAGGTCACCTCACGGGCATGAGGCTTGTCCGTGGCGCGATCACGCGGCATCGGTCAGTCCTCCGACCTCTTCGTTCGCGTAGGCCCGCATCACCTCATCCTCCAGCAACAGCGTCAGCCGGGTGCGGTAGTCATTGAATGTCGCGTCGGTGATCTTGCGCGGGCGCGGCAGGTCGATCCGCACATCGTCGATAATGCGGCCGGGTCCGGCGCTCATCACCACGACACGGTCTGCTAGCAGCACGGCCTCATCGATGTGATGGGTCACGAAAATAATGGTGGGTTTGAACTCGAGCCAGATCTCCAACAAAAAATGCTGCATCAGCACGCGGGTCTGAAAATCCAGCGCCGCGAACGGCTCGTCCATCATGATGAAGTCGGCCTTTTCGACAAGCGCGCGTGCGATCGCGACCCGCTGCTTCATCCCTCCGGATAGCTGGAACGGACGATGCTGCGCGAAACGCGAAAGCCGCACCCGCTCCAGCACCTCAGCGACCCGGCGCTGACGCTCGGACTTGGGCACATGCTTGACCGCGAGACCGAAGCCGACATTGTCCTCGACCGAGAGCCACGGAAACAGCGAGTGATCCTGGAACACCATGACCACACCCGGCTCCGGTCCGGTCACGGTCTTGCCATCAAGGGTGATGCGGCCCGACGAAAGCGGCTCGAGACCGGCTGCGAGTTCGAGCAGCGTGCTCTTGCCGCATCCGCTCGGACCGAGGATGGCGATGAATTCGCCCTGCTGGACTGTGAGGTTGATGTCGCTCAGCGCGGTGACGGACAGCCCGCCCGGAGACGCCCAGACCTTGCCGACGTGATGGCAGGCCAGGGTCTTCATCGCACCGGCTCCCACCACAGGATGCGGCGCTGAATCTGCACCAGCAGCACGTCGACGAGATATCCGGTCACGCCCACCATGCACATGCCGAGCAGGATCAGGTTGGTGTTGAACATCTCGCGGCCGAGAATGATCATCATGCCGAGTCCGTTCTTCAAGCCCACCATTTCCGCCGCCAGCACCGCCATCCAGGCCGCGAAGAAGTTGATCCGCAGCATGGTGAAGACCTGCGGCAGGACCGCCGGAAAAATGACCCGAGTCCAGACCTGGAATTTGGTGGCGCCGAAGCTTTTCGCGGTCTTGATCAGTTTCTGGTCGACACTGCCGACCGCGGCCACCGTCGAGATCGTCAGGATGAAGAAGACGCCCATGAACACCACGAAGATCGCGGTCGGGTTGCCGATGCCGAACAGCACGATCCCGAGCGGGATCCACGCAATCGGCGCGATGGGGGCGAGGCCGCGCACGATCGGCATCAGCATGTCGGACACCGTGCGCGAGGCCGAGATCAGAATGCCAGCACCGATCGCCGCGACAAAGCCCAGCGCAAGACCGGCCAGCACCCGCAGCGCACTCGCGACAATGGCGAACGGGATCGTCATGGCCTCACGGCCGAACCCGACCTGAAAGTCGCTTTCGACCGCATAGCTGAGGAAGGCGGATGGCGGCGGGAACAGCACCGCACCGCTCCAGCCCCGTGCCGACGCCAGCTCCCAGATTGCGACGACAACGATCCAGGGGACCAGCGCCTTGGTGACGCTGATGCACCAGGGCGGCAGGACACGCGGAGCGCTGACCGGCTCCGCCGCGGACACGGCCTTGAGCGCGTCGGCGCCGCTCATGACCTCAGACCACCTTCTGAAGCAGTGTGGTATCGATGATCTTCGGCGCGGTCTTCAGGTAACCGAGCGTAACCATGTCGGCGACTGCGATTTCCATCCCCTTGTCGCCACCCTTTGTGATGTCGACCTGCGGCTTCTGCCGGGGCAAGGCCTGCGTCAGCACTTCCTTGTTGACGCGATAATATTTCCCGGCATCCAGGATTTCGACCGCCTTCGGCATATCCGCCTTGATCGCGGCATCGGCACGCATGATCGCCTTGAGGTACTTCTGCAGCATCTCCGGCTGGCTCTGGATCACGCGCGTCGTGGTATTCGTCACACAATCCGGGCCGTGCTCGCCCCACACATCGAGATTGCTGGCAAGCGCCACGCCGCCCATCTGATCGACGAGCCTGGTCGAGAATGGCTCGACATGCGTCACCGCATCGATCGCCTTTGCCTCGAAGGCCGACGCCATCGACAGCACGTCGTTGAACCAGACGATGTTGTAGTCGTCATAGGACAGTCCGTTCTTGACGAGATTGCGGTACAGCGTGAGTTCGAACGTGTTGAAGCGCATGGTGCCGATCTTCAGGCCCTTGCCCTTGCGGGCGGCGAGATCGGCCATGCTCGTGATGCCGGAGTCTTTCTGGGCGATCAGGAACAGTCCACCCGCCCCGCTACCGGCGATGATGCGGATCGGAGCGCCCTGCCCCGCCGCCACATAGGCATTTGTGAAGGGGTTATGGATGATGTCCATCGCGTTGCTGACGAGCGCGGTGATGGCGTCACCCGGATTCGGCATGAATTTCAACTGGACGTTCAGGCCTTCGTCTTTGAAATAACCTTGGGCATCGGCATAGAACAGCGGCGACATGCAGATGCCTACCAGATGTCCGACATTGACGACCGGAACCTGTGCGCGCGCGATCAGCGGCGCACCGACGATCGCAGAGCCCGCGACTGCGGCGGTGGTTTTCAGAAAGTCTCGGCGCTTCATGACAATCTCCCAGACCGGCAACGGCGAAAGTGCATACAAAATTGCATGCAATCCGTATGCCACGCGGCGGGCCGGGAGTTTTTCGATACTACACAAACATGCACTTGCACCCTTGCCTATTCGGCAAGCAAATGCTGCCGTCCCAGCGAGCCATTGCCGGAATGTCGCAGGTCTGCGCGATCCGGCCTTGGCGCGTCGCTCTCCGCCATTCGCGCCCGCCCGCGTCCATCCGACCTGCCAACCGAAGGAATGCCATGTCCGAATTCACGCTTCACTGCTTTGCCCAGTCCGGTAACGCCTACCGCGTCGCGCTGATGCTGAATCTCATCGGCGCCGACTGGAAGCCGGAATTCGTCGACTTCTTCGCAAAGGGCTTGCCCCGCACCGCAGAATGGCGGGCCGATGTCAACGAAATGGGCGAAGTGCCGGTACTGGATCATAACGGCAAACGGCTGACGCAATCAGGCGTGATCCTTACTTACCTTGCGGACCTGACCGGCAAATTCAAGCCGCAGACCGAGGACGAGCGGCTCGAGGCATTGCGCTGGATCATCTTCGACAACCAGAAGCTCAACGGCTATCTCGGTCCGTATCGTTTCCTGCGCAATTTCGCCAAGCCCGCCGGAGATCCGGCAGCGATGGCCTTCCTGAAAGGACGGATCGACAACTCGCTGCGCATTCTTGACGGAAGGCTTGCGCGCGCCCCGTTCGTGATCGGTGACCACCCGACCATCGCGGACATTTCACTGGTCGGATATCTCTATTACCCAGCCGAGGAATTTGGCTTCGACATGGCGGCGACCTATCCGAACATCGCTGCCTGGCTGGAGCGCATGAAGGCCCTGCCCGGCTGGGCGCATCCCTACGACCTGATGCCGGGACACCCGATCGCGGCGTGATCAGGCCCCGCCATACTTTGCGAGCAGCGCCTTGGCGTCGGCCAGCAGTTTCTCGCCACCGATCTTTTTCGATGCCTTCAGCCAGGTGTCGGTGACCGGTTGCGTCGCCTTCTGCCAGCGCTCGGCCTCTGCCTTGTCGATCTGGGTAACGGTGTTGCCGCGTTCCCTGACCGCGTCCGCCACCACCAATGCCTGATCGTCCCACATTCTTCCGGCGGTCCGCGCGGCGGTCTGGCCGGAATTCCTGTCGATGACCGCTTTCAGATCGGCTGGAAGCGTGTCGTATCGCTGCCGGTTCATCGCCAGAATGAACGTTGCGGTGTAGAGAGCGGGCGGAGCCGCAAACTCGGCGTGAAACTTTGCATAGTCCCCGACCTTGATCGCCGGCACCACCTCCCACGGCACCATGCAACCGTCGATCGCCTTTAGTGACAGCGCGTCCGGGACCTGCGAGACCGGCATCGCAATCCCGTTCGCGCCCAGCGCCTTCAGCGCATCGGCCGAAAGTCGCGTCGGCGCGCGCAGCCGCAGGCCCTTCATGTCCGGTAGCGTGCCGACCGGCTTGACGGTGTGGATCACACCTTGGTCGTGCGCCCATACGCAGATCGGATGCACCTCCTTGAACTCGTCGCGAAGCTGCGCCTCATACAGCGCCTGCACGGCCTGAGCATTTGCGACTGCTGACTTGTTCGCAACGAAGGGCAGTTCGAACACCTCGGTCTTCGGAAACCGCGCCGGCGTTAAGCCCGGCAGGGTCCAGACGATATCGGCGACGCCGTCGCGGGCCTGATCGTAGAGCTGGGCCGCGGTGCCACCGAGATGCATGTTGGGATACAGGTCGATCCGGATGCGGCCGCCGGAGTCCTTCTCCACCTTGCGCGCCCATGGCGTCAGGAACCGGACCTGCGCATTCGACGTCGGCGCAAGAAAATGGTGCAGCTTGAGCACGACCTGCGGCGTCTGGGCGCCGGCAAAACGTGTCAGCGCCGGTGCGGCCAGCGCGGCACCGGCTGCGGTCAGGAATGTGCGGCGGCCATAGCGTGTCATGAACTATCAGCCTATCTCAGGCGTACCGACGTCAGGCGCCGGATGCCTCGTGATGATGATCACTCGCATGGTGATCATAGGCACCCCCCTCAGGCTCGAACGGCGCTTCGACGCGGCGCATGGTCACATCCAGACTACGCAGCAAGCCTTCCGCCGAATCCGTCCGCAGAAGACGCAAATACCGCGCGTGAATTTCGACCGTAATATGGTGGTCTCCGAGCAGCCAGGCCGCCCGCGAGAGCGTCGCAAGGTCGCCGGCACGGACTTCCAGCAGCGGTTCCGGACGAGCCACGATTTCGACTGCACCGCCATCGTCAAGCAGCAGGCAATCGTCGTGACGCACGTGAGTCCCGGCCGGAAGCGCGAGTTCGACCTCAATCCCCCGCAATCCGGTGACCGGGCCGCGCGGCGTGCGGCGCTGTTCGTGGTCCAGCAACAACGTTTCGCGAATCCGCATGTCGCCGCGGGTGCCGACCGATACCGCGCGCGCCATCACGACCGCCCCATTCGAAAGCGAATGTTCAGTTCAGGCGGCTCGGCCGGTCTTCGCCATCCGATTGCGCTGCAACAGGATGAACCGGCGGGGTCGCTCCCGACGACGTATGAGCCGCAGCATGCGCCGCCTTGGCGGCCGCCGCTTCAGCGTCTTTGCGCATGTACTGACGATAGGACATCCAGCCGAAAGGCAGCGACGCGATGTATGCAAGCGATCCGATCGTCAGCACGTACCAGGGGTAGCTGAGCAGCAAAGCCACGAACAACACCACCACCAGAAAGACCGGCAGAACCATGTTCGGCGCGACCCGGGTACCGAGTTTCTTGCCCGACAAAACCGGAAGCGTCGATACCAGCAGGAAGGCAATCGCCAGCGTGTAGATACAGGCCAGCGTCGTCAGCCGCGGCATCCCGAGAAGCGTCACGTAGATCGGCAGCAGTACAATGATGGCACCGGCCGGCGCCGGAACACCGGTGAAGAAATTGCCGGCCCAGGCCGGGCGGTTCGGATCGTCGGCCATCACGTTGAAACGCGCGAGACGCAGGCTCATACAGATGGCGAAAACAAGCGCCGCGATCCAGCCGATGGCGCCGAGTTCGTTCAGTCCCCAGAAATACAGGATGAGCCCCGGCACCACGCCGAAATTGACGAAATCGGCGAGGCTGTCGAGTTCGGCCCCGAAGCGGGACTGCCCCTTGAGAAGCCGGGCAACCCGGCCGTCGACGCCGTCCAGCACCGCCGCGAAAACGATGGCGCCCAGCGCCCATTCGATCCGCCCCTCGAGCGCCAGACGGATCGCCGTGAGCCCCGCGCAGAGCGACAGGAGCGTGATCATGTTCGGCAGGAGCAGGCGGATCGGAATGGCGCGGAAGCGCCGCCGGCGCGGCTCTCGGCCCTGGGGATCGACGGGTGTAAAGACCATGAGCGGCACCCTACCAGACTATCCGGCACCCTGTCATCGCGGTGCCGCTGAAGACGACCTCAGCCCACCTTGAAGTTGCGCGGGCCTTCCGAGCCCTTCAGATCGGCGAGCACGGTTTCCCCCGCGATCGCGGTCTGCCCCTCCGCCACCAGTGGACGCGCCCCCTCGGGCAGATAAACATCGAGCCGCGAACCGAACCGGATCATGCCGAAGCGGTCGCCGACACCGATTGGCTCGCCTTCGCGCACGAAACAGAGGATACGCCGCGCCACCAGACCGGCGATCTGAACCACGCCGACCCGACCGGAGACGTTTGCGATGACGACCGAGTTGCGCTCGTTGTCCTCGCTTGCCTTGTCGAGATCGGCATTCAGAAAGCTGCCGGCACGATACACGATCCGCTCGACGCGTCCGGCCACCGGTGCGCGGTTCACATGGCAGTCGAAAACGCTCATGAACACCGATATCCGCAGCAACGGCCGATCGCCGAGATCGAGTTCGGGCGGCGGCACCGAATTCACGACAAGGCTCACGCGCCCATCGGCCGGTGACACCACGATGCCCTCACGCACCGGCGTGACGCGCGGCGGATCACGGAAGAAATAGGCGCACCAGACCGTCAGAATGGTGCCGATCCAGCCAAGCGGCGACCACAGCCAGAACAGGATCAGACTGACCAGCGCGAAGGCGCCGATAAACGGCATCCCCTGCGGATGGATCGGCACAAGCTGCGAAGAGATCGATCGAATGACCGACATTATCTACTCCAGTGCATCCACGGGTGCGCGCGACAGCGACCCGTTGGCGGTTGCGGAAATCTCATCGTTTATCGGCGGCGGGTTACGGTTCGGCGCCACATCCTCGCCAACGGCTGCAAGCTTTTCACGCGCGGCATCGGCCTCGCGCTGACGATTCCACATGCTGGCGTAAAGACCACCATGCGCCAGCAAATGATGATGCGTGCCCCGCTCGACGATACGGCCGGCATCAAGCACGATGATTTCGTCCGAATTCACGATCGTCGAAAGGCGATGCGCGATGACAAGCGTGCTGCGGTTCTTCGACACCCGCTCGAGCGCATCCTGAATTTCTTTCTCGGTATGGCTGTCCAGTGCCGACGTCGCCTCGTCCAGTACGAGGATGGGAGGGGCTTTCAGGATCGTCCGCGCGATGGCGACGCGTTGCTTCTCGCCGCCCGACAGCTTCAGCCCGCGCTCACCGACCTCGGTCTCATAACCCTTTGGGCTCAGACGGATGAAACCGTCAATCTGCGCAAGCCGCGCCGCTTCCTCGACCTCCGCGTCGGTCGCCTCCCAGCGGCCGTAGCGGATATTGTAGCGCAGCGTGTCGTTGAACAGGACCGTATCCTGCGGGACCATGCCGATGGCAGCGCGGACCGACACCTGCGTCACGTCACGAATGTCCTGTCCGTCGATCAGGATGCGGCCACCGGTCACGTCATAGAAGCGGAACAGGAGCCGCGAAATCGTCGACTTGCCGGCGCCGGACGGCCCTACGATCGCAACCGTGCGGCCTGCGGGCACGTCGAAGCTGATACCCTTCAGGATCGGCCGCGACGCCTCGTAGGCGAAGCTGACATTATCGAAGCGGATCGCGCCCTCGCGGACATGCAGCGCGGGCGCGCCGGGTTTGTCCTTGATCTCGGGATCGCGCGACAGGATGTGGAACATCGTCTCGATGTCAGTGACCGCCTGCTTGATCTCGCGATAGACCATGCCCATGAAGTTCAGCGGCTGATAGAGCTGGATCATCATGGCGTTGACCATGACGAAGTCGCCGACGGTATTGGTGCCGGCCTGGATGCCGCGTGCGCACATCACCATGACGGCGCCAAGACCCACGGTGAAGATCGCGGCCTGCCCGGCATTGAGTACGGCGAGCGACGTATAGGTCTGCACACTCGCCTTCTCGTAGCGCTCCATCGAGCGGTCGTAGCGCTGCGCCTCCCGCTCCTCGGCGGTGAAATATTTGACGGTCTCGTAATTCAAGAGAGAATCGATCGCCTTGGTATTGGCTTCGGTATCGCTCTCGTTCATCCGCTTGCGGATCGCGATCCGCCACTCCGTCGCATAATACGTGTAGACCATGTAGGCGACGACGGTCACGAGGATCACGGCGACGTATCGCCAGTCAAACTGCCAGAACAGCACGCCGACGATCAGCGCCACTTCGAGGATGGTCGGGATCAGTTGCAGGATGACCATCCGCACGATGGTCTCTATGCCGTTCCGTCCCCGTTCCAGCACCCGGGTCAGGCCGCCGGTCTTGCGTTCCAGATGGAAACGCAAGGACAACTGGTGCATGTGCTGGAAGGTCAGGTCGGCGAGCCGCCGCACCGCATGCATCGCGACCTTGGCGAACACGCCGTCGCGCATCTGGGTCAGCACCGCCATCAGGATCCGCATGCCGCCATAGGCGACGGTCATCGCGATCGGAGCCGCCAGCACCCAGGTGAGCCAGGATGACGACGCGACCGGAGCGCTCGGACTTCCGGCCAGCGCATCGGTCGCCCATTTGAAGGTGAAGGGCACCGTAACGGTGGCCAGCTTGGCGATCAGCAAAAGCACCATCGCCCAGCCGACCCGGATTTTCAGGTCGGCCCGGTCGCCCGGCCAGATATAGGGCCAGAGTGCCAGAAGCGTCCGGAGCAGCCCTTTTTGCGCAGTGACCTGCGGCCTCGGGGCCTCGCCGGTGGGGGCGGAGATGTCGGTCATCAGCGAAAGGGGAAGCGCCTGATCGTGAGCGGGTTTACCCCACGGATATAGGGTCTTGCGGCCCGTTTGTTAGCATTCTTGGAATAGGCGCATTGGACCTGTACATCAACCGCGATATACCCACCCCTACAGCCTTTTCTGCCCTATGCCACAAGGGAATGCATGAGCACGATTCGTAATATCTGCGTCTATTGCGGCTCCGGCCCCGGCACCGATCCGCATTTCGTCAAGGCGGCGCACGCCTTCGGGGCCATCCTGGCCGAGAACGATATCGGCCTCGTCTATGGCGGCGGATCGGTCGGGCTGATGGGCGCCGTCGCGGCCTCCACGCTCGCCCGCGGCGGCCGGGTCACCGGAATCATCCCGGAGTTCCTGTCCAGCAAGGAGCGGCCTTTCACCGACGCGCAGGAACTCATTGTCACTCGCGACATGCACGAGCGCAAGCGCATCATGTTCGAGCGGTCGGACGCGTTTGTCGCCCTTCCCGGCGGCATCGGCACGCTGGAGGAACTGGTCGAGCAGCTCACCTGGGCCCAACTCGGCCGCCACAAGAAGCCGATCCTGGCCGCCAATATCGGCGGCTTCTGGGATCCGCTCTGCGCGCTCCTCGACCACATGCGCGCTTTGGCGTTCATCCGCAGCGGCCTGTCGGTCAGTTTGCTGGTCGCCGATCGCGTGGAGGACATTCTCCCCAAGCTTCAGGAGGCTGCGCGCCCGATCGCGGAAGCCGAGAAGCTGATGGAATCCGGCGCGGCGGAACGGATGTAGCCGCTAGCGCCGGGGGCTGACCAGAACGCGATAGGTACCGTCTGTCGCGGGCTGCCCCTGCCGGACAGGCCCCGCAAGATCGCCCGCAATGCGGTGCGCGATCGGAAGCCGGTAATGCAGATTGTCCCAATAATTTCTGTCCTCGGTCGTAATCGACGAGGGAATGCGCCAGTCGACGACGGTCGCGTTATGTGACGCTCCGATCGCGGCGATGCGGGCCTTGCATTCCGCCTCGTTCGCGGCGGCACGTGTTCCCGGCGCGGGCTGCGCGGCAACATGAACCGGCATGAAGGCGAGCACCACCTCGGTGTCGCGCGGAAGCGAGGCCAGCATGGTTTCGAGATAGTCCAGGGCTGGAAAGCGCAACTCCTCCCGTTCCGCGTCCGAGAGCACGACGGGAGGCTGCCGCGGCACTTTCGCGTGCCGTCCCCTCGACCAGATATGGCCCTGCGCGCGCTCGAAGTCGTATTCGTCCTCTGGCGGCACGAATACGCCAAAACCGTCACTTCGCAGACGTTCGCGATACAGCCCGAGCTTGTTGCCAGCAAGCCTGAAAGCGATTTCGAGCGTCGCAGAATTGAGAATATAGAGCAGGTCGTTCCAACGATTGGCGTCGTAGAGCCAATCCGGAAACCCAGCCGGCGTGATACGTCTGCGATCTGCGTTTGGGTCGCACCAGACGCCGTCTAGGCCGACAATCAGGGCCTTCGGTGCGCCAACCTCGCGCAGAAACAGCGACACCAATTGCTGCTGCTCCCAAGCCGTCATCGAATCCATGGAGAGATTGGCGAAGCGCCGCCCGAATCCCGGATTGAGTATCTCCGGATCGATGAGACGTGCCGTCGAACTCCCGACCACGACGCCGTCGAAGCGGCCGCTGCGCACGATTTGCGGATACATGTAGCGCTGGCTGATGCTGACGATCGGCCGCTCCATCGGCAGCGAAAATGGCACCGCGTGATAGGGATCGAGCAGCGCGATGAATAAATAAATAGCGCCGAGACCACCGGCGAAGACGCCCACATATGTCATGGCGAAACGACGCCATGACCGCGCCTGTTGTGCTTGTTCCAGTTCCTGTTCCTGCCGACTTGTTTCCTGCATATCCGGTCTCAGAACTGGAAATATATGAAATTGACCGGCGCGCCGCGACCGACTTCCAGAATGCAGTAAATTGAAAGGCTCGCAGCCGCAGCGGCGAACCAGGGCCGCGGAGTCATGGCCTCCAGTCGATCTTTGATCTCATACGCCGACGGAACAAGCGCGGATACCAGCGCCGAGGCGACGATCAGTGCGCCACCTGCAAAGCTCCCGCCGATTGCAGTCGGGCTGGCCATCGCCGTCAGCACATTGCGGGCGGTGTCGAAATCAAGTGCCCGGAAGATCACCCAGCCGACGACCACGAACATCATCGTGACGGCCCAGCCGAGCAAAGCCGGCATCGGCCGCCCGAGCTTCTGCCACGTGTGACACGTGATCAATCCGACCCCGTGCCACAAGCCCCAGATGACGAAATTCCATCCGGCGCCGTGCCACAGGCCGCAAAGAAACATGGTGACCAAAGTCGCGACCAGAAAGCGGGCCTCTCCCGAGCGGCTGCCGCCGAGCGGAATGTAGAGATAATCGCGCAGGAAATTGGACAGCGAGATGTGCCAGCGTCGCCAGAAATCGCGAATGCTGGTTGCCAGATACGGCCGCCGGAAATTCTCCGGCAGGATCAACCCGAACATCAGCGCGATGCCAATTGCCATTTCGGTATAGGCTGAAAAATCGAGAAAAAGCTGGAAGGTGAAGGCCAGCGCTGCGTTCCACCCTTCCACGAATGTCAAAGGCTTCTGAGCGGCGCGCACGAACAATGGATCGACAATCGGCGCCAGCTTGTCGGCCAGAAGCACCTTCTTGGCGAAGCCGACTGTAAAAATCACAAAGCCGATGCCGAAGCGTTGCGCCAGGCCGGCCCGGCGCGGATCTAGCGCGAATTGCGGGATCAGCTCGTTATGGCGCACGATCGGACCCGCGATCAAATGCGGGAACACCATGACAAACAGCGCAAACGGCCGGTAGGGATAGATCGGCGCATCGCCGCGCATGCGGTCGACAAGATACGAGACGAGCTGGAAAGAGAAAAAGCTAATGCCGATCGGCAGCACGATTTCCGTTCGCGACAGCGTGAGACCCGTTACCGCCTCGAAATTCAGAACCAGGAATTCGGCATACTTGAACGTCGCCAATGATGCGAGATTGATCACGACGCCCAGCACCAGCGGCCAGCGCGCAGCAATGCGTTCGTGGAGCAGCGCGAGTAACCAGGTTACGGTGACCTGACCGACGAGGAGCGGAACGAAACGCGCGTCCCACCATCCATAAAAGAACAGCGATGCACCGATCAGCACCCATTGCCGGGCCGCGGCTGATCCCGAGACCGCGAAATAGAGTGCAAGCGCGGCCGGCAGGAAGATCAGGATGAAGACTTGGGACTGAAAAAGCATCTGACTCGCGGCGGCGCCGCGCCAAATGCGGCCATTGTAGCTACATCCTCGAATAATTACGACGCAAGGGGATACTGGCAACGTCGCCCGTCCCGCGCGCGACCTACGTCGGAAGCTACCTCAGGAATGTCACCGCTTCCACCCGGTTTCCATCCGGATCCCGGATATAAGCCGCATAATAGCCGTCGCCGTGTTGCGGACGAGGACCGGGTACACCGTCGGAGGCGCCGCCGGCGGCAAGCGCCGCGGCGTGAAACGCATCGACCATCTCGCGGCTCGCTGCGCGGAGCGTGACATGCACGCCATTATTGTCGGGTCGGGGCTGCATGTCGGCCCGGTGATTGATCCAGAATTCGGAATAGCGCTTGCCGAAGGCGACGGTTGCCGGCCGTGTCTCGAGCCTTGCATAGCCGAGCGTGGCCAAGACGGTTTCATAGAACCGGGCAGCGGCTGCAAGATTGGAAACCGGAATGGAGACATGGTCGATCATGGCGACTTGGCGGCTCCCCGATCCGTCATCCTGACGCCCGAGTGGCGCGAGTCTCGAAGGATGCCCGGCCAATGCCGGCCCGTCGCCCTCCAAGACCGTCGCTACGATGGCACCTGAGTGCGAGCGATTCCACTCACGCTTTCGCGCCCGAACGCACCAGCTTGTAGACGATCGAATCCATCAGCGCCTGGAACGAAGCATCGATGATGTTCGGCGACACCCCGACCGTGGTCCAGCGCTCGCCCGCCTCGTCTTCGCTTTCGATCAACACGCGGGTCACGGCTTCGGTACCGGCATTGAGGATGCGGACGCGATAGTCGATGAGCTTCAGCCCGTCGATATGCTTCTGATACTTGCCGAGGTCCTTGCGCAGTGCGACGTCCAGCGCGTTGACCGGTCCGTTGCCCTCGCCTGCCGAAATCAGCGTCTGGCCGTCGATCTTCACTTTCACCACCGCCATCGCCACGGTGACCCGTTTGCCGACCGCGTTGTAGCGCTGCTCGACATTCACATCGAACTGCTCCACGTCGAAATAATCCGGCACCGTGCCGAGCACGCGGCGTGCCAGCAATTCGAAGGAGGCATCGGCGCCCTCATAGGCATAGCCATGCGCCTCACGCTCCTTGACCTCGTCAAGCAGGCGCGCAATGCGCGGGTCGTTCCGGTCGACGACCATCCCGATCCGCTCCAGCTCGGCCAGCAGGTTGGAGCGCCCGCCCTGGTCGGAAACGAGCACACGGCGGCGGTTGCCGACCGATTCCGGCGGCACATGCTCGTAGGTCTGCGGCTCCTTCAGAAGCGCAGAGGCATGAATGCCGGCTTTGGTCGCAAACGCGGAGTCGCCGACATAGGGCGCATGGCGGTTCGGCGGACGGTTCAGCATCTCGTCGAGCTTGCGCGAGGCCGGTGCCAGCGCCTTCAGCTGATCGTCGGAAACATTGATATCGAACTTTTCGGCGAAATCCCTCTTGAGCTTCAGCGTCGGGATGATCGAGACCAGATTGGCGTTGCCGCAGCGCTCGCCGATGCCGTTCAGCGTCCCCTGGATCTGGCGCGCGCCGGCCCGAACCGCCGCGAGCGAATTGGCCACCGCGTGTTCGGTGTCGTTATGCGCATGGATGCCGACATGGTCGCCGGGAATAACCTTGACCACCGCGCCGACGATCTCTTCCACTTCATGCGGCAGCGTGCCGCCATTGGTGTCGCACAAAACCACCCATCGTGCGCCTGCATCGTAGGCGGCCTTGGCGCAGGACAGAGCGTAATCGGGATTGGCCTTGAAGCCGTCGAAGAAATGCTCGCAATCGACCAGGACTTCGCGGCCCCTGGCCTTCGCTGCCGTCACGCTGTCACGGATGGAGGCGAGGTTCTCCTCATTGGTGGTCTCGAGTGCCACCCGGACGTGATAGTCCCACGACTTCGCAACAAAGCAGATCGCGTCGGCCTTCGCATCGAGCAGCGCCGCGACGCCCGGATCGTTGGACGCAGAACGGCCCGGGCGGCGCGTCATGCCGAACGCGGTGAAAGTGGTATTGAGGCCGCGATCGGTGGCGAACAGCTCGGTGTCGGTCGGATTGGCGCCGGGATAGCCACCTTCGACATAGTCGAGACCCAGCCCGTCGATCATCTGCGCGATCGCAACCTTGTCGTCGAGCGTGAAGTCGACGCCGTTGGTCTGCGCGCCATCACGCAGCGTGGTGTCGAAGAGATAGAGGCGTTCGCGCGCCATGGTGTGATCCTTGATCCAGCCCCGGCGTTACCAGAGACCGTACAGCTTCAGCGCAAGCGCCACCGCAGCCACGATCAGCACGATCTTGAGCGCGATGTAATAGAGCCAGTGACGCGGAAACGGAGTGTCGGGACGCGTCATCGCCTCACCACAGGTAGTAGTTCGAGGCGAGCGCTATTGCGACCAGGATGGCGATGATGCCGACAACGAAATGATGCTTCTGAAGGTTCATTGCAATGTCTCCGCGGCGGCGTGATCGCCGCCAAGCGATTTTTCCATGGTAGTGTTCGCGAGCCATTCGTCGCCGCGCAACACGGTGTTGCGGCTTTTCGCGGCATAGCCGCGCCGGCTGAAGAAATCATGCGCGGTGTCGCTGGCTTCCACCGTCAGCTTTTTCGCACCGCGGGCAGTTGCCAGCTTCTCGAGCGCCTGGACCAGCATCGTCGCCGCACCCTGCCCCGCCGCAGCCGGATGCACGTAGAGCATGTCGATGACGTCGGCACCCTTGAGTGACGCAAAGCCAACCGGCGCGCCATCCATCGTGGCCAGCAGCGTGAGCTGGTCCGTCAGCCGCTTGCCAAACGCGACCTCATCATCGGCGGCTTCGAGCCAGGCCTCGATCTGCGAATCCGAATAATCCTCGACCGCGATCTCCTCGACACTGGCGCGAAAAATCTCGGCCAGCAGCGGAATGTCCGCCGGCAGCATCGGGCGCAGCGCGAGATTCTGGGCGGCCGGTGCCATCAGCGCGCGACCTCCCAGGTGGTGCCCTCTTTGGAATCTGTGAGCTTGATGCCCATAGCGGCAAGCTCGTCACGGATCCGGTCGGACTCCGCCCAGTTCTTCGCAGCGCGGGCGGCATTGCGAGCCGATATATAGCGCTCGATATCCGCAGAGGCGATGGCAGGCGCAGGCGCGTGCTCACGCTGCCATGCCTTCAACTCCGTCTCGCGGAAGCCGAAAAATGCGAGCGTCCCGGCCAGCGCCTTGCGACCGCCGGCGTGCTTCAACGCATGCATTTCGGCGATCGCCTTCGGCGTGTTGAGATCGTCGAGCAAAGCGTCAAGGACGCCCGGAGCTGGCCGCGCATCGGCCTCGCTGGTCGCGGCATCGAAGAAGCCCGACAAAGCTTTTTCGGCCTCCTGCAGTCCCTTCACCGTCCAATTGATCGGCTGGCGATACTGCGTCGCAAGCATCGCCAATCGCACCACATCGCCGGTCCAGTCCTGCAGCACCTCGCGGATGGTCACGAAATTGCCGAGGCTCTTCGACATTTTCTCGCCTTCGACCTGCAAGAAGCCGTTATGCATCCACACGTTCGCCATCACGCCGGTATGAAACGCGCAGCGCGACTGGGCGATCTCGTTCTCGTGGTGCGGGAACACCAGGTCGATGCCACCGCCATGGATGTCGAAAGTCTCGCCGAGATGCTTCCACGACATCGCCGAGCATTCGATATGCCAGCCGGGGCGTCCCGGCGTTGATATGCCGCAAGGCGACAGCCATCCCGGCTCACTCTCCTTCGAGGGCTTCCACAACACGAAGTCCTGATCGTGGCGCTTGTACGGGGCGACATCGACACGGGCGCCCGCGATCATCTCATCGAGCGGACGCTTCGAGAGCTTGCCGTAATCGGGCATCGACGGCACCGAGAACAGCACATGCTCCTCGGCCACATAGGCATGACCCGACGCAACCAGCCGCTCGATCAGCGTCTTCATCTCGGCGATATGTTCGGTCGCGCGCGGCTCGATATCGGGCGGCAGGCAGCCAAGCGCGGCCACATCGGCCTTGAAATTGGCGTAGGTGGTTTCGGTGAGATCGCGGATCGAGATGCCCCGCTCGGCCGCCCGCGCGTTGATCTTGTCGTCGACGTCGGTGATGTTGCGGACGTACTTGACGTGACCGGCGCCATAGACGTGCCGCAGCAACCGGTAAAGGACGTCGAACACGATCACCGGCCGCGCATTGCCGATATGGGCGAAGTCATAGACCGTCGGCCCGCACACATACATGCGGACATTGCTCGGATCGAGCGGCCGAAACTCCCGCTTCTCGCGCGACAGCGTATCGTAGAGCTTGAGCTCCATCGTCAATAAGTCCTCAGGCCCTGCTGGCCCGGGCGTTCTGTTCATCGCGATGGATAAAAGACAGCCGCAGCCAGCGTTCGGGCGCTAGCGAATAATCTCCCGGCAAATGCCGAAAATTGCGTTGCGGGCGGTCATGGCCGGAAAATGTGGGAAAATCGCCGTCCCGTCAAGAGGATAGCAGGAAACAAATCACGGTTAACAGAACCTTAGGAATTAAGGCGCAATTTACAACAAACTGCGGACGGTACGAGCGATTCAATGCGATTCCTGCTGGCACTTTCCCTTGCCGCTGTAATCCTGCCGGCACACCTCGGCCAGGCATCGGCGGAGAAGCGGACCTTCATCATCGCCAACAGTCCCGATGGTTACGGAGTAGATCGTTGCCTGGCGCAGGGCGCACCCTGCGGCGCGGCGGCGGCGGCGGCCTATTGCCAGTCCAAGCGGTTTTCCGGCGCGGCATCCTTTCGGAGGATCGAGCGCGAGGAGATCACCGGCGCCGTGCGCGCCAGCGGCTCTTGCGGACGCAACGGGTGCGACGATTTCGTCGCAATCGTATGCAGGCGCTGAACGCACGACCTGCAAAAAGTTCCCGACGCATAGTTAGATCGAAGCGCGGCGCCGTTGCGCTTGGAAACGACTTGTACCGGCGATAGGATCGGCTTTACCCCGCCCTCCTTGTCCGGTTCCGATGATCGAAGTTCCACAGTCAAAAGCAAGCGCCGCGCGGGAACATCAGACAGCGAAGAAAGACCTGGCTTCGACGCTCCGGCCGCTGCGGCTTCTTGTGGCCGCCTCGATCATCCTGCCGGTCGCCATCTTCCTGTTCGCGGCCTGGATTTCCTATCATCAGCATCTCGCGGAAGCCCGTGATCGCGTTCAGCGCAACCTCAACACGATCTACGAGCACGCCCTGAAGGTGTTCGATACTTTCGAACTCAGCGCCCGCTATCTTGACGAACTGACCGCTGGGACGACCGAGGCGGATATCCGATCCCGCGAATCCGAGTTCAACGCGCGCCTGAAGTCGATCACCGACACCCTGCCGCAATTGCGCGACCTGTGGATTATTTCAGCTTCCGGCGCGCCGCTGGTCTCGGGCACGATCTACCCGATGCCGAAGATCGACCTGTCCGACCGGGATTATTTTCGGATCCACAAGGACAATGCGAAAGCCGGCGTTTTCGTCAGCGAGGTGCTGAAGGCGCGCGCAGCCGACACCACATTCTTCACCCTGAGCCGCCCGGTCAGCGGACCGAACGGCGTTTTCGGCGGCGTGACGACGGTCTCGATCGCTCCGGAATATTTCATCAACTTCTATGCCAAGCTGCCGCCGCCCGGTGTGTTCGCTCTCATCCGCGATGACGGCGCGATCCTGGCGCGCTACCCGGACCTGTCGCAGCGGCTTGAAAAGCTTTCGCCGGACTCGACGGTGATGAGGAGCATCCGGGAGCATCCCGACGAGGGCTTCATCACCGGCACGTCGTCTTTCGATGGCCATACGCGGCTGTTCGCGTATCGCAAGATGCCGCGTTACAACATTTACGTTGTGTCAGGGATCGAAAGCGACGTGGTGATTCGCGAATGGCTCACCAACATGGGCAGCCACCTGATCTTCGGGTTGCCCGCCACGATTGCCATGATCGGTCTCGGCTTCGTCGCCCTGAGACGCACGCGGCGCGAAGCAATCGCGCATGCACAACTTCAACAGGAAGTCGCGCGGCGCGAACGCACCGAACTCGCGCTCCAGCAGGCGCTGAAGATGGAGGCCGTCGGCCGCCTGACCGGCGGCGTCGCGCACGACTTCAACAACCTGCTCACCGCGATCCTGGGGAATGTCGACCTCGCCCTGCGCCGGGTGCCGGAGGGTGACGACCGGCTGCGGCGCTCGCTGCATTCGGCCCGTCAGGCCTCGGAGCGCGCCGCGAGTCTTGTTCAGCGCCTGCTCGCCTTTTCGCGCCAGCATCCGCTGGAGGAAAAACTGGTCGACGTGAACCGCCTCGTCCAGGGCATGTCGGAATTGCTGCGGCGAACCATCGGCGAGACCATCACGGTCGAGACTGTGCTTGCCGGCGGCCTGTGGAAGACCGCGGTCGATCCGAACCAGCTCGAAAACGCGCTCCTGAACCTCGCCGTGAATGCCCGCGACGCCATGCCGGAGGGCGGACGCCTCACCATCGAGACCGCCAACACCTATCTCGACGACGCCTATGTCGCCGCCAACGCTGCGGATATGTCGTCGGGCCAATATGTGCTGGTCGCGGTCAGCGACACCGGAGCCGGCATGACCAAGGACGTGGTCGACCGCGCCTTCGAGCCATTCTTCACGACCAAGCCGATGGGCGCCGGGACCGGTCTTGGACTGAGCATGGTCTATGGCTTCGTGAAGCAATCCCGCGGACATATCAAGATCTACAGCGAGACCGGCGAAGGCACGTCGATCAAGATCTATCTGCCGCGGCTCGTGGACGAAGCCGGGATCGAGCCGTGGGAGCCGAGCGAGCCCGCGCGCGATAGCTCGGCTTCAGTACAGCGTCCGGAACAGATCCTGCTCGTCGAGGATGACGAAGAGGTCAACCGCTTCTCGAGCGAAGTCCTGCGTGACGAAGGCTATCACGTCATCGCGGCCCATGAAGCGGCAAGCGGCCTCCGCTTGCTCGATGCCAATCCCGACGTGAAACTGCTGTTCACGGACGTGGTGCTGCCGGGCGGCATGAACGGACGGCAACTCGCCGATGAAGCGCGACGCAGGCGACCGGACCTCAAGGTCCTGTTCACCACCGGCTATACCCGCAATGCCATCATCCATCACGGCCGGCTCGATGCCGATGTCGAGCTCCTGACCAAACCCTTCACCTCCGAAGCGCTCGCCGAAAAAGTGCGTCAGATCCTCGATATGAATTCACCCGACCCGGTCGCGCGGGTGAGCGCGGTACTCGACAACATCAAGAACAAATCGCAGGATTAACTGCTGAGTGCGCGCGACCGGTCATGACGCGGGCATGGTCTGCTTCGCAAACGCAATCGCCTCACGCAGAACATCGATATCGCCAATGTGATTGGCGAGGATGAGCACGAGCTTCGCATCCAGTTCCGACGCCTCGGGTTCAGACAGGCCGCGCCTCGCCTCGACCAGGGTCACGAAGGCCTGATCCGGATCCTTGAATCGCGATTGGGTCATGAGTGGCATGGCAGAATCTCCGTGGGTCGGCCGGACTGCTGGTTGCAACCAGTTTTGAGCGGAAGCAATTCATTCCGAGCGACGAAAGGCGGAATTTTGCCTGCGGCGGAACATAGTCCGGCAACGCGGGTTGTATGCCACGCGCGCTCAAAAGGAAGGTTCCCATGTCCGCCGTTGCCGTCAGATCGATGTTCCGCTGGCATCCTGAGCAACCGAGCCATGCCGATGCCCTCAGCACATGCATCGACGCATGTTTCGATTGCGTGGAAACCTCCACAGCCTGCGCAGATGCGTGCCTTGCCGAGAAGCATGTCGAGCGGCTCATCACGTGCATCCGGCTCAACCAGGACTGCGCTGCCGTTTGCGCCGCGACCGGCAGCATCCTGTCCCGCGCCAACAAGGTCGGCCATCGGCAACTCCTCGAAGCGCAGCTCACCACCTGCATTGCCTTCGCCCGCGCCTGCGCGACCGAGTGTCAGCGCCATGCCGATATGCACAAGCATTGTGAGGTCTGCGCCAAGGTCTGTCAGCATTGCGTGAACGCCTGCACCGAGATGCTCTCGTCGATGCGCATGCCCACCTGATCCCAAAAACTCGGGACGGGAGTTCGGGGAGAGGCCACGCAACCTGCCTAAAGTGCGAGCGCGCGTTCGCGCGCAGCCGCGATCTTTGCTGTCGTCGGCACGCGCCAGCGTGCGCAGATGTGCTGGTCCGGCCGCAGCAGATAACCCGAGCCCGGCTGCGCGTCGAAGCGATTGGCAAAATCGCCGCGTGCGTCGATCAGGTCGCGGCCGATCACCGTGAGCTTGATGCCGTCGGGCACAGCCGGTTCAGTCCCGTTCGCCACATAGAGCAGTTCAAAACCATCGGATAGTTTCTCCACCAAATGACAAGCGGACTTGTCCGCCAATGTCATCGGCGCATCCACGGCCGGGCCGCCCAGTTGCGCGGAGCCCGCGAAGCTGTCCTCATCGGGAGTCGACAGCGGCGTGTCGTAAATGCTCGCCACCGACAACCGGCCGGAATTGACCATGCGCCGCGCAAAGTCCGCATGCGGCGCAAGCGACAGCACGGCATTGCGCAGCGTTCGCTCGGCCGGTGAACGCGGCGCGATGAAGTCGGTCGACCGCGTGGAGTGACCGATATTCTCGTCGGCAGCCTGCATGCGCTCGTGGTCATAGCTCGCGATCAGCGCCTCGCCGGCGTCACCGCGGAGCACGGCGACGAGCTTCCACGCGAGGTTTTCCGCATCCTCCACACCCGAATTGGCGCCCCTCGCCCCGAATGGCGAGACCTGATGCGCGGCGTCGCCGACAAACACCACGCGTCCATGCACGAAGCGATCAATCCGGCGGCAGTTGAAGCGGTAGATCGACACCCAATCGACATGAAAATCGCGATCGCCCAGCATCTTGCGGATGCGAGGCGTATAGTTCTCCGGCTTCAGTTCGTGTTCGATATCGGCATCGGGCCCAAGTTGCAGGTCCACCCGCCACGATTCATCGGGTTGCCGGTGCATCAACGCCGACTGACCGGTATGAAACGGCGGATCGAACCAGAAGCGCCGCTCGGTAGGGATATCATCGGCCGGCATGCGTAGATCGGCGATCAGGAATTTCTCCTCAAAGGTATGCCCCTTGAATTCCAAACCCATGAGATCGCGCATGGTCGAGCGCGCGCCATCGGCGGCGATTACCCAGGCTGCATCGAGCCGATATGGACCATCCGGGGTCTCGATCGTGACTGTGACGCCGTCGTTGCGCTTCTCGATGCCGGTGACGCGGTTGCGCCATCGCAGATCGATCTGCGGCAAGTCCTGCACGCGGTCGACCAGCGCCTTCTCGAGATAGAATTGCTGGAGGTTGATGAACGCCGGCATCTTGTGGCCGTCCTCGGGCAGCAGGTCGAAAGCATAGACCGGTCGGTCGCCGAGATAGACCCGGCCGAGCTTCCAGGTCACGCCCATCTCGACCAGCTTTTCGCCGACGCCCAAGCGGTCCAGTATCTCTAGCGTGCGCTTTGAATAGCAGAGCCCGCGCGACCCCTCCCCGATCCGGTCGGCGTCGTCGAGCAGCACCGAAGGCACGCCGCGCTGCGCCAGATCGATCGCCATCGACAGGCCGACCGGGCCGGCGCCGACGATGACAACCGTGTGGCGCGCGGGCTTTGCCGCATCCTGATCCGGCGACCGCCGGTAACCGAAGTGAAACAGCGACTTCCGTTCGTTTGCCACCGCGGAGCTCCCTGCTTTCCGCTATCCCTGCAGCGCCGACCACATCTCGCGGTCGCGCTCGGCGGTCCAGATCACCGGGTGAGCAATGCCCTTGGCTTCGTCATAGGCGCGCGCGACATTGAACGGCATACAATGCTCGTAGATCGCATAGCTTGAGAATTTCGGATCCATGGCTTCGCGCGCGGCGGCGAACGCATCCTTCAACGACAGCCCCTTCGCGACGCTGTCCTGCGCCGAACCGTAGAGCGATGCGAGGAAGTCTCGCGTCCCCTCGATACCAGCCTGCACCTTATCCGGCGTTGCAAGCGCCGCGCCGCGGCCGGGCACCAGCGCATTGGCCTTGAAAGCGCTGAGGCGGTCGAGCGTCTTCGGCCAGTCGGCGAGATGCGCGTCGCCGCAATAACAGGCTGAGTGGTATTCGACGAGGTCGCCGGAAAACACGACATTGGCGTCCGGAACCCAGGCGATCACGTCGCCCGCCGTATGCCCGCGTCCGATATGCATGATCCGCACTTCGCGCTTGCCGAGCCAGACTGACATCTGCTGCGGGAAGGTGATGGTCGGCCAGGTCAGGCCTTCGATCGATTCCACAGCGCGAAACAGCCGCGGGAAGCGGCCGATCTCGGAATCCTTGTCTTGCTGTCCGCGTTCGACGATCAGGTCTCGCGTCGCATCGGATGCGAGAATCTCCGCATCCATGTAGGCCGACGCGCCAAGCACGCGCACCGCATGATAGTGGCTGAGCAACACGTATTTGATCGGCTTGTCGGTGACCTTGCGCACACGCTCGATCACCTCCAGCGCCATCACCGGCGTCGCCTGCGCGTCAACCACCATGACGCAATCGTCGCCGACGATGATCCCGGAATTCGGATCGCCCTCCGCAGTGAACGCATAGAGATCGCGTCCGATTTCATCGAACGAGATCGTTTTTTCCGCCGTATCGGCGGTCGAAGCAAAGCCCTTGGCCATGATCCACCCTGTCCGCCGCTCGGATTGCGGCCTGTCGTTATTTCGAAGGCGTGTAGCGCACCACTTCCTGCTCGATCGCGCCGAAAATCGAGCGACCATCCTTGTCGTTCATTTCGATACGCGCGGTGTCGCCAAATTTGAGGAATGGCGTCGAGGGCTTGCCGTGCAGGATCGTCTCGACGGTGCGGATTTCGGCAATGCAGGAATAGCCGAGGCCACCTTCGGAGATCGGCTTGCCAGGTCCGCCCGACGCATCGCGGTTGGACACCGTGCCGGCGCCGAGGATCGTGCCGGCCCCGAGAGGCCGTGTCCTTGCCGCGTGCGCGATCAGCGTCGGAAAGTCGAACGTCATGTCGACCGAGCACATCGGCTTGCCGAACGGCTTGCCGTTGATGAAACTCAGGAGCGGCAGATCGACCTTGGCGCCGTCCCAGGCCTTGCCCAGTTCGTCCGGCGTTACCGCTACCGGCGTAAAAGCCGACGGCGGCTTCGATTGCAGGAAGCCAAAGCCCTTGGGCAGTTCCTGCGGCACAATGTTGCGCAGCGTCACGTCGTTGACCAGCATGATCAGCCGGATGGCCTTGGCCGCCTGTTCGCGGGTTGCGCCCATCGGCACGTCGCCTAAAATGACAACGACCTCCGCCTCGATATCCGCGCCGTAGGTCTCGTCCGCGAGTTGGATCGGATCGCGCGGCGCCATCACCACATCGGAAATGCCCTGATACATCAGCGGATCGGTCCAGAACGATTCCGGCACCTCTGCGCCGCGCGCCTGGCGCACCAGTGCCACATGATTCACATAGGCTGAGCCGTCCAGCCACTGATAGGCGCGCGGCAAGGGCGACGCCGCTTTCGCCGGGTCGAACGGCATATGTGCGATCCGGTTCGCCTCAAGCGAGTCCGCCATTTCGGTCAGACGCGGAACCACGGAATCCCAGTCATCGAGCGCTGCCTGCAGCGTGGACGCAATGGCAGACGCATCGGCACAGCGCGACAGATCGCGCGACACAACGACCAGGCGGCCATCGCGGCCGCTCTTCAAGGATGCAAGTTTCATTAAGCCTTTCCGTCCCGCGTCAGGCGAATGTCGACCTCGCGATCGACGTAACGCCATTCTTCCGTTGCTCGCAGCTTCTCGACCAATTCGTCGAAAGCTGCTTCATCGCTCACACTATATTCAAACCATGTCAGGAAATCGAACGCTTCGCCAAGGTCGCGACAATGATGCAATTGTCGCGCGATCGCCGGCAGATATTGATTCCCGATCTCGATATGGTGCGAAGTCTCCTCGAAAATCCTGCGACGCTCGTCCTGCGCGAGCTGCCACCAGCGCGCACTCTTGTTGATCGGGATCAGCGCGGCGCATTGCGCCTCGCTTCGCCCCAGACCGGCCTGCCGGCTTACCAAGCTCCTGCGCTCTGCATCCGTCGTGTAGCGCAGATTGGAGGTCACGCCGCGCAACACCCACGCCGTCCCCTCATTTGCGTCCACGTCACCACGAACCATCGACAACGCTCGTGCTTCTGGAAGGCCGTCACCGCAAATCACGTCCATGCGTTCGATGCGCCAATCGCCCATGTTTCCGGCAACAAAACTGAACATGTTCTGAGCCGGCATGCGTTGACCAAATCCTATTTCGGCTCTCGGCGATTCGGATCGAAGTGCTTCTTTAGCCCCTTCCAGCAGTCGATGTAATCGTCCTGCCGGGCTTCATGCTCGGCCGCGTATTTGGTCACGCGTTGCCGGAAGCGGGTCTCGAACATGAAAGCGAGCGTATTGGCGAGCTTCACCGGCTTCAGTTCGACATTGCTGGCATGTTCGAAGGCGTCAACATCGGGTCCGTGCGGCAGCATGGTGTTGTGCAGCGAGAAGCCGCCCGGCACGAAACCTTCGGGCTTCGCGTCGTAGACGCCGTAAACAAGCCCCATGAATTCCGACATGATGTTGCGATGATACCACGGCGGCCGGAACGTGTTTTCGGCCACACCCCAGCGCTCAGGAAAAATCACGAAGTCGATGTTGGCGGTGCCGGGCGTCTCCGACGGCGAGGTCATCACTGTGAAGATCGACGGATCGGGATGATCGAACAGCACCGCGCCCACGGGCGAGAAGTATCGCAGATTGTATTTGTACGGCGCGTAATTGCCGTGCCACGCGACCACGTCGAGCGGCGAATGCGGCAGTTTGGTTTCGAACAGCTCACCGCCCCACTTCACGTAAAGCGTGCACGGCGCCTCGACATCCTCGTAGGCGGCGACCGGCGTCAGGAAGTCGCGCGGATTGGCGAGGCAATTGGCCCCGATCGGACCGCGATCCGGCAAGGTGAAGGCGCCGCCGTAATTCTCGCAGACATAGGCGCGCGCCGGACCGTCGACCAGTTCGACGCGGAAAATCACACCGCGCGGGATCACGCAGATTTCGCCCGGCGCGATCTCGATCAGACCGAACTCGGTGCGGAAGCGGAGATTGCCCTGCTCCGCCACGATCAGGAATTCGCCGTCGGCGTTGAAGAAATGCTCGCGCAGCATCGACTCGGTCACAACCAGCACATGGGCTGCCATGCCGCTCATCGCCTCACTATCGCCGGCCACGGTGATGGTGCGCAGCCCGGTGACGAAATTGAGCTTGGTCTCGGGAATAGGCGTCGGACTCCAGCGCAATTGCCCGATGGTCAGATCGGTGTCGTCGCGCTCCGGCGCGGTGCGCATAAGACCGCGGTCGATCTTCTTGAAGCGGCCGGTATGGCGCACGGTCGGGCGGATGCGATAGAGCCAGGAGCGCTGGTTGGTCGCCTGCGGCGCGGTGAAGGGCGAACCGGACAATTGCTCGGCATAGAGCCCGTAATTGATCTTTTGTGGCGAGTTTCGCCCGACCGGCAAAGCGCCGGGCAGCGCCTCGGTCTCGAAGGAATTACCGAAGCCGGACATATATTCCGCGGCATCGACCAGCGGTTCGGTGCGGATCCGGTCGGTAACCGCTGCGGGGGACGCTTGCCGCCGGACGCGCGGCGCGGTGTCGGTATCGGCCATCACGTATTCTCCCTGATGCGAACGCCGTCCGGTTGTGGACGGTCTTGATTTTGGGCAATTACTGCTCTTGTTTACGCGCCATACGATAGTTTCATTCGTAACTAACGTCAATGGCGTGTTCACTATCCGCGCTATTTGCCTTGAATCCGCCGCGCAGACAGTCCATATGAACGTCCATCGAGGCCGACTCAGTCCTTTGAGTCGCTAGCGGGCCGCGTGAACGAAAATCAGATTGCACCTCGTGCAGCGACTTTCGGCCCGCCAACACTTTCCTCATATCCGGCAGCCCTGAACACGCGGGATGTCCTCCGAACCCCGCGCGAAGCGTCCGCGTCCTATTCCAGGACCCGGCGTTCGAGCTGCATGAAAGATTGTATTTTGACCGCTTTTCTTGAACTCGGGCTCGCTGAGCCCATCACCCGTGCCCTGATCGAAGAGGGCTACGAGACCCCCACTCCCATCCAGTCGCAGACCATTCCGCATGTGCTCGCCGGACGCGATGTCGTCGGCATTGCGCAGACCGGTACCGGCAAGACCGCGGCTTTCGCGCTGCCTATTCTCAATCATCTGGCGAAGAATCGCATCCGCGCAGAGCGAAAAAGCTGCCGCGTGCTGGTTCTGAGCCCGACGCGCGAGCTTTCCGGCCAGATCATGGAGAGCTTCCGGACCTATGGCCGATACATGAAAGTTTCGGTGACGCTCGCCATCGGCGGCGTTCCGATCGGCAAGCAAATGCGGGCGCTGGCAAACGGCGTCGATGTGCTGGTGGCGACCCCGGGCCGCCTGCTGGACCTGATGCAGGAGCGCGCCGTGACGCTCGATAAAGTCGAGATCCTCGTGCTCGACGAAGCCGATCGCATGCTCGATATGGGCTTCATCCACGATATTCGCCGCATCGTCGCCAAATGCCCGGCGCAGCGGCAGACGCTGTTCTTCTCGGCCACCATGCCGCCGCCGATCGAGGAGCTTGGCCGCATCATGCTGCGTGATCCTGCCCGGGTGGCGGTGACGCCGCAGGCCTCGACCGTCGAGCGCATCGCCCAGCGCGTCGTGCATATCGACAAGGCCGGCAAGGCCAATCTGCTCGCCGACCTCCTGAAGAGCGAGCCGATCGACCGCGCCATCGTCTTCACCCGTACCAAGCACGGCGCCGACCGCGTGGTGCGCCAGCTCAGCCAGGCCGGTCTCGCGGCGGAAGCGATCCACGGCAACAAGTCGCAGGGCCAGCGCGAGCGGGCCCTCGCCGCGTTCCGCAACGGCAAGGTCAAGACCCTGATCGCTACCGACATCGCCGCGCGCGGCATCGATGTCGACGGCATCACCCATGTGTTCAATTACGACCTGCCCAACGTGGCGGAGAGCTACGTGCATCGCATCGGCCGCACGGCGCGCGCCGGCGCCGACGGCATCGCGATCTCGTTCTGCGACAACGAGGAACGCGCCTATCTGCGCGATATCGAAAAGCTGATCCGCATGGCCCTGCCCGCGACCGATGGCCGTACCGGCCAGCCGGTCGAGGCACGGGCCCCGTCCGCCGGCCGAGGGCACGCCCCCGGCCAGCCGGCCAAGAACCGGTCCCGCAACCGTCCCGGACAGCGCGGTCGCCGCCGCGACCAGGAGGCCAAGGCGGGTGGCAAGACCGGTGCTGGCAGCCAGAACGGACGTCCGCAGGAGCACAGGACCGAACACAGGGCTCCGGCGCAGGCGTTCTCAGCCCCGCAGGGACAGAATGGCGGACCCGGCGATGGTGCGTTATCATCAATGGGATTCATGCGGGACCGTAAGCCTGAGCGCCGCGAAAAGCGGCCGCACGCGCAATCCCCGCGCTGATCGCATTCGCTCAAGGGACCAAGGATGTCGAAAGAAGAGATGCTCGAATTCGACGGCACCGTCACTGAGGTGCTGCCGGACGGAAATTTCCGCGTGAAGCTCGACAACGACCACGAAATCCTCGCCTACACCGCCGGCAAGATGCGGAAATTCCGCATCCGCACCGGCGTCGGCGATCGCGTGATCGTGGAGATGTCACCCTACGACCTCTCGCGCGGCCGCATCAGCTTCCGCCATCGCGGCAACGCGATGCCGGCGCCGCCCACAAGGCGGCAGACCTTCGTGCGGAAGCGTTGACTTTCGTCGCCGCGTAGGCGCGGCGGCACCGCACCTCACGAGCGTCCTGTTCTCTGCACGTCATGGCCGGGCTATGCCCGGCCATTCTATTTGGGGCGGGCGTCAATGGCTCTAGTGCGGCCGATTTGACGTTCCTATCACCTTCGCCGCGAGTCCGTCATAGGAACGTCAAATCCAAAGCCGCACTAGAATCACAGAGTTGCTAGTGTCCTTCGGTTCCGACGCTTGTAAGAGAACTTGCCGCGAACGAACACAAGCGTCGGAACCGGGACACTAGGTGTCATTCGAACCGCAAAAGCAGAGACATCCGATGAAAATTCGTGTCGGCTACGAACTGATCTACGACTTCCCGCAGCCCACGCCGATGATCATGGTTCTGGGTACCCATTTCACCCGGGCGTCGGACGTGATCGTGCCGGATTATCTAACAATCGATCCTGCAGTACCGATCTCACCCTACCGGGACGTGTTCGGAAACTGGTGCAGTCGCCTCGTCGCTCCTGCCGGCCGCGTGACCCTGTCGGCCGATGGTCTGATCAAGGACAGCGGACAGCCGGACGTCGTTGCTCCAACCGCCCCGCAGCACGCGGTCGAGGATTTGCCGGCCGACACGCTGATCTATCTCCTCGGCAGCCGCTATTGCGAGACCGATCGCCTGTCGGACATCGCCTGGAAGCTGTTTGCGAATTCGCCGCCGGGCTGGGCCCGGGTGCAGACGATCTGCGATTACGTCCACAATCACATCGCCTTCGGCTACGAGCATGCGCGCGCGACCAAAACCGCCTTCGACGTCTACCACGAAGGCAAGGGCGTATGCCGCGACTATGCGCATCTGGCCATCACCTTCTGCCGCTGCATGAACATTCCGGCCCGCTATTGCAGCGGGTATCTCAGCGATATCGGAACGCCGCTGCCATATGGCACGCCTGATTTCGCGGGCTGGTTCGAAGCCTATCTCGGCGGCCGCTGGTATACCTTCGACCCGCGCAACAACGAGCCGCGGATCGGCCGCGTGCTGATGGCAATCGGCCGCGACGCGTCGGACGTGCCGATCACCCACACATTCGGCCCCAATACGCTGGTGAGTTTCAAGGTCTGGACCGACGAGGTCGTCTAGGCGCAGATCGCTCGGCGCGTCAGCCGCGCCTTCGCACCATGACGGCAAGCGTCAGATCGTCGAATGGATAATCGTTCGGACGCGCGGTCAGCGCCTTCTCCATCGCCGCATAGAACCGGTCGGCCAGAGCATCCGCGCTGACCTTTCCATATCGAAACAATCCATCTCTCAGACTGCTCTCGCTGAAGGCCCGCGTAAACGCGGTATAGCTCTTCGCAAACGCGGCGACATCGCCGGTTTTCTCCAGCACCACCTGATATGGCGATGCGACCGGCGTCAGCCCGCAATGCAGCAGTTCGAGCTTGTCGGCCAAAGCACCCGTCAGCGGCGCTTTAGCCTCCTCGATCGTGCGCGGCACCACCGGAAAGCAGTAACGCCTATAGACATCTCGCGGCACATCACCCGCATCGACGAGTTGCAGCGCACACTCGTTCATAAGCTTGAGCAATCCGGCCGCGCTGACGCGCGCCGGCTCGGCGCTGCCATCCGTACCCAGCATCTGCACCAGCAGCACCCCACCCGGCTGCAATTCCTCCGCGCGCGCGGCAAGGAAGCTCTGCCAGTCGTCGGCAGCCTGTTTCAGGAATTTCGCAAGTTCTTGCGGCGGCGCATCGGAACGATAGAGCGAGCGCGGCATGTCGAGGTCCGGCGGTTGCCGCGACAGCCAGTGCGCAGCAGAGCCGGACGTGCCAAGCGTGATGCTCGCGGGCGTGGTGACCTTTTCGAAAAAGCCGCGCGGCGCAAACAGCGCGCGGGCCTGGGGGACTTTCGCGAGATAGGAATCCGGCGACGACAGGTTGCGGGCCAGCGTATTCCAGTCATTGGTCGGCAGGTCGTTGTGCACGATACCGAAGCCCTTCGCGCCGCGTGCCGAAAGCAGATCAAGCGCCGTCGTCAAGGTCGCCATCGAATTCCTGCCCTCGGAGCAACCGTAATCGGCGACGATGACCTGCCCATCGGCCGGCATGGTCAGGGCCGCCACCGCCTGATGAAGGAGCGCCGCGACGCTTGCCGCCGTCTCGGCCTGGAACGACGAATGAGCGTCGTAATAGCCGCCGCCGACCATGCCTTCCGTTGCACCGGTCATTGATTCTTCCGATTATTTAATTGCAACCCTTGGTTGACAAAACGCGGCGCGCGTTGATCAATAGCGGAATACAAGGCGGGCGGAGGCTAATGCCATGGCCAGAGCAAGCAAGTCAGGCGGCCGGTCGAAGACCGGCGGAAAGCAACCAGATTCGAGCAAGCCTACCCGTACAACGGCAGAGGTCCAGGCCATCAAGGCGGCGGACTCGGGACTTCCTTCCGACGCGACCGCCGTTGATGAGAGCGACTGGTCGGAGATCCATGTCGGCAACCGTGTCTTTAGCGTCGGAAAGTTGAAATCCCGAAAGCTGCCTGTCCTGCCCGACATGCCGGACATCCGGGACCGGGTCTACAGACCGCATATGCGCGCACTGCACCCTGCAATTTATCCTCGCATCGCGTTTCCCGTCCAAAATCAAGAAAACGACTCCAGTTGCACCGGCTTTGCGCTCGCGCATGTAATCGACCTCCTGCGTTTCCGTGAGATCGGTCCCGACAATCCGCCGCAAGTCAGCGCGCGCATGCTCTACGAGATGGCGAAGCGGAACGACGAATGGAGCGGCAGCGCCTACGAAGGATCGAGCCTCCGCGGAGCGATCAAAGGCTTCTTCCGAAATGGCGTCTGTCAAGAGAAAACGTCCCCCGACAAGCCGGGCATGACAGGCTGGGCTCTCACCTACGAGATGGCCAAGGAAGCGCGCGAGACACGCCTCGGCGCCTACTATCGTCTTGAGCCAGATATTTCCGACTATCATGCCGCAATCAACGAGGTGGGCGCGATCTACGTGTCCGCTCAAATTCACTCGCACTGGGAAGATCCAAAAGACGGGCGCATCGAAAGCGGTGGCAAGACATCCGGCGGCCATGCGTTCGCGATCGTCGGTTACGATTCCGAGGGATTCTGGGTGCTTAATTCCTGGGGCCCGGAATGGGGCCGCGGAGGCGTAGCACATTGGCGATACGAGGATTGGTCCGCCACCGTCATGGACGCCTGGGTTCTCCAACTGGGCGTGCGCGCGCCGAGTGCGTTCGGGGCCACGCCTGGAGCAACGCCGTCAAGCGCCAGCGGCTTGATCTTCGGCGGCGATCCCCACCGCGCCGATATCGTTGGCCATTTCATCAACATCGATGACGGGCGGCTTGTGACCGACGGAAAATACGGTTCGCCGAACGAAGCTGAGATGAAGGAAACCGTGAAGCGGCTAACGACGCGCGAGTCTAACAGTGAAAAGGGCTATGACCATCTAGTGATCTATGCGCATGGCGGACTCAACTCTCTCACTGATGAAGCAAGACGAATTGCGACTTGGAAGCGGCATGACATCTTCGGTCGCAACCGCCTTTACAATTTTCACCTGATGTGGGGATCGGGGTTTCTCGACGAGGTTTTCGGAAAGCTGTCCGCATCGCCCGTTGCAGGCCGCGTCGGCGGAAAATTCTTCGATTTCATGTTCGAGGCAGGCTTCGGCAAGGAAATCGGCGCCTATGCATGGCGCAACATGAAGCAGGACGCACGTGCTGCTTTCGACGAGATTCCCGGTTATGGAGGCGGGTTGACCGGACTTAGACCGCTGCTCGAGGGGCTTGACAAGGCGAAGAGCCGCCCGATGGTGCATCTTGTCGGACACAGCGCCGGCTCGATCGTCATCGGGCACATGCTCAGCGCCTGGACACAGTTTAAATTGAACAACGTCGAGATCGGCAGCATTCATCTCATGGCGCCTGCCTGTACGGTGGAGTTTTTCAAGCAGCATTTCGGGTCATCTGTGTCGGGCAAGATCAAGGGCGGAGTCAACCTCTACAATCTGACCGACCCGCTCGAACTGACCGACAAGGTGTCCGCCGGCAGCTTTCCGCTCCCGAGCTATAGCCGCTCTCTGCTGCATCTCGTATCACGCGCCTACGAGGACGTTCCGCATACGGCGTTGGCCGGCATGCAGTTGTACGAAAGGGAAATGCCGAAGAACAAAAATGTGTCTATCGAATATTCGAAGGCCGGCGGCGCGACCACTTCGGTTTCGCACGGCGGGTTTGACAACGATGTCGCGACAATGACGACCATCATGTCACGGATTCTCGGCAAGGCGGCGCCGAAGCCGCCGGTCGCGACGGAATTGATCGGCTATTGAGACACAGACAATCGGCGTTTGCCATCCGCGCCCGGTCCCGGCAACGGCCGCGCTAGGCACGCCCTGCGTCTTGGCTTCATCGGCGGGCGGAGGCCTCAGCCGATCTTCGCCGGCAGCGAGATGAACCCGCGAAACCGCGCGCGCGGCGAGCGGATGGGTTCGCCCGTAACCCGGTAATCCGGAAAGCGCGCCAGGAACCGCTCTAGCGCGATGCGGCCTTCCAGCCGCGCCACATTCATCCCGGCGCAGACATGGATGCCGCTGGCAAAAGCCAGATGCCGGTTCGGATTTCGGCCGACATCGAAGCGGTCTGGATCGGGAAAGTATTTCGGATCGCGATTGGCGGCGGCGATGGCAATGGTGATGAGATCGCCCTCTTTCATCGGCACGCCGCCGAGCACGGTATCGGCAACGACACGGCGGTTGCCGAGCTGGTTAGAGCTCTCGAAGCGCAACACCTCCTCCACGGCAGAGCGTATCAGCGAGGGATCGCCCATCAGCCGCGCTTTCTCATCGGGCCATAGCAGCAGCGTATACAGCGCGTTGCCGATCAGGTTGGTCGTGGTTTCGTGTCCGGCATTGAGAATGAAGATGCAGTTCTGCAGGAGTTCGGTTTCGGTCAGCTTCCGGCCGTCATGTTCGCCGTTGATCAGGCGGGTCAGCACGTCCTTGTTGGGATCGCCGGGATTACGGCGGCGGTCGTCGGTCAGGATTTTCAGATAAGCAAGAAATTCGGTAACCGCATCGTTGCCGGTCTTCAGCTGCTGGTCGGTGAGAACCGGTTCGAGTGCGCCAAGGATTGCGAGCGACCAGGCACGCAAGGGACCGCGCTCTTCATGCGGAACGCCGAGCAGATTGCCGATGATCTCGACCGGGATGGCTGAGGCAAAATCCTCGATCAGGTCCACCTGACCCGTCTCTTGCCCCTTGCTTTCGAGTTCGTTCAGCAGACGGTCGACCAGTTCGACCAGTCCGATTTCCATTTCGGCGATCGCACGCGGCGACAGCGCACCGGCAATGGCGCGCCGCACCTGCGTATGCAACGGCGGGTCGTTGAAGACGAGGCTCGTGGTGTGGTGCTCGAACAGAGGCGAGTCGCCGAATTTCGGGCGAAACTCGATCTTCTTGTCGGAGGAATAGGTCTTCGCGTCCTTGTAGAGCGTCTCGCAATCGTCGTAGCGGGTGATGATATAGCTGCCGTCCGGCATGCGATGGACCGGATCGTGCTCGCGCAAGGCATGAAAATACGGATATGGATTGTCGATGAAATCGGCGGGTAGCCGCTTCAGGTCGAAATCGCGGGCCGCCGTTTCGGCCGCCTCAACGGTTTTGAATGTCGCCATCTGGTGTCCCGGCAGTCACCCTGCCCCCCTTGCACACCGGGCGCAGTCCGGCTGTCAACTGCCTCCGCCGCCGTTGCGCCGCAGCGCGAGTTACGCCATGGTCCGGCTGCTCGCTCCGCAGACGGGTGACGACGAAATTCGATCATGACGACGCAGATGAAAGGGTCAACCGCTGCCGGCGAAAGGCGGTCCAGCCAGGACGCCCCACTGCGGCTCGACGATTTCCTGCCCTATCAGCTCAACGTGGCGGCGAGCCTGGTATCGCAGGCGCTTTCCCGCCTCTATGCCGAACGCTACGGCATCGGCGTGCCGGAATGGCGGGTGCTGGTCACGCTGGGCGAATTCGAGACCATGACGGGCAAGGCCATCGGCGAACACAGCCATATGCACAAGACCAAGGTGTCGCGCGCCGTGGCCCTGCTCGAGAAGCGGAAGTTTCTGGTGCGGCGCGTCAACCGGTCGGACCTGCGGGAGTCCTTCCTGTCGCTCACACCGGAGGGACGCGCCATCTACAACGATCTCGCCCCGGGTGCGACGGACCTCGCCCGCCACCTGACCGAAGCCATCGATCCCGCCGACCGCGAAGCATTCGCGCGCGCATTGTCGCGCCTGATCGAGCGTGCGAAACCGCTCGCCGACGAAGCGACCGAGGGCCCCGATCGGTAGTGCATGCCGGGCATGGCGCCGCGGGGCTGGACAAGCCTTTCGCCTTGGCGTTTGGTCCTGAAAACAACAGCCGCCCGGGGACAGACCTGTGAAACTCTACACCTATTTCCGCTCGTCGGCCGCCTATCGGGTGCGCATCGCGCTGAACCTGAAGGATCAGCCTTATGAGATGGTGTCGATCCATCTGACCAAGGATGGCGGCAAGCAGCACACCCCCGAATATCGCGCGATCAATCCGCAGATGCGGGTTCCGGCGCTGACGTTGTCGAGCGGGGACACCATCATCCAGTCGCTGGCGATCATCGAATATCTGGAAGAGGTTTATCCGGAACCGGCGCTGCTGCCGGTCGACGCGCTCGATCGCGCGCATGTCCGCGCGGTGTGCGAGATCATCGCCTGCGACATTCATCCGATCAACAACCTGATCGTGCTCAACACGCTGAAGAAGCTCGGGCATGATCAGGCGACCGTTGACGACTGGTACCGCTCCTGGGTGATCGCCGGTTTCGAGGCGATCGAACCGCTGCTCAAGCCCGGCCCCTATGCATTCGGATCGCGGGTCACGATGGCGGATGTCTGCCTGGTGCCGCAGGTCTTCAATGCCCGGCGTTTCAAGGTGCAGGTCGAGGCGTTCCCGAAGATTGCAGCCGTCGAGGCCGCCTGCGCCAAGCTCCCCGCCTTCGACAAGGCGCGTCCCGAAAACCAGCCCGACGCCGAGTAGCATCCAGACTGCGGACAACGAAAAGCGAGCGCGGCGTGCAAAGACAGAACATCGGACGTGTCGTCCTGTGGATGACGGGCACGCTGCTGTCGTTCTCGATCATGGCGGTTTCAATCCGCCTGCTCGCAGGCTCGCTGTCGGTGTTCGAGATTTTGACGATACGCTGCGTCGGCGCCCTGACCATCCTGTTCTCGTTGCTGGCGGTGAATCCGGCGCTCAGACCGCAATTACGGACCAAGCGCATTCCGATGCACTTCTTCCGCTCGGCGGTGCATTTCGGCGGGCAATATTGCTGGGCGACCGCGCTGACGCTGCTGCCCTTCGCGACCGTGTTCGCGCTCGAATTCACGTTGCCGGTCTGGGTGCTGATCCTCGCCGTGGCGGTTCTGGGCGAGAAGCTCACATCCGGCCGCATCGTGGTGATCGTGCTCGGATTCATCGGCTGTCTGGTGATCCTGCGCCCCGGACTCATCGCGTTCCAGCCGGCCTCCCTCCTCGTTTTGCTGTGCTCGTTTCTCTATGCCGTGTTCAATGTCGCCACCAAGCAGATGACCTCCACGGAAACGACGTTCGCGATCGTTTTCTGGATGAACCTGCTGCAATTCCCGCTGGCGCTGTCGGGCAGCGATCCGCTGTTCGTCCTGCGGCTGGAACCCTGGCAAACCGCTCCGATCATCGGGGTTGGCGTCGCCGGCCTCGCCGCGCATTACTGCATGGCCCGGGCGTTCCGTTATGGCGACGCAAGTGTGGTGATACCGCTCGATTTCCTGCGGGTGCCGCTGATCGCGCTGGTGGGCTACTTTTTCTTCGCCGAATCTGTCGATGCACTGGTGTTTGTGGGCGCGGCGATCATTCTGTCCGGCATTCTGTGGAATTTGCGGCTGGAAGCACGGGATTCGCGGAATGTGGCGCTGCCCGAAGACGAAGGCACCCCGGAGCGGCCCTAGGCGGTTTTGCCGTTTTCCCGCTTTGCCGTTTTCTCGCTTTACTGGGGCTTTTTCCATTTGATAACCATCGCGCCGCCGCATTCCCAGTCCACTGGGCGTGGGGGTTCGCGGGGAATTTCATGACAGCATTGGCACGATTGACCGGTCTGGCGGCTTTGGCATGGGCCGGCACCGTATCGGCGGCACTCGCCCAGCAGCCGCTGCCGCCGCCGGCCTATCCGCCGTCGGGGGCGACGATCAGCGCCCGCGAACAGACCTGCCAGCGGCTGGAAGCCCAGCTCGCCGCAATCGGCTCCGGCGGCGATGCTGCCCGATCTGACCAGATCCGGCGGCTCGAGGATCAGATTGGGCGCCAGCAGGCTGAACTCGACCGCGCGCAGACCCAGGCGCGGCGTCAGGGCTGCGATCAGCCCAATTTCTTCCAGCTTTTCGGCGGCGGCGGCCGTTCGGAACAATGCGCCCCGCTGAACACCCGCATCCAGCAGATGCGCACCAATCTTGCGCGCGTGCAGGGCGATTTGCAGCAGCTTCAGAGTTCCAACACCCCCGGTTTCGAGCGCGAGGGACAGCGCCGCAGCGTGCTGAACGCGCTGGCCCAGAACGATTGCGGCCCGCAATACCGCGCGCAGGCCGCACGCGGGACGCCGGGCAATTTCTTCGAGCAATTGTTCGGCGGGCCGGGTTCGACCTCCGGGCCCGAACAGGATACCGGGGTTGGCGGGTACCGCACGGTTTGCGTGCGCACCTGCGACGGCTATTTCTTCCCGATCTCGTTCTCGACCTCGCAGGATCGTTTTGTCGACGACGAGGCGACCTGCCAGCGGATGTGCCCGGCCGCCGAAGTGATGCTGTTCTCGCATCGTACCTCAGGCGAGGACATGCAGCAGGCGGTATCGACCAGCGGCCAGCTCTATACGCAGATCCCGAACGCATTCAAATACAAGACCGAGTGGAGCAAGACCTGCACCTGCAAGGCGGCGGATGAAAGCTGGGCCAATGCGGTGAAGGAGGATCCTAACGCCGCACAATCGGGGCAAGGCGATATTGTCGTGACCGAGGAGCGCGCCAAGGTCATGAATGCGCCGCGCGACGCCAAGGGACGGCCGATCCTGCCGCCTGGACAGAAGAAGGGCGCGACTGCGACCGCACCGGTCCAGACTGCCGCTCCCCCGCCCGAGCCGGTCGACCCGAACGCGCCGAAGAAGCCGATCCGCACCGTCGGGCCGAAATTCATCGAGCAATGATGCGGGCTGCTGTCATTCCGGCGCGCGGATTCCACGCACGCCGCAAGTGACGCCACTCAAAAATCGAACGCTTCCGATTTGGTCGGCATTGCGCTGACGATGGTCGTATCCGGCTTCGGCAATGGCGTGCCAGGATCGCGGAATTTGTTGGTGATGGGATAGCGCCGGTCCCGTCCGAAGCCGCGCAACGTCACCTTCACGCCCGGCGCCGCCTGCCGCCGCTTGTATTCCGCCAGATTCAGCATCCGGTCGACGCGCATGACGGTTGCGGCATCGTAGCCCTCCGCCACGATATCCGCGATCGGCTGCTCGCGCTCGACCAGCCGTTCGAGAATGCCGTCCAGAATGTCGTAGGGCGGCAGCGAATCCTGATCCTTCTGGTTCTCGCGCAACTCCGCCGTCGGCGGCTTCTCGATCACGTTTCGCGGGATCACCACGCCGTCCGGCCCGAGCGCATCGTCGGGCCTCCAGACATTGCGCAAGGCGCTGAGACGGAACACCTCGGTCTTGTAGAGATCCTTGATCGGATTGAAGCCGCCATTCATGTCGCCATACAGCGTCGCGTAACCGGTCGACATCTCGGACTTGTTGCCGGTGGTCATCACCATCGAACCGAATTTGTTCGACAGCGCCATCACGATGGTGCCGCGCGCGCGCGCCTGCAGATTTTCTTCGGTCACGTCGCGCGGCAACCCGTCGAACAACGGCGCCAGACTTTGCTCCAGGCCCATTACCGCGCTCTCGATCGGCAGCACGTCGTAACGGATGCCGAGCGCATTCGCGACCGCGGCGGCATCGTCGAGCGATTCCTGCGAGGTGAATTTGTACGGCAACATCACCGCGCGGACCCGATCGGGTCCCAGCGCATCGACGCCGATCGCCGCGACCAGAGCGGAATCGATGCCGCCCGACAGCCCGAGCACGACGCCCGGAAAACCGTTCTTGCCGACATAGTCGCGCAGCCCCAGCATGCAGGCCGTGTAATCGGACATGTCCTGCGGCATCATCGGGACGATCTCGCCGACTTCGCAATGCCAGCCCTCCGCGCCGCGCTGCCAACGCGTTGTCACCACCGCCTCGGCGAAGGACGGAAGCTGCACCGCCAGCGAAGCATCCGCGTTCAGCACGAAGGAGCCGCCCTCGAACACGAGTTCATCCTGCCCGCCGACCTGATTCACATAGATCAGCGGCAGCCCGGTCTCCTTGACGCGGGCGACCGCGACGCTGAGCCGCTGGTCCACCACCCCGCGCCGATAAGGCGAGCCGTTGGGAACCAGCAGGATTTCGCCACCGGTTTCGGCGATGCATTCGGACGGCTCCGATCCCCAGATATCCTCGCAGATCGGAACCCCGATCCGCACCCCCCGGAACGCCATCGGGCCCGGCATCGGCCCGACCGCGAACACCCGCTTTTCGTCGAACACGCCGTAATTCGGCAGATCGACCTTGAAGCGCAGTCCGGCGATCCGTCCGCCATCCAGCAGCGCCGCGGCGTTATAGAGCTTGCCGTCTTCGACCCAAGGCGTGCCGACAATCAACGCCGGCCCGCCCTGCGCCGTCTCGCGCGCAAGCTCCTCGATCGCCGCGCGACAGGCCGCCTGAAAGGCCGGCTTCAATACCAGGTCTTCCGGCGGGTAACCGGCGATAAACAGCTCGGGAAACAGAATCAGGTCGGCATCGCGGGCACGCTGGCGCACGGCGCGCACGGTCGCGGCGTTGCCGGCCACGTCCCCGACCACGGGATTAACCTGCGCCAGGGCGATCGTGAGGGTGTCGGCGGGGCGAGCGTTCATAGGCTTGATCTAGCGCGGGCCATGGCCGGACCGCAATTGCGCGATCAGCGCATCAGCTCCGACAGCCGCTCCCAGATCGCCACCAGCCAGACCGCGCCGGCGAGCAGCAGGGTCAGGCCGACCGCGGCGGAGCCCATATCCTTGACCTTGCCGATGATTGGATCGTGCTCCAGCGTAACCCGATCGGCCAGCTTCTCGATCGCGGTGTTAAGCAATTCCACGATCATCACCGCAACCACGACCCCGATCAGCGCGACCGCAGACCAGTTCGTGGTCGCGATGATGAGGGCGAGCGGCAAGGCGATCGCCAGCGCGATCAATTCCTGCCGGAACGCTGCCTCGCTGGACGCAGCAGCGCGCAGGCCGTTCATGGTATTGAGCGTCGCCCGCCACATTCGCTGCATATCGGCCCCCTATCCGCGGCGGACTAAATCAGAAAATACCGCTCGTGGGATAGGGCCCGAATTTGAACGACCCCTGCAAAAAAACGCCGTAGCTCTCGACCGTCCAGTCGACCGGCTGCGGAAAGGCATTTGCCCCGACCACATTGCCCTCGAAATGGGTGAGACCGTTGCTGTCCATGCGCCAGTAGCGGCCACCCACAGCGACACTGACATCGCGGTTCACGGCATAAGTCAGGGCGGCCTCAAGCTGATAGCCATTCCCCTGCCCGTCTTCCGGGATTTCGCCTGCAAAGCTGCCGGGCGTCGTGCCGATGCGCAGCCAGTGCGAGTCGCCGCCATTCAGCTTCACATAGGGAAGCCACGCGGCGTCGAGCGTCAGACTGAACGGCCCGCCCAACCTTATTGTCGCGTCGAGCCCGACGCGCAACGAATTCCAGTGATTGCTCTGGGTGATGACGAGGACATCGTTCGGGACCGGATTGCCGCAGATCGCATTGTTCGCAGCGGTCTGTCCGCAGCCATAGGCACTCACGCTCTGGTCGAGATAGTGATAGCCGGCATAGGCGCCAAGCCGAAAATCCGGCCGGCGGATCAGATTGTATCCGAGATCGATGCTGGCATAGGCCAGCGTACCCTCGCGCTGCTCGCTGTTGGTGGACGAATACGGCGTTATGAACGGCGGAAAATCCTCGTCGTTGAGATTGCCACGGTTGACGATGCCGATGCCGGCATAGCCTTTCAGATAGAACCCGGAGGTGTGATCGACGCGGCCATAGGCTTCGATCGCATGCCCCTGCAGACCGTCATAGGTCAGCCGCGAGACCATCGCGTTGCCTGCGATGTTGTAGAGATTCTTCGCGGTCTCGCCGAAATTCATCCAGTAGCGCAGCCCGAACTCGCCCTGGAAGGCCGGCACCACGATCACGGGCGCAGCCTTGAAATCGTGCCAGCGTTTCGCCACCGGCGATGGCGTCGAACCGGTCACGATTGTCTCCGGCGCTGACAGCATCGGCGCCGCCCGGCCGCTCGCCGGCTTTTCAACTGCCGTGGCGCTCGCGGGCTTTTGCTGATCGCCACCAGCGGACACCGATACGTTCGGCCATTGCGGTTCGTAAATGTTCGGCCAGCGCGCAGCATCATCCTGTGCGGCGTTGGCGATCGCGGCCATGCCGAGCACGGCCGCGATCGCAACAAGTAGCGTGGCCGGATAGATCCGAAGCGCCACGTTGAGCCCCCTGTTTTGCCGTGCGCTTTTGCAGCGCATCTGGGGATCAGAATTGATTCAAATTGTCTGCAATTCCTTTCCACGATGGCAGGCATAAGAGGGTCAACGGTCGCAGCGTTAACGGCCGGCAAATTTCGCGGCACGCAACCGTGCCGGCCATGAAACCGGCCATGAAAAAAGGCCCGGAAAACCGGGCCTTTTCAGCATCAAGACTTCCTTCATTATGCTTCGCTGGATCGCGCCGCCGCTAGAGCCCCGCCACCTGCGGCAGCGGTTGGGCGTGCACCGCGCGCTCCTTCTTCAGCAATTCGGCGACCAGAAACGCCATGTCGATCGACTGTTCGGCATTCAGCCGCGGATCGCAGAAGGTGTGATAGCGGTCGTTCAGCTCGGCGTCGGAGATCGCGCGCGCGCCGCCGGTGCATTCGGTGACGTTCTGCCCGGTCATCTCCAGATGCACGCCACCGGCATAGGTGCCTTCGGCCGCATGCACGGCGAAGAATGCCTTCACCTCGTCGAGGATGCGGTCGAACGGCCGGGTCTTGTAGCCCGACACCGAGCTGATGGTGTTGCCGTGCATCGGATCGCAGGACCACACCACGACCTTGCCTTCGCGCTTCACCGCGCGGATGAGCGCCGGCAGATGCTCGCCCACTTTCTCGTTGCCGAAACGGCCGATCAGGGTCAGCCGCCCTGGCTCGTTGTCGGGATTGAGGATGTCGATCAGCCGGATCAAATCGTCGGGCTTCAGCGACGGACCGCATTTCAGTCCGATCGGATTCTTGATGCCGCGGCAGAATTCGACATGGGCGTGATCGGGCTGACGCGTACGATCTCCAATCCAGACCATATGGCCGGAGGTGCAGTACCAGTCGCCGCTGGTGGAATCGACGCGCGTCATCGCCTCCTCGAAGCCGAGCAGTAGCGCTTCGTGGCTGGTGTAGAGGTCGGTCGTGCGGAGTTCAGTCTGCTTCTCGAGATCGAGTCCACAGGCGCGCATGAAGCCGAGCGCCTCGGAAATCCGGTCGGCCAGCTCCTGATAGCGCCGGGCCTGCGGCGAATCCTTCACGAAGCCCAGCATCCATTGATGCACGGTGGCGAGATTGGCGTAGCCGCCGTGAGCGAAGGCACGCAACAGATTAAGGGTTGCGGCCGACTGGCGATAGGCCTCGATCTGGCGTCGCGGATCGGGAATGCGCGCCTCGGGGGTGAACTCGTTGCCGTTGACGATGTCGCCGCGATAGCTCGGCAATTCCACATCGCCCTTCTTCTCGGTCGGCGAAGAACGCGGCTTGGCGAACTGACCGGCAATGCGACCGACCTTCACCACCGGTGATCCGCCGGCAAAAGTGAGCACCACCGCCATCTGCAGAAAGACGCGGAAGAAGTCGCGGATATTGTTCGGCCCATGCTCGGCGAAGCTTTCGGCGCAGTCGCCGCCCTGGAGCAGGAACGCCTCGCCGGCGCTCACCCGCGCCAGCTGCTTCTTCAGGTTGCGGGCCTCGCCTGCAAAAACCAGCGGCGGAAAGCTGGCCAGCTGCTTCTCCACGGCGGCGAGCGCCGCCTGGTCCGGGTATTCCGGCACCTGCACGATGGGCTTCTTGCGCCAGCTTTCGGGCGTCCAACGCTCCGGCATAATTGGTACTCCTGCGGCCGCGGCGATCTCCCCGGCCCGTCTGTCTTGGGCGCGTTATAGCCGCACTTGGTTCAAGCCGCCACGCCCGCGTTCCGCGCGAATTCCGGGCCGGAATCCGGGTCCGTTACTGCCCTTTCGAGCCGAGATAGCGGTACAGCGTCTCCCCCCACCAGGGGCTTCGCACTTCTGTCAGCAATGTCACACTGACCGGCTTGCGCAGCGGGCTGCCGGCCGGCAGCGCGAAGGCATAATGCTGCTGGTCGAAGACGACGTCGAGCAACTCGATGCTGCGGCGAAAATCCTGGTTGATGGTCCAGGCCAGCAGCGGCCTGTCATAGACGAATGCATCGAGTTCGCCGTCACGAACCGCTTTCAGGCCGTCCCTAGCGGTCGGGAAACTGTCGAACGCGATCCGCAATTTCTTCAGGGTCTCCTCGGTCGAGGAGCCGGCGACCGCACCGACCCGCACCTTGGAGAGGTCGGTCACGCCCTGGACCGCGCCCTGCAAATGCCGGACGGTCAGGGCCGAGGTAATGGCCGCCGTGAACACCGCGATGGTGATGATCGAGCCAACCATCCAGAGCATCGCCACGAAGCGGCCCGGCATGGTGCGCGGACCCTGCTGGCCGATGCCACGCTGGGTCATGGCAACCGTCGTCCACCAGACGCTCGAACTGAGCCCCTTGGCGACGCCGCCGCCGAATTCCTCGTTGTGGCGCCGTTCCAGCAGCCAGACCACGAAGCCGACCACGAGTGCGAGACCGATCAGCGCCAGCACCGCCCGCAGAAAGTTGAAGGAAGTGAGCGTCCGCATCACCGGCGCGAAGCTTGCGGCCTCACCGGACGCGACCGCGATTCCGAGCCCGGTGCCATAGAAAGCGGACGTGAAGTCGAGAATTTCCTCGCGCGCGGAGGTCACCGTCAATGCCGCCACCGCAATATCGATTTTCCCCTGAACCGTTGCGTCGATCAGCCCGGGTACGGTTTCCTCTTCATGGAAACGGAATTTGAGGTTCTGCTTCTCCGCGATCCGCCGCCAGAGCTCGATGCTGATACCGGTCCACTGCCCGTCCGGGCCCTTCATCGCGAACGGCGCCGCTTCCTTGGTGCCGACGATGATCTCGCGCTGGAGCAACGACTCGAGGTCCGACGGCTTCGCGGATTGTGCAAGAACCGGCGCCGCTGCGACCATGATGGCGGCTGCAAGCGCCGTGACAAACCGGCACATTCGGCAGAGGTATTTGCGCGAAGGAAAGCTCATTCCCGGATGCTGCGGTTTCGACCCGATCCGGTTCCATATCACAGAAGTGCAGGATGCAGGATTCCGCCGGGCGAAGAGTTAACGGCAGCGATGGCGCGGCCCGTGGACCGTCGCACAGCCTCGACGCGGCGGGATCGACGCCGGATGTCGGCGCTTCCGTAGGTTTACTCAGCGGCCTCACGTTGCGGCAGCGGCGGAAAGAAACGCTCGTACAATTCGGGGCGCTGCCATTGCGGGCCGAGGACGCCCTGCTTCGCGCCGAACGATTGTGAAGCGGTGACACTGTCGAGACCCGTGCGCATCTGCCTGATGCGGGACATGTCAGCGTCCACGAAGAACAATCCGGGCGCTTCGCTTTCGAATAGGACCTGCTCGGGAGCGGCTACGATCGCGAGGCCGCGGTCGGTCTCGCTCAGCATATTCTGGGTCGATACCACGATGGCGAGGTTCTCGATCGCGCGCGCATACAGAAGCGTTCGCCAGCCTTCGTGCAACCGCCCCTTTGGCGTGCCTGCCGGCATAAAAATGATCTCCGCGCCGCGCAAGGCCAGCGCGCGCGTCACCTCCGGCATGTAGACCTCCGAGCACATCGAAAGGCCGACCTTGCCGTGCACGGTGTCGAAGACCGGGTAATCGTCTCCCGGTACATACTGGAATTCCCACGCCGTTCCGCCGGTATAGATCCATGGTCCATTGGGATGCGTGCGCCGATAGCTGACGACTGTCCCGTCGGGATAGGCCATGCATGTCAGATTGTAGGCCGTCGCTTTCGCCGGATCGATCGGCTCCAGCGTTCCGAACACGACATGGATCTTGTTCTCGAGCGCGGCACGCGACATCGCGGGTGCAGGATCGAACGTAGCCGGCATTCGCCACGGACCGGGATAGCTCTCCGGCAGGCAGACGAAGTCAGCGCCGCCGGCGGCGGCGCGTTCGATGAAGCGGATCGCGTCGGCGACGTTCTTCTCGGCCTCCGCGGGATCATGAGCCAGGGGCTGGGCCAGGCCGATACGAAACGTAGTCATGGTCATCACTCCAGGGCCGGGATCCCGTCACGAAACGCAGCGCCGCGATCGGCGAACTCGGCGGCGCGGCTATTCCGCAGCCTCGCGTACATAGGTCGCGGCCTTGGTGCGCATGGTGACCAGTTCCTCCGCGGCCGTCGGATGAACTGCCATCACGCGGTCGAAATCCGCCTTGGTCGCGTTCATCTTGATCGCGATCCCGACCAGCTGGATCATCTCGCCCGCGTCCGGACCCACGATGTGGCAGCCCAGCACCCGGTCGCTCTCGCCATCGACCACAAGCTTGAAGAAGCATCGGGTGTCGCGCGCCGCGAGCGTCATCTTCAGGGTGCGAAAGCTCGACTTGTAAATGTCGACGCGTGCATAGGCGTGCCGCGCTTCCATTTCGGTCAACCCGATCACCCCGACTTCCGGCTCCGAAAACACGGCGGTCGGAATATCGGTGTGGTCGACGATGACTTCCCTGCCACCGAACACGGTATCGGCGAAGGCATGGCCCTCGCGGATCGCAACCGGCGTGAGATTGATCCGGTCGGTGACGTCGCCGACGGCGTAGATATGCGGCACCGATGTGCGCGAAAACTTGTCGACCTTGACCGCGCCCTTTTCGTTCAGTTGCACGCCGGCCCGCTCGAGCCCAAGCCCGGATACATTCGGGCGGCGGCCGGTCGCGAACATGACCTGGTCGACAACCACGGCTTCATGATCCGACAGCGAAACGCAGAGGCCGTGGTCGACCTTCTCCACCCCCTCGACAAGCTTGCGGGTCAGGATGCGGATACCACGCTTCTCCATTTCGCTGCGCAGATGCTCGCGGATATCGTCATCAAAGCCGCGCAGGATGTTGTCGCCGCGATAAACCAGCGTGACCTCCGACCCCAGTCCGCGGAAGATGCCTGCGAACTCGACCGCGATATAGCCGCCGCCCTGGATCAGGATGCGCTTCGGAAGCGCCTTCAGATCGAGCGCTTCGTTCGACGAGATCACGTGCTCCAGTCCCGCGATATTGGCACCGTGCGAAGGCCAGCCGCCGGTCGCGATCAGGATATACCTGGCGCGCACGATCTCGCCGGTCGCGACCAGACGCACACGATGGGCATCCTCGAGCACCGCGCGGCTGCGCACGATGTTGACCTTCGAGCGTTCGAGATTGGAGACATACGCCCGCTCCAGGCGGTCGATCTCCAGGTCCTTGTTGGCGATCAGTGTCGGCCAGTCGAACGCCGTCTCGCCTATGGTCCAGCCATAGCCGGCGGCGTCATGAAACTCGTCGGCGAAGCGGGACGCATAGACGAGGAGTTTTTTCGGCACGCAGCCCCGGATCACGCAGGTGCCGCCGACACGGAATTCCTCAGCGACGGTCACTCGCGCGCTGTGGCCTGCGGCGATCCGCGCCGCACGCACGCCGCCGGAGCCGGCACCTATGACGAAAAGATCGACGTCGAAATCGGTCATGATGCGGGCGCGACCGGACTCAGAACGGATGGCCGCGCTTCTTCATTTCGGCGCGGAAGCGCTGAAGAATTTCATCGTTCAGCTTGATCGCCCATTCCTGGGCGGCCGTCATCGAGCGATCAACGAAAGCCGGCTCTTCGGTCAGGATCTTCTTTCCGAGCGGCGATTTGTAGAACGCAATCGTGTCCTTCATTTCCTGCTCGGTGAAGCGCGAGGCGTAAATCCTGGCAACGTCGGCACGCAGCGTGTCCAGACGCGGCGCAAATTCCTTGCGCAGGTTGTTGGCCACGTCGTTGAGATCCTTGAACAGGTTCGGGTTCATCTGCATCAGCGAGGATTTCGACTTCTCGATCACGCCCGGAATCACCGCGTCGAAAATCGACATTGACCCCTTGATCTCAAGGATTTCGTTGGCCAGCGACAGCGAAGCCTTCGATGGCTGCTGCGCAAGCGTCGGCGTTGCTGAAAGCAGAAATGCTGCAAGACCGGCAGCGGCCAGACGAACCAGCGGTTGAACACTCATTGAGACAACTCCTTTGAGTCTGAAAGATATCATGATCCGGTTTGCCGTTCGATCACCCGAATTTCGGAGGGACCGGCAACGATCGCGGTACCAGCGAGCTTTAGAAAGAGTCCATGCTCCACCACCCCCGGTATCGCGACAAGCGCGTCGGCGAGTTTATCCGGATCGGGAATACGGCCGAGGGACGCGTCGATGATGCGATGCCCCCCATCGGTGACAAATGCGTGACCGTCCGCTCTCATCCGCAGTCTCAGATTGGCGGGTAGGCCCAGCCATTCCAGCGCGTGACCGATCGCCATCACGGTCGCAGCCATGCCGAACGGCACGATCTCGATCGGCAGCGGAAAGGCGCCCAGCGCCGGCACCAGTTTCGATTCGTCCGCGATCACGATCATATGGGCCGAGGCCGCCGCCACGATCTTCTCACGCAGCAGCGCGCCGCCGCCGCCCTTGATCAGCGCGAGGCCCGGTCCGATCTCGTCGGCGCCGTCGACCGTCAGGTCGAGGCGGGGTGTTTCTTCGAGGGTCGTCAGCGGTACGCCGACCCGTCTGGCGTCGGCTTCGGTCGCCTCCGAGGTTGGGACGCCGATCACATCGAGGCCCGCCGCCACGCGCTCACCCAGCAATTCGACGAAATGGCGCGCCGTCGAACCGGTGCCGAGGCCGAGCCGCATTCCTGGGCGCACGAAATCGAGTGCGCGGGCGGCAGCCTGCCGTTTCATCGCATCGGACGTCATGGAGACCGTCTGTCCTCAAGAATAACCGGCCGGTTGTCTAGCCCCGATCCGCCCAGGAACCTAGCCCCTCGGCGAGACTTGATTTCGCCGGCGCAGCGGCTTAGCCCGGCGCCATGCCCGATCGCCCGCCCCCGCCCATCGTGGTCTTCGACCTTGACGGAACGCTCGTCGACACCGCGCCCGACCTGATCCACGCACTGAATGCGATCCTCGGGGACGAGAGCATACCGGCGATCCCCTTTGACATCGCGCGGCCGATGATCGGGGCCGGGGTGCGTCCGCTGCTGGAGCAGGCGCTCGCGGAACGCGGGCAATTCCCCGGCGAGGCGGCAATGGATGAGTTGTTTGCGCGGTATATCAGGCGCTATCACGACCATATCGCCGACCGCTCGCGCCCCTATCCCGGGCTGGAGAATGCGCTGGACCGGCTCGGTGCAGACGGTTTCACCTTCGCGGTCTGCACCAACAAATACGAGGCGCTTTCGCTGCGGCTGCTGGATGCGCTTGGGCTGACCTCGCGTTTCGCCGCGATCTGCGGGCAGGACACGTTCGCGATGAAAAAGCCGGACCCCGATTCGCTGCGGCTCACCATCGCGCGCGCCGGCGGAGATGCGACCCGCGCCATCATGGTCGGCGATTCCGAAACCGATGTCAGTGTTGCTCGCGCGGCGGGAATACCCGTGATCGGGGTCGATTTCGGCTACACCCGGACTCCGATGGCCGAACTCCGGCCGGATCGTCTGATCGGACATTTCGATGCGCTGCCTGCTGCCGTGTTCGATCTCGTTGCAGTTGCAGAGCAGAACCCGCCTGGCGGTAGGAATTAACCGTAATGGAACCAAAACAGCCGTAAAATTGACGCTGTTTGCAGCTTTTTCATTCACACGCATGTCATCTTGTATGGCGCGATAGAGGACCTTTCGGGTGGTTGCACAGGGGGCTCGGCTCTTATGGTCCCGGCCAGAGGGTCGTGGCGCCGAAATCGGCCAGCGATGGACAAGACCCATGGTTAAATACCTGACGATTTTTGCGTGTGGCATAGCCCTCGCCGGCTGTTCCAGCTCGGGCGAATTGATGCGGACCGCAACGCCGACCGTCCCGCTGCAATTCGAATCCACCCCTCCGGGCGCGGAAATCAAGACGTCGGGCGGGCAGACCTGCCGCACCCCCTGCGCGCTTGCGGTTCCGGCGGCCGATTTCCAGGTCACCTACAGCCTGAACGGCTATCAGCCGCAGACCATCCCGGTGAAACTGATCCCGCCCGAAGACATTCGCGGCAACGAGGAAATGGGTCTGACCGGCGCGCCGCCCCGCTTCGACCAAAATCCGGTGGTCGCCGAGCTGACGAAAGTGGCGCCGCGCCGTGCGCCCGCCAAGCGGCCCCGGGTCGCCAATCAGCCGCCCGCAGAGCAGCCCGCGGCAGCGCCGCGGCAGCGTGCCCAGCAGCCGTCAGCCGACGGCGGGTTCGCGCCGCCGCCCTCGACCAGCGGCTTCAATCCGCCCCCGGCCCAGAGCGGCGGATTCGGACAAACTCAGCAGCAAAATCCGGCCGGCGCCTGGCCGGCACCGTCGCAGACGCGCTGATCGCGCATCGCTTGACACGTATAGGCGGCAACACTTAAGTGCCGGGCCTTTCGGGCGCGTAGCTCAGCGGGAGAGCACTCCCTTCACACGGGAGGGGTCACAGGTTCAATCCCTGTCGCGCCCACCATCATTGCCATGAAAAGTCACGATGCGGTTCTGGTAGCCGCCGTGTGCTTCCTCCCGTCAGACTCGTCTCCTCTGTTCGCACGACCACCGGTGCGCCGCGCACGCGACCTGTCGTCCATGTGGCGTGAATGCGCTTGCGGCACGTGCGTCCGAATGATTTTACTATGCGCGTGCCGGTTCTCCGGCCTCGTCATTTCCGCTTGGGGAGCCGTGAAATGCTGGTGCGTATCCTGACCGCGGGCTTCATTGCCGCGATCGCGCTGTCCTCGGCTTCGATCGCGAGCCCGGTTATCACCGATCCCGATGGCCGGCTCGATGGCGGCGCCGCGCAGGGCGCCAAGTCGAGGGGGCTGTTCGAGATCTTCGCGCTCAGGCGTCAGGAGGTCGGGTTCGAGACCAAGGAAAAGCCCGGCACCGTTATCGTCTTCACCAGGGACCGCAAACTCTATTACGTGCTCGGCAACAACCGCGCGATCCGGTACGGGGTCGGCGTCGGCCGCGACGGCTTTACATGGAACGGCATCCACACTGTCTCCAACAAGCGCGAATGGCCCGACTGGCGGCCGCCGCCGGAAATGCGGAAGCGCCAGCCCGGCCTTCCGGTTCACATGAAGGGCGGCCCTGGCAATCCGCTCGGCGCGCGGGCGCTCTATATCGGCTCGACGATCTATCGCATCCACGGCACGCACGATCCCGATTCCGTCGGCGAGGCCGACTCGTCGGGCTGCATCCGGCTGACCAATGACGACATCGTCCATCTCTACGAGCGCGTGAAGGTCGGCGCCAAGGTCATCGTCGTGAAGTGAGCCCTGTGTCGGTCCGGATGCGGCTCAAGGGCGCACCCGCAAGACTCTAGGCCGGCCGCGCGGCCGGCTCGCGCGTGAGCCCCTTCACCGCAAGCTCGTCGAGATAATCCTGCCAGTAGCGCGCGTGATTGCGGCCCAGCTCGGCGAAATAATCCCACGCATAGATGCCGGTGGAATGCATGTCGTCGAAGATCAGACGCACCGCGTAATTGCCGATCGGGTGGATCTCCAGGATCATCACGTCGCGCTTACCCGGCACGGTCTTGCGCTCGTCCGGGGAATGCCCCTGAACTTCCGCGCTCGGACTCTTCACTCGAAGATATTCAGCCGGAAGCTCGAACCGCTCGCCACTGTCGAATGCGACGATCAGGGACCTGCGATCCTTGCTCAGGCGAAGTTCGGTCGGCCAGGCTTGCGCGTTGCTCATGCCTCCTGATAGCGCCCAAATCGCGCCTGTTCCAAGGGTTTTGCCGCAGCCCCGAAACCCCTATATGAAGGGTCGAGGCTTGCTCATGAATGCTGCACCGCAACCGATCGAATTGAACCGTCCCGCGTCGCGCCCGCCGCTGGTAGATCCGTTTGCGCGCGCAATCTCCTATCTGCGGATCTCGGTCACGGACCGCTGCGACTTCCGCTGCGTCTATTGCATGTCCGAAGACATGGCGTTCCTGCCCAAAGCCGATCTGCTGACGCTGGAGGAACTCGACCGGCTCTGCTCCGCCTTCGTGTCGCGCGGGGTGCGCAAGCTGCGCCTGACCGGCGGCGAACCGCTGGTCCGGCGCGGCATCATGACGCTGTTCGCCTCGCTGTCGCGCCACCTGCGCAACGGTGCGCTCGATGAACTCACCCTCACCACCAATGGCTCGCAGCTCGCGAAATACGCTAGCGAACTGAAACACCATGGCGTCGAGCGGATCAACGTATCGCTCGACACCCTCGATCCGGACAAATTCCGTGCCATCACCCGCTGGGGCGATCTGTCTCGCGTCATCGCCGGCATCGACGCTGCGCAGGCTGCCGGCCTCAAGGTCAAGATCAATGCGGTTGCGCTCAAGGGCGTGAACGAGGATGAGATCGCGGACCTGGTTGCGTGGTCGCATGGCCGCGGCATGGACCTGACGCTGATCGAGGTGATGCCGCTCGGAGACGTCGGCGAAGCGCGGCTCGATCAGTATCTGCCATTGTCGATGGTCCGCAGCAGACTTGCGGAACGCTTCACGCTGGACGAGATCGATTATCGCACCGGCGGACCCGCGCGTTATGTCCGCGTCGCCGAGACCGGCGGACGCCTCGGCTTCATCACGCCGATGACGCACAATTTCTGCGAATCCTGCAACCGCGTCAGGCTGACCTGCACCGGCACGCTGTTCATGTGTCTCGGTCAGGAGGACGCGGCCGACCTGCGCGCACCGCTGCGCGCTTCGGAATCCGACGAACTGCTGCATGCCGCGATCGAGGCCGCGGTGGCACGCAAGCCGAAGGGCCATGACTTCGTCATCGACCGCCGCCATACCCGCCCCGCTCTCCCCCGCCATATGAGCGTCACCGGCGGCTGACGCCGGACTTTTCGGAACATCCCGGTGACCCAATCCGCTGCCAACCGTCGCGGCATGATAGCGCTGACGTTCGGCATGGCCGCGTACAGCGTCAACGATGCCTTCGTGAAACTGGTGGCGGCCGAACTGCCCTTCGGCCAGGTCCTGTTCCTCCGCGGGGCGCTGTCCGCGGTCATATTCATCGTCGTGATTGCGGCAACGGGCGGGTCCCGGCACATCTTCACCGCCGGAAAGCCGATCGTGCTGTGGCGCGCGCTGTTCGATGCGCTCGGCACGATCTTTTTCATTGCCGCGCTCGTGAACATGAAGATCGCCGATCTCTCGGCCGTGGTCATGACCTCGCCGCTGATCCTGACCGCGCTTGCCGCGCTCACACTCGGCGACCGCGTCGGCTGGCGGCGCTGGGCCGCGATCGGCATCGGACTGGCGGGCACGCTGTTCATCGTCAAGCCGACGGCCACGACCTTTGACGTCTGGGCGCTCGCCGGCCTGGCTGCGGCCTTTTTCTCGGCCGGGCGCGACCTTGCAACCCGGCGTATCGACCACACCGTGCCGTCACTCGTGGTTGGGCTCTACGGCACCATCGCGGTGACGCTGGCGGGCGCGGCAATCGGTCTCGGCGAGCGATGGATGATGCCAAGCGCGGGGCAATGGGCGTTCATCTCAATCGCAGCGGCCTTTCTCGGTATCGGTACGTATCTGGTGGTCCATGCCTTCCGCGGCGTCGAAATCGCGGCGGTCGCGCCCTTCCGCTACACGCTCCTGCTCTGGATGGGGATCGCGGGCTATGTCGGTTTTGGCGAGGTGCCGGATCGATGGGCAATCGTCGGCGCCGGACTCATCGCGCTGAGCGGACTTTATGCACTTCACCGCGAGGCGGTGGCGCGGCGCGAGCTTGCGGCCAAGGCCCTTCCGCCGGCCTAGCCAAACTTTCCATTGACGGGCGCGGCAAGGTTCGGATTAGCTGTCGTCACGATGGCCGGGGCGGCCGTCCGTGAGCGCTTTCCAGCGCCGGGATCGAGGGGATTCCGTTACCGTGCAAGCTTTGCTCGCAGTGAGCCGCGTTATCGATTCGATCAATTTGCGTCTCGGTAAATGGGTTTCATGGCTCATCGTTGTCGTCGTCATCGTTTCGACCGCGAACGCTATCAGCCGCAAGCTTTTCGGGCTGTCCTCAAATGCCTGGCTCGAGCTGCAGTGGATCATGTTCAGCGTGATCTTCATGGCCTGCTCGCCATGGACGCTGATGTCCAACGAACATATCCGCATCGACATCGTGAACAGCATGTTCCCGAAACGGGTCCGCGACTCGATCGATATATTCGGTCACGTTGCGTTCCTGCTGCCCTTCACCGTCGTCATGATCGTGACCGGCTGGCCGTTCTTCCTCGCCTCCTTCCGTCTCAATGAGCAGTCCTTCAATGCCGGCGGACTGCCGCAATGGCCGGCCAAGTCGCTCGTGGTGATCGGATTCGCGCTGCTGTTCTTTCAGGGCATATCCGAACTGATCAAGCGCATTGCCGTGATGCGCGGCCTCATCCCCGACCCGTTCGAACAGACGCTGCATCCAGCGGAAGCCGAGGCCGAACGCCTGCTCGCCGACATCAAGCCCGATAAATGACAGCCGAGCGTATCGCCCAGCCATGACCCAGATCCTGATTCACTACATGGCGCCGATCATGTTTGGCTCCCTGGTGGTGTTTTTGCTGCTGGGCTATCCGGTTGCGTTCGCGCTGGCGGCAAACGGTCTGTTCTTCGGTTTGATCGGCATCGAACTCGGACTGTTCCGTCCCGATTTTCTCGGCGCGCTTCCGGAGCGCGTCTATGGTGTGATGAACAACGACACCCTGCTGGCGATCCCCTTCTTCACCTTCATGGGATTGATCCTCGAACGCTCCGGCATGGCGGAGGATTTGCTCGACACCATCGGGCAATTATTCGGCACCATTCGCGGCGGCCTCGCCTATGCGGTCATTTTCGTCGGCGCCCTGCTTGCCGCAACCACCGGCGTGGTCGCGGCGTCGGTCATCTCGATGGGACTGATCGCACTGCCAATCATGCTGCGATACGGCTACGATCGCAGGGTCGCGACCGGCATCATCGCGGCGTCCGGCACACTGGCCCAGATCATTCCGCCGTCGCTGGTCCTGATCGTGATGGCCGATCAGCTCGGCCGTTCGGTCGGCGACATGTACGAGGGCGCCTTCATTCCCGGCCTCGTGCTGTCGGCGATCTATGCAGGCTACGTCTTCCTGATCGCAGGCCTGAAGCCTGCAGCCGCCCCTGGCCTGCCGCTTGAGGCGCTGACATACAAGGAGCCGGACGGCAGCCGCGGCTTGCCGTCACTCTTCATCGTGGTCGTGTTCTCCGGCGTTGCTGCCTATCTGTACATGCGCACCACGAATGTCACCGCAGGCTCCGACTTCGTCGTCCTGACCATGTCGCTTGGGGTTGCGATCGCGTTTTCGATCGCGATCATAAACCGTATCACGCGGCTGAAGCTGCTTTCGGTGATGGCCGAGCAGGTCATCTTCGTGATGGTGCCGCCGCTGGCGCTGATCTTCCTGGTGCTCGGCACCATCTTCATCGGCGTCGCAACGCCGACGGAAGGCGGCGCCATGGGCGCGGTCGGGGCGATGTTGCTCGCCATTGCCAAGGGCCGTCTGACTTTCGATCTGACGCGGCAGGCCGCACAATCCACAGCCAAGCTGGCGTCGTTCGTGATTTTCATCCTGATCGGCGCGCGGGTGTTTTCGCTGACCTTCTACGGAGTCGACGGTCACCACTGGGTTGAGGAATTGCTGGTCGGACTTCCCGGCGGACAGACTGGCTTTCTGATTGTCGTGAACGTGTTCGTGTTCCTGCTGGCCTTCTTCCTCGATTTCTTCGAGATCGCCTTTATCGTCATCCCCCTGCTCGCTCCCGCGGCCACCAAACTCGACATCGACCTGATCTGGTTTGGCGTGATCCTTGCGGTCAACATGCAGACGTCGTTCATGCACCCACCGTTCGGTTTCGCGCTGTTCTATCTGCGATCGGTGGCGCCGCGAACATCCTATGTCGACCGGGTCACCGGCAAGACCATGCCACCGGTCACGACCGGGGAGATTTACTGGGGCGCTGTGCCGTTCGTATTCATCCAGTGCATCATGGTGGCGCTGGTCATCGCCTTCCCCGGCATGGTCATGCACTACAAATCCGGACGGGTGGCGGCCGACCCCTCGAAGGTTGAGGAACAGCTCAGGAATCTGCCGGGCATCGAAATGCCGCCGCCGATTCAGTTCGACATGCCGCCGGTCATCAAGTGACAGAGTTGACGGACTGAGCGGGCGCGGTTGGACGACGCGTAAAGTATTAGGCCATCAGGCCTTGCGGCCATGCCGCAACGAACTTGCACCAGCCGGATTGCGGTCCCGCTCAGCCGCGGGCGCGGGCGCGGATCATGAAACTGTCGTAGCCATATTCGGCGACCTGCCACCACAGATATTGCTCGTTGCGGAACGCCATCACGCTGTCGAGAACTTTCTTGAAGCCCGGATTCTTGGCCGAGGTCTCGGTGTAAAGCTCATTCGCGGCGGTATAGCAGGCATCCATCACCGACGGCGGAAACGAACGCAGTTGTGCACCGCCGCCGACCAGGCGCCGCAGCGCCGCCGGGTTGGCCGCATCGTAGCGGGTCATCATGATGGTGTTGGCGACATGCGACGCGGAACTGACGATGGACTGATAGCTTTTCGGCAACTGGTTCCATTTGCCGATATTGATGAAGTTGTGCAACATCGGGCCACCTTCCCACCAGCCGGGATAATAATAATAGGGCGCGACCTTGTTGAAACCGAGTTTCTCATCGTCATAGGGACCGACCCATTCCGCGGCATCGATCGTTCCCTTCTCGAGAGCCGGATAGATGTCACCGCCGGCAATCTGCTGCGGCACCACACCAAGCTTCGCCAGCACACGGCCGGCAAATCCGCCGATCCGCATCTTCAGACCCTTCAGATCGGCGGTGCTATTGATCTCCTTGCGGAACCATCCGCCCATCTGCGCGCCCGTATTTCCCGCGGGAAACGCAATGATGTTGTACTTCTTGTAGAAGTCGTTCATCAGCTCGATGCCGTTGCCGTTGAACATCCAGGCGTCGATCATGCGCTGGTTGAAGCCGAACGGAATCGCCGTACCGAAGGCGAAGGTCGGGTCCTTGCCGACATAATAATACGAAGCGGTATGGCACATCTCGACCGTACCGCTGGTGACCGCATCGGCGGCTTGCAGACCGGGGACGATTTCGCCGGCGGCGAACACCTGAATCTGAAACCGGTTGTCGGTGGCTTCGGCCACAGCTTTCGAAAAGACCTCGGCGGCACCGAAGATGGTATCGAGCGACTTCGGATAGCTGGACGTCAGGCGCCATTTGATGTCAGGGCTCGATTGCGCAATGGCGGGTGCGGCAATTGTACTGGCCGCAAATCCCGCGGCCGTCGCCTGCAAGAACGATCTGCGTTTCATGGGGTCCCTCTCCAAAAAATGGGCGAGGCCTGTTGCGTGCCGTGGTTGCGCTTGCGGTCGTTCTGCTCGCCCCCGCAATCATGCGCGCACCGAAACGCAATATCCACAAAGATAAAGAGCCGGCCCGTTGGGGCCGGCTCTTGAGATAGCGCCTGACGCCGCGGAATCAGGAGCGGGTTCGCGCCCTGATCATGTAGCTGTCAAAGGCGTATTCCGCGACCTGCCACCAGAGGTATTCGTCACTGCGGAACGCAATCAGATTGTCGTAGATCTTCTTGAAACTCGGATTGCTCGCGGTAATCTCGGCATAGATGTCGTTCGACGCCTTGAAGCAGGCATCGAGGATCGGTTGCGAGAACGGCCGCAACTGCGCGCCGCCGGCCACCAGGCGTTTAATCGCGAGAGGATTTTCCGCGTCATACTTCGCCGTCATCGTGATGTTGGCAGTGTCGGACGCAGACCGCACGATCTGCTGATAGCCCTTCGGCAGCTCGTTCCATTTATCGATATTGATGAAGTTATGGATCGACGTGCTGCCTTCCCACCAGCCGGGGTAATAATAGTACGGCGCGACCTTCTGGAAGCCGAGCTTCTCATCGTCATACGGCCCGACCCATTCGGCGGCGTCGATGGTGCCCTTTTCGAGCGCAGGATAGATTTCGCCACCGGCGATCTGCTGCGGCACCACGCCGAGTTTCGACATGACCTGTCCGGCGAGGCCGGCGATCCGCATCTTGAGACCTTTCAGGTCGGCAACTTCCTTGATCTCCTTGCGGAACCAGCCGCCCATCTGACCGGTGGTGTTGCCCGCCGGCAGCGCGATGAATTTGAACTTGGCGTAAAACTCATCCATCAGCTTGCTGCCGCCATGCTGATAGAGCCAGGAATTTTGCATGCGCGTATTCAGACCGAACGGAATGGCGCTCGCGAGTGCGAAAGTCGGATCCTTGCCAACATAGTAATAAGACGCGGTCTGGCACATCTCGACGGTACCGTTGGTGACGGCATCGGCCGCGGCAAGACCGGGTACGATTTCGCCGGCGGCGAATGGCTGGATCTGGAATTTGTTGTCGGTTGCTTCCGCAACCGCCTTGCAGAACGTTTCGGCGCCGCCCCACAATGTGTCGAGCGACTTCGGGAAACTCGAGGTCAGGCGCCATTTGACGTTGGGGCTCGATTGCGCGATGGCGGGTTTGGCAATCGCGGCCGCAGCAGCGCCCGCTCCAATCGTCGCGATGAATTGACGGCGTTTCATATCCTTCTCCCGTAGAGGCTCTTGATTGCGGTTCCCGGCCCGGCGAGCGGCCAGCATGGCCGGCGGCGACGATGACGCTCCTGCCGGACCCAGGCAAGGGGCTCGGCTTTCACAAATCACCGGCGCAGCGTCAATGCACAATTCGGTTGGGGACGCGCTCTAGGGGGGCAGAAAACCGGCTACCGCAGGCCGGATACCGCCAATTTGGCCGCCGACGCTGCGGATTGCAGGTCCGCCGCGCTGACCTTCGGCTTTTCCGGACGTTTGATGCCGGGAAAAGCCTGCTCACCCAGCGACACTGCCCGTCGCAAAGCGGCTTCCTTACCGGGATCGACCTTTTTCAGGTAAGGCAGCGCATCCCGGGCCTCGGCGCGCGCCGCCATCGCGAAACCAAGGCCGTCCAGATAGGCCTCCAGGCCATCGTCCTTCTGCACCACCACGTATTGCGCTGCAGCGCGATCGGCGAGTTCGGCCGCGATTTGCGCACGTACGGCCTGGGCCGGAAGCTTCGATTTGGGCGCCTTCTTGTTCGCTTCGGCAAGGGCCGCGAACACCGCATTTGCTTTTCGCGTGACCTCAGACACGGGCTTCTTCTCGGCCGCAGCGGCAACGGCCGCTTCCAGCTTGGCGCCAAGACCGGTGACGCCGAGCGTCTTGAACACCTCTTCCATCGCGACATAGATCTCGGACAGGCCGTGCGCGAACATCTGCGCACCGGCCTCCTGCTCCTGGCCCTGATAGGCCGCGAGCCCGGCATAATAATGCGCGGCGATCACCTGCAGCGCGACGCCATATTCCACCGGGTCCTTGGCGGCGGCTTCGACGTTGATGCCGCCTTCGCCGCCCTCGCCGCCTTCGCCACCTTCTCCGCCCTGGCCGACCGTGAGCGCCTGCGCGAGAATTTGCCGCCGCAGGTCGGCACTCATGCCATCATGCGTTGACGATTGCGCCGGCCGGACCAGTTGATCATTCCCATCCGCTGCCGGCACCGGTGACGATCCAGCGTGACCGGCGACAATGAAAGCGCCGACGCCGATCCAGATCTTGCGGCTCTTGTTCATCACGTTGTCTCACCAAGGCTATGCAGCGATACCTAATGTGCATCCATAGTCCCGCGGACGGACGAGGCCAACAGCGATGTATTTGAATTGTTCCAATTCAAATCCGGTGCATTTGCGAAACCGCGTATTTTCGTGGCAAGGCGTCAGGCCATGCAGATCGTGATTGCAGATATTCTGAAACCCGACGACCTCACCACGGTCCACGCCGCGCTGGCGAAGGCTCGCTTCATCGACGGTCGCGAGACCGCAGGTTTCGCCGCGCGCCAGGTCAAGGACAACCGTCAGGCCGATTCCAGGGACAAAAGTCTCGACGCGGCGCGCAGCCTGGTCGCGGCGCGGATCATGGACAACGATCTGTTCCGGATCGCAGCGCGACCGAAAGCGCTGAGCCCGCTGCTTTTCTCACGCACCGAAACCGGCATGCAATATGGCGTGCATGTCGACGATGCGATCATGGGCGGCATGCGCACCGACATCGCCTTCACGCTGTTTCTCGATCCACCCGACGCCTATGACGGCGGCAAACTGGTGATCGAAAGCGCCGCGGGAGACGACCCGATCAAGCTGCCGGCAGGCTCGATGATCGTCTATCCGGCCACGACCTTGCACCGCGTCGCGATGGTGACGCGCGGACAGCGGCATGTGGTTGCGGGCTGGGCGAGAAGCCTCGTGCGCGACGCAGCGCAACGCGAACTCCTGTTCGATCTCGATACCGCGCGCCGCACGATTTTCGCGCGCGACGGCAAGACCGCGGAATTCGACCTGATTTCGAAATCGCTGGCAAACCTGCTGCGAATGTGGGCCGACGACTAGGTCAATCGGACGCGTGCAAACGCACCACCGTCATTTTTTTTCCGGGGGCTTCACATTGACGTTGATCTTGATCGGCTTCCACTCGCCATCGGACATCACGTAGCCGAGGTCATAGAAAACGTGGCTGGGCGTGGTGTCGAAATGTCCGTTGAGCGACAGCACGCCGCGGTCATCGACCTCGGCCGGCTTGTCCGCGACCGGCGTTTTTGCAGCAATCAGATCGATATCGATCTTCTGTTCTACAAATGGCTTGAACACCTCTTTCAGCCGCTCGGGCGAAAACTGGTCGCGGAACGGCTTCGACAATTTGGAATGCAGCACCGTGTAATTCTGCGTCAGATTCGCATCATTGAAGGTCAGCAGTGTGGTCTTGATCAAGATCTCCTGCTGGGCCGGTTCCGGCGGCTTCTGGGCATGTGCCGGAACAGCCCAGACCGCGCCGGCCGCTGCCGCAACGGCCACGCAAAAAACCTGAATCGATCCATTCTGCCGAGCGCGCATTCGGCCCCTCCATTCCCCTGAATTCCGGATATCGTCCGCCAACAATGCCGATAGCAGAGCGGGAGGACAAGGTGGTGCGCCATTAGGCCTCGATCACGATCTTCGGTGCCGCACGTCCCGCCCCCGGTCCCGCCAGCGAGTCGCGCAGCTTCTGCGCGATGTCGCGGTAGACCTTGGCATGCGGTCCATCCGGCTGGGTTGCAACCACCGGCAGCCCGGAATCGGAGGTCGCGCGGATGATCATGTCGAGGGGAACGGCGCCAAGGAACGGCACGTTCAGGCGTTCCGCCTCGTGCTTCGCGCCGCCGTGACCGAAGATGTCGGAGCGCGTGCCGCAACTGGGGCATACGAAATAGCTCATATTCTCGATCACGCCGAGAATCGGCACATTCACGCGCTTGAACATGGCGACCCCGCGCCGCGCGTCGATCAGTGCCAGATCCTGCGGCGTCGACACGATCACGGCGCCGGCCAGCGGCACCTGCTGCGCCATGGTGAGCTGCGCATCTCCGGTGCCGGGCGGCATGTCGACCACCATGATGTCGAGTTCGCCCCACTCCACCTCGCGCAGCATCTGGGTCAGCGCCGACATCACCATCGGGCCGCGCCAGATCATCGGCGTTTCTTCCTCGATCAGGAACCCGATCGACATCACCTGGAGATCGTAACGGCTGATCGGTTTCAGGCGCGTGCCGCCCACGGTCTGCGGCTTTTCGCGGATCGCCAGCAGCTTCGGCATCGACGGGCCATAGATATCGGCGTCGAGCACGCCGACTTTCAGGCCGAGATCGCGCAGCGCCAGCGCCAGATTGATCGAGGTGGTGGATTTGCCGACGCCACCCTTGCCGGAGGCGACCGCGATGATCGCCTTGACGCCGGGAACTCCGGACGGTCCGGACGGCGCGCCTTTCGCCTGCCCCTTCGCTGGCGAAGCCGCCTGCGGCGGCGGCGCGCTTTTCGCACCGCCCGCGCGCTCGGCGGTGAGCGCCACCATGGCGGAGACGACACCCGGCATCGCCTTGACCGTGTCCTCGACCTGCTTGCGCACCGGCTCCCAGGCCTTCACCTCGGCCGCATCGACACTGAGCGAGAAGAAAACCTTCCCCTCCGTCACCACGATGTCGGACAGGACGCCGCGATCGACCAGCGTCCCTCCGCCCGGCGCTGCGATGGCCGCAAGCCGCTCACGGATCTGATCGTTTGTGGGTGCCACGTCGGTCTCCTCGCCGATTTTCAGGCCCTAGATAGGGCGGGTTGACGGGGGCGCACAAGGCGTCACATTGGCCGCCGATCGAAGGACCGGGCGGCGGATGGTAGCTGACGAGCGCCCCAATGCATCGACGGGAGGACTTCAATGGCGAAGGTGGCGTTTCTGGGTCTCGGTGTCATGGGCTATCCGATGGCGGGGCATCTGAAGACCAAGGGCGGTCACGAGGTCACCGTATACAACCGCACCGGCGCCAAAGCTGCGAAATGGGTCGCCGAATTCGGCGGAAACAGCGCGCCGACGCCGAAACAGGCGGCCGAGGGTCACGATTTCGTCATGTGCTGCGTCGGCAATGACGACGATCTTCGGCAGGTGACGCTCGGGCCGGACGGAGCCTTCGCCGCGATGAAAAAGGGATCGGTCTTCGTCGATCACACCACCGCGTCGGCCGAGATTGCGCGCGAATTGTACCAGGCGGGGAAGGAACGCGGCTTCGAGGTGATCGATGCGCCGGTCTCGGGCGGGCAAGCCGGCGCCGAGAACGGAGTCCTGACCGTGATGTGCGGCGGCGATGCCGCCCCGTTCGGACGCGCAGAGACGGTAATCGCGGCCTACGCGCGCGCCTGCAACCTGATGGGTGCCGCAGGCGCAGGCCAACTCGCCAAGATGGTCAATCAGATTTGCATCGCGGGGCTGGTGCAGGGCCTCTCGGAGGGTCTGCATTTCGCGAAGAAGGCCGGGCTCGACATCGAGAAGCTGATCGCCACCATCTCGAAAGGCGCGGCACAGTCATGGCAGATGGAGAACCGCTACAAAACCATGGCCGAAGGCAAATTCGACTTCGGTTTCGCGGTCGACTGGATGCGCAAGGATCTGGGCATCTGCCTCGCCGAAGCCCGCAGGAACGGCGCGCATCTTCCAGTCAGCGCGCTGGTCGACCAGTTTTATTCCGAGGTCCAGGCGATGGGCGGAAAGCGCTGGGACACATCGAGCCTGATCGCGCGGCTCGACCGCTTCTAGAATTTGCCACCGCGCGATCGTCCGGAGCACAATCCCAAAAGAAGAAGGCCGGCATCTCGCCGGCCTTCTTTTTGTTTCGGGCTCTCTCGACTAGCGGCGTCCACCACCGCCGCCACGGCCGCCACCACCACCGCCACCGCCACCGCCACCGAAGCGATTGCCACCACCGCCGCCGCCGCTTGCGAAGCGGTTGCCACCGCCATTGCCACCACCGTTGAAGGACTGACGCGGCGCCTGGAAGTTTTGACGCTGGATCTGCGGGGCACGCTGCTGGACCTGCTGGTTGCGGATCACCTGAGGCTGGAAATCACGGCGGCCCTGGTTGACGTTCACGTTGCCCGGGTTCGGCCGGCCCCGTCCGGTGATGCCGGTATTGCCGTTCTGGAAGGGGATGACGCGACCGGCATTCTGGCCGTTCTGGTTGATGACCGGACGACCACCGTTGTTGTTGCCGTTCTGGTCGATGACCGGACGACCACCGTTGTTGTTGCCGTTCTGGTCGATCACCGGACGGCCGCTGCCATTGTTGCCGTTACCGTTGTTGCCATTCTGGCCCGGACGGCCGTTGTTGTTGCCGTTGTTGCCATTCTGGCCGAGGACGGGACGGCCGCCGTTGTTATTGCCGTTCTGGCCATTCTGGTTGATGACCGGACGACCACCATTGTTGTTGCCGTTCTGACCGTTCTGGTTGATCACCGGGCGGCCATTGCCGTTGTTGCCATTGCCGATATTGCCATTCTGACCCGGCCGACCGTTATTGTTGCCGTTCTGGTTGATTACCGGACGACCGTTGTTGTTGCCGCCATTCTGGTTGAAGACCGGACGACCGTTATTGTTGCCGACATTGGCGAAGTTGATGACCTGCCGCCCGCCATTGCCGAAGCCGTCGCGGCCACCAAGCTTGATCAGACGACGCCCGTCGTTGCCGATATTGATGCGCACGTTGCCGAACCGGCCGTCGCCGAACCGGCCTTCGCCACGGCGGGGGAACGCGATGTTGATCTGGCGCGGACGCTCCTGCAGACGCTGAGCCCGGAACCCGAGACCGGTGTTACGGAAACGGCGTGCAAAATCAGCGTAATCTTCCGGACGATTGCGATGGGTGACGTTCTGCCACGCGACCATCTGCTTGCGCCGGTTGAGAACGCGGCGAACGTGATCGGCGAGCGGATCGGCGCCATAGACGCGGACGAATTCCTCGTAATAGTCCTCGGAGTCTTCCGCGATCGCGATCTCGTAGGCCTGACGCACGGGACGTGATCCAAGCTCGGCCACCGCGACCCTGACCGGCACGACCGCCGGAGCCGGGGCTTCCGCACTGGCAAAGAACACGAATTCAGTGTTGAGCCGCGCGCTGTCCCACGGGGTCTGCTTCTTGTCGGTGGAGTCGTTGACCAGCAGGCGCACCTTCTTGAACACCTGCTCGACCGGCAGGTTGGGGGTGCGCGCGGTGCGCATGAAGGCCGCCGCATACGGGCTGTGCTTGCCCAGACCGTCGAAAGCCACCGTACCGGGAGCCGTCGAATAGGCGATCAGGGCGCCTTCCGGCGCGTCGACGAGAGCGAGGCCGCCATTGTCGTCGTTGGCGGAACCACCGAAGGGGTTGTTGCGGCAGGCATCGACCACGACGATCCGCGCCTTGGTCTGGGTCGCCTCGAGCGCGGCAACGACATCGGCGAGTTTCACGCCCTGCTCCGGCAGGTCGTCCTCGTCGGAAAACTTGGCGTCGATCGGGATCAGGTAGTTTTCGCCGTCGGCCTGGATGCCGTGGCCGGCGTAATAGACCATCGCGACGGTGTTGCTACCCTTTTCGAGAACGCGGGCGGCAAATTCCTCGACGGTCTGCTTCATGATATCGCGGGTCAGGTCGAAAGCCATGACGACCTCGAACCCGGCCTGGTTCAGCATCTGCGACACCGCCTGGGCGTCGTTCACCGGATTATTCAGCGGCTTGTTCACCTGATAGGCGGAATTGCCAATGACCAGCGCGACCCGGCTCTCAGCCTGGGCTGCCTGGGCGAGTTGAAAGCCGGTCGACTGCAGCGCGGCGGTCCGGACCTGGGCGGTCACGGAGGTCGACAGTGCCGCCGTGGCGGCGGCGGCGATCAGGAACGACGCGAACCCCTTCCGAAACATGACGTCCTCCATGAGCAAAATGTAATGACTTGGAGGTTCGTCGCAGGCGCTATGGGCCGGGTTCACCAGCGGGATGACAATGGAGGCTTGGACAGGTCCGCGAGCGGTCACACCTTCGTGCGCAGATCTGCAGCGCCGGAGCCCGCTGTCACCGGGCCAACAAAAGAACAATATAATCAGAAGCTTAGCAAAAAATTCCGATCAGGCTTTGGCGCTGGGGCGGGCCGCCAGTTCCGCATGCCAGCGCCCGATATGGGTGAATTCCGCAGGCACCGACAGCTTGGCCGCCCGCATGAAATCGAGGGCGATCAGCCCGGTAATATCCGCGACCGAAAAGCGGTCTCCTGCGGCAAAGCGGCGATGGGCCAGTTCCTGGTCCAGCAGGGCGAGGAATTCGAGCACCCGCGGCTTGTTGGCCTCGCCCCAGGCCGCCACCTGCGGGACCTCGTGATCTTTCATGCCGGGATGGAGATGCCGGAACACCTGCTGAACTCCGGCCAGAAGATGCAGCTCGATCCGGCGCTGCCACATCTCGACCAGCGCGATTTCGACCGGACCGGTTCCGAAGAGCGCTGGCTCAGACTGAAGCGCCTCGAAATACCGGCAGATCGCAATCGACTCGGTGATGACGGTGCCGTCATCAAGCTGCAGGGCCGGCACCAGCCGCAGCGGATTGACCGCGGCATATTGGTCCGACTTGTGCTCCATCGCACCCATGTCGACAGGCGCGATCGGGACCGAAATCCCCTTCTCCTTGAGGAACACCCGGACGCGCCGCGGATTGGGCGCTCGGCCGCCGTCATAGAGCCGCACGTGTAACCCTCGGTTAGTCCGGTTTCCGGAGCTGGTTAAGGTTGCCCTTAAGGTTTTTCAGCGAGCTTGGCCAGTGTGACGGTTCAGAAATCCCCGCTCGCGCGTCGGCGCCGGCGCCGGGGGCACTTCCTGACCCAAACCACATCGGAATCAATGAGTTGCTAGCCTTCCCTCGAATCCGGCTTGCCCGCCTTGTCTGCCACGCATCAGGGCGAATTGCGGTTTCGAGTGGACGGTCTTTCTGGGAAGTCTTTCAGGTCCGCGTATGACCACAAGCAACGCGAGCGACGCACGGGAAGAAGCTGCCGCCAAGCGGCGGCGCGCGGCGTCGCAGCGGGTCCGGGACGCGCGCGACCGGCTGACCTCGACCAGCGGCACGAGCCCGGCCTTCGACTACGAATTGTTGCGGATGTTCGCCCAGAACCGGCTGTCCGCCTCCCTCGTCGTCCTGCTTCTGGTCGCAACCGTCGGCTTTTTGTCCAGCCTGTGGACCGGTGCGGCCGCCGCCGGCACCTGGACCGCATCGGTGCTGCTGATCCATGCGGTCATGGTGACGAAGTGCCGTCAGTTCCTTGCGACACCGCCGGTCGACGTGAGCGTCAAGGCGTGGCGCATCCGCTTCGTGCTGCTCGACCTGTTCTTCGGCCTCGCCTGGATGTTCATTCTGGTGCAGCCGGTCGGCGTATCGGACAACACCGGCACATTCATGCTGTTCGTGATGCTGCTGGTTGTCGCGGTGGCCAGCATGCTGGCTTTCTCGCTGCCGATTGCCGTGTTCGCCGCAACGGTACCGGTGACCGGTGCGGTCGCGGTCAACTTCGCCCTGAAAGGCAATCTGCACGATTACATTCTGGCGACCATGGCGGTGACGGCGCAGGGCTATTTCCTGCTGCTGGCGCATCGCCTCTATTCGTCCGCGCTGCAGACGCTGCAGGCCCGCGCCGAAAAGGACATGCTGATCGGCGAACTGGAGCAGGCCAAGACCATCTCCGACGAAGCGCGCCACCGCGCCGAGGCGGCCAATATCTCGAAGTCGCGCTTCCTGGCGCAGATGAGCCACGAGTTGCGCACGCCACTCAATGCCATTCTCGGTTTCTCCGAGGTGATGAAGAACGAGATTTTCGGACCGCATACGGTCGCCGCCTACAAGGACTATTCGAACGACATCCACGATTCCGGCCAGCACCTGCTCGGCCTCATCAACGAAATTCTCGATCTGTCGCGCATCGAGGCCGGCCGTTACGAGCTGAACGAGGAAGCGATCTCGCTCGGCAACGTCGTGCAGGACTGCCATCACCTGATGAAGCTGCGCGCCAAGAACCGGAAGATCACTATCCACGAGGTGTTCGAGCCGGACCTGCCGCGGGTATGGGCGGACGAGCGCGCGATCCGCCAGATCGCGCTCAACCTTCTGTCCAACGCCGTAAAGTTCACCCCGCAGGGTGGCGACATCTGGATCAAGATCGGCTGGACCGCGTCCGGCGGTCAATATATCAGCGTGAAGGACAGCGGCCCCGGCATTCCCGAAGACGAAATCCCGGTGGTGCTGGCATCGTTCGGACAGGGATCGAACGCGATCAAGTCCGCCGAACAGGGCGCGGGCCTCGGCCTTCCGATCGCCAAGAGCCTGGTCGACCTGCATGGCGGCAGCTTCACGCTGAAATCGAAATTGCGCGTCGGAACCGAGGTAATCATTGCGTTGCCGCCAGAGCGCATCATGGCGGCGCTGGCGCCGCTGTCGGAGCCCTCGCCCGCGTTGCAGCCCAAGGACTCACCTCTGCCGTACATCGCCATCGAGCGGGGCGGCGGCGCAAGCAGGACCGCGACCGGCAAAACGGCCGCGGGCAAGACCGGCGAATAAACCGCCGCATTGCCTTTCGCTGTACCGGCCATATGTTGCTGCCCATTACCCTCCTCATGCCAGCGACAAACCCGCTTGATCGAAACGCCCTGTCTGAAGGTCTGCGCGCTCGAGCCCGGTTCCGGGCTGTGTCGTGGCTGTGGCCGCACCATCGATGAAATCGCCGGCTGGGGCGCCATGTCCGAGGGCGAGCGCCGCCGCGTCATGGCATTGTTGCCGGATCGAATCGCGGCCATCGGGTCGCGCGCGGCATTGTCCATGACCGAGCGCGCCGGCCCGGGCCTGAAGGAATAATCCATTGCGCAGCCCGATATTCTGGCTCCTGCTGGTCGGCCTTGGCTTGGCGGCCATCGTGCTGATCGCACGGCACGACGCCGGCACCGTCGGACCGTTGACGACCGACGACTTCGCCTCGCTCGCGGTCAAGATCGCGCTGCTGGTGTTCCTCGGCAGCAGCGCGCTGGTGGTGTTCCGCGAAAGCATCGGCAAGGCGTTGCAGATCGCGCTGGTCTGGGTCGTGATCGGCCTCGCGCTGGCGCTCGGCTACACCTACCGGTTCGAGTTGCGCGGGGTCTACGACCGCGTGATGGCGGAGATGGTACCGGGACGGGCGGCCTCGCGGGGCCGCGTGGTCGAATTTGCGCGCGGCCGCGGCGGATCCTTCGACGTCTCGACCAGCGTCAACGGCGGCCCCGTCACCATGGTCCTCGATACCGGCGCGAGCGCCGTGGTGCTGACGCAAGAAGCCGCCAAGGCCGCCGGTCTGCCGCTGGAAGTGCTCAGCTATAGCGTCGTCGTCGATACCGCGAACGGCAAGACCCGCGCCGCCGCCGTTACCCTCGACAGTGTCAGCGTCGGCGGCCTGGTCGAGCGGTCGGTCCCGGCACTGATCGCGCAGCCCGGACAATTGCGCACCAGCCTTCTCGGCATGAGTTTCCTGAACCGGCTGGAAAGCTGGGAGGTCCGCGGCGACAAGCTGATCATGCGCGGCTACCCTTAAGGGGCCGGCCTCAACGCTTTCGCTTCCGCGGCGGAGGCCCGGCATGCCGCCAGGCGATTTCAAGCGCCTGCCGCAACTCGGCGAGGCTCAGAGCCGACAGTGTCGCGGTCGTCCAGCCCTGCCGTCCCCACCCGCCAGCGACAGGCTGGAACGCATGCGGGGCCAGAATGCATTTGAATTCCTGCTCTTCGGGCGTGAACTTGAAGTTGGCGCTTCGTCCGTCCGCCGCAAGCGTCACGTAAATCCGCTTGACCTTGAAGGCCGCGCGATCGACATGCGGCGCCTCGATCGTGCCGTCCAGCGATAGCGCGATGCGCCGCAGATCGGTTGCGCGCACCGTCATGCAGGTCGTGCCCACGGATCGTAGGTGCCCACATTCCACAGATGCCCTTCCGGATCGCGGCATGAGAACGCCCTGCCGCCATAGGGTTTGTCCTCGATCGCAATCACGATCTCGCCGCCCATCGCTGCGACCCGCCTGTGCACGTCGTCCGCGTCCGCCACCACAAGATAGGGACTCTGCGTCGTGCCCTTGAGTTTGGCTGGTGTCGATTGAAGCATGGCAAAGGCGCCCTCCTCCCGCTCCGATCCCAGCTTGATCATGCCATTGCCCAGCGTCAGTTCCGCATGGCTGATCCCGCCCGCGCCGTCCTCGTAGACCGCGTGGCGCATGAACCCGAACGCGTCGCAAAGCCAGTCGATCATTCGCGATGCGTCGCGATAAGTCAGACACGGGACGACGGTACTGCCATTTTCCAGTGACATGTTTTCTCCTTCGGTTCAGCGAAGGATTAAGTCAGGCACACCGTCCGGTCTTGCACGTTTGTTACCGTCCGTCCGCCATGACGCCGGTTCCGTCAGCGAGGATATGCCCCTTGAGAACGCGCGGCGTCTCACCGGCGAACCCGGCAAAGTCGCGGTTGAAATGCGCCTGATCCGCATAGCCGCAATCCGACGCGAGATCCGCGAGGCTCCGAAAGCGGCCGGCGGCAAGACGCTGCATCGCCCGCTCGAAGCGAAAGATGCGCGCCATGGTTTTGGGCGGCAAGCCGACATGACGCCGGAACAGCATTGCGAGATGCTTGCGGCTGCAATCGAGCTCGCGTGCCAGATGTTCGATCGCCAGCGCGCCATGCGACGCGGCGAGTCGGCTCCACGCCTGCGCCGCCAGAGGCTCGTCATCATGTTCGCCGATACGCTGCATGATCGCGCGTTCGACCAGATCGAAGCGTGCCTCCCAGCTTTCGGTCTCAGCCAGCCGCTCCTCCAACCGGTCAGCGAATGCTCCGGTCAGTTCGTTGAGGTCGACCACCCTGTCGGCAAGCTCGGCCATGTCGGTGCGCAGGAATCGGCGCGCGCCCCATGGGGTGAAATCGACCTGCATGCACAGCGCGCGACCTGCTGATCCGACCAGCGAGTGGTGACGGTGTAGCCCGGCAATGAAACTGCGGTCGAGGCGGCGCCATCGCGGAGCCTCGCGATCCCACAACGTGAAGCCGGGACCGAACACGATGATGAGCGGGACCACACCGGACGGCACCTCGCGCCGCACGATGGCGTCACCTCCCTCCTCGAAATAGCCCTGAATTTCATGCACGTAAGGTGAAAGCACCTGACGGGGCCTGCGCCGGAACAAGGTCCAGCGCCCGTATTCCGATACATGATCGGTTTTTGCGAGGGTTGGCGTATCCGTCATCGCTCAAGCTTTGCCTAAGGCAGCAGGCTCACGATAAACCGGATTGCAATGATCCAAAGAAGAATCCCGAACGCGAGTTCCAGCTTGCGCCGGGATAATGCATGCGCAATGCGGGCGCCGTAAGGCGCGACCAGCGCACTGACCGGCGCCATCAGCGCCACGCCGAGCAGCGACACGTAGCCGATCGACAATGGCGGCATCAGCGCCTGATAGGGCAGCCCGGCGATGACGAAGCCCACAGTGCCGATCAGCGAAATGATCACGCCGACCCCCGCCGACAGGCCCACCGCGGTATGGATCGGTTGCCCATAAAGGCTGAGGATCAGGGTCGACACCGCGCCGCCGCCGACCCCCATCATCGCGGAATAGAAGCCGATGAACAGGCCGTAGACCCACATCATCGCCCGGCCCGGAAGCGTATCGGAGATCCGCCAGCTATCCTTCGCGAACAGGAATTTCAGACCGAGCAGAAACGCCATGATGGCGAAAAAGCTCTTGAACAACGGCGCCGGCGCCACCGCGGCAATGACGCTGCCGACGATCACCCCTGCCGTAATCGGCACGATCCAGGTTTTCAGCACGCCCGTCGGAAGCGTGCCGCGCGCGCGATGCGCCAGATAAGAGCGGATCGAGGTCGGGATGATGATCGCAAGCGAAGTGCCGACGCAAAGCTGCACCCGGATGTCTTCGGAAACGCCGAGAATGCGGAAAATCTCGTACAGCACCGGCACGATAATGGCGCCGCCGCCGACCCCGAACAGGCCGGCCAGCAATCCGGTCAGGACGCCGCCGATGACGATCGCGAGCGCAAGCAAAGCCAGCTCGCCGGCGGGAATACCGAACATATCCTCTACTCCGGGGAAACGCCGGGCAGCGAACTCCGACCGGCGTCAGGCCGCAGCGGTGTGCGGCATCGGCGCGCCGGTGTCCATCACGAGCGCGAGCGCATCGCGCAGGACTGCTATGCCGGCATCGGGCTTCACGGCATGAACGGCGATATGGCGGCGGAAGGCGCGCGCGCCGGGCACGGCATGGAACAGCCCGAGGACATGCCGCGTCATCGCATGCAGGCGGGTGCCCTGCGCGAGTTCGCGTTCGACATAGGGAAAAAACGCTTCCAGCGCCTGTTTCGGGTTGGCGAAGGTTGCCCCCCCGCCGAACAGGATGGGATCGGCCGCGAGCAGTCGCCACGGCTCCTGATAGGCGGCGCGGCCCATCATGACGCCGTCGACGTGCAAGAGGTGATCGCGTGCGGCTTCGATCGAGCCGACCCCGCCATTGATCGAGATATGCAGATCGGGATAAGCGGCCTTCAGCCGGTAGACCCGGCCGTAATCGAGCGGCGGGATATCCCGGTTTTCGCGCGGCGACAGCCCCTTGAGCCAGGCCTTGCGGGCATGCACGGTCAAGGCATCGACGCCTGCCGCGGTGACCGTCGCCGTGAGCGCATCGAGCGCAGCTTCGGGATCCTGCTCGTCGATGCCAATGCGGCATTTGACGGTAACCGGAATGCGGACAGCCTGCTTCATCGCGGCGACGCATTCACCGACCAGTTGCGGCTCCGCCATCAGGCAGGCGCCGAAGCGGCCGTCCTGCACGCGATCGGACGGGCAGCCGACGTTGAGATTGACCTCGTCGTAGCCGAAATCCTCGACGATACGGGCGCTCTCAGCGAGATCGCGCGGATTGGACCCGCCGAGTTGCAGCGCCACCGGATGCTCTACCGTATCGAAGCGCAGCAGCCGCTGCCGGTCACCATGCAGGATCGCGCCGGTGGTGATCATCTCGGTATAGAGCAGCGCATGGCGCGTCAGCAGACGGTGGAAGAAGCGGCAGCGCGCATCGGTCCAGTCCATCATCGGCGCAATGGAAAAACGCCGCGCCTGCAGCGTGCTGTCCGCGGGAACCTGAGGTGCCGGGCTGTTCATTACAAGTCGAGCGGTTTGCCGAACGGTCTTTGTACCTGAGGGCTTTATGGTGCCCCCACTCTCCTTTCGCAACCCGGAAAGTTCCCGTGACCCTGAGCCCTTCGCGACTGACGGCAGCACTTGCAGTCTGCCTCGTGACAGTGACCGTCCACCCGGTCCGCGCGCAGGACGCGCCGCCGAGCTATGAGGGTTACCGCGAGGGCCGGTTCTTGCGCTATCTCAACGCTCATGAAGGGCCGATCGCGGCGGTGCCGCGCATCGGCCTGTCGTTCGGCGACCGCACCCTCAATGCGGTGATCGATTCCGGCTCGACCGGTATCGTTGTCGCCGCGCGCTATATCCCTAGCTTCGACTCCCTGCCATCGATCGGCGAAGGCCGCCTGACCTATTCGAGTTCGGGGCGCGTTATGATCGGGCGATGGGTGGTCACGCCGCTCGCTCTGGTCGGCCGCGACGGGGCGCGGGTCGAGACCGAACCGATGCCGGTGCTCGGGGTCACCCGCGTCGAATGCTGGGCCAACGCTCGCGACTGCACGCCGCATGACGAGCCGTCCGGCATTGCCATGGTGGGCATTGGTTTCGCACGCCAGGGCGATCACCAGAGCCAGAGCACGCCCGACAAGAACCCGCTGCTGCGGATCGCAGGCTCGAGCGCCGAACGGCGGCGCGGCTATATCCTGTCACCGCAAGGCGTGCATGTCGGGCTGACGCTCGCCAACACGCAGGGCGATTTCCGCTATATCAAGCTCTCGCGCGCTGCCGACCGCCCGGACTGGGCGCCTCTGCCGGCCTGCATTTCGATCAACGGACAGACCCCGCCCGCCTGCGGCACGATGCTGATGGATACCGGCGTGTCGGCGATGTTCATCACGCTGCCGCAGTCGCAGACTCAAGGGCAAGCCGGATCGCTCGTGCCCGGGACCGACGTGTCGATCGGCGTCGGCGGACCGGAAGCCGGATTTCATCTGTATCGCTTCACGGTCGACGACGGCTCTCTGCTCGCGCCATCGACGACGCATCTGCGCGTCGCTGACGACCGCACCTTCGTCAATACCAGCTTCCACCTGCTCAATGGCTTCGACATGCTGTACGATGCCGACGGCGGCTATGTCGGTTTCAGGCGGCGCTGAACCTCACTCTCAGCACATTACCGATCCCCCATAGGCGGCCTCGCGCGCAATCCGTCATCGAAGGAAGGGGCAGCCCGCATCTCGATGTCGGGCCGCCACGGGTAAAGAGCCGAATAAAGAAAACGCCGGACCGCACAAGCGGCCCGGCGTCCAGGATTCTATAGTGGTGCGCGTGCTTACTTCGCCGCGAGGCCGGCGTCCTGGAAGATCTTGGTATAGCGCTCGGTATCCGACTTGATGGTCTCGTCGAACTGCTTGGGCGTAGACGTCACGACGACAACGCCGCCCTGCTTTGCCATGCGCTCCTGCAAGGCCTTGTCCTGCAGCATCTCGACCGTATCCTTGTTGATCTTTTCGATGACCCCCGCCGGCGTACCGGCCGGCGCCAACAGCCCGAACCAGGATTCATAGACGAAGCCCGGAAGTCCGGCCTCCTTCAGGGTCGGCAGATCCGGCATCGATTCGACCCGCTTGTCTGTCGCGACGCCGAGCGCACGAACCTTTCCCGACTGCACAAGCTCCACGGCCGTGCTGGCCGGGGTGAAATACATGTGGGAGTCGCCGCGCACCACGCTCATGTTGGATTCCGGCGCGCCTTTGTAGGGCACATGCACCAGGTCGAGCTTCGCCGCATCCTTAAACAACGCACCCGCGATAAAGGTGGTGGAGCCGAGGCCAGGAGATGCGAAATTCAGCGTACCGGGTTTTGACCTGGCGAGATCGATGAGTTCCTTCAACGTCTTTGCAGGCAGTTCCGGATTGACGATCAGCACCAGCGGCACCGAGGCGACCGGTGTGATGCCGGCAAAATCTTTTACCGGATCGAATGGCAGGCTCTTGTTCAGCACGCCTGCGACCGTATGCCCGTTCGACGTCAGCATCAGGGTGTAGCCGTCCGCCGCACTTTTCGCGACGGACGCAGTTCCGGCGATCCCCGGACGATTCTCGACGATCACCTGCTGCTTCCACTTCTCGCCGAGCTTGTCTGCCACCGCGCGGGCCAGCAGATCGGTGGCGCTGCCGGCCGAGAATGGCACCACAATCCGCACCAGTTGATTCGGATAACCCTGCTGCGCGGACGCGACGGACGACACAAGCATAACGGCGGCCGCTGCAAACAGCGACGACCAGAACTTCCGCATGAACTCCTCCCGTTTTTTGTCTCCGGCTCCCGCCGGCTCGCACCCTTCTATCAGGTCACACAAAATCCGGATATGCAGGGCACGACCTGATACAAAATCGACTGCAATTTTCACCTGATCGAAGGAAATGCCCCCTCCATGCGCACCGAGCAGGCCCGTCCCGTCCGTCTTCAGGATTATCGCGCTCCCGATTGGCTGGTCGACGAGGTTCGGCTCGACGTTTCGCTGCATCCGACCGCAAGCCGGGTCCGCTCGGAACTTCGCCTGCGGCCCAATCCGGACACGGCGCCCGCCCCCATCGTCTTCGATGGCGACGGCCTGACGCTGGAATCTATCCTCGTCGATGACCAACCTCTGCCGGCGGCGTCGTTCGTCGCTACCCCGGATCGCCTCACCATCGCGCAGCCGCCGCAGCGTCCGTTCACGCTGACCATCGAGACCATCGTCGATCCGTCGGCCAACACGCAGTTGATGGGCCTTTACCGGTCGAGCAATACCTATTGCACGCAATGCGAGGCGGAAGGCTTCCGGCGCATCACCTACTTCCCCGACCGCCCCGATGTCATGGCGGTCTACACCACCCGGATCGAGGCCGACAAAGCGCAGGCACCGGTGCTGCTCGCAAACGGCAACCTGATCGAAAGCGGCGAGCTGCCGGCAGGCCGGCACTATGCCGTGTGGCACGATCCGTTTCCGAAGCCGTCCTACCTTTTTGCGCTGGTCGGCGGCACGCTCGGCTGTGTCGAGGACGAATTCATCACAATGTCCGGCCGCAAGGTGACGCTGCGGATCTATGTCGAACCGGGCAAGGAAGATCGCTGCGGCTATGCAATGGACGCGCTCAAGCGCTCGATGCGCTGGGATGAGGAAGCCTTCGGCCGCGAATACGATCTCGATATCTTCATGATCGTCGCGGTGTCCGACTTCAACATGGGGGCGATGGAGAACAAGGGGCTGAATGTCTTCAACGACCGGTATGTGCTGGCCTCGCCCGAAACCGCGGTGGATGGCGACTTCGCCGCGATCGAGGCGATCATCGCCCACGAATATTTCCACAACTGGACCGGCAACCGCATCACCTGCCGCGACTGGTTCCAGCTCTGCCTGAAGGAAGGCCTTACGGTCTATCGCGACCAGGAATTTTCGGCCGACATGCGTTCGCGCGCGGTGGAGCGGATCGGCGATGTGCGCAATCTCCGCTCTCATCAGTTTGTGGAAGATGCAGGACCGCTCGCGCATCCAGTTCGGCCCGAGCTTTATCACGAGATCAACAACTTCTACACCACCACGATCTACGAGAAGGGCGCGGAAGTCATTCGCATGCTGCGCGTGCTGCTCGGCGGCGACGCGTTCCGCAAGGGGATGGACCTTTATTTCGATCGGCATGACGGCGAAGCCGCCACCATCGAGCAGTTCGTGCGCTGTTTCGCCGATGCCTCGGGCCGCGACCTGTCGCAATTCATGCGCTGGTACTCGCAGGCCGGTACTCCGGACGTGATCGCCGACGGACAATACGATCAGGCGGCGCGGACCTACACTTTGCAGCTCTCGCAATCGCTTGCGCCGACACCGGGCCAGCCGGTGAAGGAGCCGATGGTGATCCCGCTGAAACTGGGGCTGGTCGGCGCCGATGGCGCGGACCTTCCCCTCCGGAGCGGAGACGTTCCGACCGGCGACGTCATCACCCTGACCGGGCCGTCGCAAACCATCGTTTATGAGGGCGTGTCCGAGCGTCCGGTGCTCTCGATCAACCGCGAATTCTCGGCCCCGGTGAAACTCACCACCAATCTGTCGGCCGAGGATCTGTCCCGGCTCGCCGCGCATGACTCCGACGCGTTCAACCGCTGGCAGGCTTTGCAGACCCTGGCGACGCGGTTGCTGCTCAGGAATGTCGGCCTGCTGCGAGCCGGAAAGCCGGCGGAAAGCGACGACGGTCTCACGGCCGCCCTTGCCGCCATCCTGGACGACAAAAAGCTCGAGCCGGCCTTCGTGTCGCTGGCGCTGACGATGCCAACCGAATCCGACATCGCCCGCGACCTCGGCCGCGACGTCGATCCGCAGGCGAATTTCGCCGCGCGGGCGGACTTGCGGTCCGTTATCGGCAGCGCGCTGGGTGCGGCTCTGGCCGCCACCTATGAAAAGCTCGCCAGCAGCGCGCCCTATAGCCCGGATGCCGCCAGTGCCGGCCGGCGTTCGCTCAAGAATGCTGCGCTCGATCTGATGGCGGCAACCGGCCAACCCGCGGCCATCGCGCGTGCGATGACGCAATACCGTCAGGCCGACAACATGACCGACCGGATGACCGCGCTGGCGACGCTCGCATTCCATGATTGTCCCGAACGGACCGACGCCCTGCGCGACTTCTATGAGCGCTACCAGAGCGACCCGCTCATCATCGACAAGTGGCTCGGGCTGCAGGCGATGATTCCGGAAGCGGGCACGCTCGACCGCGTCCGTGAGCTGACAGCGCATCCGGCTTTTTCCATGAACAATCCGAACCGCGTGCGCGCGCTGATCGGTTCCTTTGCGCATGGCAACGCAACGCAATTCAACCGCGCCGACGGTGCGGGCTACGAGTTCGTCGCAGACTTGGTGCTTGCACTCGACAGCAAGAATCCACAGGTGGCCGCACGCCTCGCGACAGCCTTCCGGTCATGGCGTGCGCTTGAGAGTGTGCGGCGCGGCAAGGCCGAAGCGGCATTGCGGCGGATCGCTACCGCGTCAACGCTATCGGCCGATGTCAGCGACATCGTCAATCGGGCGCTGGCGCCGAATTGAAGTTGCCCGCTCGCGGCCGGACTCGCTTTGCGCGAAGTCCGGCGCGAGCGCGAGAATGTTAGTAAATTATTTACGTTCTTGACTCCGCGGACTCTCGACAAATCACCCAGCATCGATTCTTATGATTCTCGATTCGGGACGCGATGCGGCACACATCCTCCCGGTCATGGGTTGTTTTAGGGGCAGCAATCCGACATGGGGGCAAAATTCATGGCGCGCGCCGATACCGCGCACGCGTCTGCGCGTTCCGATTCCATCAAGGGATTGGCGCAGTCGATCGCAAAGCCCGCTTACAGACGACTGCTGACTGCTGAGCCGGCTCTGCGGCGCGCGGTCCCCGCCCTCATCATCGCCTTCCTGATCACGATCGCGATCGGCGCGTTTGTGCAGGTGCTGGATCATCGCCGCAGCGCGCTGGCCGATGCATCCAAGGACATCGAAACCATCGCGGAAGTGCTGGCACAGCGTCTCGAGCGCCCGCTCAAGGGCGACCGCGCCAATGTCTGGCGCCGGGTGCAGACCGAACTCGACATGGCCCGCACACCGCGCACCACCGCAGCCGGCCGCCAGATCCTGGTGACAAGCCCCGAAGGCATGATCATCGCCGCCGCCCCGCATGGTGCCGGCCTCACCGGACGGCCACTGACCGACATTCTCGGGGATACCCCTCTCACCATTCTCGGTATCGGCGCCGGCGTCATGGATATCCAGCTGCCGGACGGCAAGCGCGCACTGGCTGCGGCCCGCGCCATGCAAGAACCGCTCGGCCAGATCGCGATCTATCAGCGGCGCAACGACGCGCTCGCGTCCTGGCGTTCCGACACCGCGCTGACCGTTACGCTGTCGGCAACCACCGGCTTTGTCCTGCTGATCCTCGGCTTCGCCTTCCACTGGCAGGCAACCCGCGCCCGCGAAGCCGACATCATCTACGACACCGTCCGCAGCCGCATCGATACTGCGCTCAATCGCGGACGCTGCGGGCTGTGGGACTGGGATCTCGCACGAGGCCGGATCTTCTGGTCGCACTCGATGTTCGCAATCCTCGGGCTGGACGCGCGCGACGACCTGATGACCTTCGGCGAGATCAACAAATACGTCCATCCGGACGACATCGACCTCTACGAATTGGCCACCCAGGTCGCGGATGCGAAGCTGAATGCGATCGATCACGACTTCCGCATGCTGCACGCCAACGGCCGCTGGGTGTGGCTGCGCGTGCGCTGCGAGGTTGTCCGCCAACCGGGCGAACCCGGCCTGCATCTGATCGGGATCGCCGTCGACGTCACGGAGCAGAAGACCCTGGTCGAGCGCACCACCGCAGCCGACATGCGGCTGCGCGACGCGATCGAAACCATTCCGGAAGCCTTCGTGCTGTGGGATTCCGACAACCGGCTGGTGCTGTGCAACTCGAATTTCCAGGAACTTCACAAGCTGCCCGACGAGCTCGTGACCCCCGGCGCCACCTACGAGAGCGTGCTCGCTGCGGGCCGGGAAAATCTTCAGCTCGGCAATGTGTCGCTGGTCAGCCCCGATCTGCCCGGCGCCCGCTCATTCGAGGCGCAACTGGATGACGGCCACTGGCTGTTCAGTGAACGGCGCACCAAGGACGGCGGCTATGTTTCGGTCGGCACCAACGTCACCAGGTTGAAGCAACACGAACGCAAGCTGAAGAACAGCGAAACCCGCCTGCTCGCTACGGTCGAGGATTTGCGTCAATCCAAGCAACAGCTTCAGGATCTGGCCGAAAAATACGCGGCGGAAAAAACCCGGGCCGAAGACGCCAATCAAGCCAAGTCGAAATTCCTGGCCAATATGAGCCACGAACTACGGACGCCGCTCAACGCCATCATCGGCTTCTCCGAAATCATGGAGAAGGGAATGTTCGGCAAGCTCGGTGTCGACAAATACCATGAATATTGTCGGGACATCCATCAGAGCGGACAATACCTTCTCGACGTGATCAACGACGTACTCGATATGTCGAAGATCGAGGCCGGGCGCATGAAGCTCGAACTCGAAGACGTGGTGATCGAGGACATCCTCTCCGATTCATTGCGGGTGGTATCCACGCGAGCGGAAGAAAAAGGGCTGACGCTGTCTTCGCGCATCGCACCGGATATCATCGCCCTCGCGGACCGGCGCGCGCTCAAACAGATCGCGCTGAATCTCCTGTCGAACGCCGTCAAGTTCACCGGTCCCGGCGGACATGTGTCCGTGCGCGGACGTCGCGCCGGCGGCTGCGTGTCGATCGCGATCAGCGATTCGGGAATCGGTATTGCGCCGGACGCGTTGCAAAAGCTCGGCGTCCCCTTCGAACAGGTCGAAAGTCAGCTGACCAAAACCCAGCACGGCTCGGGACTGGGCCTTGCCATTGCCAAGTCCCTGATCGCCTTGCATGGCGGCAGGATGCGCATCCGCTCGGTGCCCGGGCGCGGCACCACGGTGCTCGTGCGCCTTCCAGCTGGCCAGCAGGTCTTCGACGAAACCGAGGCTCAACAACTTCTGCCGCTCTGAGCTTATGGCTGGATCGCCAGGGAGCGAACCTAATCCCCGGGGCCGAGCAACACATCGAAGCGCTTTCGCACCCGCGCCTGGGTCTCGATCACATAGGCATCGAGCGTTGCGAAATCCGGCACGTCGGCTGCGCGAGCCAGCAGCCTCAGCAACCCCGGATCGGTCTTTTTCGGATCGAATGGGCCCGACAGGCAGAGCCGCAGGATCTGGCTGAGATTCTGATACAGCTGAACCGCCGGACGCAGCACCTCGGAATCTTCCGCCGATAGCAATCCGATCCGGGCTGCGCGTTCGAGCACGCGCGCGGTCGAGGGATCGAGTATCTCCGGATGTTGCGCGGCGTGCACGAGTTGCAGATATTGCGCGATGAACTCGATGTCGGTGAGGCCGCCGGCGGCATATTTGAGGTCCCAGCGATCGGCCTCGCCCTTCTCGGTCGCGATCGCCATCCGCATCTCGTAGGCGTCGCCGGCGATCGTTCGCGCGTCCCGCTCCTGTGCGATCACGGAGTTGATCAGCGCCTCGACCGCTTCGCCGAATTCCGGTGCAGCAGACACCACGCGCGCGCGCGTCAGCGCCATGTGCTCCCAGGTCCAGGCATCAGTCATTTGATAGTCGCGGAAGGAATCGAGCTTGGTCGCAACCGGCCCCGAACGACCCGACGGCCGCAACCGCATATCGACATGGTAGAGCGCGCCGTAATTCGTCCGCGACGTCAGCGCCGAGACAAGACGCTTGGTCAGGCGCGCAAAATATTGCGCGCCGTATAGCGGGCGCTCACCGTCCGATTCGGGATTCTCGTCGTCGAAATCGTAGACCAGGATGAGATCGAGATCGGAACTGGCGGTCATCTCGCGCCCGCCGAGCTTGCCAAGCGCCAGCAGCGCGGTCTTCTGCCTGCCGATCCGGCCATGCGTGGTGGCAAAGAGGTCTTCGACCTGAAGATGCAACGCCCTGATGATCACATCGGCAAGCCGCGCGAAGGCCTCTCCCGCCTGCTCCGCCGAAACCGTGCCCGAAAGAATGCGAACGCCGATCAGGAACATGTGCTCCTGCCCGAACAGGCGCAGCCGGTCCAGCATGTCCTCATACGAAACGGACTGATCGAGCGAGCGGGCCAACTCGTTGCCGAGCGTGTCCGCATCGGGCAACGCGCCGAAAAACGCCGGATCGATCAGCGCATCCATGACCTGCGGCTGATTAGCGAGAATATCGGCAAGCCGCGGCGCGGTGCCGAGCATCAGGGCAACCAGCGCCAGCAGATCGGGATTTTGCAGGAGCAGCGAGATCAGCCGCGCGCCGCCCGTCGCATGCAGTCCGGCCAGGAATTTGTCGAAGGAGAGAACGGCCTGCTCGCGGTTTTCGCTGCGCGCGAGGTGCTCGATCAGGGAGGGCACCAACAAGCGCAGTTGAGCGCGGGCAAACTCGCTGCGCAGCGCGAGATATTTCCCGCCCAGCCAGCCCCGCACCAGCTCCGAGATTTCCAGCGGATTGCGAAACCCCATCGCCGAAAGGCGATCCAGTGTGTCGCGGCTATCCTGATCGGGAAGAAATTGCAGCGTCGTTTCGGGAGCCTGAACCACCGGCTCGAACAGCCGCGAATAATGCTGCTGAACATTGCGCAGGTGCAGCAGCAGCACGTCCGAGAACGATGGCGTATCATCGTAGCCGAGGAAACGCGCGAATCTCTGTAGCTCGGAATCTCCGGCCGGCAAGGTATGGGTCTGCTCATCCGCGACCATTTGCAGCCGGTGTTCGACTCGCCGCAAAAACAGATAGGCCGCTTCGAGTTCGCTCTCGGCCAGGCCGCTGACCCATTGCCCGTCGGCGAGTGCCGCAAGCGTGGTGAGTGTACGGAGATCGCGCAGCTCGGGATGGCGGCCGCCGGCGATCAATTGCTGTGTCTGGACGAAGAACTCGATCTCGCGGATGCCGCCGCGACCGAGCTTGATGTTGTGACCGGCGACGGCGATTTCGCCATGACCGCGATAGGCGTGGATCTGCCGCTTCATCGCGTGGATGTCCGCCAGCGCGGCGAAATCCATATATTTGCGCCAGATAAACGGCGACAGCGCCTTGAGTAGCGTTTCGCCCGCGGCGATATCGCCGGCGCAGGGACGCGCCTTGATCATCGCCGAGCGTTCCCAATTCTGGCCGCGATGTTCGTAGTAATCCAGCGCCGCGGGAACCGAGATCGCCACCTGGGTGGAGGCGGGATCCGGGCGTAGCCGCAGATCCACGCGAAACACGTAGCCGTCGGCGGTTCGCTCCTGCAGCAGCTTCACCAGCCCGCGGGTCACCCGGATGTAGAGCGCGGATGCCTCGGTCTCATCCGGGATTGCGGGCGCCTCCGGATCGTAAAAGACGATGAGATCGATATCGCTCGAGTAATTCAGCTCGAACGCACCCATCTTGCCCATGGCAAGCACGATATAGCCGGAGCCGCGCTCGGGCTCGGCAGGGTCGGCGGGCGTAAGCCGCCCTCGCCGCACCGCATCGTTGAGGAGGAAGCGTACCGCGCCCTGCACCATGCGGTCCGCGAGCTCGGTCAGTCCGCGCGTGACCTGCAGCACCGGCCAGACGCCGCCGATATCGGCGATCGAGATCAGCAGCGCGGCTTCCGACTTGGTGCGCCGGAGCAAACCCATCGCCTCGCTCTCGTCGGACATCGCGGACAACGCACCGACGACATTTGCGAGCAAGCCCTGCAGATGGCTTTCGGGATTAACGCCGAGAAGCCGGACCAGCCGGTCGGCATCGGCGCGGACGAGATCGGTGAGATGGGGGGAAAATTCGAACAGGCCGGCGATCAGATCGCGCGCCCTTGGCGACGCTTCGAAAATCGCGCGCAGCGCCTCTGCTTCAGGCGTTCCGCCGAGCCCGGACAGCCAGTCCTCCAGTCTCGCGAGGCTTTGCTCCGGCTCCGGCAGAAATGGAACATCGACAATCCGCGCAGCCAGAGTGCCGGCGGACGATAGGTCTTCGGGGATTTGCTGCCCGGCAGCGGCGCCTTGAATCATCGGCTTGGGCATAGACCAGCTTGCGGCAAATTGGGAGAGGCGACGGCTGCGCGGCGATATCTCGCACAGCAGGCTCACTCACCCGCCATTTTTGGTGCACCGCCGCAAACTCGCAGCAGGCATGCTCGCGGTGATTATGGTCTGTTCGTATCGTCCGCGGCGCCGGGAACCGGCGCGGTTGCGGCGGCTTGCGGCCCACCACGCGGCAGCACCAGAACGGCAAGCAAGCCCGGTGCATGGTCTTCGAGCCGCAATTCGCCGCCATGCAGCCGCGCGACCGCGGCAGCCAGACTGAGGCCCAATCCGGATCCGGGAATTGTGCGGCTCTTTTCCAGCCGGACGAAACGCTCGACTGCGCGGCTGCGATCGCCCAACGCGATCCCAGGGCCACGATCGCCGACACTGAGCAACACGCGGTCGCCCTTGTTGCGGGCCGACACCGTTACGCTCGACGGCGTGCCGCTGGCCCTTGCGGCAGGCCCGGCATATTTGATCGCGTTGTCGACGAGATTGGCGAGAGCCTGGCTGATCAGTTCGCGGTTGCCCCGTAGCGGCACCGCGCCTGGCGCATCGACATCGAGCGTCAAGCCCTGCTCTTCCGCGAGTGGCTCGTAGAGCTCGCCGACGCCATGGGCTGCTTCCGCGGCATCGAAGTCGAGCATGTTGTCGCGCGCCTGGCCGGATTCGGCGCGTGCGATCATCAGCAGCGCGTTGAAGGTCTTGATCAGCGAATCCGACTCTTCGATCGTTCCTTCGAGCGCCGCGCGGTAATCCTTCTCGCTGCTGGCCGTTCGCAAAGCCTCTTCGGCGCGGTTGCGCAGCCTGGTCAGCGGCGTCTTCAGGTCGTGCGCGATATTGTCGGAGACTTCCTTCAGCCCCCGCATCAGCGCCTCGATCCGGTCGAGCATCTCGTTGAGATTATGCGCGAGACGGTCGATCTCATCGCCGCTGCCGGCGATCGGCAAACGGCCCGAGAGATTTCCGCCCATGATCGTGCGCGTCGTCTCGGTCATGGCGTCGACACGGGCGAGCACGCGCCGCGCGACGAAGAAGCCGCCGATCAGCCCCAGCACGATGACCACGGCGGCCGACCATTTGCCGGCATCGAGAACCACCTGGAACAGCCGGTCCCGCTCGTCCAGGTCGCGCCCCACCAGAAGCTTGAACCCGCCGGGAAGATGGTAGACGCGCGCCAGCGCGCGATGAAGGTCCGAACTATCGCCCTCCTCGATCCGCCGGTAGATGGTTTCCGTCCAGCCCTGTTTGTCCATCGCGCCGGTCGGCAACGAGCCGACATTGCCGGCAAGTCCGTCGGCCGCGGGCGTAGTGACGAGGTAGAGACTTGAACCGGGACGGCGGGACCGCGCTTCGACGACCAGCGTCAGTCGCCGGATTCCGCCCGCGTTGAAGTGGTCGACGAGCCCGGTGATCTCGGCATTGACCACCTCGGTCACTTGCTCGGTGAACAGCCGCTTGGTGTTGAGCGCGAAATAGCCCAGCAGAAACACCGCGAACAATGCGAACACGGTGAGATAGACGAGCGTCAGTTTGAACGCCGTCGTTCGAAACAGCTTTCCCAGGGCCGTCATCATCAACCGCGCGCCCGCTCTGCCGCGCCTCAAAAGCACCCCGCGCCCTCGACGAGCGTCAGGTCCGCGACCCGTCGCGGATCATGTAACCGGCACCGCGGATCGTATGCAGGAGCGGTTGCGCGAAGCCCTTGTCGATCTTGGAGCGCAGGCGGGAGATATGCACGTCGATGACGTTGGTCTGCGGATCGAAGTGATAGTCCCAGACATTCTCCAGCAGCATCGTCCGTGTCACCACCTGACCGGCATGCTTCATCAGATATTCGAGCAGCCTGAATTCGCGGGGCTGCAGCACCACCTCGTCCTTGCCGCGCGTGACCCTGTGCGAAAGCCGGTCGAGCTCGAGATCGCCGACGCGATAGACCGTCTCCTCGTTGCGGCCGCCTCTCCGGCGCGCCAGCACCTCGATGCGCGCGAGCAGTTCCGAGAACGAATACGGCTTGGGGAGATAATCGTCGCCGCCGGCGCGCAGGCCCTTGACCCGGTCATCAACCTGGCCGAGTGCGGACAGGATCAGAACCGGCGTCTCGACCTTCTTCGTGCGCAACTCGCCGATAACGGAAAGCCCGTCACGCTTCGGCAGCATGCGATCGACGATCAGGACGTCGTAATCGCCGTCGAGCGCCATCGCCAGCCCCTCCTCGCCGTCGGCAGCGTGGTCGGCAACATGGCCGGTCTCGCGAAAGGCGCGGACGAGGTAGTCCGCGGCGTCGCGGTCGTCCTCGATGATCAGCAGGCGCATGATGTCATGTGGCCCCGTGGCGGCATCCGGGACGGAATCGCCTGTTACGAGGGAATTTGCAAGCTCGGCGGGATTTGAATGAATGGGCATGAGGGGGCGGCGACTCTTTACGCTACTCCGCCACCCCCTCAGCTGACCCCGATCCGGCAGGGGCGACGGTAGCCGGGTTTCGAGGGTTAGGTTCACGAGATCGGATTTCGAGGCCCGTCTCGTGCTTGGCTTGGACAGGCTTTCGCCGGTCCCTTGTCTGGTGGGGACGGGCTTGCGCCCGTCCCGCTGTCTGGAGAGGACGGCTTGCGCCAGTCCCACCTTTATTGGTGGGGACGGGCTTGCGCCCGTCCCCAGGGTTTCGTGGCACCGGCGGGGGCGACGGTAGCCGGAGACACGTCCCTTTCGCGTTGCCCGCGACGGCCAGCGCCGCGGGCGATTTCGTTAGGCGCGGCCGGCAGGCAGCGCGACGAAGCGGGTGCCCTCACCCGACTTCACGCGCATCAGCACGGTGCGCTTGTTATCGCCGCGCGCGCTCTCGAGCGCCTTGCGGACATCGGCCGGGTTGGACACCGCCTTGCCCGCGACCTCGAGGATCACGTCGCCAGTCTTGAAGCCACGCTCACCGGCGGGGCTGTTCGGCAGCACGCGGGTGACAACAACACCCTCGTCACCGGAACCGGCAACCGACGCGGCGGGCGCAAGCTGCAGACCGAGCGTGAGTTCCTCACGGGCCGGACCGTCGCGCTCTTCGCCACCGCGGCGGTCGAGACCCGCCTGAGCCGGCAATTCGCCGAGCGTCAGGTTGACGGTCCGTTCCGAACCACCCTTCAGCAGCGTCAGCTTGACGGAGTTGCCAGGCGACATCGAACCGATGCGACGCGAGAGCTCGCGGGCATTGGCAATACGCTCGCCGTTGACCGCAACGATCACGTCACCGGACTGAATGCCGGCCTTCACCGCCGGGCTGTTCGGCGCCGGTTCGGCGACAAGCGCACCATCCGTGTTCTTCAGGCCCATGCTGTCGGCGATATCCTTGGTCACCGGCTGGATCTGGACGCCGATCCACCCGCGGGTCACCGAGCCCTTGTCGCGCAGCTGCGTCACCACCGAGTCCACGGTCGATGCCGGGATCGCGAAGGCAATGCCGACGTTGCCGCCCGACGGCGAGAAGATCGCCGTGTTGACGCCGACGACGTTGCCGTCGATGTCGAAGGTCGGGCCGCCCGAGTTACCCTTGTTCACCGGCGCGTCGATCTGCAGGAAGTCGTCATACGGGCCCGCGCCGATGTCACGGCCACGTGCCGACACGATGCCCGCCGTCACGGTCGAGGACAGGCCGAACGGATTGCCGACAGCCAGCACCCAGTCACCGATGCGCGGCGCGTGGCCGGCAAGCTTTGCAAATGGGAAGTTTTTGCCGTCGACCTTGATCAGCGCCAGATCGGTACGCGGATCGGTGCCGATGACTTTCGCCGAATAGGTCTTGCCGTCGTCGGTCTGGACCTCGACCTCTTCAGCGCGATCGACCACGTGGTTATTGGTCACCGCATAGCCGTCGGCCGAGATGAAGAAGCCGGAGCCCTGGCCGGAGGTGCGCTGACGCGGACCACGCTGCTGCATGTCCGGCATGCCGCGGTTCGGCATATCCGGGTTCATGTCTTCACCGAAGCGGCGGAAGAAGCGCTCGAAGCCCTGCGGCAACTGGCCCTGCGCGCCTTCAAACGAGGAATTCTGCGTGCCTGCGTTCACCTTGACGCGAACGGAGATAACAGCCGGCTTCACCTTCTCGACGATGTCGGCAAAACCGACGGGGCGCTGCACGGTCTGCGCCTGCTGGGTCACGTTCTGCGCAACGGCCGCATGGCGCGCCGCATCGGGCGCAACAAAAAGAGCCGCCGCGCCGAGGCTCGCAATCGTCGTGCCGAGCAATAAGGCCCGGCGTCCACGCAAGAAGCCGCCCGGGCTGGGAGGCGTTGTTGAGGTCATAGGGTTCACTCCATCATCTTCCTAATTTCGCGACGTGCCGGAGGGCCTCGACTGGACGAATCCCGGCGCCGTTCGTGAGTGAAGATGGGGGTTCGCGCCTTACAGCCACCTGTCGGGCGGATTAAACTTTGGTAATGGCGACCGAGGCCATAAACTCATAAACTTCATATACTTAGATCATATTTCGGCTGTTTTTGATCAACCTTCACGACATACGATTGCGTGAAAAATGTCTGATGCTTTCCGAAAAGGTCCTCCACGCGCCGATTCGCATCATTGTCTGCTGGTTAACATCGGCCGCCTTAGGTTGCTCGGCACAGGACTCGGGCCGTCAAATGTCCAGAAGCACCGTCGTGGTCACCATAGCAGCTGTGATCTGCTTTCCCGCGATGCTTTTGTACAACGGCTTTGGAGTGTGCGCGAAACCGCGCGACGGCGGCATTCCCCATTACAAGATCGGCTTTCTATCCGATGAGGAAGCAATCGACGCTGCGATCAATGAAGCAATCAAGATGCCTGTCCACGTTTCGGAAACGCCGACCGGCGGATACGCGCAATTCGCACCCAAGAACCAGATCCGGTACCGTGACAAGGAAGAATTCCGCCGGCTGAACCCAGATTGCTGCAAGATCGTGCCGCATGATCGCTCGTCAATGATGTTGAGCTGGTGGCACGAGGTCTTTGGCCGTGCCGCGAAAAGCGTCCGGGTCACCTACAGCGTGCGCTACATCGACGAAGACGGAAAGCGATCACAAGGAACTGCTGTTATGCAGGCCATTATCAGTAATTGCGGCAATGTGCTGAACTAAAGTTTGGTCCGAGGATCGCTCTCCAGCAGCGAGGCGACCTTGCGTTCTTCCTCGGCCGTCAGCGCCGCCGACGCACCTGCCGCAACCCCGCCGCGCCGGCGCATCGCCAGCACCATCACGATTCCACCGAGGACCAGCAAACCGGAGGGCAACGCCCATAACAGGAAGGTCTTGGCATTCATCGGCGGGTTGAGCAGCACGAAATCGCCGTATCGCGTGGTGAGGAAGTCCATCACCTGCTTGTCGCTGTCACCGGCGGTCAGGCGTTCGCGCACCAGCAGCCGCAGATCGCGCGCCAGCGGCGCATCGGAATCGTCGATCGACTGGTTCTGGCACACCATGCAGCGCAATTCGCGCGACAGGTTGCGAGCGCGTTCTTCCAGTTTCGGATCGGGCAGGACTTCATCGGGCTGCACCGCATGAACCGGCGACGCCAGCAGCGCCACGCTCATTGCGACGGCAAAACCGAAAGCCCGCGCATATGCACGCATGGTCACTCCGCGGGCTGCAGTTTCGGTCGACGCGCCGCACGCGGCGCACCGACCCGCAATCGACGGTCGGACAGCGAGAACGCGCCGCCGATCACCATCACCACCGTGCCGAGCCAGATCAGCAGCACCAGCGGCTTGTGATAGAGCCGCACGGCAATCGAACCGTCCTCGCCGGCATCGCCGAGCGAGAGATAGAGCTGGCTGAAGCCGCGGGTCAGCAGCGCCGCTTCCGTGGTCGAGGATTTACGTGCGGCGAAGGTGCGCTTCGATGGCTCCATCACACCGATCGTGTCGGCACCGGACTTCACGGTGAACTTTGCGACCAGTTCGCTGTAGTTCGGACCGGGCCGCGAGACGAGGTTGTCGAAGGTGAGATCGTAGCCGCGAACCGCGACGGTTTGCCCGGGCTTCATGGAGAGAATGCGCTCTGCGCCGTAATAAGCCTCGGACGCGATCCCGAGCAGGCACACGCCGAGTCCAAAATGCGCGATGGCGGTCCCGATCGCCGAGCGCGGGAGCCCGGCAAGCCTTCGCATCGATACGCCGAAGGACTGGCGGAACAGCTGGATGCGTTCGCCGAGATCGATCAGCGCGCCGGTCATCGAAAAGAACGCGACCCCGATCAGGAATGGCGCCAGCACCGGCCCGCCCTGGGTGATCGCGAAGGTCGCGCCCATTGCGACCAGCGCGACAGCGAAAGCCAGGGTCAGTCGCTGCGCGGCGCCGTATAGATCGCCCCGCTTCCAGGCCAGCAGCGGTCCGAACGGCATCGCGATCATCAGCGGCAGGAACAGCGGACCGAAGGTCGCGTTGAAGAACGGCGCTCCGACCGAAATCTTGTCTCCGGTCAGCGCCTCCAGTGCCAGCGGATAGAGCGTGCCGACGAATACGGTGGCGCAGGCGGTGGTCAGGAGCAGATTGTTGAGCACAAGCGCACCCTCGCGCGAGATCGGTGCGAATAGTCCGCCCTGTTTCAACGCGGAAGCCCGCCACGCATAAAGCGCAAGCGAGCCGCCGATAAAGAAAATCAGGATCATCAGAATGAAGGTGCCGCGCGACGGATCGGTGGCGAAGGTATGCACCGACGTCAGCACGCCGGAGCGGACCAGGAAGGTGCCGAGCAGCGACAACGAAAACGTCAGGATCGCCAGCAGGATGGTCCAGACCTTCAGCGCGTTGCGCTTCTCCATCACCACCGCCGAATGCAGCAGCGCGGTGCCCGATATCCACGGCATCAGCGACGCGTTTTCGACCGGGTCCCAGAACCACCAGCCACCCCAGCCGAGTTCGTAATAGGCCCAGTAAGAGCCCATCGAAATTCCAAGCGTGAGAAAACACCAGGCCGCCAGTGTCCAGGGCCGCACCCAGCGCGCCCAGGCGGCATCGATCCGGCCTTCGATCAGCGCGGCGACCGCGAACGAGAACGAGATCGAGAACCCGACGTAACCGAGATAGAGCAGCGGCGGATGCACCGCGAGCCCGATATCCTGCAGCACCGGGTTTAGGTCACGGCCCTCGAACGGCGCGCGCGCGATCCGGCCGAACGGATTCGACGTCGCCAGAATGAAGAGGAAGAAGGCCGCTGCGATCCAGGCCTGCACACCCAGCACATTGGCGCGCAGCGTTTGCGGCAGGTTGCGGCTGAACAAGGCCACCAGCGCGCCGAACAGCGCCAGGATCAGCACCCACAGCAGCATGGAGCCTTCGTGGTTGCCCCACACGCCGGTGATTTTGTAGAGCATCGGCTTGGCCGAATGCGAGTTCTCGTAAACGTTGATAACCGAGAAATCGGACGTCACGTAGAGTGCCGTCAGCGCCGCGAACGACACCGCGACGAACAGGAACTGTACCAGCGCCACCGGCTCGGCAATGCCCATCAGCAGACGATCGTTCAGCCGCGCGCCCACGATCGGCAGCGTGCCCTGGATGAGCGAGAGCGCCAGCGCGAGAACCAGCGCGTAATGCCCGATCTCTGCGATCATTTCTTCGCCTCTCCCGGCGTCTTGCCGTAATCGTCCTTCCAGTGGCCCTGCTTCTTCAGCGCGTCGGCCACCTCCTTGGGCATGTAATTCTCGTCGTGCTTGGCGAGCACGCTATCGGCGCGGAAAGACGTCGCGTCGATCAGCGTGCCTTCCGTCACCACGCCCTGCCCTTCCCGAAACAGGTCGGGCAGGATGCCGCGATAGCTGACGCGCACCACGTTCTTGCCGTCGCTGATGTCGAAGGTCGCATCGACGTCCTTGCGGATAACCGTGCCGGGCTGAACCAGTCCGCCGAGCCTGATGCGGGTGCCGGCCTGCACCTTCTTCTCGACCACGTCGGTGGGCGAATTGAAGAACACGATGGAATCGCGCATCGCCGTGAGCACCAGCCCCACGGCGAATGCGAGCACCACGAGGCTCGATCCGATCAGAACCAGACGCCGCTGCTTGCGGGTCATGTCACGTTACCCTTCAATGCCGAGCCCCTTTGCAAGATCGTCCAGCCGCTTACGCTTGTCCGCGTCATCGCCGATGGTGTTGCGCGCGGAGACAAAGGCTTCGCGCGCCTTGTCCCTGTCACCCATCACGGCATAGGCGCGCACCAGCCGCAACCAGCCTTCGAAATCCGACGAATCCGTCTTCAGCCGCTCTGCCAGCCGGTCGACCATACCGCGGATCATCTCCTGCCGCTGTTCCGGCGTCATTTGTTGGGCCGCCGCCATGTCTTCCTGGCTTGGTCCCGGCTGCGCGGCTTTCGGTTCGATCACCGCGGCGGACTTGGAGTCGCCGGGCTTCGTTTCGGCAGATTTTTGTTCCGCAGCTTTGGGGTCCACCCGCGCCAGCGACTGCTGGATGAGTGTGCGGAACGGCGCATTGGGCGGCGCCCGCTCGAGCATAACGCGCCAGATCCGCGCCGCATCCTCCGGCCGCCCGTCCTGCTCGGCGGCAAGTGCCGTAAAATACTGCGCCTTGAGGTTCCCGCCATCCGCGTTGAGCGCACGCTCGAAGGTCGCCTTGGCGTCCGCCGTCACCACGCCGTTCGCCGCGGCGACCTGCGCCTCGCCGAGATCGGCCTCCCGATCGGCGTTCGAGCCGAGCAGGCGGATGGTCTGTGCCCGCGCCCGGACCGCGTCGCTGAAACGGCCCATCCGCATATAGACCGGCGCCACCACCTGCCAACCCTGACCGTCGTTCGGATTTTTCTCCAGATGCGCCTCGACCTGCGCCACCATGCTCTCGATCGAACGGTTTTCCAGCGGCGCATTGAGCCGGCCTGCCAGCGGAGCGCCCGGCAATTGCGGGGAACCGTGCGTGATATAAAGGGCTGCGGACAAGGCGGGCAGCACCAGCAGCGCGATCAGCGCCGCGGCGCGCCTGCGCCAGACCGGCGACGGCGACGATGTCGATCCCGGCTTGCCGGACGAATCGGCGGCGGCGAGCAGCCGTCTCGAGATTTCGACCCGCGCCGCTTCGGCGTCGCTGTCTCCGATCAGCCCGGCCTTGCGGTCGCGCTCGATCTCGTCGAGCTGGTCGCGATAGACCTCGACCTCCTGACCGCCGGCGCCAGCCGTCTGCTGCTCGCGCGACAGCGGCCACAGCACCGCAAAAATGGCGATCGCCGTCATCAGGGCGAGGATCAGATAGAGGCTCATGCCGGTGGGTTTACATCACCCACGGGCGGCGCACAAAATACCGATCCGGTGATCGGAGCCGCAGGCTACCACCCGGACAAGCCGCGGACTTGCCCACTGGCCGGGGGGAACCGGCGTTCCGGGCACTGCCCGGAAACCTCCCGCAGCGGCGAAGACTGGCGGGTCAGCCTTTCGCGGCCTTGCGCTCGGCCGCGGCCGCCACGTCGCGGGCCGCCACATCCCGCGCCTTGAGCAGAAGTGCGGCATATTCGTCGCCGAACACCTTGCGGCAGAAGCGCACAGCGGCATCGAGCTGCGATTGCCGGAACAGACGGTCGGATTCCCCCGCCGCACGCAGATTCTCGACCAGCGAGGCGGTCGCGGGATCGAGATAATGTTCGAGGTCGGACCAGGTCCGCGTGGTCAACTCGCTGAGCGCGAGCTCGCCGGCATAGGCCCTGCAGGTGTTGACGAACTCGATCTGCGCCTCGGTCTCGGCGACGTCGTTCTGATCGAGCGTAGAATTCGGCGCGATCTCCTTGATCGGCCGGGGGCGCAGGAGCCTGCGCACGCGGCCCGGAAGGGTTTCGATCTCGCCTTTCAGCAGGTCGGAAACCTGCGCCCGCAACGCCGCGAGACCGCGGCCCCATGGCGATTCATGGGCGAAATTGATCTCGGACCGCAATCCGCGGGAGGCGTCGTGGATGCTTTTCAGCAGCGCGCCGACCGCGAGCCCGCGTCCGGAGCGAAGCTCGGCCTTGAGTTCCCGGATCATGCGCTGAACTTCGGCGAGCACGATGTCGACGGTCACGGCGTAGGGCGTTTCGGCGATCCGGGTCGCATTGTCGCTGCCCGCTGCCCGCACGGCGAGCCGGATCAGCTGCCATGGAGCCGCCAGCCGGCTCATGGTCATCACCAGCACATAGACGAACAGCGTCGGGCCGCCGGCCGTCGGGGCGTCGATCATCGCCTTCACGGTGGTGACGGTGTTCTCGTCGAAATTCTTGATGTGATTCGGCAATTGCGAGCCGAACGCCGCGAGCGTGTCGCGTGCCCGGATGACATTCAGGATCGCGGTCGCGTCCTCGATCGGACGCGGTGTGCCGATCTGACCGGAAAGCTTCCGCCGCACCTTGTCGTCGGTGCGCGCAGCGGTCAGCACCTCCTCGATGCGGATGGCGACACGATCCTGGAACGCACGCGCAATGTCTTCGGCGCGCTCGGACTCGCCATCCTCGAATGCCAACGCGACCTGATCGGTCACCGCCTTGGCTTCGCCGGGCATCAGGTCGCGACAGATCCAGTCCCAGACCGGATCGAGCACCACCCGCGCCACACGGCCGGGATGATTATGGGTTGCGGAATCGTCGACCAGGATCGGCTCGAGCGGCTGAAAGAACAGACGCGCCAGTGTGCCGGGACGTTTCGGGCGGACAACGTCCCGGGCGTTGCGCCGCAATTCCTGCAGGACCAGTTCCGCGCCCGGCATGTCTTCGCCGCGCAGCAGACCGCGCTCAAGCTCGGTCATCAACAGCGTGCGCGCCTCAGGACTGAGATCCTTGAGATATCGTCGCAAACGCTCGACGAGAAGCCCGTCGGCCATACGCACCACTCACCGCTTGTACCCGGAACACAAGCTCTAGCGCGGCGGCGTTAAGAACCGGTTAGACACGATCGAGCGCGGCGAATTAAACGAGCTGCCAGGTTCCGTCGGGGTTGCGGCAGGCATCGCCGCGCGCGACCTGAGGCCGGCCGTCAATGTAAATGGTGTGGGTGAAGCTGCGGCATTGCGCGCCGCGACGGTCATATTGCGGACCCGGCACGATGGTTCCGCGGCGTCCCGAATCCGGATTTTCCCACGCGACCGGCGCCCCGGATGCACCGCGGTCCAGCGCCTCGACCTGCGCGTAATAGGCGCGCCGCTTGTCCTCGTCGTCCATGCCGGCGCCAATGCGGTTTCCGATCAGGCCGCCGATGGCCGCACCCGCGACGCCGGCTGCGATCCGCTCCCCGGTGCCGCCGCCGATTTGAGAGCCGATCGCCGCACCTGCAAGCGCACCGACCAGCGTGCCGGTATTTTCGCGCGGACCGGCGCCGGTATTCGGATCGCCGGCGCAGCCAGCCACGAACGCCGCTGCCGCGATTGCCACTCCGATCGAACGCATGCCCCCTCCGGTGAAACTTCCCCGACGTCGCGACACGTCGCTACGGGCACTTACTAAACAAGATGGAATGCGGCATTTCATTGGCCGCGCCCATGGCTTCGCCGACCGCGTATTATTGACACCGAAATATAAAAATTTGCTGCCGCTTTCGAGCGACCGCCGGAGCGGCTTAAGCATTTGCCGGACAAGGCAGGCCAGAGGCGCTACGGCCATAAGGCCGGCTCACGCCGCTGGCAGCACCAGTTCCGCGCGCAGGCCCCCGAGCGGGGCGCTGCCGAGTGTGAACGTCCCGCCATAGAGCGCGGCGAGCTCCACCACGATCGACAGACCCAGGCCCGAGCCGGGCTTGGTTTCGTCCAGTCGCCGGCCGCGCCGCGCAACCTGCTCGCGTTCGGCCGGCGTCAGCCCGGGACCGTCGTCGTCGACGATGATGCGGATGACCTGACGATCGTCGTCGGCCCGCTCCTTCAGCACCTCGATCGCCACCCGCGACTGCGCCCACTTGCAGGCATTGTCGACCAGGTTGCCGACCATCTCCTCCAGATCCTGCTGTTCGCCGCGGAATTGCGCATCCTCCGGCGAATCGACCTTCAGCCGCAGATCCTTGTCGCGGTTGGTCTTCTCCATCGTGCGGGCAATGGCATGGACCACCGGCGTGACATTCGTCACCGTCCCCACCACCGTGAGCCGCGCCGCCATGCGTGCGCGTTCGAGATGGCGGGTGATCTGGTCGCGCATTACCTCGGCCTGCTCGCGGACCTTCTGCGCGAGCGGATCGTCGGCGCGCGCTGCGGCCTCGTTCATCACCACCGACAGCGGCGTCTTCAGCGCATGCGCGAGATTGCCGACATGGGTGCGCGCGCGTTCGACGATTTCGCGATTGGCGTCCAGCAGCGCATTGGCTTCGCGAGCGAGCGGCGCAATCTCGACCGGAAATCTGCCTTCCAGCCGCTCGGCCTGACCTGACCGGATGGCCGCGAGCTGCTGGGAGATGCGCTTGAGCGGCGCCAGGCCGAACTGCACCTGGAACGCGGTCGTCAGCAGAAGCACCAGTGCCAGCGCGCAAAAGGTCACGAACAGCGCCCGATTGAAGCTTCTGATGTCGTCCTCGATTTCGGCGGCATCGCCGGCGACGGCAACCAGATAACTCCCCTCCTCGCCAAGATCGACATTGCGTTCGACCAGCCGCAGCCGCTGATCCTCGGGCCCGTTGACGTAGCCGGTCCGCACGCCGAACGCGGCCGCGGCTGTCGGAACCGGCAGGCGTGTCAGGCCACCGTCCCATAGCGAACGCGATGCATGGATTTCCGGCTTGGCGCTGTCGAGCCTGGTGACCTGCCAGTACCAGCCCGACAGCGGCAATTCGAACAGAGGTTCGCTGACACCCTGCGCGAGCTTGTCGTCGGGGATTTCCGGCGCCGCCAGATCGGCCACCAGCGTACGCAGATAGACCTGCAGCCGCCCGTCAAACGCCCGCTCCACCGCGTCGCGGTAGAGCGAAGACAGCACGATGCCGGTGACAAGCACGATGGCGATCGTCCAGCCCGCGGCCCACAGAAACAGCCGCAGCGCCAGCGAGTTCGCGCGCATCACTTGTCTATTGGGCATGGCCGGGTTTGTCCCCGCCAATCCCGCCTGTCGCCTGGCGACAATTCAAGGCGCGGAGATTCGCGACAGAGGCGCGCGAAGCTATGCCGTGACCTGAAAGCCCCGGCGCGAGCGAGACCAGCGCAATCGGAACGCTAGCGCACATCGGGCGGCGTCAGCAGATAGCCGAGCCCGCGCACGGTCTGGATCACGTCGACCCCGAGTTTCTTGCGGATGCGGCCGACGAACACCTCGATGGTGTTCGAATCGCGGTCGAAGTCCTGATCGTAAAGATGCTCCACCAGTTCGGTGCGCGAAACCACGCGGCCCGTATGGTGCATGAGGTAGGACAGCAGCCGGTATTCGTGGCTGGTCAGCTTGACCGGATTGCCGTCAACCGCCACGCGGCCGGTGCGGGTGTCGAGCCGGACCGGGCCGCAATTGAATTCGCTCTTGGCGTGGCCGACCGAGCGGCGCAGCAGCGCGCGCACGCGGGCCAGCACTTCCTCCATATGGAAAGGCTTCGGCACATAATCGTCGGCGCCGGCATCGAAGCCCTGGACCTTGTCGCTCCAGCGATCGCGCGCGGTCAGCATCAGCACCGGCATCGCCCGCCCGGATCGCCGCCACGCCTCCAGCACCGAGAGCCCGTCCATCTTCGGCAGCCCGATATCCAGAATGACCGCGTCATAGGGTTCGGATTCGCCGAGATAATGCCCCTCCTCGCCGTCGAACGCGCGGTCCACCACGTAACCGGCTTCGGTCAGTGCGGTCGCGAGCTGGCGGTTGAGGTCGGGATCGTCCTCGATGACGAGGAGACGCAAGACTGAAAACCCTCCGGATCAGCCGCCGTCCGTAAGCAACCCGCTAGCGGCATCGACGGTAGCGCGGGTGACTTTGCCATCCTGCGCGAGCAGAGTCAGCAGGTAGACCAGCCCTTTTGGCCCTTTGCAGAGCTTGGCGTCAACCACATCCGTCTTGCGGGCACGCGCGGCGCGGATCGCCCGCGACAGAGGCACCACCTTGCCGCTGGCGGCGACGCTGCGGCGTTGCGCCGGGGTCAGGCATTGCGTGTTGGCCTGGGCGATGGTGGTCAGTTCCGCAGCGGCGACCGGGCGCGCGCCAAGCGGCGCGCCCGGAAGCACAACGAGCGCTGCCGTCAGCACAGCCACAGGAAGAATCGGCGATCGGGGATACATCGGCAGCGTGTAGGGGTTGGCCCGTGAATATCGGGTGAATATCGGGCGTAGGAATTGAGATACGGGAACCGGCCCGGACACTAAGCCGTGAAGCCGACGAAAGTTGCATAGTCTCTGGCGGGATCCGGCGCTCGGGTCAGCCGTCGCAAGGGACCGACGGAGCCATCGCTCGCGACCGGTCCCTCGCCGCTTCTCTCAAACCGGCATCTCTCAAACGATATGCCAGTCGGTGGAAACCGAGCCGACCGTCTGGTTGGCCAGGATCTTGTTTGCGTCCATCTGCCATTCCGCAATCACGCCGGCGGCATTCTGGAACAGGATGTCGGCGCGGCCATCGTGGTTGAAGTCCCCGACCTTGGCGATATCCCAGCCCTTCACCGTTCCGACTGTCGTGTTGCTCAGGATCGCGGTGCCGTCCATTTGCCACATCACGACCTGGCCATTGCTGTCGTTCTGCCAGAGGATGTCCGATTTGCCGTCGCCGTTGAAGTCGCCGGTCGCAGCGAACTGGAACGCATCGCTCATGTTGCCGAATGTGGTGGTTTTGGCGACCTGGCCGCCGTCCATCTGCCACATCGCCAGATTTTTGCCGTTACGCAGCAGGATGTCGGCCTTGCCGTCACCATTGAAGTCGGCGGTGTCCTGGATGGTCCAGCCGGCGGCAACGCTACCGACATTGGTGGTGGTGTGAGCCGCACCATTCATGTTCCACATCTGCAACTGGCCCTTTTCGTTGGTCCAGAGCACCTCGGCCTTGCCGTCTCCGTTGAAGTCGTTCACGTCGGCGACTTTCCAGTTGGCCGCCATCGACCCGAGATCCAGCTTCTGGGCGACTTTCGCGCCATCCATCTGCCAGAGCTGCACCGCGCCGCTGTCGTTGTGCCAGAGGATGTCGGCCTTGCCGTCGCCGTTGAAGTCGAACGCATCCTTGGCGTGCCAGCTTGCGGCCTGGCTGCCGACGCCGACATTGGCGAGGACCTTGGTCCCGTCCATCTGCCACATCGCCACCGAGCCGTTATTGTTGTGGAACAGGATGTCGGTGTTGCCGTCCTTGTTGAAGTCCTCCGGCGCGCGCTGCAGCGTGGTCACCACAGCCGACTTGTTGACCGACCAGGCGTTCCCATCGAAAGCGGTCGCCCACAGATTTTCCACCCCTCCATTGACGCCGCCGACATAGCGCACGTTGCCAAGATTGGCAGCGTCGACATGGATCCACTGGCCCGAAGCCTGCGCGACACCGTTGACCGTGAAAAATCCGCCGCCATTGCCGGCGTCCCAGAAGGCGTATTTCGTGATCGTGGAATTGCCGTCGAGATCCTGAGCGGTGAAGATCGATGTCACGGCCACCGAACTGCCTGCCACGACCTTCACATTGCTGCTGGTGATGGTCGGTGCGCGGTTGGCATCGTCGTTGGTGATGGTACCGACACCAATCGCATCGGCAATCGTCGCCCCGTTGGTGGCGTTCGAGAGATTGACGTTGAAGGATTCGTTGGCCTCGAACTTGGTATCGCCGAGGATTGTGACCGAAACGGTTTTCTTGGTCTCGCCGGCGGCGAAGCGCACGACGCCTGAGGCCGCGGCATAGTCTTCGCCCGCAATCGCCGTCGCGTTGCCGGTCGCGAAGTTGACGTCGAACGCTGCGGTGCCGCCAGCGCGCGTCAGCGTGAAGGTCACGACCTTGCTGCCGGAATTCCCCTCGGCGATCGCCATGTCGTTGATCGACACCGAACCGGCAACGGCCTGGATGTCGTCGTTCTGGATCGTGCCGACACCGATCGCATCGGCAATCGTCGCCCCGTTGGTCGCATTCGAGAGATTGACGTTGAAGGATTCGTTGGCCTCGAACTTGGTATCGCCATTGATGGTGACGGAAACCGTCTTCGTGGTCTCGCCGGCCGCGAAGCGCACGACGCCTGAAGCCGCGGCAAAGTCTTCGCCTGCAATAGCCGTTCCGTTGGTGGTTGCGAAGTTCACGTCGAAGGCTGCGGTGCCGCCGGAGCGCGTCAGCGTGAAGGTCATCACTTTGGTGCCGGCATTGCCCTCGGCGACTGTCATATCGTTGATCGATACAGAACCGGCGACGGCCGCAGCGGGCGTCTGATTCTTCAGCGCGCTATAGGCCACCGTGGCATCGGCGAATTTCGCAAACTCGATATTGGTGATGGTGTCGATGCCGTCCGGCGATCCGCCACGCATGTCCTGCAACGTGGCGGTGTTGCCGTTGATGACGATCTTGTAGTCCGACTGCTTGCCCGAGAACACCACCGTATCGATGCCGGCAAGGCCGTCGATGGTGTCGTTGCCGCCCATCCCGGTGAGGATGTTGTTGCCCTTGTTACCCGTGATCGCGTTGGCGAGCGCGTTGCCGGTGCCGCTGATGTTCTGGATGCCGATCAGACGCAGGCCGATGGCGCCCTCGTTGAGCGTGGTGTTGGCGTTCGCATAGATCTCGTTGCCGTTGACCAGGTCCATCTTGGCATTGAGCGAGCCGGCTTCGATGGTCGCAGCAACGTCACCCTTGCCGGCGCCCGAGAACGTCACCTTGTAGGTGCCGCCCGGCTGGCCGACCGACCATCCACCGCCGTCGCCGGTGGTGTCGCTGCCGATCACCGCACCGGTGGAGGCATTGCGAACCGTGGCGGTGACGCCCTTTACGGCTTCACCGAGGCTGTAAAAATTGTCCTTGTCAGTGTCGTTATAGACCGCGCCGGTCAGGAACGAGTTGGTGCTGTTGTTGCCGAAATTCTGGGTCTGGTAGAGTTGTGCGGTGACGTTGTTTCCGGTCTTCGTGTACTGCAGGCTCACGCCGATACCGGCTTCCTTGTAGTTCGGATCGAGCATGGCGAGGCGATGTCCGCCCTTTTCCGAATTGCGGTCGTCCCTGACGTCTACGCCGGGCTCGTCCCGAAACAGCCCCCTGTGGCTGTTGACGGAAAACTGCAGGGCGTAATCCTGCTCGGTCGGCAGCTTGGTCGGATCGGAATGGTTGGCGAAAGCGTTCGCCTCGCCGATGTTTTCCGGCCGCCGCACATTGTTGCCCGCATAGCCGGCATTCGCGATCCGTGTTTGCGGGTCGAAGTCGCCGATCCCGGAATGCCCGAAGGTTCTCGTTGCCATCATCTGCGCCGAGTGGCCTACAGCGGCGGCGGTCAATTGATTGTTGCCGGCCAGGACCTGTTTTGGATCGGCCGTGATAACTCCCGACACCGCAGGGTCGATGAATGAGTTCAGCGAGATCCCATAGCGCGCCGCCTCAGCCGTCGGGTCCATCCGGGCACGGTTGATCAGCTCGAGCTGCAATTGGGCGAGTTGCGAAAGCGTGGTCATGGTCTCTCTCCGAACAATCCGGTTTCCAGAAGCGGAGAGCGCTGAAAGTCCCCCCGAAGCCCCGCGCCGGGGCATTCAGGGTGTTGGTAGCGGCAACATTACTTCCGGTTCACGGGACATGCGCCAGACGGCCGCAATGGCGGTCCTTAAGGCATTAAATCGCCCGCATGAACCTAATGGGGCTCGGCGGCGACGAACGTGGTTCCCGGAACCAAGTCGGCTATCGGGCCTTCGCTTTCACGCCCGGGGCGTCACTCAAAGCCACTGAATGTCGCGAATTCGTCCAGCGCCGCCCGCGGCGAGCGCCACTGATTGATCGGGGCGCTCTCGTCGGCATGGCCGAGCGCCATCCCGGAATAGAGCATCATGTGCGGGGGGAGTTGGAGGAAGGCCGGCACCGTGACGTGCCAGGAGGCCCAGGCCTGCTGCGCGCAGGTGTGCAGCCCATAGCCGCGTGCGACCAGCATCACGGTCTGGATCAGACCGCCAAGGTCGGAATGCTGGGCCACGCCGAGATCGCGGTCGATGGAAAAGAAGATTCCGATCGGCGCGCCGAAGAATTCGAAATTCCTGCCATATTGCCGGTAGCGCGCCGGCTTGTCCTCGCGCGGCACGCCAATGGACTTGTAGAGCAGTTCGCCGACCTCGAAGCGCCGCTTGCGGTAGGTCGCATTCATCTCCGGCGGGTAGATCGTGTATTCCGTGCCCTCCGCGCGCGGTAGTTCATTCATGCGCGGTGCGAGCAGGTCTTTGAGCGCTTTGACCCGCGCGCCCGCGATCACGTCGATCCGCCACGGCTGCATGTTGCCGGCCGACGGCGCGCGCGCGGCGAGTTCGATGATCTCGCGAACGGTCTGTTCGGGAACAGGCGTCTTCAGGAACGCGCGGCAGGAATAGCGGGAGGCGACGGCGTCGCGGACGTGCATGGGTGGAGCTCCGAAAGATACAACGTCTTACGAAGCGTACGAGGCGCCGCCAAGTCTTAAGCGTCCCTACCCCCGCCCCATCACGAACACCCGCGCCACTTTCTCGAACGGCCGCGCGATGAAGAACGACAGGATGATCGCCTGCTCGTAGCCGTCATAGGGCGGCGGCAGCTTGGCGATGCCCCAGCCGAAGCGGAACGTGGAATCGATCACGATCGCGCCGAAGTGGATGACGCAGGGGTAAACGATCAGCGGGCGGATCCAGGCCGTCACCCACCAGCCGCGGTCGGCCTCCATCAGCTTCGCCTGCTCCTTGCGCGCCTCGATCTGCGCGTTGACCTGTGCAATTGCGATCTGGGTGTCGGCCGCGACGCCGGTCTGGTGGCGCGCGAGATCGTCGCTCGCCTTGCGCTGGAGCAGGTCGGCGACCCGCCCGAGCAGCGTATCAAGCGCGCCGCCGCCAAGCAGGGACACAAGCTTCAGCAGGATCGCGGTCATCATCTCAGCAATCCTTGCTGCCGACCCGGCCGGTGGTGACCAGCCGCAGCGCCACAGTGACGACACCGATGACGGCAATAATCTTGAGCGCATGCTCGGGCGGCAGCAGCGGCGATATATCGACCAGTTGAAACGCCCCGAGAATATCGAGCGCGGCGCCCGCCAGCGTGATGGCGCCGCCGAAGATCACCGTGCGCCAGCCCTTCAAACGCTCGCGCAACGATATCAGCGCCCCTCGCAGGACGCTGACTCCAACCGCGGCCATGGCCGGCGCGTTCTGCCGGTGCCTGTGCCACAGCGTCCAGCCGATCCAGCCAGTTGCGGCCAGCACAAAGGCCGCAACAAGCACCACCGCGATAACCGTCCATGACGCTCCAGACGACGCCGCCGCCTGCGCTGCCGCGCCACCCGCAACAACGGCGCCCGCCGTAGTCGCGGTCCGCGCAGCCTTTGGCTGAGGCACCTGCGCCTTGCCGTTGGCGGGGGGCGCCACCGGCGGCGCGACCACCGCACCCCTGGCCATCGCCAGCGCATCGCGCCGCACCTCGGCGACGCGCCGGCTCCAGCCGGCACCGAAGACCGGCCAGGTGCGCAGGCTTTTCAGAAACGCCATTCGCTCGTCGCACAGCTTTTCGATCAACGCCGCTGCGCTTGTCTTGCGCACGGCCGCGATCGCCGCATCAGTCATGCTCGTGCCCTGCCCGATCCCAAGCAGACGCTGCATCACCCTGGCCGCACGCCCGATGCCGGAATTCACGCCGTAGTCGAACACGGCGTAATCGAGCCCGGCCGGCAATTCGTCGCAACGCAGCGCATGCCAGTAGCGGGCGCGATAGATTTTCGCGGCATCGGCAAGCTGCATGTTGCGCACATCGGCGGCGGTGCCGTCCGCTTTGATGTAACGGCGATAGTCATGGATCGTGATTCCGAAATTGGTCGGGCCGCCCGGGTCCGAGGGATGGTTGGTATAGCCGCCCTCATGCTTCAGCACGCGCGCGAACGAGGCGTCGTAATTCGAAGCCGCCATGGAGGTCTCCTGGAAAATGAAAATGCCGCGCTCGGATGCGCGGCGTTGATTGAGCAGGACACGCGGATCAGGCGGCCGGCTGGCGCAGCGACCTCACCTCGGCAAGCACACGCGCATGAAGTGCGGGATCGTCATCGACCGCACTGTGGATGGTCGCGACCTGCTCCTGGATCAGCGCGCCCTGGAAGCCCGGCGCCGCCTTGAGCAAGCCGCGGCCGAGCGGACTGATCTTCTGGTAGAAGCACAGCGCCCGCGCGACATTCGCCGGCACCGGCGGCGGTCCGAACAGAAGCCGGAAACTGGTCGGGTCGAAACATACAACAAGCGGCACCGCGATCCGCGCAGCATCGAGTTGAGCCGCAACCTTCAGCGCCGCATCCGCTCCCATCGAATGCCCGATCAGCACCGGCCGCGCGCCTGTCCCGGCAGCGGCGCGCGCGGCTGTCGCGATCAATCCCACTTCTCCGTAAGGACGCAGGAACGAGCCCTGCGCATGTATGCTGGCCGACACGCCTTGCGCGTTAAGCTTGCGGGCGAGCACATCGAGCCCGCCGGAAAAATGAAAGGGCCGGCCACCGGCCAGCCCATGAATGAGAAAGGCGCGCAACGGCGCGCCGTGTTGACGGTCTGTCATGCGATGACCTGTGAGTCCTTGTGACGGTTTGATGACGACACCGACGGATAGAGTCGGCGCAGCGAACTTCGTCTAACTTTCACCCCGCTGTTACAAACCTGAGATAATTCGCACGCATGTCGCGCACGGGAGGCTGATCATGCGGCTTCCTTCCGGAGGCTCTCCATGCGCATTGCGATGATCGGCTCGGGCTATGTGGGCCTCGTCTCCGGCGCCTGCTTTGCCGATTTCGGCCATCAGGTGATTTGCGTCGACAAGGATCCCTGCAAGATCGACGCGCTCAAGCGGGGCGAGATGCCGATCTACGAGCCCGGCCTGGCCGAACTGGTCGGCAACAATGCGCGTCAGGGCCGCCTGTCATTCACGACCGAAGTCACCGAACCTGTCGCGCAGGCCGATGCGGTTTTCATCGCCGTCGGTACGCCCTCGCGGCGCGGTGACGGTCACGCCGATCTCACCTATGTGTTCGATGCTGCGCGTGAGGTCGTGCGCGCGATCGACGGCTTCACCGCGGTTATCACCAAGTCCACGGTGCCGGTCGGCACCGGCGACGAGGTCGAGCGCGTGATGCGCCAGACCCGCGCCGACGCAGATTTCGCCGTGGTTTCCAATCCGGAATTTCTGCGCGAGGGCGCCGCGATCCGCGACTTCAAGCATCCCGATCGCATCGTGATCGGCGCGCAGGACGAGCGGGCGAAAGCGGTGATGGCCGAAATCTACCGTCCGCTTTATCTCAATCGCTCGCCGATCATGTATACCGAGCGCCGCACCGCCGAGCTCATCAAATACGCCGCCAACGCTTTTCTCGCGACCAAGATCACCTTCATCAACGAGATGGCCGACCTCGCCGAAAAGGTTGGCGCCAATGTTCAGGAAATCGCGCGCGGCATCGGGCTCGACAACCGGATCGGCAGCAAGTTCCTGCATGCCGGACCGGGCTTCGGCGGCTCCTGCTTTCCGAAGGACACGGTCGCGCTCATCAAGACCGGACATGATTACGAGGCGCCGCTGCGCATCATCGAAACCGTGGTCGCGGTCAACGACCAGAGAAAGCGCGCGATGGCGCGCAAGGTGCTCGCCGCCGCCGGCGGAAAACTGCGGGACAAGACGGTGGCAGTGCTCGGCCTCACCTTCAAGCCCAATACAGACGACATGCGCGACTCGCCGTCGATCCCTCTGATCACGGCGCTTCAGGACATGGGCGCATTGGTGCGCGCCTACGACCCCGAAGGCATGGAGCAGGCGCGCGATGTCCTGACCGGCGTCACGTATACCGAAAGTGCCTATGACTGCGCCCGGGGCGCGGACGTCGTCGTCATCGTCACCGAATGGGAGCAATTCCGCGCGCTCGATCTCGACGCAGTCAAGGTCGTCATGAACAAGCCGGTGATGGTGGATCTGCGCAACGTCTACCCGCCGGAAGAAGTCATCCGATACGGCTTTGCCTATACCGGCGTCGGCCGGTAGCCCCGAATTCGCGTCGGTGTCCCGATGAACGGCTTCCCGGGCTTGTGAAGGTAACTGATAAAGCACGGCGGCGAAGGTCTGAGGTTTGACTTCAGATTGCGGGCAGCTAAGCTTCAATCATGCGTAAACTCGATATCTTTCCTTATCGGGACGGCTCCCTCGCCTTCCGTCGCGATGACTGGATGTTGCAGAGCCTCGTTCGCGGCGGAGCTTACGAGCCATACGTCATAGAGACGTTTTTGGAAACGCTGACGCCCCAGTCCTGTGTGTTGGACATCGGTGCCAATGTCGGCACGTTCACCATTCCCGCCGCAAGACGCTGCAAGCATGTCTACGCCGTCGAGATGGTGCCGGAGAATGCAAAGCTGGTTGCGATCAATGCCCAATTGAACGGGCTCGACAACGTAACCGTGTGGCCCTGTGCGGTTGCCGGCACCCTGCAAGGACTGACCTTCCCGGTCCTGGAAGCCTCGAACAATACGGTGAGGCCGACCGCCCTCTCATTGGAAAATGAGCAGGCGACTCATTTCGTCATGGGGCTGCCGATCGATACACTTTGCAGTGTTGCAAAACCCGACGTCATAAAGATTGACATCGAGGGCTTCGAAACCGCAGCACTTCGGACGGCGGTTTATTCATGGGATAGTCGGCCGGTTTGGTTCATAGAATTTTCCGACCGTTTTCAACGCGACGTGTCAAAGGCATCCGGCCCGGAATTGCTCTCTTTGTTCTTCTCCCGAGGCTATCAGGCAACGATCTTGCATCGCGACATGACCCGCGAAAAGGTCTTTCAATCAGTCGATGTCGTGATGCAGCGCTGGCAGGAATACAGCAGCCGGAATATCAACCACCTCGACCTGATGATGGTTGCGCCGAAGCTCTCCTGGCTTCGGCCCAGAACCAGACTGCGCCGCGCTCTTGGTTTGCGGACCTGACTTTCGGGCGGCCGCCGCGATTATCTGATCATGGATTTGACCTGGACGTCCGGCGCGACGCGGTCGCCGCGCCGCATCAGATATAGACACCCGGCGACGTCACCGAGCCCGCGGCATTGCCAGGAAAATAGCTTGCGCCTCCGCCATTGGTGAAGATGACGCCGCCGCTCGCAACCGCATATCGCGGTCCGGTCGCAGCGCCGGAAAACGTCTTGCTGGAGATCATCGCCACCCCGTTGGTATAGGCCTCGATGAATCCGCGGGTGAAAGCGGGGCTGCCGGTCAGCGTAACCGTGTAGGCGCCACGCGCTTCGATGATGCCGGCCATCTCGACGCGAAGGGCAATATCCGCGCTGGCCGCGATCTCGAACGCGTGCTGCAGGGTGGCCAGTCCGCCCGCGACATAGATCCAGCCGAATGACGGGCTCCCGGTCATCCGGCAATTGGCGCCGAGTGTGAACGCGCCGCCACGTCGGACATTGACCGCGCAGAACCCGCCCGGCGTCAGCGTCACGCCGGTCATCTCGATCGCCGCACCGCCGGACAGGCCAAGCCCGTTGCCGGTACTGGTCAGGATCACGCTGGACGGATTCGCCGGATCGCCACGGATCAGCAGCGATTGCATCGACAGGAAGGCTGCAACGCATTCCTGCGTGAGCGGGAACGTCCCTGCTCCAAGCTGGATCGTGACGCGGTAGCCGGACCAGTCGAGCGCATAGGCGAGGCTGATCGCCTTCGCGATAGTAGCAAACGCGCCGCCGCTCGTGTCGGCCAGTCCGTCATTGCCATCGGAACCGTCGGTGCGGACATAATAGGTGCGGTTCGCGGTCAGGACAGAACGGCTTGCGGTATTCGGGAACGAAACCTTGCCGCTCGTGCGCTCCACCCGCATGGCATCATGCCACGCCGACCCATCGGCGCTGACTTTGAATGCGAGATCGTCGTCGCCAATCAGACCGATCTCGGCGCGCCCCGAATAACCGGTCTGCAACAGGATCGACAGGACATCGGCGGCGGTCTCCTTGTTCAGCTTAGTGCGCAGGCTCCCGTCGCCGCCTTCGCTGTCATAGCGGGCCGTCCAGAGCGCGTTGTTCAGCTTGGCCGTAAGCGGATTTGTGGCATCGGCGGTGGTGCCGAGCCCGAGCCGGGTGAGATTCTGGAATTCATCGCTCGCGCCGGGCAGCGGTTGCCAGTCCGCGCCGTCGAACACAAGCGCTGCGGCTTCGTCCTCGACATAGCAGAGCCATCCGCTCTGCGGCGCGTAGAACGCCCAGGTGCCGTCGCGGAAATGCGCGATCTGGTTGTCCTTACCGGCGAAACCGTCACTGCCCGACGGGTGCACGAGATAGCGGTCGCCATCCGCCGGTGACCCCGGCGGCGCCGACAGGTCGCGGTCCTTGACGCTCAGCATCACCAGAGCATCGAGGATGCGCAGGGCCTCGTTGTGGGTCACGTGTTTCTGCGCCTGCGCTGCGGCGATCACGGGCAAGCCGAGATGGACGGTTTCGCTCATGGGGATTTTCCGTTATGGCGGTGCCGCGGCGGGATGGCCGCGACGGAACAGGTCGAAGCGATGGACGAGGTTGCCGCAGCGCTGCTGATGCGAAGGGAATTGCTGCCGGGCGAAAAGCTGCTGCGCAGTTACGGTGCCAACGCGCTGCTGCCGCTTCATCCGAATGCGGGCGGCACGGATTCAAGGCCGTATGTTCTCGGCGCCTCGGCACCGAAAAAGGTGCTCGGCATGCTGCACCTCACCAATTACCGGCTGAAATTCAAGCCGACCGATCTGCGCGAGCCGGACTTCTCGATCATGCTGCCCGCCATTAACCGCATCCAGGACGTATCGTTTCTGTTCGTACGAAAGTTCCGGCTGACCATGCAGGACGGCAGCGTCATCGAATTCCTGAAATGGGGCATTCCCGCCTTCATCTACGCGGTGAATGCGGTGGGCGGCGCGGCCCGCGAACTCGACTGGAACGCGATCGCGCGCGACATCGCGGAGGCACCGCCGGAGACGCTCGGTGCATGGGCTGTTCTGCCGCGCGAGATTCAGTCGACCGAGACGACCGCTTCCGCCGGATAGCCGCGCCCGACCAGCGCCGACATCTGCGCCACCCGCAATGCGATCGCGGAGAGCGGCGTGCCGAAATCGGCGATCTCGTCGGCGGATGGATAAAGAACCTGCGCCGTATTCGACGACAGCACGCGCTTCACATTTGTGCCGTCGAGGATATCGATCTCGTAGCGCTCGGACGCTTCGCCGAGCGGCACCTCCTCGGCCTCCCAGGAATCGCCGTCGCGCCGCGTGCGTCTGATCCAGGAGAGCAGGATCCCCGAACCGCCGCGCACCGCGCGCAGATGCACCGGCGCATAAGGTCGCAAGCTCACGTCTTGCGGCGTGGTATCGACGGCGACCGCCGCCGCGTCGCCATGGTCGCGCTCGGCGGCGATAATCCGCAAGGACTGGGGCCGCCCGAGCATATCGAGCCCACGCGCCACCGGAACCACGTGCTCGTCCAGCAAGACAAAGCCTGCGCCCTCCGGCAGAGGATCGGCCATCGCCCATTCGGTGCCGCCCTGCCCGCGCAACACACGCGACAACTCGTAAATGCCGTCGCCGACCAGTTCGGCATTCGCGAACTGGATGATCTCGCAGGCGCCATCCGGCCGTTGCAGGGCCGCCAGATTGGCGCCGCCGAGCAACGCCAGATCCGAAACCGAAGCCAGCTCGCCGCCATAAAGCTGCACGCGAAAGACACTGGCGTCGTCGAAGTATCCAGCCCCCCGCTTCGGCAGCGGGTCCAGGGTCTCCCCGACAATGGCCGGTGCAAAAGCAATGGCCGCGCGTTCGTAGGACGCCCCGTCGCTTGATCGCCAGATCGCAACCGGTCCCGGCCAGGGATCGGCGAACACCGCCGCCCGCGTCAGCACCACCGGTTCGCCCGCGTCGAAGGCCGGCAAATGCAGGAGCCGCACCTCGACCGGACCGACCGGCAACGGCAGCGGCGGAGCGACTGTCACCTCCGGCTCCAGCGGAAGATTGAAGATTTCCGGATCGATCGAATGCGCCTTCACCGCGCGCGAACCGGTATCGACGATGTCGCGGATTTCGATCACGCGCCGTCGGCCGTCGGCGGTCAGCGCGATCACGTCACCCGGCGTCAGCGCCATCAGGCTCGGTGGCAAGGAGAAGTCGACACTCTCGCGCCCGGCCCACAAATCCTGCAGCCAGATATCCGCGCGCCGCGCAGCCGCCTTGTTGCCGGTGACCATCGCGATATCGCTCTGCACCAGCCGCGTCGACGAGCCGACCAGGCGGCGCGAGCACGCGGCGCCGCGCCGATAATCGCTGCGGCCATCGACAAAGCCGATCGACACCTCGCGCGGCAATTCGGTTTCCTGCGCGCGCGTCAGCCGCAGCGGCGCGCCGCGATCCGGCAGCACGCATCCGGCATCGGTGAGATCGAGCACAGGCGCACCGCCACGCGGCCGGAACGCAAGTTGTCCGGCGACCACCGATGCATCGAACGCGAAGGCCTGCGCCAGCGGTTCGATCGCGGCGCGCGCGCTCATCGGCCGGTCGATGCTGTAGCCGTCTGGTCCCTCCCCGAGCGCGGACACGTCGCAGGCCGGCGCCCCGGCATCGGCCAGGATCGTCGCCAGCAGCCCGTCCATCGGCGTCGCGCCAAGCCGCCCGGTCAACCAATGGCCGGTCTCCCAATTGGCGCCATCGCTCCAGACCTCGGTCGCCTGCGGAAACACCGGATAAGGGCGCGCGTCCCAGGTCCAGAGATGGATTCCGGACGGATCGACCATGCGCCCGTCATAGAGTGACGATTGCGGATTGAGATCGCTGTCCGCACCGAACACGGTCAGCACCGCTTCGAGATAGCGGCGCTGCATCAGGTCGTCGCGCCGGCCGTTGGAAAAATGCGGATAGCCGCCGCTTGCCGATTTCGCATCGGGGAACACACTCGGCTGGTTCGCGCCCTTGTCGACCGCCGGGCATCCGGTCTCGGTCAGCCAGACCGGCTTCGATTGCGGCACCCACGCGGTCGGCGATGACAGCTCGACACCGGCAACACGCTCGTGATGCGGCTGCGACCAGAAGCTCCACAGATCCTTCTGCCGGAACATCCACGGCTTGCCGAGCCCATCGTTGATCGGAATGCGCGTCTGCGCCTCGCGCGCGGTTTGATCCGCGTAATAGAAGTCGAAGGCCTCGCCGCCGCTCAGATTGGCTTCGAGATAGTCGCGCCGATAAATTGAATCCGATTGAGCGCGGTCGGCATGGTCCGGCGTGTCGCGCCAGTCCGCCAGCGGCGGGTAATAGTCGATGCCGATCGCATCGATATGCTCGGATGCCCAGAGTGGGTCGAGCGGGAAACGAACCTCCTGCGCCGCGGCGTCGACGACATGCGTACCGTATTCGGTCCAGTCGGCGGCATAGGTGATGATCGTGTCGTTGCCGAGGATCGCGCGCGCATCCGCGGCGAGTGTCACCAGCTGGGTCACGGCCGGATAGACGCCGGACGCGGAACGGATGCGCGTCAGGCTCTTCAGCTCCGAGCCGATGACAAACGCGTCGACCCCGCCCGCCTCCGCCGCAAGCGCAGCGTAATGCAGGATGAGGCGGCGGAAATTCCACCCGGAATCGCCGCCACCGGCAAAGAACGCATCCACCTGCTCGCCCGCACTGCCGGTACCGTCCGGCGAGCCGTCGACACCCGGTGCCGGGTCGCAGGTGATCTCGCCGCGCCAGGGATAGGCCGGCTGAGGCGCTTCGCCGGTGTAAGGATTGGACAGGTCGTTGTCTGCCGGCACATCCATCATCAGGAACGGATACAGCGTGACCTTGAGCCCGCGATCCTTCAGCTCGGCAATCAGATGACGCACGCTGGCATCGGACGGCGTGCCGCCATAGGCGGCGCGCCCATCCACCTGCGAGACCACGGTGGCGCCGCCGCGGTTCACGCCCGCCACCGACCAGGTGGCGCCGCTGGTGTTCTTGTTGCTGCGATCGACGCCGGGCCTGATCCGGCACGCACCCGCACGTAGATCGTCGCCGAACCACGACACCACGATCGCGACGCGCTCGAGATTGGGGCACAGCGCCTGCAACTCGTCGAGCGAGGCGACCACATCCGACGGCGCGTGCGCGACATGCCGGTTCTCGGGCATGTGCTTGCCCGGCCCGAGCTTCCGCGTGACGGTGGCAGGCTCGTAGCCGAACTCGGTCGCGCCCGGGATCAGCGTCACGGCGCGGACGGCATTCTCCAAAGCGCCGACCGGGCGCACGATCTCGAACGACAACTGCGGGATGCGATTGCCGAACGGACCCACCGGCAGGCGCTCGAACACCACATAGCAAAGCCCGCGATAGGCCGGCGCATTCGTGGCGCCCTCCTTCGCGACGATCAGCGGATCGGCGCTCTGATTCTCACGGCCGGAATAGAAGCGCACATTGAGCCGCGACAGGTCGAGCGGCTTGCCATCGGCCCAGACCCGCGCCAGATGCGCCACCGGCCCCTCGGCCAGCGCCACAGCGATATTGGCAAAATACGAGAAGGTCCGGGTCGTTGTACTCTCAGGCGGCGGTGCGGCGCCCTTGCCGCCGGCAGCGGCGCCACCGCCCGTGGTTTCGGTGCGGGTCTTGACCTTCTCCTCGAGCGCGGTCGCCCAGATCACCTGGCCCGGCACGCGCACGCGTCCGTACACCCGCGGAATCGGCGCGCCTTCTGTCGACACCATGACGTCGAGATCGCGCAGCCGCGGACCGTTATGCGTGCGCGCCGGGGTCGAGGCCGGTGCGAACAGGCTTTGATCGATCAGGCTGCCGCCGATCGCGCCGGCGAGCCGTCCGGCCAGTGCGCCGACCGGACCGAACAGCGCGCCGCCGACGGCGCCGCCCGCAGTGGAAAGGACCAGCGACGCCATCACTTCACTCCGGGAAATCGAAAGGCATAAGCGAGACGCCGCCGCCACCACGGCGCGAACGCCACTTCCGCCACCGCCGCGCCGTCATGCGCATGGATCATGGTCGCGTCATCGGTCAGGATCGCAGCGTGCTTCGCGACAAGTCCTGTGCGCCAGCGAAACAGCAGCACGTCGCCTCCCTGCATCGCGTCGCGCGCCACCGGCAGCAGATGCCGCGCGCCCGCTTCGGCCAGCGTCTCGCGTGCCGCGGCTTCAGCCCAGTCGCGCGAATAGGCCGGCATGGGTTCGGGCTCCTCGCCATGGAGCGCTCGCCACACGCCGCGCACCAGCCCGAGGCAATCGCAGCCGACAGCTTTGAGCGACGCCTGATGCCGATACGGCGTGCCGATCCAGCTGCGCGCCTCGGCGATGATAATCTCGGGTGTGATGGGCATGGGCCGAACCGTGATCACGTCTTCTTCAAGCTTTTCCCGTCGTGCCCGGCTTCGCCATCGAGCGCGTAGCGCATGAGGAAGTCGTTGCCCGGGATATGCGGGAAGCCGCGGAAATTGAGCACGTTGTCGAAGCGATCGCGGCAGGTGGCGAAGCGCTTGTCGCAGCCTGCGGTGACAACGAAGGTGTCGCCTGGCGCGACGGCCATCGCCATCGCCTGCCACAGTTCGACCATTACGGCGTCGCCCTCAATACGATGGCGTTTCACCTCCATCGCGTCGCCCGCATTGGCGCCACCGGTGAACGTCAGCCGTCCGCCGGTGAACCAGCCATCCGCAAATCCGGACAGACCGCTTGCGGCGAATGTCGACACACCGTTCAGCACCGTGACCGCACCCTCCCCGCGATACAGCGGATTGTCGAGATCGATGCCACAGCGGCCATCCCCCAGGTCGGCCGTGCAGGTCGGGGTATAGAGCCGTCCGGTCTCCGCATTCAGCGCATCGGCCAGGCCGCGCAGCTCGGCTGCGAACGCGATCCCCTCGCGCCGAACCTCGCCGATATGCCCGCGCGACATCAGCACATGCAGCGACGGCTCGCTCCAGTCGACAATATACATGTCGACCTCCGCCGCATCGTAGCGCCCGGCGGCGAGCGCATCCTCGTTCAGGCTGTCGTCCGACAAAGCGCCCGACACCTCGATGCCGTCGACACTGAGGCCGAGCCGCGCCACCGCTTCCGATCCGGCAAAGCCGGTATCGGCACGGCAGACGACATCGTTCAACATCACGTCGCGATCGTGATCGGTGAAGCCCTGGATCACGCCATCACGGCGCGTGAGAATCCAGCAGCGACACAGCGTGGTGGCGCCGGAATCCAGTTTCGCCTGCAGCGCGGATGGGATGTTGCGCATCGGCTTACACCCTGATTTCCACCAGCGGGATTTTCGGGATCGCACCCGCGGCGAAGGCCGAGAGGTCGACTTCCAGATAATCCGTGTCGAAACGCACCGGCACATCGAACAGGAAGCCCGCCGTCACCGCGTCGCCCAACCCCGGCGGCTCGCTGAGCGTCACCACACCGGTGGTCACATCGACGGCGACGCCGCCATCCAGCTCCACGCCATCGACGGCAATCCGCACGCTGCCGGCCACCGGCTTCGTAACCGGTCGCGCATAGGGCGCGAACGCGCCGCCATACATCTTCGCCAGTTGAAACGTCGCGGTGTCGCCGTCGCCAAAACCGAGCGCCTGGTCGAACGGCGTCACCGCCACGCCCGGCGCGGCGGACGAATGATCCAGTCGGTCGCGCCAGCGAAAGCCATGCAACATGCCGCGCCGTTCCTCGAAAAACGCGACCACCTGCGACAGCGCATCGAAAGTCTTGATGCCGTAGCCGGCGTCATAGCGCCGGCGCGAATGCGCCCAGCGCGCATTGCGTTCCTCGCGCCCCGAGCCGAGCGCGACGATCTCGGTGCGCCGCTCCGGGCCGCCGGCGCTGCCGAGCGCAATATCGAGCGGAAACAGGATTTCGTGAAAGGCTGCCATCTGACATCACATTCCGCGCTGGCCGCGCGCCACCGCGCGCGTGATCTGGCCGGTTACAAAAAGTTCGGAGCGGCGGAACGACTCCGCATCGGGCGTTGCGATATTCACAATGATGCTCGCGCCGCGCCCGCCGCCGGATGCGGCAACGCCGAGCCGTCCGTCGGGGCCACGCGCCAGCGGCATGATCGCTTCCGGTCCAGCCTCGCCGGCGAGACCCGTCCCACCGGAGCGCAGCGGAAAATAGGTCGGCGTGCCGATGATGCCGCCGGATGCGAAAGCCTGCACCGGCCCGGCACCGCCGCCCGCATACAGACCGGCAAATCCCGCCGTGAGCGCATTCTCCACAGGCTTGAAAGCCAGCCGCAGCGCGATGTCGGAGATCCGCAGATAAAGCGACTTCAGCACATCGTCGAGACCGCGGCTGCCGGTCACTCCCTGCGCGAACGCATCCGACAGCGCGCGGCCGAACTGTCCGGCGCTGCGATTGATGTCGCGCATCGAGCGATCGATGGTGCGCATCGAGCGGTCCAGGCCGTCGATGCGTTCGGTCAGGACAAAATCGTCGAGTTCATCGGCCATCTGGATATCTCGTCATCAGGTCATGCAATTCGGTGCGGCGAAGCGGCGATGTGGCGCCGGTCACCGCAGCGATGGCGAGCGCGAGTTCGCGCGGTGTCATTGCCCAGAACGCCGCAGGCGACAGTCGCAGCACGCCGAGCCCGAAGCCGATCGCCTCGTCCCAGGGGAATGGCTTCATGCGTCGGCCCGTCCGAAGGTTGCTTCGATCAGGGCCGCGGCGATGCGGACATAGCCCTCCGCGCCATCCGGTGAGGCCATGCGCGCCACCTCATCGTCGGTCACGCTCTCGCCCGCTCCGCGCAAACCCGCGCCGATGATGCGGATCAGGTCGCGCGCGCTCATGCGGCCCTGCGCAAAGCGTTCGGCCAGTGCGACCAGGTCTCCGTCGCCGAATGCGGCTTCGAGTTCGGCCAGCGCCCCGAGCGTCAGCACCAGAATGCGCTTGCGCCCGCCGATCTCCGCTTCGATCTCGCCTCGGTGACGATTGGGCATTGTGTGTCCCATCTAGGCCGCCGCGAATGCCAGCTCGCCCGCGGATTCCAGCGCGATGTCGTAGGTGACCTCGCCGTCATGCTCGCCGGCAAATTCGAGACTGGTGATCTGGAACGCGCCCTGCACCACGCCGAAATCCGGGATCACCACCTGGCAGTTCTTCACCGCGCCGTCGAAGAAGGTCTGACGCATCAGCGCGTCGGTCGCGGCATCCTTGAACAGGCCGCGGCCGGACACGCCGGCGCGCTTGATGCCGGCGCCGTCGAGCAATTCGCGCCAGCGCCCAGCGCTTTCCGCGTGCGTGATATCGACGGTCTCGGCGTTGAATGCGATGCGGCGGGAGCGCAGCCCCGCGACCGTCACGTAATCACTGCCGTCATGCATCTTGACCAGCAGGTCCTTGCCTTTTTGTGCTGCCATTGGAGCGTCCCTTGCTAAGCGTTCGTGTCCCGGACGCAGTGCAGCACTAGCGAAGCGAAGTGGTGCACCGCAGAGCCGGGACCCATGGATGGATTACGAAAAGCTGGGTCCCGGTTTTGCGGCGCACCGTTTCACGCTGCCATAGCGCGTCGAAGACGCGCGTAACCGCGCTTTAGGCGCCCGGGACAGATCGTCACACCGCTTCCGTCACCGCGCGAAAGCGCACCAGCGCGTGATAAGTGCGGCCGTCCGACTCGCGGCGGATATCGGCGAGCGAGAAGCGCAGGTTCACGAGCTGATGCCCGTCGGGCGCGAGCGGCGCATCCTCGAGCGCCTGCAGCAGCGCGCCGGCGATCAGATGCGCCTCCTTGTGTCCGCCCTGCCGCGACCAGGCATGCAGCGTGAGCTGATGCTCCTGCAGCGACTCGTCGCCCGCGGAATAATCGGACACCCGCGCTTCCCCGAGCGTCACATACGGAAACGCCGCATGGGCCGGCGGCTCGTCATAGATCTTCGCGCCGCCGAGAATGCCCGTGAGCGCGCTGTCTGCATGCAACGCGTCATGGATCGCCGCGCGCAGGGCTGCGGTTGCTGTGGACATAGATATCTCCGATGATTACGGAACGATCTCTTCCGCCTCGATGGCGAGAAACCGCTTGCGGCCGTCGCGATCGCGCAGCGACACGATGCGGAACACACGCTCTCCATCGCGGAAGCGATGCCGCGTGGTGATGTCATCGGCAAAGCGGATGCCGATGCGATGGGTGATCCGCGCGCCCGCCCGCTCCGCCTCGATGGCACGCGCCGCCGAAACCGGCGTCACCTCCGCCCACAGCGTCCCGACCGTTTCAAATTCCCGCACCACGCCACCGGCGCCATCGGCGCTCACGACCGGCGCTTCCAGCGTGAGCCTTCGGTTCAACGATCCTGGATTGCTCATAGTGACAGCACCCGGAACGGCGCGATCAGCGAGGCGACCGACTGAGGCATCGCAGCCACCTCCCCGCTTGCCGCGATCACGCCGCGGTTCTCGTACCAATGCGCGACCAGCATGCGGATTGCCTGGCACAATGGCGCGGGCACATCGTCAGGCTCATCGCCGTAACCGGCGACGATATCGATCTCGATGCCGGCCGCGAACTTGCCCTGTGCCGAAGGCGTGCCGCGCGCAAAGGCCAGCACGGCCGGAGCCGACACCCTGTCGATCGCGAAAGTTTCGACGTCGAGCAGATGCGCCATGCCGTCGGAATCGAACACACGGATCGCCGTGACCTCCTGCAGCGGCACCGGCAGGACCGGCAGCCGCCCGGATGCGGGCCAGACATCGCGCGTAAGCCGCCAGGTCTGGTCGATCAGCGCACGGCGGGTCTGCGCTTCGACATGGACACGGGCGGCGGCGATCAGCGCGGCGATCACGTCATCGTCGTCGTCGTGTTCGACGCGCAGAAAGTGTTTGGTATCGGCAAGCGCAACCGGCTCGAGCGCCGGCGGCGTCAAGAGAAGTGCGGACATGACTATTGACCTGGTTGTTGCCGTTACCTCTCCCGCTCTCTTGCGGGGAAAGGTCGACATGTGAGCGCAGCGAGCATGTCGCGTGCGGGGCCGGCGCAGAGCGAGCGGCACACTCGCCCCTCACCCGGCTCGCATCTTCGATGCTCGCCACCCTCTCCCCGTTTCACGGGGAGAGGGAAATGAAAAAGCTACATCCCGCCGGTCAGCATGATCGCGATCGGCATCACCGCCACCATCGCGAACGAGGTGAGCACCAGGGTGGACGCGGCTTCCGTTTCATAAATGCCGTAGCGCGGCGCCAGCAACACCGGAAAAACCGCACTCGGAATCGCGCAGATCAGGATCAACTCGCGTCCCAGCGGCTCCCGCACCGCGAAGATCGTGACCAGTAGCAAGGCGAATAACGGCTGCACCACCATCTTGGCCACAACATTGGCGACAGTCTCGAAACTCACCGTCACCTTGTAGGCGGCGATGATCAGGCCGGCGGCAAACAGCGACACGCCCGATGTCGTCGATCCGATCAGCGTCAGCATGTTGTCGATCGCTTCCGGCACCGGAATGCCGGCCAGCACGATTGCAACCGCGGTGAGCGGCGCCCAGACCAGCGGCTTGACGATGCTGCCTTTGAACGCTGCGAGCATCTGTTCGCGAAGCCCGTCCCGTCGCCCGCCACCCTCCGTTTGCCGGGTACGCGCCGCATGGATTTCCAGCAGCAACACCGTCAGCGGCGCGACCGTCAGGTTCGCGATTGCAGTCGCCGACGTCACCGACAACAGTCCGGAACCGCCGAACAGCCCCTTGAAGATCGGAAACCCCATGAAGGCGATCGACGGGAAGCTCAGAAGGCAGGCCTGCAGCGCCGCCATCCCGAGCGAGCGGCGCAGCACAGAGAGGCTGAACAGCACGACACACGCATAGAAGGCAACGAGTGCGAGGGTGGTCGCGATCAGGAATATTGTCTCGCCGCGCGGCGGATGCGCCGCGGTCTTGACGATGCCGACGAACATGATCGCCGGCAGCGCGTAATCGATCGCCAGCTCGTTGATGCCCTTGACCTGGTTGGCATCGAATTTCTTGCTGCGTCCGGCGAAATAGCCGAGCGCAAGCACGAACAAAACCGGTAACAGGACCGAGAATGAATTGACCAGCATGCGGAAATGTCGGGGCGCGAAAGCGAGGGCCTCCGACACTCGCATCATCGCCGCGGCCTGCCAAGGGCGTCGATGGTGCAGACCGCCGGGTCAGGCGGACCGCTCCATGGCACGGGTTGACACCGCGCGCGATCATCCTTCCTAGATCGGCATCATGCGCCGCCTCATCCTTGTTGCCCCGCTCCTGTTTGCAAGCCTCTCGCCCGCCACCGCCCTTGTCGGCGGCGCGCCGGCTGTGCAGGGTCCGCAGGCGGCGGTAATGATCGTCGGCTCGCGCGGCAATTCCTGTACCGGGATCGCGATCGCGCGCGACCTGGTGCTGACCGCGGCGCATTGCGTGCCGCCCGGGGCCGATTACAAGCTGGTCGCCTTCGATGCACAGCGGCAGCCGCAATTGCGCGACACGCAAAGCATCGCGCGCCACCCGCAATTCAGCCAGAAGACCTTCGACGCCCACCGCGCCACCGCCGACGTGGCGCTGATCAAGGTCGCGAATGCGACATCCGCGGCCCCCGCCGCCATCCATGGCGAGCGGCTCAAGATCGCGCCCGGCGACCGCCTCACCGTTCATGGCTATGGCCTCACCCGCATGGGCGACGGCAAGAGCGGCGGCACGCTACGCAGCGCCACGCTGACCGTGACCGGACAGCCCGGCAATCTTCAGCTCCGACTGATGGACGGCAGCACCCGCAACGAGCGCCCCGGTCTCGGCGCCTGCACCGGCGATTCCGGCGCACCGGTCTTCCGCGACATCGGCGGACGCATGATGGTGGTCGGCGTGGTGAGCTGGTCGACCGCCGCCGGCAACGAAGCGGGCTGCGGCGGACTGACCGGCGTCACGCCGCTGTCATTATACTATCCCTGGATCGTCGAAACCGCGCGCAAGCTGGGCAGCCCGCTGGCGCCGTAACGCGTCCGCCATTGACAAGTCACACGCGCCTGCGAACCTGCCGCTCCTGTCCAACACAGAGGCGGTCGCATGTTCCCGGTTCCTACCAGTTTCTTCCTCACGCGCGGCGTCGGCGTGCATCGCGACCAGCTCACCGCCTTTGAGCTGGCCTTGCGCGAGGCCGATATCGAACAGCAGAACCTCGTCACCGTCTCCTCGATCCTGCCGCCGGAATGCGTCGAGGTCACGCGCGAGGCCGGTGTCGCCACGTTGCGTCCCGGTGAAATCACCTTCTGCGTGATGGCACGCACCGAGACCAACGAGCCCGGCCGCCGGATTCATTCCAGCATCGGCCTGGCGCGTCCGACCGACACCAAGATGTACGGCTATATCTCCGAGCAGCACGGATACGGCATGACCGCCGACCAGAGCGGCGACTATGCCGAAGATCTTGCGGCCTCGATGCTCGCCTCCACCCTCGGCATCGAGTTCGACCCCGACGCCGCCTGGGACGAGCGCAAGAAGGTTTATCAGACCAGCCATCTCATTTTCGGGTCGACCTCGATCACCGCAGCCGCGATCGGCGACGACGCCGGCCGCTGGACCTGTGCGATCGCGGCGGCCGTGTTCCGTTTCGCGGAGCAGAAATAATGGCCGGCGTCCCGACCTTCGCAACGCCCTCGACCTTTCTCGGCATCCTGCGTCTGCAGGCCGAGGCTGACATCCACATTGCCGGCATTCCGCTCGACATTGGCACCACCAACCGCAGCGGCGCGCGCTTCGGCCCGGCGGCGATCCGCACCGCCAGCCGCATGCTGGTCGATGGCGACCACCCGCATTGGTGGATCGATCCGGCCGCCCTCTCCGTCGCCGATATCGGCGATTTCGACATCGCGCTCGGCGACATCGAGAACAGTCTGGCGCTGATCCAGGAGCAGGCCGCGGCCTCTCCGCATCTGATTGCGCTCGGCGGCGAACACACGATTTCGCTGCCGCTGTTGCGCGCGCTGGCCGAGGGCCAGAGCGCGCCGCTGGCGCTCGTGCATTTCGATGCGCATGTCGATACCTGGCCCGACAATTTCGGACAGGTCTATGCGCACGGCTCGGTGTTCTTCCACGCCATCGAGGAAGGCCTGATCGATCCGAAGCGAACCGTGCAGATCGGCATTCGCTCGCCGATGCAGCGCGAGGTCTATGACTGGACGCGCGACAAGGGCGTGACCATCATCAGCGCGCAGGACGTGCACGAATTCGGACCGCAGCCGGTGGCGCAGCGCGTCACCGAAATCGTCGGCAACGCGCCGGCCTATCTCTCCTTCGATATCGATTGCCTCGACCCCGCCTTCGCCCCCGGCACCGGCACGCCGGAGATCGGCGGGCTGACCAGCTGGCAGGCGCAGGCGATCCTGCGCCGGCTCGACGCGGTCGGCTTCACCGGGATGGATCTGGTCGAGGTCGCGCCCGCCTACGACACGGCGGAGATCACCGCGCTCGCGGCTGCGACCATGGTGTGGGAATATCTGGCGATGGTCGGGCGGCCGAAGGCGTGACGGCGCCAGGGCGGGCGCTCAGGACTTCAATCACTCAGGATTTAAGGTCCGGCGCCGGCTCCGATTGCAACCCGTAATGATGTATCAGCCGGTCGAGAACCACAAACACCACCCCTGCGAATGCAAACACGAAGACGAATTCGACAATGTGGGTCAGCACGCTGTCGTAACCGATCTTCGCCACGTTGACGAAAGGATAAGGATAGAAGCCTGAGAAGGCTCCGTGCAGCAGCGTCCAGCCGCCATATGTCAGCGGCGGCACCATGATCGCCGGCACGTTATGCAGGTGCAGCGACCCCTTCGGTATGTAGAGGAGCCAGAACAGAACATAGGCCGGCGGCATCACGTAGTGCAGCAGATGGTCGTAGCGCGCCTCCCACCCGTGGATCACATAGAGGCCCGAAAGCAGAAAGAAGAACACCAGGCCGGTGATCGAGATGTAGACCGCCGTCGCCATGGCGACCGGCGGCGAGAGGAGAAACCGTCCCGCGCGCGTCTCTGGAAACAGCGCCGCCGCGGCGAAGGTCGTCGCCACCAGCGTGTTCGAGAGCATGGTGAAGTAGCTGAAATAGTCGACGGTGCCGGCCAGTGAGTGAAAGTCCTGCCTGGCGATGTAGTGCCCTATGACCGAGAACCATCCGACCAGCATGAAGACGAACGCATAGATCCGCGCCATTCCGCTCCCCCCAGGCGAAGCGGGCTACGCGATGCACGTTGGCGCGTACCGCTTCGCACCAGGCACACCGGTGCCGCACCCGGCAAAGGGAGCACGAAGTCCTCAAAATTCAGTCAATACCGGACCGCCGAAGGGACAGGACCCGCAAGCCAGCTGTGTCGTCCGGTGTCGCGCCGGGAGGGTAATGTGGCGGCTATTCGTCGAAGCCGGCATTGACCCGGTCGGACCAGTCGATGCGGTCGGTACGGGACGCCGCACCGGTCGTATGGGCCGCGTAGGTCCCCGGAGCGTCCGTATTCTTGACCGAACGGACCACCGAATAGGACCCGCCGGCCAGCACAGCCAGCGTCAGCACCGATGCAACAAGTATCTTCAGATTCAAAACGCGCATATCCAAGCTCCAATCTTCTTCTTGTTGCAGCGCATATAAGTGCGCCGCGCGCGTTTCGCATGCTCACGACCGCGTGACGGCAAGGCAGCAATGCCAGGCTTGCATGAGTCGGCCCCGCTGCGGACGTCAGGCGTCGCGCCGGATTCCCATCGGCCGCGAGCCAGCCGTTACGGCTTCTCCGCACCCTTCGGCGCCGGCACCTGGAAGCCATAGAAATTGGACTGCTCTTGCCAGTCCAGCCGGGCCGAACCGGTGGTGAAGGCATCGGCGGTGGATTCCTGGATCCGGCTCAGCCCGGCATAGCCCGCGCCGGCGAGGATCACGACGGCAAGGACCGAACGAGCGTAGACGCGCATGGCAACCTCCATCTCGATAGCCGGCATGTAGCGACGCCGCGCCCGACGCGCTTTCACGTGGTTGTGACGGGTTGTGCGATCTTGCCGGAATCCATTCTCCGCTCGTCCCCGCGAAAGCGGGGACCCAGACTTTCTGGATTCCCGCTTGCGCGGGAATGAACGGAGGATGGGTCAGCATGGACGCTACGCCCCGCTGAACTTCAGCAGCTTGATCGCGTCGAAATCCTGCACGCCGCCGCCGACGCGCTTGGTCGTATAGAACAGCACGTAGGGCTTGGCGGAATAAGGATCGCGCAGCACCCGCACGCCCTGGCGGTCGACCACGAGATAGCCGCGCGCGAAATCGCCGAATGCGATCGAATAGCTGTCGGTTGCGATGTCCGGCATCTCCTCGGCTTCGACCACCGGAAACGTCAGCAGCCCTGCCCGTCCGCCGACCTGCGCCGGCGGCTGCCAGAGATAATTGTCGTCGGCATCCTTCAGCTTGCGGATCGCAGACTGGGTCTTGCGATTCATCACGAAATGCGCGTTCTGCCGGTAACAGGCCTTCAGCGCATAGACCAGATCGATCAGCGGATCGGCCGGGCCATCCGTCGGGAAGCCCGCATCGAGCCCGGTCTCGATGAAGCCGATATTGCCCCAGGACCAGGACGCGTCCGCGACCTTGGTATATTGCATGAAGCCCTTCGGCTTGTTGGTGCCGTCGCCGTTGACGAAGGCCGCCCCCTCCTGCACCGCGAACACCTGCTCGACTTCGCTTGCGATCCACTCGTCGAGATTGACGGCGGTATCCTCCAGCAGCACTGGCGTTGCCGCCGGCATGGCGTAAAGTTCGGCTGCGGGAAACGACAATTCGTCCAGCACCGACGAATTGGTGGTCGGCCGCGACGCCGTCTCCGCCACCCAGCCCGTCGCCGGCCCCGTGGTCATGAACGGCTTCTTGTAGACATTGCCTGAAATTTCCCGCACCGACGCGATCGCGCGGATCGGCGAGATCGCGGCCAGCCGCTTGCCGATCTCGCGCTCGACCTCGTCGGGCACCAGGTAGCCGCCATCGGCGGGCGTGCCGGCCGACATGGCTTTCACCTCCAGCGCACGCAGTCCGGTGCTTTCGCCGGAGCGGATATAGGCCTCGAACGCGGTCTTGTGTTCGCGCGCCGATGCGCTTCTGGCGCCGGTCTCGATCCCAAGCTGCGGCCGCACCGATTTCAGCGACAATTCGTCGAGGCGGCGGGTCTGCGCGTCGAGCGCGGCATCGATGCGCGCCACCTTCTCCTCGTGCAGCACATCCGCGGAGCGCCGCTCGATCGAGGCGATGCGCTCGTCATTCGCCGCCTTGAAGGCATCGAAGGTGCGCATCAGTTCGGCATGGGTCACATGCGATTCCTGACGGGCGTCCGGGGCGAAGCCGGCCTTGGTTTCGAGGGCGTGATGGGCAAGGTCCATTGCAGTCTCCTGGTGAATGCGAAAAGAAAAGGCGCGCGAGGCGAAGGACCTCGCGCGCCGCAGCGGCGCGGCCCGCGACGCACGACACTCCGCGCGACCGGGTCCGGGGCTGTTCAGAAACCGCACACCTTATTGTGATGAACGGTGTGCTCGTAAGATTGGCGCTACCAAGTGTTGGTAAGGGTATCGCCCGGGCGCTCGGCCCGGCTCGGAATCAGGGACGCCAGATGCATAGGATTGTAACCTTCGCCGTAACCGCCGCAGCGCTGGGAGCCATCGCGATGGCCGCACCGGGCAGCGCGCAGGCCCAGTATTACGGCGGCTATATCAACCAGCCGCGCGCCTATGCGCCGCCGGCCTATGCGCCGCCGCCGGTCTATGCCGCGCCGCCGGTCTACCGGCCGCGCGTGGTCGTGACGCCGCCCAGCTACGGCTATGGCAGCAACGCCTATACCGACTACCGCCATTTCGGCGATCCGTCGTCGCGCGATGCGTTGGATACCTGCGCCTATTGCTAGGCGCGGAGCCTCAGACAGCAGGAATGCGACGTTTCATGCAAACCACAACAGCGCTCGCCGCCGCTTCGATCGTCCTGGGTGCCGCTGCCTTGGCGGCGCCGGACGCGGCGATGGCGCAGCCCGTCGCCGGCATGATCGCGGATGCGTCCGACCGGGTGGCGCAGCCGGCGCAGGATTTCAGCGCCCAGCAACGCAGACCCCGGACGTATACGCCGCGCACCTATACCCCGCGATACACACCGCCGCGCAGCAACACTGCGCCGCGCTACATCTATCCGGGCTCACGCGACGCGCTGGATACGTGTGCGTTCTGTTGAGCTGGAGTCGGAAGGTCGAAACGTAACGCGCCCAGAGACGCGGCAGCGTCCACCTACTTCGGCTTGTAAACGCCGTCATCCAGGAACCCGAGAGACATTCCCGCCTCGAGCGCCTGCGGTTGCCAGCCCGATGCCCTGATCGCTTCAAGCTGCGCCCGCGCAGCAGCGGGTGCAACCGCCAGCGTCGCCATTGCAGCCTTGACGCGAACCTGCATATTCTTGTGATTGAACAGAGGCAGCAGCGCCGAGCGCTGATCGCCGGGACGGGATTTCAATTCGCTCTCGATGGCTTCCAGCTTGTCGTAGATCTTGTTAACTGTGGATATGGTTCTCAAAAGCAGAGCCCTGTCTTGCTCCACGGCAAGCTCTGCAAACAACTGCACTAGCGTTTCAGTCGTGTTCTTGGAGAGAGCCGCACCTCTCATGGCTTGAGTACTCCAACATCTCTCAAAGCTTTGAGCCCGATATATCGCCTCTCTTCCCAGCTCTTGTTTTGCAAATATTGCCGCGGGGTCAGCCCACCCGGATTCTTATTGCTGGTTTGGAACCACGAGTTGATCTCCCAGTGCTTGTAGCGCGGGATGAGCACGAGATTGTCCGCCCTGTTGATCACGCTGTCGGGATAATTATCATTGCGCGCCTGAGTTTGTTCGACAATGTGGTGCACATCATAGCCCCGCTTGTCCGCCTGGAATATCCCATCGTGTAATTCTCCGAGGCTTTTCGGTGCATCCTGGAAGGACCTGATCTCCCAGTATTTTTCATTGAGCCAGTGGCTTGCGGACGTCGCGACCTCGGCCAGATAATCGCTCGCCAATCGCACGTGTATTGGGCTGAGTAGATGGAATATTGCTCAGCCGCCTTCAGCGCCATCGCATGCTTGCGGAGCGCGATCTGAAAGCGCATCGCGGCGACATGCCATTTCAGCCGGAGCAGCTCCGACTGCACCCCATCAAGCATATGCATGGCGTCACACCGCGCGCTGATACAGCACGCGCCGCCGCGCGGTGGGATCGATCACCACCGGCTTGCGCGCCCGCGCGGGCGGAGCGAACGGGGGCTTCGCCTCCTTCACCGCGCGGGCACGCGCTTCCGGCACCGCACTGACGCGCGCACCTGGAAGCAACGGAAAGGTCACGATCGAGATTTCCCAGAGGTCGAGCTGATCGAGCTTGCGCACGCGCGATTTCGGATCGACATGCGCCTTCACGGTCTTGAACCCGATCGACAATCCGTCGGCCGCGCCTTCGCGCAGCAGCGCCAGCAATTCGCGCGCCCGCGTCACATCGGGGATGAGCCGCCCGCGCACGCGCAAGCCGCGCCAGTCTTCCGTGATCTCCTGCCAGATCCCGATCGGCTCGGCCGGATCGTGCTGGAACAGCATCGGAATGCGGCGCACGCCGCGTAGTCGCAGCGTCTGTGCGAACGCGCCGGGCATCACCATGTCGCGCGCCTGGTCGATCTCCCCGAACAGACTGGCGTAACCTTCGACGCTGCCGTCGGGAAGAATTGCCGCGCGCGGATGGGACGGGCCGTTGTTGGTGTTGGGTGCGAGCATGCATGCGCTCCTTCACCGCTTGCAAGGCAAGGCAAGCAATGCACTCGTGCCCCGGACGCGGCGCAGTAGCCAGTGTTGCGCCGCAGAGCCGGGGCCTATGAATGGCCGGCGGAAATGGGTCCCGGGTCTGCAGCGCGTCATTTCATGCCGCGCAGCGACCGGGACACGAGACAGAGCTAGCCCTTCGGCGTCTTCCGTCCCCGCGCCTTCCGCATCGCCTTCACATCGCGCGCGGCGTTTTGCTTCGACACTCGGTCGAGATGCGAGAGAAATTCCCGAAACACCGTGAGATGGTCGCGCTTGCGATCGGCCTTGCGCTTTGGCGCGGGACTGAGCGAGCGCATCACGGAATGCAAACTATCCATCAACGGCCTCCAAATTTTCTATTGAAGCGCGACAATTCGCGCACGAAATCGTCGAAGCGCCTTATCGCCGCGGCGTATTCGCGCAACACGAAGATCAGCAGCGCACTCGCGCCCGCCGCCCACAGGAACAGCGCCAGATGCGCGAGATCGCCGCGATCGGCGAAGATGCGGGTCAGGTCGGGCATGAGCGCGTTTTCGAGCGAAGTGGGCACCGGCTCGCGTGAAGAAAACGCGTCGGTGCAAGACCCTAACGGAAAACTCATCGTAACCGGGGCGCGGCGTTCCGCTGCGGCCACCGGACTGCTACCGTTCAGACGGCTCCCAACTCACCGGAGCAACGCCGGAGGACACCATCATGCGAAAACTCGCACTCGCTGCCCTGCTAATCGGACTTGCGGTTGCCCCAGCCGCAGCGCAGGACGCATTTCCGAACCTGCTCGGCACCTGGAAAGGCGACAGCGAATCGATCGTGTTTTCGGGCGGCAACACCCATCATCCGGGCAAGTCGCGCGAACCGCGCATGTCGAGCGTTCCGTTCACCCTGACGATCGACAAGCAGGACGGCCGCCGCGTATCCGGTACATTCACCTCAGCCAAGCATAAGGAAGCCGTCATCGCGGTGATTTCGCGCAACGGCACGATCTACATGGTCGATGACGACGGCTATAGCCTCGGCACCTTGCTCGCGCCTAACCGGCTCGAACTCTGCTACATGAAACGGGCGCCGAACGGACGCGTTGCGTCCTGCACCGAGATGACGAAGCAATAGTGCCCGTCACCCGAACCCATCGCCGCCTTCGACCGGCGTATAACCCACCGCGATCCGCTTCTCGTTCAGCGTGAGAAACGGTGCCGCCGTCACCCGCGCCCACAGCGCCGCACGGTCCGCCGACAGCGCCTCGATTCGGTCGGTATCGACCGCAAGCCGCACGTTGCCGCTATACGCCGGCGCGAGCCATTGCGACAGCGCGGCGCCGATGCGGCTCGCCAGCGGCAAAACCGTGCCGCGGTAGAAGGCGCGGTTCGCCTCCTGGTAATTTGCATAAGTGTTGTCGCCGGGAATGCCGAGCAGCATCGGCGGCACACCGAAGCACAAAGCGATCTCGCGCGCGGCATTGTGCTTGGCGTCGAGGAAATCCATGTCCTTCGGCGACAGCGACATCGCCTTCCAGTCGAGCCCGCCTTCGAGCAGCAGCGGCCGCCCGGCATTCTTCGCGCCCTGATACTCGCGCTCGAGTTCGTGCTTCAGTCGCTCGTATTGTCCGTCCGCCAGCACCGATGCCTCGGGCCCGGAATAGACCAGCGCGCCGGAGGGCCGCGCCGCATTGTCGAGCAGCGACTTGTTCCAGGCCGCCGCCGCATTATGGGTGTCGACGGCGATGCCGGCCGCTTCCAGCGGCGCGAAGCCGTAATGATCGTCAAGCGGGTGAAAATGGGTGAGATGCAGGATCGGCGGCAGCGCCTGCGCCTGTTCGAACCGCAGGCTGCGCCCGGCGACGTGATACTCATAGGCCTCCGGCCAGCCATCGCTGCCGGGCACGACGCGCATGCGGTCGGGCCGCAGCGCGTAGAGTTCGCGCGGCCGGCCGTCGAGCGTCACCGCCTCGAGATAGGCGTTGCCGGCGAGTTGCAGATGCGCGACCGCGCTTTCCAGAAGCGCCGCGCCGTCCTGCCGCGGATTGGGCCGCGCCATCAGGTCGAGCAGCGGATGCGTCTCGTGTTCGGCACTCTCCTCGTAGGCGAGCCAGGCGACCGAGGCGACCGTCTCCGCCACCAGCCGCACCGCGCGATGCACGATCGCATTCTTCATGTAGCCTTCGCGGGTCAGCGTCGCGATGTCGCGCGGCGTCCAGCGCGCACGGCCGTGCGACTGCAACGCGATCAGTTGTGCGGTGCGCGAGGATTTTTCTTCCGGCGCGCGGAACCATTTGGTGAGATCGAGCATGGATGTCTTTCGCGGATGACAAGGTTGATCGCGCCGGACCGCGAACAACAAAAAAGGCCCGCATCGCGCGGGCCTTTTCGTTTCTGACGTTGACGATGTATGCGCGCGCTAGAACACGCCCAGCAGCGCAAGAACGATAACGAGACTAAGCGGCACGCCCAGCAACCAGAGAATGATCGGCATTGTCGCCCTCCTGTGTGTATCCGTTTGATGCGGCGACAACGCAGAAGGGCCGGTGTGGTTCCGGATATTTTGATACTCTCGTGTCCCGGGCGCAGCGCAGCACGTAGTGATGCGCTGCTGAACCGGGACCCACATATCTGGGCGTGTTTACTTCGCCGGCAGCGGCCAGGTGCGGATCTGCCCGGCGACATCGGGATATTTCATCGCCAGCTGATCCGCATTGCCGAGTTCGACATCCTGCGGCTCGACCCCCGGCCATTCGGTCGATGCGCCGAGAAACCATTGCCGCGTGCCGATCACCCGCGCGGTATGAAACGTGTTGCCCGGAATATAGAGCTGCGGCGTCTGCCCGGCGCGCAGGTCGGGGCCGACGACGTGATGCTGCGTGGTGCCATCGGTCAGCATCATCAGCACCTCGATCGGATCGCCGAGATAATAATGATAGAGCTGGTCGTTCCTGATGCGATGCAGCTTCACCGGCTCCTGCGGCGTCAGCATGAAATACAGCGCCGATCCCATCGGCCGCCCGGCGCCGAACGGCACCGGCAATCCGCCCGGCGCAATCCGCTCCTGGCTCATGTAAGTGACGCGCACATAGCCGCAGGTCGCGTTCGGCTTGAGATCGAGCAGCCGCTCGACGTCCTGGTAGGTCATGCCCTGATGCATCGCGCCCCCTTGTGCGGCTGCGCCGCTCGAAGCCAGCGCCGCCGCTCCGGTCAAAGCCGCGCCTGAGATGAATTCGCGCCGGTCTGGCATGGTGCGACTCCTTCCATATGGTGCGCGACTGTCGTCTCCCTGAATAGCACCGTCAATCGCAGCGCGGCGTCACGGTTTCGAATGTGTGACCCGATGCACCCCTCACAACATCCTCACCCGCGGCCCCGGACTTGCCGCGTAAGTCAGATGCGCCACCGCCCACACCATCGCGTCCAGCCGGTCGGGTGAATGGCCCGACGACAATCCGTTCAGCCCGAAATCGCACATCTCGTCTTCCAGCGCCGGAAACACCCCGGCATGCTTCACCCTGCCCTGTTCGTACAAATGCGACACCGGCTCGGCACGCAGCCATTTCGCCCGCGTCGCCCGCACCGCGATCACCGGCACGCTCGCATCGGCCTCGCGGATCACCGCGCGCACCATGTCGCCGCCCTGGTTGACCTCGACCACCAGCGCATCGGCCTGCAGCCGTCGCCACAGCGCGATCGCCTTCGCCGCCCAGCCCGCGGGCGAGAGCCCCGCCACCGTGTCGTCGGCGATCACGTAGCACACGCCATTTTCCGCCCGCCCGGCCGCAACGAGGCCGCAGGCATCCGCGCCCTTCGATGCCGAGGCCGGCGGATCGACCGCGACCACGATGCGGCGCAAATTCGGCGCCGCCGCCACGCGGCAGCCTTCGATCATCGCGCGCGACCACAAGGCATCCGGTCGGTCGTCGACGATCTCGCCATCCAGTTCCTGCCGGCCGAGCCGGGTGCCGTCATAGCGCTTCACCACATTGTCGATGAAGGCGGGCGACAGGTGATACGCATTGGCCTTCGTCGGCGCATGCGTCACCGCGCTCGCCGGGTCGGCGATCAGCCGTTTCAGAAGAGCGATCGGCCGCGGCGTGGTGGTGATCACCTGCCGCGGCCGCGCGCCAAGGCGCAGTCCGAACTGCAGCATATCGAAGGTTGCTTCGGCATGACGCCACTTGGCGAGCTCGTCTCCCCAGGCGTGGGAAAATTGCGGACCGCGCAAGGATTCCGGATCCTCCGCGGAGAAGGCCTGCGCGATCGCGCCATTGGAAAATTCGACACGCCGCCGCGACGGCACCCAGACCGGCCGCGCATCGCGCGCATGCACCGAGAGCAGCCCGGACACGCCCTCGATCATCACCTCGCGGGTCTCGTGTTCGGTTTCGCCGATGAGCGCGATCCGCCGCTCGCTTTCGCCGTCCTGCTTCGGCGCATTGGCGATGCTCTTCACCCATTCGGCGCCGGCGCGCGTCTTGCCAGCACCACGTCCGCCGATCAGAAGCCATGTGCTCCACGGCTCGCCGTTCCTGGCGAGCGCGGGCGGGAGTTGATGGTCGTGACCGTAGAGCTTGAAGCGGCGATTGAGTTTGGCCTGCTGACTATTCGTCAGCCTCGCCAGAAACTCGGCTCGAACCTCCGGCGGCCATTGCCTCCATTCGCTGCGAAAGCTCGCGACGGATCGCGTCGATATCCGCGGGGAGATAATCTTCGTCATCGTCGTCGGCCTCGGCCCGCTTTCTTGTCTTCCCCGCTTTTGGTTGATGCAGCGCATCGATCGCCGTCAGCGACTGCAATGTCTTCGCAAGGACGGCGAGCGTTCGCGCATCGCGCTCGCGTTCGTCCGGCGCCTGCTTGCTTCCCGCCAGCCGCGCCTCGATCTCATAGACCTGGCGCTCGGCGGTCTTCATCATGCGGTTGACGAGCGCGATCCGGTTTTCTTTCAGAATCCTCCGACGCACCACCATCCGCCGCTTCGGCACTTCCGGCAGCAGCCGCTCGCCATTCTTCTGCATCGGCCCGCCCGCGAGCCAGTGATAGAGCCCCCAATGGCTCAATTCGGTTTCGGCCAGGATGTCGCGCGTGGTCGCGCCCTCAGAGTACATCTGCCGCGCGCGCGCTGCGTTTTCGGGAATGTCGGTCATGGTGATGAATGTGCGAGTTTGCCGCCGCAGCGGCGGTGCGCTCCCTCTCCCCGTCCTTACGGGGAGAGGGTTGGGGTGAGGGGCATATTTGTTGGGGCACAGCGCGTGGAGACGGCCCCTCACCCGGCCGCCTACGCTACGCTTCGGCGCCCGACCTCTCCCCGCACGCGGGAGAGGTGAGAGGCTGCAGCCGCATGTGTGGAGAATGACGAAACCCTACCCCACCAGCGTTACGCTGTCAAGGACTATTTTCCTGATTTCTTTCTGCGTGCCGTTTCAGCCGCCGATGGCGCTGCGATGATGAGCCATGCATTCCGCCTTGATGCACCGGTTTGAATCCCGGCCTGCTCTTTGGCAATGTGATTGACGCGGGCCGCGAACGACGGCTTCGTTCGACTGCCGGATGACGATGCCTTTGCGCCCCATCAATGCCGTGCTCGCGATCGGTGTCGCCGCCCTGCCTTGGCCGGCTCTCGCCGCGCTCGATCATTTCAATCGCGGCTGCGGCGACGGCCTGTGCTCGTTTTTTTCCGGGCTCCTGATACTGGGAGCGCTTGCCACTGCGACGCTCCTTTTCCTGCGCCGCAGCGCCCGCCGGGGCGAGACGCCCGCCTGGCTGCGCTGGGTGCCCGCGGCGTTGTGGATCGCGCTGCTGATCCCGCTGGTGTATTGAGGTGCGTGTGTACGCAAAGTGTCACGAATGAGCCGTGGTCTTCGCTATGCGACCGAGATCCGACACAGCTCATGTCGTTGCGGGGTTTTCACCTTGTGAATTTTCTTCTTTTGGTTTTTTGCTATGCCGCGCAAGCCTTGGGTGCCCCTGCCTGACGAAGCAGACCGCTTTTGCGATGTTTATATTGACGAAAGCAGCCAGACGAAACTCCGATACTTGGTCATCGGCGGACTGCTGGTGCCAACCAATCTGGTCGACGCATTCGAGGCCGACCTGATCGCAGCAAGAACCGATTACAAAGTACCGCTCACGTATCCCGACGGCAGTGTGAGAGTTCTGAAATGGGAAAAAGTTTCCCGCGGCTCCCTCGATGCTTGCAAGAACATGATTGAAACTTACTACTCGTTTCTCCAAAGACGGCGCGTTCCTGCCCGAAAGACAATCGATTTCAATTGCGTCGTAGTTGACACCAGCAAGAAACCACTCAGGGATGCGGGCGATGGTGACATCGAAATTGGCTTCAACAAGCAGGTCTATTTCCTATGTGCGATCATGCTCGCGAAACGATTCAAAACCGAACTTTTTCACGTCTATCCGGATCGCCGCACCAGCCCTTTTCCACTCCGCGAAGCGCAGAACATTATGAACGCCGGCGTGAAGAAATATGGTGACAAACGAGAGTACCCGTTCCGACGATTGCGCTATCACGATCCCGAGGTGTGCCAAAGCCTGCAACTGGTCGACATCTTTATCGGCGCTCTCGCATACAAGCTGAACGGCCACTATGACAAACCGGACGCCAACGCCAGCAAAAAGGATCTGTGCGATTTCATTATGAAGCGAGCGAAAATCCGTGACCCGCTTCAGAACACACCCTATTGGCAGCGACGTTTTATGATCATGCACCGGCCGTTTACGAAGGTAGATCAGGTCCGCTGACAAGAGCGCCCGGCACTATACGGCATGTTCTGAGCGTCACCGTAAGCAGCGGGTGCGCCGCGCTTAAACATCACCCGCATTTCTGGAGAATGACCAAACCCTACCTCACCAGCGTCACGCTGTCAATGACTATTTTCCTATTTTTATCGCGTCCCTGATCGCCGTCTTCGCGCTTGCATCATCCTCACAGCACCATCCGCCTGCACAATCGCGCAACCGTGACTGGCTTTCGCTCCGCTTCAGGCGCACGAGGCGCTCTCTCGCAATCGGAGGACGTCATGTCCCTTTCCAAATCTGCATTCATCGCGGCATCTTTCGCACTCGGCATGAGCGCGCTCGCCTTCACTGGTGGCGTCGGCCAGGCCTCGACCAAGGCCGAACGCAGCGCGATCTCGAAGGAATGCTCCACCAAGGCCGACGCTCAGAAGCTGCATGGCAAGGAACGCCGCGCGTTCCGCTCCAAGTGCAAGCGCGAAGGCGCCAACGCGGCCAAGAAAAGCTGACCGCGTCGGGGCAAGCGGACCGGTCGGGCGATGCGCCGGGCCGGGCCGGCACGTGGGACGCTTCCCCTGCCCCGGCCGCGCGGGATTCCGAGGCAGCCCGCCGTCGTTGCAAAAGGATGAACCGGGGCGCGCGGATTTCGCGGCGCGCCCTTTCCGTCTCGATAACTTTTGCGGCGTAGGCTTTTGCCCTGTAAGGCCTATGGAACCGGAACACCGGCCTGCGGGTTGTCGGCAGGCCAGAGGCCGCAAGGCACGGCCGCATTATTTGCGACGGAGAAGCCGTCAATGACCAGCCCGCGTCCAGACGATCGGCCGCTCGATCGCCCCAACCCTGCATCTGCCAGCCCGTCCGCTGAAAGCGCCGCATCCGGCACAGCGCCGATGCCCGTCATCGACACCGCGCCGCCGCTTGCGCCCGCCGAGCAATCGCCATGGTGGAGCGCGCCGTCCGGCAAGCCGTTCGGCATTCCCGATTTCGCGCATGAATTCGCCGCGCGCTTTGCCGCGCTCGCGGTTGCGTCGCTCGCAGGTATCTGGGCTGACGTGCTGGCCTGGCTGTTTCCCGGTGCCGCACCGGTCCCGGTGCCGGTGAAGGTGCGCCGCCGGCGTTAAGGGGTGGCACCGCTCGCGTTAGGACGATGCCACGTGTGCAGCAGGACAGGTCGCTCGCGGGCAGTAGCCTTAAACCGCACACCAAACGTTAGCCCGATCATTCGCTCCCATATTTCACCGACAATGCAATTTTCGCGATTTCTTCCGTTGCGCCGGTGGTCTCCTTCTGACCTCGCTGATAGCTGACAGTCACGCCGACATAGCCGGCGGCGTCGAGGTTATACGTAAGCGACGTATAAAGATGCTTGTATCGCAAAGGCGACAGCGCATCGAAATACCACCCATAGGTCGCCTGTAGGGTTAGGCGTCGAATCCAGTCCGGCACATCGGCGAAGCCAGCGTTGTTTCCGGCCAGCATGGCCTGAACCCACGGGCCGTACCGAAAAGCCTCGCGCCGGACCGAGAAAATCGGGTCCAGCATCGCTTGCGGGACACTCTCATCGATATTCGCGCGGTACTCGGTCCTGAATTTCGGCGACAGCGTGAAGAAGAACCACGGCCCGGCGGCCAGAGGCGTCCCGAGATACGAGAAAAATGTGTCGCGCCCGTCACCACGAGGGTTTCCGACCGGCTGATAGTCCAAACCAACGAACCAGCTTTTGTCGTTGCCATAAAAATCTGTTGTCCAGCCCCCACGACCATTAAAGTAATGGGTTGCGTTGAACACGTTCGCGAACGCCGTTTGAGACGCCAGTCCCAGACTCAGGTCGCCCTTGTCCTCGCCGGTTCGTTTGGTGTTAACCGCACGGTCGAACAACGCGTAGACGCCCAGCACGCTGTTTTGCAAATAAGCATCAAGCGACGGCGTCTGCCAGCTTGCGAAACGATAACCGACCAGCCCCTGTGCCACCCAAACCTGGTTTCCGGTCACACGATCATCGGTCCAGGAGAATTGGGCGCCGGTCGCATCCTGCAGTTTCGAGAGCCGGCTCCAGCCTCCGAGGTCGTCAAGATCGCGCCGTATCACGAGCGTCCCCTTGTGTATGATCTTTGGCGGCGGCTCGATCGCAGCGGTCGGACTTGTAGCGGCAAGGGCTGTTCTTGCGGGACCTCTCGCTGCAACACCACTCGCCGCCCGCCCCGATAACGCCGGAATTGCATCAAGCTCACGGCGACATGTTTCGCGCCCTTTGAAAAGCTTGCCGCCGACAGTGCATGTAACTTCGGGCGCCTGAGGCGCAGCATCCGCGACGCCGTTCGCCATCACCGCCACGCAGACGGCAGAAAGGATCAAAGTGCGCATCACAGATCCTTGTCGTCGAGCGTGAGTTTACGGGCAGTCAACTTCACCGTAGCGAGACGCTCGGCGCGCTTACCGGCCTTTGCCGCAATGACGTCGGTCAATTCTCCCAAAGTTTCCGGTTCGTCCATGTCGGCATAACTCAGCCGCACGCCGATCCGCTTCATCCACGACATGCCATTGAAGACATCGGCCAGCCCGCGCCAGGCGGGATTGCTGAACGGTGCCCGCACTCGCGTCGCTCTGCTGAAATCCGAAGGTTTGCGGTTAAAGCGCCACGCGAAATAGAGCGTCAGATGACGCTGGATTGCGATGCTCATTGCTGCCCCCACAGGTTGAACAACCTATGGTAGTTTGAAAGATCGGCAGCAATCAACGTCTAATTTGCGGCGCTAGTTACTTCCCTTCCCGCGGGTCCTGCACCGGGGCGGACGGCGCGTCGGTCGGCGGCGGCGCCTCCCTGGCCGGACCGCGCAGCGGCTTTTCTTCCATGCCGATGAGGAAGGCGAGCCCGAAACACAGGATCAGCATCGCCGCCAGGAAGACGAAGCGGAACGCATAGGCCAGCGCCGGCTCGGACGCGGTGCGCGCCAGCGCCTCGACCGAAACGCCGCCGCTGGCGCCGATGCCGCCGAGCACGATCGCGCCCAGGAGCGCCACCGTCAGCGCCGACGTTAGCGAGCGGAAGAAATTCAGCGAGCCGGTGGCGATGCCCATGTGCCTATCGGTGACCGCGTTCTGCATCGACACAGTGGTGACCGGAAACACCGCGCCGGTGCCGAAGCCGATCACCGCCAGAATGGCGAGGATGCCGGGGATCGGCAGCCCGACCGGCCAGATCGCCAAGGCGCCGAGGCCCAGGATCGACACCACGAAGCCCGCGAACGCCATGCGCTTGTAGTGTTGCATCTGCGCCATCGCGCGGCCGGTCAGCGTCGCGGAAATCACCGAGGCGCCCATCAGCGGGATCAGCGCCAGGCCCGACTGGCTGGCGGAGAGATGGATCACCGTCTCGAAATAGAGCGGGACGAAGATCGTCAGGCCCACCAGCACGCCCATGCAGCAGGCGCCGGCAAGCGTCGCGGTGCGCACGATCGGATTGGCCAGCACTGTCAGCGGCAGGAACGGCTCGGCCGCGGTCGCGAGCCGCCACGCGAACGATGCCCATAACAGCGCGGACGCGGCGAACAATCCGAGCACCGGCAGGCTCAGCCAGGGGAAGCGTACGCCGCCCCAGGTCAGCGCCAGCATCAGCGCGATCGCGGCCGACACCATCAAGGCCGCGCCCGGCAGGTCGAGCGCATGCTTGCGCTGGGTGAGCGGCAGCCTTCGCAGCACGCTCGAGGTCAGCGCCAGCGCGACCAGCCCGAGCGGCAGGTTGATCCAGAAGATCAGCGACCAGTGCAGATGCTCGGTCAGGACGCCGCCCAGCACCGGGCCGCCGATCGAGGACGAGGCGAACACCGCGCCGATATAACCCTGGTAGCGGCCGCGCTCCTTCGGGGTGACGATATCGGCGACGATCGTTTGCGTCAGCGACATCAACCCGCCGCCGCCGAGCCCCTGCAGCGCGCGCGCGAGGATGAGCGCGGTCATCGACGGCGCCATCGCGCAAGCCACGGAGCCCGCGATGAAAATCACGATCGCCGTCAGCATGATGGTGCGCCGGCCGTAGATGTCGCTCAGTTTACCGTAGAGCGGGGTCGAGGCGGTGGCCGTCAACAGATAGGCGGTCACCACCCAGGACAGATTCTCGATGTCGTTGAAGGCGCGGCCCATGGTGGGCAGCGCGGTCGCGACGATCGTTTGATCGAGCGCACCCAGAAACATCGTCAGCATCAGGCCGACGACGACGGTGCGCGCTTCGGCATGGCTCAGCGCGCGCGCCGGCGCCGCCGCCGGAACTTTTGCGTCGCGGCGCTCCTTCGCCTTGCCCTTCGGGGCTTTCGGCGGTTTCGGCAATTTTCCCGGCTTGTCGTCCATAAGCTTTTCTTGGCGCGAAGCGGAAAGCCGCGCAAGGCCCGTGTCTTGCAGGTCAATCATGTCGTGTCGTCTGGCGGCGTGTCGCGCGCGCCGGCCGCCATCGCCTCCATCTTGTGCGACAGTTCGCGAGCGATCGCGTCGATATCGGCCGGCAGCATGTCCTCATCCTCGTCGTCGGCGGCAGCGGGAGCGGAACCGCGAGCGGCCTCGATCTGCTTGCGCAGCGCCTGCAGGTCGCGCAGCGCCCGCGTCAGGCCAACCAGCATGCGCACGCAGCGCTCGCGTTCGACCGGGGCTATGTCGCGCGCCGCCAGTTGCGTTTCGATATCGCGCACCTGGCGCTCGGCGGTGCGGGTGAGCCGGTTGACCAGCGAGACATCGTCGGCCTTCAGCGCGCGGCGGCGCTTACCGGTGACATCACGTCGGCGCGGCACCGGGTCCATGCGTACACCGTCCTGCCCGAACGGCACGCCGTCGAGACAGGCATAGAGCGTACCGTATGATATCTGGCAATGCGCCAGGATGCGCGAGACGGTGAAGCCCTCCGCATACATCTCGCGCGCTCGGATCACGCGGGCGCGGTCGAGCGGCGGATTGGGCTCGGCGCGGATGTGCGATGACAGCGGCATGGGCCGACCTCACGACAGGTTCACGCCGCAACAGCGGCTTGTCGAACGCAAATGTGGAGGATGCGCAGACCTTATCCGACCAGCGTCACGCTGTCAAGGATTATTTTCCTCATCGCCGTTTCAAGGATTGCGCGCATGTCGGCGCAAACAGCTACGCCGCATCCTTGCGGCGCCGCTTGCCCGTCGCGCCGGTGTCCGGGCCCTTCTTCACGAAGCTGACCTCGCCATTGCCCTCGAGGCAGGCGGACTTGACCTGTTCGATATTGTCGATCCCCTGCTGGCGCGCCTGGCTCATCAACTCGTCGGCGGTGATCAACTCCTGGCGCATGTTCCGGCGCAGCATCTGGCCGTCCTTCACCAGCGGCAGCGGCGGCGGATTGGCCAGCCAGGCAAAGAACGAACTGCGGAAGGCCAGCCAGTCGAGCGCGAAATTCCAGAAGATGATGGTGAGCACCAGCGTCACGCCTTCGGGGATCGACTTGTACTCCTTGGCGAAGGCGTTCTGCGCGGCGTCGGCGATGATGACGATGACCAGCAGGTCGGCAATGCCGATCGAGGACGATTGCCGCCCGACGATGAAGCGGAAGATCAGAAAGATGCCGAGATACATCAGCGTGCCGCGGATCGCCATTTCGGCGAGCGAATGCGTGGGAATGAACATCTCGGCCCAGTCCACGCGGGCAATGGCGTCGAGCATGGTGGGCGTTCCTGCGCAGCGGCTGGCCGTAACAAACGCGCGGCGAAGGATTGGGTTCCGGCGAACTCAGCGATACACCTCGCGCCGGTGCCCGATCGTCACGACAACGACGACGAACCTGTCATCCTCGATCGCGGCCACGATCCGGAAATCGCCGACGCGTCACCTCATCTAAGCGGTCCGAGATGCCGCATGCAATTGCGAGAATGCGCAACCCAATCCAGCAGCCACGCCTTAAAGGATTATTTTCGTATATCATTGGCCGCACCGGGAGCCGCGTGCATCAACGTCGAAATTCTGCTAGTTCGGAAATCTAGAAATCAATTCTGAACCAAATTTTGTTTGCACCCATGGATTGGTCGGAAGAGGAAGTAGGGCTCATCATTGAAGACTATTTCTCAATGCTGCAGAAGCAAATGAGAAACATTCCCTACAATAAGTCGGAACACCGTCGCTCATTACGCGAAAAGATTAATCGCACCGACGGCTCTATCGAGTTTAAGCATCGAAATATTTCCGCAATACTTGAATTGCTCGGGTTCGAAATATTGACCGGCTATCTTCCGGCCATGAACTACCAAAGTTTGCTGGCCTCCAAAATCGAGCAAGCGATTTCAAAGAGCGGCGTCGATTCACCAGAGGCAACCACGGCTGCAAACGGATTCGGTGAAGCCCGTGAACTCTTTACCGAACAGCCCCCAGACAAGTTGCTCATACCAACGGACACGCCTGAATTCATAAAGCGGCTAATCAAAAAATTTGACCCCGCCCAGAGAGATTTGAAGAACCGACAACTTGGAGAGGCTGGGGAAAGAACGATGTTTGAGTACGAAATTGATTTCCTTATGAAATCAAACCGAGTTGACCTTGCAAAAAAAGTAGAGTGGACCTCGCAAGAACGCGGAGATGGAGCCGGATACGACATTAAATCATTTGCCCTAGACGGAACCGAAACGTTTATTGAAGTCAAGACAACCAACGGCGCAAAGCGCACTCCCTTCTACATCAGCGACAACGAGCTTGAGTTCTCTCGCGAGGCTGCTCACCGCTACCGTTTGCGACGGCTATATGACTTCCGAAAGGAAGCCAGACTATACGAACTGAATGCTCCACTTGACGACTTCATATTTCTTGCGCCCGTGGTTTACCGCGCCGGTTTTGAGGGCGCTTAATCTGATCAAAGTCTTCCGAGAGCCTTCACCATATATGCTAGGGAGCATCGACCCTTCGGTTGATGGAAGAGCCAATGACTCAACAATACTTCGCAGTCGCGGCGGGGTCTTACGGAGAGATACTATTCGATCCGCAAACGGGGGTTGTGCTTGGCTACGGTTGGCAGCAAGGCGGCTACCCGCAGGAGGCATATGATGACATCATCTGCCTAGACGTAGTGAGTTGGGCGCAGTCCTACGGCTCACCTCTCCAGTCAGATGACTGGATCGACATTCTAGAGATTGGCTTCTGGTTCCGGCGGCAAGACGGTGCGAGCGGTTATCTGCCTCCTGCCTGTAGAAACGCGTCATCCGGGAGCATAGTTTGATAGAAAATCATTCGTTCAACTTGACTTGTCACGCTCTACACGACCGGCACTGCGGCGCTTCAAGTGAACTTTCTGCACGCGGCTAGTTTTCCGTTCAAACGACGGCCTCGAAATTCGTCACACCAAATGCGTACCTTTGAACAAAAACCGCTCTGCTTCGGACACGGCCAGATTATATACCGCGCAATCACCGAAGCTGCAGGCTGCCTATTTGGAATTTCGCTTTGCAGCAGTGCGCGGCACGGTCGCCTTCGGCGTCGCAACTGCCAACCACGCCTTCGCCGTCGGTTTCGGCTCCTGCATCTTCGTCACGGCGACCTTCCCCGCGCGCTTCTTTGCGTCTGACGCGCCCACCTTCCCGGTCCGCTTCTTCACCCCATCCGCCACCGCTGGCTTCCCCGCGCCTCGCGGCACCTTCCCCGGCCAGCTCACTACCCAGTTGTCGAGCTGGTCGTCCGGCACCTGGCTTTCGCAGGCGCCGACCCGGCCGCGCACCGAGATGCCGGCGATGTGGACCGTCTCCGGGTCGCCCGAGACCAGCGGGTGCCACCAATACAGATCCTTGCCCTTGGCCAGCCGGTCATAGGCGCAGGTCGGCGGCAGCCAGTCGAGTTCGCGCACCTCGGCCGGCGTGAGCCCGACGCAGTCCGGCACCTTCTTCAGCCGGTTGCGGTAATCCTTGCAGCGGCAGGTGTCGTGGTTCAGCAGCTTGCAGGCTACGTCGGTGAAGAAGATCCGGCCGGTGTCCTCCTCCTCCAGCTTGTTCAGGCAGCAGCGGCCGCAGCCGTCGCACAGGCTTTCCCACTCCCGGGCGGTCATCTGCTCGAGGGTTTTGCGCTTCCAGAAGGGAGTGTCGTCTTTCACGGCAAATCCTGTACGGCAAAGCCCTGATCGGCAAAGCGATTATGCGGTTCCGGGCTCGGGTCCCGGCAGGCCGGCGGCGCCTGGCACCCCGTCGGAGCCTGGCACGTCATCTTAAGCCGTTTCCGGCAGGGTGGGACCTGCGACACCGCAGGGTCCGCGAAATCCGGCTCTCCCCGTCCCCGCCGGGAAGCCGGGCGGACCATCGGCAACCCGCGGTAGAGCTTGAAGAATCAGCAGGCGCACGCATCTTATCCTTATCCGCAATTTCGACATGCTGTGTGGCTCTGGTGGCATGGAACAGCAAGGCGGGATCGGCTAGATATAGCGGTCTTTCGGACATTTCCCCGAACCGCCCGTGCCTGAGCACAAGGACGCCCGCGTGGCTGAGCGACAGAAACCCGGATTTGGCGAGGCGGTGCGCCGGTTTTTCCTCGATCTGGACGCCCGGATCGATTCCGGGCTGTTCGATGCGGCGCGCTGGTCGCGCGAATTGTACGAGCGCTTCGTCACCTTCATGGACCGGTTCCATGTCGCCGGCTGGAAGCGCTGGGCGCTGGTGGAGCCGGCCTCGGAAGCGGCGACCATGGGCACGGTCGGCCTGGTGCTGGCGCTCGCGCTGGCGCTGCCGGCCTTCTACGAGACCTCCGACGAGGACTGGCTGAAGAAGAGCGAACTCGCGGTGCAGTTCCTCGATCGCTACGGCAACGAGGTCGGCGCGCGCGGGATCAAGCATAACGACTCGATCCCGGTGGAGGAGTTTCCGGATCACCTGGTCAAGGCGACGCTCGCCACCGAGGACCGGCGCTTCTACGAGCATTTCGGCATCGATATTCCGGGCACATTGCGCGCGCTCGTCGTCAATGCGCAGGCCGGCGGGGTGGTCCAGGGCGGCTCCTCCCTCACGCAGCAGCTCGCCAAGAACCTGTTCCTGAGCAACGAGCGCACGCTCGAACGCAAGGTCAAGGAGGCCTTTCTTGCGATCTGGCTGGAGACTCGGCTGACCAAGAACCAGATCCTCAAGCTCTATCTCGACCGCGCCTATCTCGGCGGCGGGGCATTCGGCGTCGACGCGGCCGCGCAATATTACTTCAACAAGTCGGCGCGCGACGTGACCCTCGCCGAATCCGCGATGCTCGCGGGTCTGTTCAAGGCACCGACGCGATATGCCCCGCATATCAATCTGCCGGCCGCCCGCGCCCGCGCCAACACCGTGCTCGACAACCTGATCGAGGCGGGGATGATGACGGAGGGCCAGGTCTTCGGCGCGCGTCGCAACCCGGCCAGTGCAGTCGACCGTCGCGACGAACGTCAGCCGAACTACTACCTCGACTATGCCTTCGACGAAATGAAGAAGCTCGTCGACAAACTGCCGAAGTCCGTGCAGGAGCGCGTCTTCATCGTCCGAACCGGCCTCGACGTCAATCTGCAGCGCCAGTCCGAGCAGGCGGTCGAGGAGACGCTCCGCGATTACGGGCGCCAATATGGTGCCAGGCAGGCGGCCACCGCGGTGTTCGAGAATGACGGCACGCTGCGCGCACTCGTCGGCGGCCGTGACTACAGCGAGAGCCAGTTCAACCGCGCCACCGATGCGCTGCGCCAGCCAGGTTCGTCGTTCAAACCCTACGTCTATGCGGCAGCCTTTATTCACGGGCTGAAGCCAAGCACCGTGGTGGTGGACGGCCCGATCTGCATCGGCAACTGGTGCCCGGGAAACTATTCCGGTGGCTATTCGGGATCGCAAACCCTGACAATGGCGCTCGTTCGCTCGGTCAACACCATTCCTGTCCGGCTCTCGATCACGATCGGTAATGGTAGTCCGCGCACCGGCCGCAACAAGATCGTCGCGCTCGCCAAGAGCATGGGACTGCGAACACCACTTGCTGACACGCCATCGCTGCCGATCGGCGCCGGTGAGGTCACGGTGTTCGACCACGCCGCCGCGTTTGCAACCTTCCCGAATGGCGGCATGGCCGTCACCCCCCACGCCATTCTTGAAGTCCGCAGCGCCACCGGTGAGCTGATCTGGCGCTTCGATCGCGACGGCCCGAAGCCGCGCCGCGTGATGCCGGCGCAGGTCGCCGCAGACATCAACATGATCCTCACGCAGGCGGTCGAGGCCGGAACCGGGCGGCGCGCCATTCTCGACGGCGTCAAGGCAGCCGGCAAGACCGGCACGACCAACGCGTATCGCGACGCTTGGTTTGCGGGCTATACCGGCAACATGGTCGCGGCTGTCTGGTTTGGTAACGACGATTATGCGCCAACCAATCGGATGACCGGGGGATCGCTTCCCGCCATGACCTGGAAAAAGATCATGGCTTATGCCCATCAGGGCATCGAATTGAAGACCATGCCGGGCGTAGATCCTTCGCCTGCTCCGATCGGCCCCGCTGTGGCAGCCGTGCCCGGCGCCAGGCCCGGCGACGAAATTCCGCGGCCAATTCTGCTGACGAAGAAAGGTGCCGAAATCCTCGTCCGTATCGAGCGCGCGCTGGAAGAAGCCACGCGGTCGCTTGCGCCCCCGGCAACCGCAGACCGCACGGTCGAGGCTCCGACGCCGCCCGTCGGGGACCGGAGCGACGGCGTCGTCGCCGCGACCGACGGCCGTGGACGGGTCGTGCGCGGCAATTGACAAGCCGCCCCCGCAATTTCATATCGCTGACCTGTATTCATCCCTAGCCTGGATTACCCGTGCGGTTGCTCATCGGATTGCTTCTGGCATTCGCAGTCGCTGCATCCGTCGGCCTCGGCACAGCCTTGTTCGCCCTGCACGAGGGAACGCCGTTCGGCGCATTCAAGGTCGGCGCCTGGACAGCATGGCCGCGAACAGGAACGCCTGACATCGATCCCTATGCGCGCGCACTGGTGGCGCGCAGCGGTGAACTGCCGATGGGAGCCGGCGACGGCGTTGCGTTCGTCGCGACCAAGGACGACGACGGGGTCGCGCTGGACGGCCGGTGCGATGTGCTGGTCTCGGGGATCACGCCGCAGGCGCGCTTCTGGACTTTGACGGTTTACGATCCCGAAGGTCAGCTGATCGGCAATTCGCTGAAGCGGCACGGCTTTTCGAGCCAGGAGGTGGTCCGCAAATCCGATGGCGCGATCGAAATTTCGGTCGCGCCGCGCGCACGCGCGGGGAACTGGCTGCCGACCGGCGGCGCCGAGCGCTATATGCTTGTGATGCGCTTCTACGACTCGCCGATCGGGGTTGCATCGCGTACCGGACGCGAGACACCGATGCCGTCCGTGAAGGTGCAGTCATGCACGTGAGGCAGCCGTCATGACGCGCTGGTTGCTGTGGCTCGCGAGCGGCCTCCTGCTCGGCGGCATCGTGCATTTCGCCACGATCCTGTATCTGCCAAGCACGGCAACCCAGAATGCCTATGCGAGGATCTCCGCCATGGCGCCGGTCAACAGCGTGGTGCCCCTCCCCGCTCCGAGCGCGGGAAAATCCGTGATCCCGCTGATGGACCCGGCGTTTGCGGCAGCGGTCTGCCGCTACGATCTGAACGAAGCGCCACTCAAGCTGACGGTGCCGGTCAGCCCGGCCTATACCTCGGTGACCTTCTATACTGACAAGGATGTCGCCTATTACGCGATCAACGATCGCGCCGCCGGACGCCGTTCGATCGAGCTCGACCTGATGACGGCCGCGCAGAAGGCCCAGCTTCCAGACGACGAGGACGTCGCCGCCGCGGACCGTCTGATCGTCGAATCCCCAAGCCGGGCCGGGTTGATCGTCCTGCGCGCACTCGCGTCCGAAATCGGCATGATGCCAGCGGCGCTCAACGCACTGGCCGGAGCGAAATGCGAGCCGCAGCCGCTGTGACGCGCGGGGCTATTTCGTAACCAGCGGCCCGCTTGCCTGCGTAACCCAGGGCCCGGATGAGCCGCGTGGCACCAGTGCGGCTTCGGCGATCATCGCGCGCATGTGGTTGAGCTGCCGCTCCGCCTCCGCTGCCTGCGGCGACGGCGCAACGATCACGAGCTTCTCCAGTGCGAAATTGTACGCGTAGGTGCGCTCCATCAGCGACTGATGCACCCACCGCGCGATCAGCGAATTCTCCGCCATGCGGGCGACAGCATTGCCATGTTCGCGCGGGCTCAGATTGGTCACATAGCGCAGCCCCTTGTCGCGCTTGACATCCATGTCCGAAACCTGTCGCGCGATCATCGCGAACGGCCCGATGCGAACAATGTCGTTGCGGATGTCCTGTAACAGCCGCGCATAATATGTCTCGGTCGAGCGCGCGGGATCGGCGAACATCGCAGCCGAATACGCGGTCTGGTCGTAATACCACCACGCGTCCAGGAACATGCCGGAAAAGCCATACTCGTTGAGCACGCTGTACCAGCGTTGCCGTTCGTAGGGCGGCTCGATCAGCGGATAGGCCTGGTCGCGCAAGCTGCGCTCTTCGTCGGTAAGGGGGAAAGCCGACTGCGCCTCGCCATAGCGCTGGGTCACGGCCGGCCCCATCCAGCGGTGGATATCGTCCGCCCGCAGCGACGGCCGCACGCGCCCGAGATCGGTATTGAAGCAACCGATCAGCGGAAGACACAGCATGATGCGAGTCTTGTGCAGCTTCACGACCGCGATGCCCGCTTGCGCCGCTTGCTGCCCTGCATCCCGCTTCTGGCAGGCCTTAGCACCGGCATGTCTTCATACCGGTCGATGCGGATGACCGGAAGAATCACCACTTCGCACACCTGCTCCGGCGAACCTGCGCCACGCGCCCGGAGAGCCGCCTTGTCGGCCGGAAAGACGATCACAACGCCCATGAGCTTGCCCCACCCCCACCGGCAGCGATGCACCGGTCTCGTCGCGATTAAGAGACGGTCATGGTTAACGCTCTGCTAACGAGCGCGCGACTAGAGTGAGGCCGTATCAGTATCGGATGGCATCACGTGCAACGTCTCACACTCAACAATCTCGACGGCATGACCGGCCTTGCCGGACTGGCGGACCGGACCGGCGTCGATATCCGCCCGACCCTGCTGCGGGTCCTGACCGACCTCTACATTCAGAAATCAACTCACACGCCCCACGAAGACCAGCACTTCTCGGAACTGGCGCTGAGACTGATCGATGTGGTGGACGATTCGACGCGCGCCGCGGTTGCGTCACGGCTGAGAAAACATCCGCGCACGCCAGCAGCCGTGCTCGCGCGGCTCGCCGAGCTTGGACACGGCGGTGGCGAAGTCGCGGCGCCTGGCAGCATTGAATTGTTCGGCGCCGGAACGGCTCTGGATGACGATCTCGGAATTTTCGAGCCCGTGGCGCAGAGCCAGCACCCGTCCCGGTCGATGCCGGCGACGGCTCCCGCGATTCCGGCCGCGACCGATTTCATCGGCCAGAGAGAGGCATTCTTCTCCGCCAACTCGGAGGAGCGCGGGTTGATCCTGATGAATCTGGTGCATGTCGCCGAACAGGACGTGGCGCTGGCGCAGGAAACCAACATCATCCGCTACCTCGAGCAAGCCGCGCTTGCCGGGCGCGCGCAGGAATTCACCACGCTGCTGCAGCAGGGACTGGGCGTATCGCGGGCGCTGTCGCGCCGGATTGTGACCGATCCGCTCGGTCAGCCGTTCGTCGTCTCAGCCAAGGCGCTGGCGATGCCGACGGACGTGTTCCAGCGAATCCTGATGTCGCTCAATCCGGCCATTGGCCAGTCGGTCGAGCGGGTGTTCGAACTCTCCGATCTGTTCCTCGATCTGCCGCTGTCATCGGCGCTGCATCTCGTGGCGATCTGGCGGGCGGCCGACCGGCTGGAGGCAAGAAGCCTTCTGCATCGCCGCGCGCATTGGGATGATGCAGCGCCGGCCGCACGCAGGGTCGGAGCGCAGGAGCCGCGCCGAATTTTCGAGGGTCCCTCCGCTCAGGAGCCATCGCGGCGGGAAAACTCGGGCGGATAGCGAAGTCAGAACCTTGGACTGACGCTCAGACGACCACGCGGTCGAGGAAATTCCGGCCCTGCCGGTCCTCGACCTCGACGATCCAGATGTCCGGATCGAAATCGACCTGACGCAAGACGTATTTCTCGATCTCGTCGTAAGGACGCGGCTGGGCCTTCAGGCATGCGATGAAAGCGCGGTCACCCGGACGCGCCTCGTCGAATTCGCTCTGCGGTGCAGGGCCATACAGGTCCGCGGTCCCGTCAAGCCGGTCGATCTTCACGAAGATCGCACCCGCCTCTTCCGCGCCGCGCCGCCGGACGACGGCGTAGGCACCCTCGACCATACAGCGCCGGATATAGGCCGATACCCAGATCGCCGATTTCAGCCGCATGAGAGCAAATGCCGTATCTCGATGGTGCCTCTCGCGGCGATCGGCGCGCGGCACCCGTGAGCTAATCAAGCTCGCGGCCGGTGACAACCGACAATTCGCGCATCAGCTTCGGCGAAATCTGACCGGTCACCGGCAGCTTGCGTGCGCGCTCGAACTGCTCGATCGCCGCTTTGGTTTCAGGCCCGTAGGTGCCATTCGGCTTGAACTGGCCGTAGCCGTAATCGGTCAACGCTCGCTGGACTGCAAATATGCGCTTCGACGACGGCGCGATCAGTTCGGCGATCGGATCGGTGGCGACCGGCTGTGCCGCAGCCGTGCGCTGCGGCGGTCCGGCCTTGGCCTGCGACCGGCTGACCGCCCGCAGAAACACCTCGTTCGGTTCGCCTCCGGGCCGCAAGCCCGACGCCTGCTCGAAATCGCGCATGGCTGCATTGGTCTTGGGACCGAACACGCCGTCAGGCGCACCGTCGTAAAATCCACGGCGGCTGAGTTCACGCTGGATGTCGGCGACCACCTCGTTGCGCGGCCTTGGCGCCGATGGCTGTTCGGCTGCCCTCTCCGCCTCGATCCTGGACATCTCGGCCTTCGGCGCGTCGGTCTTCGACGGTTCCGTCTTCGCCGGCTCGCTCCCCGCCGCCCGGCTCTTCGGGAGAACCGCCTGAGGCGGCGGACCGGTCAGCTCCTGCCCGACGACGCGTATCGATTTTGGAGCGGAGGCTGCCGCCGTGGGCTTGTCAGCAAACAATGGTGCCGGATGCCGTCCGGTCTGCAGGAAAGCCGCATTCGCAATCACGACCGACAGCGCCAGCGCCGCAAGTACGGCCGCGATCGCATCCTTGCGCCAGCCATGCACCGTGGGCTGTTGGGCCGGTTCGAGCGCCATCGAAGCGCCTTTTCGTGACGCCTTACGCACTTTTGCGCACCTTCAGGTCTTCGATCTCTTCGTTCTGCTTGCGGGGCTGAACCAGCGGTGTCGGAGCGCCTGCTTTCCTGCGCGGCGCTGCCGTCGTCTCGCAATCGAGCGGAAGATGTATCGATATGGCCGTTCCCTTTCCGAGTTCGCTTCGCACTCGCATGTCGCCACCGTGCAGCGACACCAGTCCCTTCACGATCGAGAGCCCAAGTCCGGTGCCGTCGTGACGCCGGTCATAGGCCGACCGCGCCTGGAAGAACGGGTTGCCGATGCTCGGAAGATCGGCTGCGCCAATTCCCACGCCGTTATCCTCGACCGAGACGACGAGTTGGCCATTCTCGACCCGCGACGCGATGACCACGCGGCCGCCGCGATCTGTGAATTTGATCGCATTGGACAGGAGATTGAGCATGATCTGCTTGAACGCGCGCTTGTCGGCCACGATGTCCTGGAATTCGCTGCCATGGCGCATCACCAGATCGATACCGGCTTCGCGCGCGCGCAGCGCGAGAATGTCGCAACAATTGCCGACCACCTTGGCCGGCGCGAACGGTTCGGGCGTGATCTCGAAGTCGCCCGTTTCCATCTTCGACATGTCGAGAATGCCGTTCACGACAGCCAGGAGGTGGCTCCCGGAATCGTTGATCAGCCGCGCATAGTCCTGCCGCTTCGCCGCATCGAGGCGCATCTGCTCCTCGTTCGCCAGCATGTCGGAAAATCCGATGATCGCATTCAGCGGCGTGCGCAACTCGTGGCTCATGGTCGCGAGGAAACGCGTCTTCGCCGCATTCGCGCGCTCCAGTTCTACCCGCGCGGCGTCGAGTTCCTGCTCCTGGGTCTTGCGCTCGGAAATGTCGCGCATCACTGCGACGACCTCGCGCTCGACCGCCGCGCCTGCGGTCTGCTCGAACGGCCGGCAGCGCATCTCTACCCATACGAACGCGATCCCGGTCTCGTCGCTTCCCTGCGACCGCTTCACCCGGAATTCGACCGATTGCTGCTCGCCCTGTGCGGCATCGGCAAGTGCCGTCAGATAAGCCGGACGATCGGCGACATGGACGCGATCGAACAACCCATGTCCCATCAGATCCTCGTCACGCACGCCGAACAGCGCCTGTGCCGCCGGCGACACGAACAGCACCGCGCCGTTGCGGCCATGCCGGGTGATCACATCGGTCATGTTGCGCGCGAGCAGGCTGTAGCGGTCCTCCTCCGCATCGAGGAGGCGGTAGCTGGTTCGCGCAAGCGTTTCCGCGCCGAGCGCCAATCCCGTCGCATAGAGCGCGGCGGAAACGATCGCGAGTGTGGCAAGGCCGGCGTGATCTGGGATCGTGGAGGCGGGCGTCAGGCCGAGTTCCTGCATCGTCAACAACGCACCCGCCGCAACCAGTGCGAAGGTGGATGCCAGCGCCACGACCCTGCGGGAGGCCGACAACGCCGCTTCCATCGGCACGACCACCAGCCAGATCGCTGCGAAGGAGGACATGCCGCCGGTTTGATAAGCAACGGCAAAAACGAGACCGGTCAGCGAGAACGACGAGGCGATATGAGCGGCCTCATAGCGTCCGGTCCGGGACAGGTAAAAGGCAGTCAGAAGCGGAACCACGAGCCATGCGAACACGGCGATTTCCAGCGCGCTCGGCACGCCGCGCATCGCCAGATAAACCGGGAATGCAGCGAGCGCGACCAGCGAGCCCAGCACACGCGATGCGATGAAGGCACGATGCCGGGTCGCGGTCAGCGGTTCCTGCTGAACGGACGGATGCACCAGGCTGTCGATATACGCACGAAGTGGCTGGACGAAACTCAACACACTCAAACTACGTCAGCTCGTTGCCGGCCGACGCACTCCCCATTTGCAGGGATCGTGTCAGACGCCGCTTAAGCGAACGCTAAGGGAACGGACTTTGGCGGTGGCAAGCGTGCCGCACCGTCGCGCAAATGGGTCGCTCGCGCGGCATCGTCGCGGCATGGTGAATGCTTGGTTTCCACGAACGGTATCGCAATCCTTTACGGCGTTCCGGAAAAGACGGTGTCGCGGGCCTTCACGCAGCCTTCGCGCGGATTCGATTCAAATTGTAATCAAAATCGATTCTTATTCGCTTCGAATAAGGCCCAAATCTCCAACCGGCTTTTCAGCCGCCCTTGCTAGACCTTGCGCATAAACGGCCGATCGAGCCGTGGGGAGCGTAAGGGCCATGTTCTTTCTGTTGCGGATGGCATTCTGGCTGAGCATCGTGCTCGTGCTGCTGCCGAGCGGCGACTACCGGCCGAAGGACCAGGAACCGCGAATCGGGGCCGCCGATGCGGTGAACGCCGCCACCGCTGCCGTGTCCGATCTCGGCGGCTTCTGCGGCCGCCAGCCGTCTGCGTGCGAGGTCGGCGGTCAGGCCGCGATTGCATTCGGGCAGCGGGCCCAGGCCGGCGCCCGCTATCTGTTCGACCTCCTGCATGACAGCATGTCCCCGGCCTCGACCGGTTCGGTTCCGCGCGCGCAAACAGGCCATATGCCGCCATCGCAGAGCACCCTCACCCCGGCCGATCTGCAGCCGGAATGGCGGCCTCCGCTGCCGCAGCGGGATCCGCGCCGTCCCGCCTGACGCCTGCGCAATTGCGGCGCTTTCCCCGACGCGTGCGGCTGCCTATATCTGACCGCATGAGACGGGACGGGTGCCGATGACGATCGACGAGATCACCGACAATTTCGAGCTGCTGGATGAGTGGGACGACCGTTACCGCTACATCATCGAGCTCGGCCGGTCGCTGCCCGCCTTGCCCGACGAGGCGCGGAGCGAAGCCAACAAGGTTCGCGGTTGCGCGAGCCAGGTCTGGGTGACGACCAGAACCCGGCCGAACGGCGCGGACGGCCCGGTTCTCGAATTCGAGGGCGATAGCGACGCTCATATCGTCCGCGGGCTGATCGCGATCCTGTTCGCGCTCTATTCGGGCCAGCCGGCTCGCTCCATACTGGAGACAGACGCGCAGGCATTGTTTGAGAAACTCGGCTTGCGCGAGCATCTCACGCCGCAGCGCTCGAACGGCTTCCGCGCCATGGTCGATCGCATTCAGTCCGACGCACGTGCCGCGCTCGCAGCCTGACCGTCTTGGGCTGCCGCATCCGGCTCCGCCTCGGCGGCCCATGTCCTGATCGTTGCCGTCGTCCTGCCCCGCATTTCGGATGCATAACCGTAATGCCGGGCAAGCCGCTCCAGCGCGAGTTGCAGGACGACCTTGGCCGAGCGCACCGGCCATTGCCGCTCCCGCTCGACCAGATCGAGCTTTTTCAGAAAACAGCAGACATCCAGCAGAAGACCGGAGAACTCGGGCCCGACCGCATCCAGAGCATGCCGAATTCGCTGACGCGCTGCGACCACCCGCTCCGCAACATGGCCGTTTGTCTGGTCGGATTTGCGCCCGGACAGCGGCGCCTGCCAGTTCGTGGTGGTCCGAGGCATCATCATTGCCAGCGTAAAATCGGCCCGAAGGCGCTCGCCGGCCTGGAATTGATGCGGCTCGATCAGCGGTCGGCCGTCGGTGCCCTTGCGGCGCGCCAGCCAGATCAACGGGCTTTCCGATTCATCGATCTTCGCGCCAATGCCGATGTCGGGCCCGCGGCCGTCTACGAGCGACATGTGCTGCGCGCGAAAGCGGTCGATCGCAGCGGCGGCTTCGAGTGACGATCGCGCGTTCCCGGATCGAAGATTTTTCATTGGCGCGCTCTCCCGGTCGGAGACTCCGGATGCACCACGAATGCCTCCATCTCCTGCAGCAGTGCGTCGAAGCGGGGATCGTCGCGCCGATCCTCGATCACGCGGCAGGCATGGGAGGCGGTGGTGCGGTCGCGGCCAAACAAAAGGCCGGCATTCGCCAGCGTCATTCCGAGCGCGACGCGGGCGAGATACATTCCGGTCTGACGCGCGACCGCAACGTCATGGCGTCCGCGCGTCGCCGCACGCAGTTCGTCACGGCGAATGCCAAAGCTGTTCTCAACCGCCTGAAAAAGACGCGTCTGCGACGGCGTCCATTTCCGGCCGGGACCGCCCTGGACAGGCGACAGACCACCCGCACTGCTTATCCCGTCGATTGCTTGCTGGTCCATGGCATCCTCTGTAGGACTTAATACACTATATTGTACTTGCCGTACCCACCCGCTACTCTCGAAAGGCGGGTGAGTCGTGAGTGACCATCCTGAATCTACCTTGGCGTTTCTGCTGAGAAACGGTGGACTGGGCTTGGCTCTGCACGGCTTCTTCGATGAAACCGGGACGCACAGCGGCCATCCCATCACTGGGGTGGCGGGCTTTTTGTACGACGACAGCAGTCTGAAAGAATTTGAAATTCGCTGGCGAAGGCGAACCTTCGAATTAGCCAAACCATTTCACACCACTGACTGTCACGGCGGGCGAGATCAGTTTGAGGGGTGGCCGAAGCCGCTGCGGTTGCAGTTGATGCATGATCTGGCTGACATCATTGCCAATACCAAGATCGCCGGATTTGTAGCGTTCGCTGAAAAAGACGAATGGGATCAATGGTCCAAGATAAACCAGCGCGGCATAGTCGAGCGCGTTGGGAGCCCCTACAGCGCATGCCTTTTGCACTGCATTTCGATGGTGCGGGACTTCACTAAAGCCAATTACCCGCAGGACGATGTTTTTTATCTGTTCGAAGCCGGTTGCGACCGGCAACGTGAAGCGGAAGATTTTCTGTTCCACCTTGAAAGAAACGAGCGGACTCGCCTCGATCTGAGGTTACGGGGACACGGCTTTGTTTCTCGCACCAAGGAGCCAGCACTGTGCGCGGCTGATTTCATCGCGTGGGAGTGGCAGCGCAATTACGTTGAGAGCCTGGAGGACGAGGCAAACAATCGAAAAGGTTATTGGCGAAGCGAGTTCAAAATCCTTCTGGATAGCAAGAACCTCTATTTTAAAGCATTAGTTGATGGCAGCTTCAGCGTGCGGGCGCTAATTAACGCATTCCACGCTACTCAGCCAAAGCGCTAACTGGTACTGGCAGAAATAGGCCACTCGCAAAAGCAAAGCAGGCCGCTGCTGTGGATTGCGGGTGTTAGCGGTCCGCGTGGGACTCTGCCAAAGGGAATCAGATAGGGGTTGAACCGGGACGTTCGCAGCGTCCCGGTTCCTGTCACCGCTTGGGCAGCGGGTAAAACCTTGTATCCACAGTCACAGCGTTCTGTTTTTCTGATTCTAGTCCCAAGGTCAAACCGCGGTGCCCGAGCTTCGTTAGAGGCTCATAATGCAACAGCAACCCATCGTGTTGCGTCTCGTGTTCGCGTTTGAGTTAGAGCGTGCCGGCCACGTCGTCGGCAAAGTCATCCAGCCGCTTAAGCGCCAGATGTGGAAGTGCTGTCACGAGAAATACGGGCTTACGCTGCTGGTTCTGACGGAGGAAACGCCGTTGGCACTAGTGCAGCGTCTTGCTCTGGACGAGATTGATGCGATCGTGGACTACACCGCCCACGTCGCTCCAATCGGAGTGATTACCAAGTACGGTGGCATGAACTCGTTCCACACAGCGATCACCAAGGCGTGGGACGCAGTCGGGCAGCGGCGCAATCCCGAATACATGCGCCAGACGAAGCGGTTCGATCCCCGGGTCGAACGGCGCGTAGAGGACCGCGAGCGCGGCGCAATCCGTCAAATGCGCATCGAACCGCCGAGTGTGCGGAAGCCACCGAAGTACCCGTACAGCGATTAGAGCCATATCCATTCGCGGAGTATGAATCTCCGCGAATTGGTTGACAAGGCTTCAAAAACGAGTCCACGCAACCCGATTCGATTCTGGGTTGCGGGGATAACTTTTCTTAGTCCTTGCCACCGTCGATTACGGTGAACCGCTTCCGCCGAGGCCGCCAACTGAGGCGGCCCCTCAAAATTTGCTTGGTGCTCAGTTCGGAGCGCACGCTTTGATGATTTTCATTTTCGCATGAGTGGGCGTAGCATTGAGCAATGCTAACCAAGCTAGCCGCCCTGACGAAGCTTCGGCTTTCGTTGCAAATGAAAGCAGCGGCGTTGAACGAAGACGCGGCAGCAAATCCGGATGCGGCAGCAGCATTAGAGCAACTGCGCCTCTCTGCTGAATGCAGAGATTTGGATGGTCAGATAGGAACGTTGGCGTCGAAGATTTGGAAAAAACGCCGCCACGAACGTTCCGAGAACTAGGCCACTAGGGGTCAAAACAGGCCAGTACCCGCTAACTCTTCCGCCGTGGGGGCACTATCTTCGTAAATACAGCCTCGAAGGCGCGCGGGCTTTCGTCAGCCTCAAGTGCCCGAGCGGTTTCTATGAACCGCTCGGATTGTTCTTTCTGGCTTTCTTTCGGAGCCTTCGCTTTAGCTCCAGAACCGCGAGCTTTGGGCTTCGTCGCCATCCGATCTTAGCCCCCACGAGTTGTTTGGTAGGTGAGCCGCTTGCCAACGATGCCTTTGACGGCCTGTTCCGCGCGCATCACGTCATTGGTCCCGAGCGCGATGCGGTTGTTATAGCGGAAATCGTATTCTGCTAGATAGCGATGCAGGTGCTTTTCGCCGCAATGCTGATACACGCCCTTCATGCCGCGCTTGAAGATCGAAAAGAAGCCTTCCGCCGAATTGGTGTGAATGTCACCGCGAACGTATTCCTTGGCGGTGTGCTTCACAGTTTCATGCGAGGCAAAGTATTGATCGGCGCCAACGTACAGGCGGCTTTCGTCGGTATGGAGGCGGGTTTCGCGGGCGACGTTTTCGGTCACGATGCGGGAGACGGTAGCCTTGTCGGCATTCTCGACATGGAATGAACGGACGTTGCCGCCGCGCTCCACGAGCGCAACGATGGCCCGCTTATAAGCGCGCTTGCCGCCCTTAGTGTAGGCGCGGCCTTCCGCCTCGCGGCGCTCAGAGACTTTCCGCTCTTTGCTGTTGCCATAATAGGTTTCGTCGGCTTCCACGATGCCACCGTTACCGCCCATCGGGGTCAGGACGCCATCACGCATCGCTTCCCGGATACGATGCGACATGAACCATGCGGTTTTCAGGGTGACGCCCAAGGTCCGGTGAAGCTGGTTTGAGCTAATGCCCTTCTTGCTGGACGACATCAGGAAGATGGCTTGCAGCCACAGATGCATTCCTACGTGGCTAGCCTCGAAAATAGTGCCGACCTTCACAGTGAACGGCTTGCGGCACTGGTAGCACTTGTAGGTGCCCAGCCGGGTCGATTTGCCCGCCATCTTGGAAATCCGCTCCACGCCGCCGCAATGTGGGCAGACGGGGCCGTTAGGCCACACCCGCGCCTCTACCCAGTCAAAGGCGGCGGCTTCGTCGTGGAAATGGGCGGCTGAAAGGACGGACTTGGACATGGCGGGCTCCTATGACCCGGAATCTAGGCCCGTCCGTTGGGTACGTCAAGTATAATATTGGGACTTAATACCTACAGCATGCAACAGCCTTGCAGGCAGGGGGATAACTTTTTTGGCGCTGGCGCGCTGACCTGGCCGGCCGCCTCTGTTCCGCTGGCGGGGCGCCGGACGGTGGACTTTTAGCTGCTTTTTTCCAGGTGGTTGCGCAGTTCTTCGATCGATCCGAACCGCACAACGCCTTGGGCCAATTCGGCTTCGATCGAGCCGTCCGTATACAGCGTATAGGCCATGCCATCCACCACACCGGATTTGAGCACGGTCGCGGCTTCCGCCCGGCCCGCTGTTTCGGCAGGGGATTCAAGGGTAGGTTCGCGGCGCGGTGCCACCGGCACCGGGTCGGGCGAAGCCGGGCGCCGCGGCTCCGGCGCTTTTGCCGGACGTTCGGCAGACGGACGCGGCGGCCGCCAACCGCTCGGACGAGAGGGCGGCGGGACCGGAGCCGCTTCTTCCGTTGCGGGAATCGGGGCCCGCGGCGGCGGAGGACGCACCGGCTCGACCATCTCCGGAAGGTCGAATTCATCGTTCTGCTGGGCGCGCTGTTGCGATGCACGCGGAGGGGCCGGCGGCGCAACAGGAGCGGCAGGCGGCGGTGCAGCCACAGTTGCCGACGCGACGGGCCGTGTCGCGAGCAGATCGGCAATTCGCGAGAGCTGGGCAACCGCACGGCTGATCGCGAAGGTGACGAGCCCCCCCGCCGCCGTGACCGTTCCCGCGAGGATCAATGTATTGCCGAGACTGAACTCATTGATCGGAATGCCAAATCCGATCAGGATCGCCCCCAGCGCGATCGCCAGGAAACCGACCATCATCAAGACAAAAGACATTCCGCCAGTCCTCGCGCCCCACGTCACAATTCTAAGCGAATTGTGACGACCTTCCTAGTGACAGGCAAGCGGCGCCGTTGAAAAGCCCCGACAAATTTCGGTCCTGTTCAATCGTGCAGTCGCCGACCCAAAGCCTGATCCAAGCCTCAACCACAAGAAACGCCAAAAGAAAAGCTTCGTTCCTTGCGCAAGATCGGAATTGCTGTCGGCCGCCGCGCCCTTCATATTGCTTCCTTGCTGATCAGGGCCTAACTCAATAAAGGTCGGCGCCGTATCCGCCGTCCGGACGCCTTTAACGTCACCCGAAACGCGAGCAAGCCCCCATGTCATTTACGTTGCCCGATCTGCCCTATTCATACGACGCCCTCGCCCCCTACATGTCGCGCGAGACGCTCGAATATCATCACGACAAGCATCACAAGGCATATGTCGACAACGGCAACAAGTTGCTCGCCGGCACCGAATGGGAAGGCAAATCTCTCGAAGAGATCGTCAAGGGATCGTTCGGAAAGAATCCCGGCCTCTTCAACAACGCCGGTCAGCACTACAACCATATCCATTTCTGGAAATGGATGAGGGCCGGCGGCGGCGGCGACAAGATTCCCGGCGCGCTGGAGAAGAAGATCGTGTCCGATCTCGGCTCGGTCGCAAAGATGAAGGAAGACTTCGCCCAGGCCGGCGTCACCCAGTTCGGCTCCGGCTGGTGCTGGCTGGCGGTCAAGGATGGCAAGATCGTCATCATGAAGACTGCCAATGGCGAGAGCCCGCTGGTCCAGGGCGCCTCCCCGATTCTCGGCTGCGACGTGTGGGAGCATTCCTACTACATCGATTATCGCAACCGCCGTCCCGACTACCTGAAGGCTTTCGTCGATCACCTGGTGAACTGGGATTACGTGGCCGAAATGTACGAGAAGGCCGCCAAGTAGGCCTTCCCACGACGCTTTGCGACAGCCACAACAATATGACATGCGGCCGCCCGACCCGGCGGCCGCAATGCTGTTTGGAGGTCCTGACGCGACCTTGCAGCAGCCATCGGTTCACGTCTCCGTTGCGCGGTTCTGCGACGCGCTGGCCTGGATCGCGATCGCGTCGCTTGCCGGCATCGCCTGTCTGACCTTCGCCGATTACGGGCTCGGATGGGACGATTACACCCATTCGCAATACGGGCAGTTGCTGATCGACTTTTACGCGTCGGGATTCTCGGACCGCCGCGCCCTCTCCTTCGTCAATCTGTACATGTATGGCGGCGGGTTCGACATGCTCGCGGCGCTGGTCGCGAAAGTGCTGCCCTTCGACCTGTTCGAGACACGGCGGCTGGTTGGCTCCGCGGTCGGGATCCTCTGCATGATTGTCGTCTGGCAGCTGGCGCGCAGACTGGGCGGGCCGCTGGCGGGCCTGATCGCGCTACTGCTGATCGCCGCCACCCCGATGTTCTACGGACATATGTTCATCAACGCGAAGGACGCGCCGTTCGCGTTGGCGATGACGCTCCTGCTATTCGGACTGGTCCGGGCGCTGGAAGAGTATCCCCGGCCAGGCGCCGCCACGATTGCCATCTTCGGTCTGGGGCTGGGGCTTGCCCTCGGCACGCGCATCATGGGCGGAATGACGGCGCTCTACGTGATCCTGCCAATGGCAGTGGTCGTGGGCCACGACATGCGCGAGGCCGGAATCAAGTCGGCCGCGGCCGCATTCGGGGGCTTTGTCCTGCGCATGGTGCCAGGTCTTATACTCGCCTACGCCGTGATGGCGCTGCTCTGGCCATGGTCGGTGATCGAGCCGCTGAATCCGATCCGCGCGATCGAGTATTTCTCGCACTTCTTCGAGAAGCCGTGGAAGGAAATGTTCGCCGGCCAGGTTATTCCGGTGCCGGACATGCCACGCGCTTACTTGCCGACCTATCTTCTCGTGAAGCTGCCGGAAATCCTCACTCTGCTTGGCCTTGCCGGGCTCGCCGGCGCAATCGCCGCGCAATTCCGACGTCACACTCCCGCCTCTCATCGCGCCGCGCTTCTGCTGGTTGCGATGGCCGTCGTCATCCCGATCGCGATCGCAATCGCAACGCGACCCGCCATGTATAACGGCATCCGGCACTTTGTTTTTCTGCTGCCGCCGGTCTGCGTGCTGGGCGGTCTTGCCGGCGGCACGCTGTTGACCTGGCTGGCGAACCGCTCACGCGTGGCCGCCATCGCCGCCGGAATTGCAATCATGGTCGGGCTTGCACTTCCGGTATCTGCGATGATTGCGCTGCACCCTTACCAATATACGTATTTCAACATGTCGGCCGGCGGCGTGAGAGCTGCGGACAAAAGCTATATGCTTGATTATTGGGGATTGTCCTTCAAGCAGGCGACCGACGAATTGCTCGGCATTCTCGACGAGCAAGGAATCCAGACCCCGGAGGGCCGCCACTGGATCGTCGCCGTATGCGGACCGCATCCTCCCGCCGAGGTACGGCTCGGCGACGATTTCATTACGACATGGAACACTAAGGGGGCCGACTTCGCATTGATGCTCGGCGAATTCTATTGCGCCGAACTCAAGGCCCCTGAACTCGTGCGTATCGAGCGCGAGGGAGTGGTCTACGCGCGCGTCTACGATCTGCGCGGACGCAATATTCCGGACCTGTTCACGCTCCCGCCGGTTCAGTGACTCATCGGTGTGATGTTACGCGCATGCAGATGGACGCGTCGCAGCGACGCGGTCGCATGGATGGCGTCGCGACACGCTCCGTTCGCACCTACTCGGCAGCCTGCGAGAGCGGCTCATCGAGAAAGGCATCTGTCGCCTTGATCTGATGCGACGTTCCGCAATGCGTGCACCAGACCGAAAGCTTCATGTTCCGCATTTCAAGAAGCGTCACCGTGTCGGTCTTGATACTTGTCGTGATGACACGCCCGCTGCGCGGGCATTTGTATTTTAACATGACGGGCGCGGCCTCCACCTGAGATGGACTCTACGCTGCGTGCGGCCGTAATCCTTGCGTGATGGTAGTTGTCCACCGTTTATCCACAATTTCTTCACGCTTTCGTCACCGTACCGTCGCAACGCAAAAAAGCCCGGGTATGTCCCGGGCTTTACAGCGAAATCTGAGTCGCTAGCTCAGTAGAACCGGCACTGACGCATGCCTGCCCGGTCGTACCAGCATTCCTGATGGTGCCCGGGACGCCCCCAATTGGGGAGCGGCGGGCCGCCGACCGCGACGCCGACGATGGTTCCGACCACCGCACCGGCAGGACCACCGATCACCGCACCCACTCCTGCGCCGATCGCTGCACCAGTGACCACGCCGCGCCCTTCGAACTGGGCATTGGCAGCGCCCGTTGTTGCAGCGAGCGCGACGGCCGCAACCGCGGCCAGCATGATGCTCCGCATCGCAATCTCCCTAGCAGGGACACGCTCCCCGTCGGAGTATCACTAGACTTTGTTAAGGTTAAAATTCCGTGAGCGCGCTCTCCCGTCACGCCTGCCGAGGGCGCGACAACAGGCTCACCAGCACCACCAATATCGCAGCGAGCGAACACACCGCGGTGCCGACCAACACGCCGCCCGGCATGCCCACATCCATCATGTAACCGAATGCCGGCGGCGCCAGCACGCCGGCGATATTGAAACCGGTGGTGACGAAGCCGAACACCCGCCCGAACGCGCCCGGTGGGGTCATCGCCCGTACGATCATGTCGCGCGAGGGCTGCAGCACGCCGTTGAAGAAGCCCGACACCGCCATCAGCGCGATCAGCAAAGTGGCGCCGAGATCGATGAAGGCGATCGGGACCAGCGCCACGCCGCTCACCAGCAGTCCGATCAGCGCGACGATTTCGTGCCGGTTGGTGCGCGACGTGAGCCAGCCGCCGACCAGCACCGCCAGCGCGCTGAGCATCAGATAGACCGTGATCGCGGTGGTCGCGCTCGACAGCGATGTGCCCCAAAGCGCCTGCAGCGAGACGATGCCGTAATTCTGAATGCCGACAGACACCGCCGCGATCAGCGTGAAGAACAGCAGATTGAGCATCACCGGCCAGGTTGCGAGCACGCGCCAGTCGCCCGCCGAAGGCGCCGACGCATCCGCGGCCCTGGCGCGCGCGGCTTCGCGCCCGGCGAGCGGTGCGCCGAAAGCGAGGATCGCGCCCGCCACCACAATGCCGAGGCCGGCCGCGATCAGAAACGCTGTGCGCCAGCCAAGCGTGCTCGCCAGGATCACCATCGCCGCCGGCGTGATCGCGGTGCCGATGAAGCCCGCGAAGATATGGATCGAAAACGCCTGACCGACGCGGCCGGGCGAGACCCGGTTCGAGAGCAGCGCATAATCGGCGGGGTGATAAACCGTGTTGGCAAGCCCGAGAAAAGCGAACGCTACGCCAAGCAGCAGGAAAACCGGAGCCACCGCCGCGGCAATGAGCGACACCGATCCGAGCAGCAGCCCGCCGATCAGCACCGCGCGGCCGGATGTACGATCGACCAGAAAGCCGGCCGGGGTCTGCAGCAATCCGGACACGATGTTGAACACCGCAATCACGAATCCGAGCTCGGTGTAGCTGACGCCGAACTCCGCGCGCACGAACGGGAACACCGGTGGCAGCGTGAGCATAAAGACATGGCTGATGAAATGCGCCGATCCGACCAGGCCGATCACACGCAGATCGGCCACGCGCGGCGCACTGGCGTCGATGGTAATCGGCGTCATTTAGGTAATCCCGGCTGGCGAGATGGCTTACCACGCAAGTTGTGAGGCAGGCCATGCACTCTTCGAAGATGACGTGGCGGTTCCATGCATGCGCCATTCGCATATGCAAACGTTCGTGCGCCGCGCAGGCGTGATGACACGCGCGGCGCGAACGCGCCCGACGGGCCTTTGCAGGGCGCATATCGGAAAAACCGACATGCGCCGAGGGGACAACGCAACGACGCGCATCGCGATCTGGATGCGGCAGTCGCCGCGGGCCATGGCTGGCCCGCGGATACTTCAGAAGACGAGGCGCTGATAAAGCTGCTGAAACTGAAACTGTCGCGGGCCGGCACGGGCACGGCGGAAGCGAACAGCGCGTAAGACTAGCCCTCAGGGGGTAAAGCGAGACCCGTGTGTAGCAGCGTCCCTGTGACGTTCCCACTGGTGAACCGGTAGCGGGTCACGAAAAAACCCTCCCTCCGCAAAGCGGAGAGAGGGATGTCGAATACAACGGGAAGGGTTCGCGACGGGCCAAGTTAGCGGCCGCCGCCCATGCCGCCTCCACCGCCGCCCATGCCGCCCCCGCCGCCGCCGCCGCGACCTCCACCGCCGCCGCCGCCGCCTCCCATGCCGCCGCCGCCGCCCATGCCGCCGCGGTTACCGCCGCCGCCCATCATGCTGCGGTTTCCGCCTCGCTGGCCCTGCATCTGCCGGCCGCCGCCACGCTGCCCCTGCATCTGCTGGCGACGCTCCTGCCGGAATTGCTGCCGGTCGCCGCGCCGTTCCTGCCGGAATTGCTGACGTCCACGACGCTGCTCCTGCCGGAATTCCTGCCGGCCCTGGCGGATATCGCGGCGCTGCTGGCGCTGGTTCTGGCGGAACTGCTGACGGCCCTGACGCACATCGCGGCGCCGGTCCCAGCCACGGCCGTGATAAAAGCGCGTGTGGTATCGCGGCAGATACCAGCGGTTCCAGCCGTAGACGCCGCCGAAGCCGATGCCACTCCGCCACGCATAGCCGCAGCGATACCAGCCGGGCCCGTTCCAAGCGTCTATATAGAAGCAATATTGCCGGCCGCGATAGACCATGACCTGCGCGTCGTCGACGATGTTGACCGCCGCACCCGCGCCGCTCAGGCCGCCGCCGCCCGGAACCGTGAACGCGTGGGCCGGCGCCCCGGCTCCCATCGCCATCGCGGCTGTCGCAGCTGCTGCCGCAATCAGAAATGTTCGCATCGTTTCGCTCTCCGTTGGTCACTCCCGGAGATCGAACGCAAAGCGAGACTTATCGTTCAATGCGCCGTGATCGGCTGGAACATGGACACCGTAACCGCCAGTGCGCATCAGCCTCAGCGAAAACTTGTCATTTGACACAATAAACGCCTCAATTTTTGCAAATTCCAGACGGGCGGACACACCATTAGCCTGTTTGCAAGTGGTCAGGATTGGTGCGGAACGGTATGCTTGCAGCTACAGGCACGACATGAACCAGATTGCTACGCAACACGTTGACCCTATTACCGCCGCGATCGCGGAGGTGGTCATCACCGACCGGCTGGCCAGCCGTCCGGAGGCGTGCCCCGATTATCTGCGCGAGAAGCTGGCGATCCAGGATCTCGCCAACGAAATGGCGGAACATCCCGGGCAGCTGCTGCCGCGTCTGGTGAAGCTTGCGATGGACATCTGCGAGGCGGAGTCCGCGGGCGTCAGCGTCCTGGACAGCGAAGCCGAGGTGTTTCGATGGCTGGGCCTGCAGGGCACGCTGTCGGTATTTGAGGGCACCACAACGCCGCGCAACCATTCGCCCTGCGGCATCTGTCTCGATTGCGACGGCGCCATTCTGATGGAGCGGCCCGAACGGGTCTACGAATGGATCGCGGACGCGAATATCGCTGTGCCCGAAGTCCTGCTGGTGCCGCTGCTCGTCAAGGGCGGCGAACATCTCGGTACGTTGTGGGTCGTGGCGCGCGATGGCCAGCAATTTGACCGCGGGCACGTCCGCGTGCTCACCGAACTCTCCGCCTTTACCGGCATCGCGCTGCGCATGATCCAGAGCGAGGAGAAACTGAAAACCGCACTGGAGGAACAGGCGACCCTGACCAAGGAGATGAGCCACCGGGTCAAGAACGTTTTCGCTATTGCCAATGGACTCATTCGCGTGAGTGCGCGCAATGCGGAGAACAAGGATCAATTGGCCGAGAGTCTGACCGGCCGGCTGCAGGCGCTGGCGGAAGCGCATGCGCTGGTCCGGCGTTCGTTCAGCGAAAACGGCGATGGGCAGCACATATCGCTCGGCGAGATTATCGCCCGCATCCTGCGTCCCTATCACGGCGACAACGATATCGAAGGACCGGACGTGAGGCTCGGCGAGCACGCCACCAACAATATCGCGCTGGTGTTTCATGAGCTTGCCACCAATGCCGCCAAGCATGGCGCCTTGAGCCACAACGACGGCACGGTGCGCGTGCGCTGGACACTGGGCAACGACGCTGTGGTGGTGGACTGGCAGGAGCGCGGCGGTCCCGCGGTCGCCCAGCCGGCGAAGAAGGGCTTTGGCTCGACGCTGGTGCGCTCGACGCTGACCAGTCTCGGCGCCGAGATCGTGCACCATTGGGACGCCGATGGCCTGCGCGTCGTCATCACCGCGCCACTGGCGAAGCTTCAGCAGTGATATCGACGCGACCGCGCAGCCGGCGTTCGCCAAATCACATCGCAGTCGCGGCTAACCGGCCAGCGCCGCAAGGATGCGCGCCCAGCTGCGTGTGCCCTTGTGAAATGAGCTGAGGTCATACTTCTCGTTCGGCGAATGCACGCGGTCGTCATCGAGCGCGAAACCGACCATGATCGCATCCATGCCGAGCACGCGCTTGAAATCGCCGACGATCGGGATCGAACCGCCGGCGCCGACCGTCACCGCCTTGTGGCCCCATTCCTCCTGCAGCGCCTTGCGGGCCTTCACCAGCGCCGGGCTGTCGAAGGGCAATTGCAAGGCCGGCGCGCAGCCGTGGTTCTCGAACTCCACCTTGCAGTCGGCCGGCACCCGCGCCCGGATGAAGGCACGGAACGCATCGCGAATCTTTTCCGGATTCTGATCGCCCACCAGGCGGAACGACACTTTCGCCTTCGCCTCGGACGGAATCACGGTCTTCGCGCCCTCCCCGGTATAGCCGCCAATGATGCCGTTGACGTCGCAGGCCGGCCGCGTCGAGATCATCTCGATCAGCATGCGATCCTTCTCGCCGACCGGAATTTTCAGACCGATCTGGCCGAGAAATTCTTCGGCGGTGAGATCGAGCGCCTTCAGATCGGCCTTGATGTCGGCGGGCAGCTCCGGCACGCCGTCATAGAAGCCGGGGATGGTGATGCGGCCGTTGTCGTCGTGGATCGCCGCCAGCGCTTTGGTGAGCACGCGGATCGGATTTTGCGCAGCGCCGCCGAACGAGCCGGAATGCAGGTCGCGGTCGGCTGCGGTCACTTTCACGTCCTCATAGACAAGGCCGCGCAACGAAGTCGTGACCGAGGGCGTGGTCGGGCTCCACATCGCCGTGTCGCAAACCAGCGCCATGTCGAGCTTGAACTCATCGGCATTGTCCTTGACGAAGGCGAACAGCGACTTCGATCCGCATTCCTCCTCGCCCTCGATCATCATGGTAATGTCGAGCGGCAGCGTGCCGGTCACCGCTTTCCAGGCGCGGCAGGCCTCAACGAACGTCATGAGCTGACCCTTGTCGTCGCAGGCGCCGCGCGCAACGATGATCTTGCGGCCGCTCCCTAAATCCTCGATGCGCGGATCGAACGGCGGCGTGGTCCACAGCTCGAGCGGATCGACCGGCTGCACATCGTAATGGCCGTAGAACAGGACGCGCGGTCCGCCATTCCGCTTCTCGGGCTTTGCGATCACCACGGGATGGCCGGAGGTCGGACGAACTTCGGCTTTCAGCCCGAGCGTGTCGAGGTCCTTGGCGACAAAGCTGGCTGCCGCCTTGCACTGATCTGCATAGGCCGGATCGGTCGAGATCGACTGGATCTTCAGGAAATCGAATAGCCGCGAGAGCGACTTGTCGAGATCGGCGTCGATTCGGTCAAGGACTTTTGGCAGGGCTTCGGTGGGGGTCATGCTTGCTCCGCGCTCCTGTCCCGGGCGCAGCGCAGCGTGAAACGGTGCGCTGCAGAACCGGGACCTATCAAGTATGGGTCCCGGCTCTGCAATGCATCACTCCGCTTTTCGCTGCGTGCTGCATCGCGTCCGGGACGCGAGACACTTATCGCCGCAATATTCCGCCTAGCGTGCCGCGCACGATCGAGCGTCCGACCGATGCGCCGGCACGGCCGCCGATCTGCTTGCCGATGGCGGCCGCCACGCCGCCGACGACAGTGGTGGTCACCGTGCGGGCGACACTGCGCGCGACCTGCTGGCTCGTGGTCAGGGTTTCGCCGCGCTTGCGGTTGGTGCCGAAGATCGAGCCGATCCAGCCGGTGATGCCACCGCCATCCTCGGCTTGCCCGGCCTCCGCTACCTCTTTGGCGACCCGCGCGGTAAGCTTTTCATAAGCGGACTCGGTGTCGATCGTGGTGTCGTATTTTCCCTTGACCGGGCTCTTCGCCATGATCGCGGCGCGCTCCTCCGGCGTGATCGGCCCCATCCGGCCGGACGGCGGACGGATCATCGTCCGCTCCACCATGGAGGGCGTGCCCTTCTCTTCCAGGAATGAGACCAGCGCCTCGCCCTTGCCGAGTTCCATGATCACCTGCCCGGTATCGAGCTTCGGGTTCGGACGGAATGTGTTGGCCGCGGTTTGCACGGCCTTTTGGTCGCGCGGGGTGAAGGCGCGCAATGCGTGCTGCACGCGATTGCCGAGCTGCGCCAGCACCTTGTCCGGCACATCGAGGGGGTTTTGCGTCACGAAATAGACGCCGACGCCCTTGGAGCGCACCAGCCGCACCACCTGCTCGATCTTGTCGAGCAGCGCCTTGGGCGCTTCGTCAAACAGAAGATGCGCCTCGTCGAAAAAGAACACGAGCTTCGGCTTGTCGGGGTCGCCCACTTCGGGCAACTCCTCGAACAATTCTGACAACAGCCAGAGCAGGAAGGTCGCGTAAAGCCGCGGATTGCCCATCAGCTTTTCGGCCGCGAGAATGCTGACATAGCCGCGGCCGTCGCGGTCGACCTTCATGAAGTCCTTCAGTTCGAGCGCGGGCTCGCCGAAGAATTTCTCGCCGCCCTGGTTCTCCAGGACCAGCAATGCACGCTGAATGGTGCCGACGGTCTGCTTGGTGACGTTGCCGTAGCTTGCGACCGCGCGCTTGATCTCGTCGAGCTGCGGATTGCCGGTGCCCTCTTCCGCCTCCTTCTTGGTGCCAAACGGCGCGATCGCCTCGAGGATCGCCCGCAGATCCTTGAAATCGAGCAGCGCGAGCCCCTGATCGTCCGCGATCCGGAACGCAATATTCAGCGCGCCTTCCTGCACGTCGTTCAGATTGAGCAGTCGCGCCAGCAGCAGCGGTCCCATCTCGGAGACGGTGGCGCGGATTGGATGGCCCTGCTCGCCGAACAGATCCCAGAAAATGGTGGGGCAATCGTCGGGCTGGAATTCGAGCCCCATGCTCTGCGCACGTTCGACCAGGAACGGCTTCGCCTCGCCGATCATCGAAATTCCGGACAGGTCGCCCTTGATGTCGGCGGCGAAGACCGGAACGCCCATGCGTGAAAAGCCTTCGGCCAGCACCTGCAGGGTCACGGTCTTGCCGGTGCCGGTCGCACCGGTGGCGAGGCCGTGACGGTTGGCCATGCGCAGCAGAATGCGCTCGGGCTTGACGCTCTGCCCAACGAAGATCGTCCCTTCGGGCTCGATTTCCTCAGCCGATTTTACCGGCGGCGCAGCAGAAACCGTCGCCGCAGGCTTTGCCTTGGCCGCCTTCGCGCCGTTTTTCGGTTCGACCGAGGCGTCTGCGGTCGCATCGGCTTCGACCGACACCGATGCCGATTTCTTCTTCGCCGACTTGCTGGCTCGCTTTGCCATCGCCCCGCATCCTTTCGAAATCAAACGCATTTTTGATGCGTCGCCAGCGCCGGGTCAACGCCTGCGGTGCCGAAGTGAACCCAACATCTATGTGTGTGCCGTTATCGCATAGTGGCCAGCGTGTCACACAGTTGCATATTTGTCAGGCAGTCACTTTCCTTTGTTGATGTTTCCATTATCAATGTCCGTTCATTACCCGCCGTCAGTGCGGGAGGGGGCAGCAAACACATGGACGAGCTCGTCGGGCGACTCGTCGCCGAACTCGGCATCGACCGTCAGGTCGCTGAGAAGGCGGTCGGAATCATTTTGGCGTTTCTGATCAAGGAAGCGCCGGCGGACAAAATCAAACCGTTGATCGACGCGATGCCGGGTGCGGCCGAGGCTGCGGCTGCAGCTCCCTCGGGAGGCGCCTTCGGCATGGGTGGCATCATGGGCGTCGGGACCCAGCTGATGGGACTCGGTCTGGGCATGGGCGAGGTGCAGGGCGTCGCCCGTACCCTGCTGGCCTTCGCGCGCGAGAAGATGGGGGCAGACCAGGTCGACGAAATGGTCGGTGCGATCCCGGGTCTCTCGCAATTCGCCTGACCGGAAATCCGTCGGACTGTTTCGGGGACAGCCTTGTGTCGAAATCGCTTAAAAATCTTGATTGTCTTGACCCGGAGGTGATCGATTGCCTGCGTTCCGCGGGCATTCGGACCTCCGACAAGCTGCTGGAAGCCACCAAGAGCGCAAAAGATCGTGAAGCGCTGTCGCTGAAGACCGGAATCGAGCCGCGCGAGCTGCTGCGCTTCGCCAACCTGGCCGACAAGCTCAGGGTCAAGGGTCTCGGCACGGGTTACGCCGAGCTTCTGTGCCGGGTCGGCGTCGATACCGTGCGCGAACTGAAGTACCGCAACCCGGCCAAGCTCGCGGCCGCGATGCGGGAGGAAAACGACAAGCGCAAGCTGGTCCGGCTGGTGCCGACGGAAAAGGCGGTCGGCCGCTGGGTCGCAGCCGCAAAGACCCTGCCGCCGAAAATCACCTATCGCTAGGCCTGGTCCATAAGCCGGGCCGACAGCCCGGCGAAAGCCGTGGACCCACAAAGCGACCGGTTCACACTCTCCGGTTGACAGGCGGCCGCTCCTGCGCCCCAAAGCGCAGACCATGACTGCGTCCGCACCCAAGCCCGCGAGCCGCCTTGCGCTCACTGACCTGATCTCACCCCACCGCGCCACGGTGATGGGGGTTCTCAATCTCACACCGGATTCTTTTTCCGACGGCGGCCGCTTTGTCGATCCGGAGGTTGCAATCGCGCATGCCATGGCGATGGTGGCGGAAGGGGCCGACATCATCGATGTCGGAGCGGAATCGACCCGGCCCTATGGCGGCATGCGGCCGGTCACGGCCGAAATCGAACAGGCTCGGCTCGAACCGGTGCTGTCCGCCGTCGCCGGCCTCGGCCGGCCGGTCTCAATCGATACGATGAAAGCGGTGGTCCTCGACTGGGCGATCCGCAACGGCGCGGCCATCGCCAATGATGTGTGGGGACTGCAGCGCGATCCCGACATGGCGCGCGTGGTGGCCGACCATGGCGTGCCGGTGATCGTGATGCACAACCGCGACGAAGCCGATCCCGCGATCGATATCGTCGATGACATGCTCCGCTATTTCGAGCGTTCCCTGGCGATTGCCGATGCCGCCCGAATCCGCCGCGCGCAGATCGTGATCGACCCCGGGATCGGCTTCGGGAAAACGCCGGAGCAGAGCGTGATCGCGGTTGCAAAACTCGCGAAGCTTTCCCGTTTCGGTCTTCCGATCCTGATCGGGCTGTCGCGCAAGCGCTTTATCTCGTCCATCGTGCCGTCGGAACCGACCCAGCGCCTCGGCGGCTCGATTGCCGGCCACCTCATGGCCGTGCAGGAAGGCGCCAAGATCGTGCGCACGCATGACGTGTTCGAAACCGTGCAGGCGCTTCGGGTCGCGGAAGCGATCGGGAGAGCCAAATGACTAGCGCACGAAGTGACTGCAGCACGAAGTGACCGGGAGCCCGACGTGACAGAGACCGATACCATCTTCATTTCCGGGCTCGCCCTGCACGCCCATCACGGCGTGATGCCGCACGAGGGCAAGGTCGGCCAGAGTTTCAAGCTCGACATCACGCTCGATATCGATCTCGACGAAGCGGCGCGCTCGGACCGGCTGCGGCACACCGTTTCCTACGGCCAGGTTGCGACCATTGCGTCGGAGGCGTTCTGCGCCAAACGCTACAAGCTGATCGAGGCCGCCGCGGGCGCCGTGATCGATGCATTGCTGCAGACATTTCCGCGCGTCACGCGTGTCAGCATCACCGTTCACAAGCCGCATGCGCCGATTGCCGCGACGTTCGACGATGTCGGCGTGATCATCACCCGCAGCCGGGGGACATAGCGGTCGATGCCGCACGCTTTCGTCGCATTCGGCGGCAATGTCGGCGATGCCCGCGACACCATCGCCCGCGCCATCGCCGCATTCTGCGATGGCGACAACATTACGCTGCGCGCGCGGTCGTCGGATTATCGCACGCCGCCCTGGGGCGTGACCGACCAGCCGCCATTCGTGAATGCCTGTATCGCGGTCGAGACCAGCCTGTCGCCGCATGCCCTGCTCGAGCGCGCGCACGAGGTGGAGCGCGCCTTCGGCCGCGACCGGCAGAACGAAACCCGCTGGGGTCCGCGCACGCTCGATATCGACCTCATCGATTACGACGGCATCTTGCTCGACGATCCGATGCTGATCTTGCCGCATCCGAGGGCCCTTGAACGCGCCTTCGTGCTGGTTCCGCTCGCGGAAATCGCGCCGGACGCGACAATTTCGAATGTGCCGCTTCGTGATGCATGCGGGCGCATCGATTGCGAAGGGGTTACGCGCCTGCCTCCATCACGATGACGCGAGCGCTTCGCGTCAAACGTGCCGCAGCCACTTTGCCGCAGCGATCTGCATACGCTGATCAGAACGATCGCCATCGCAATGCATTGGCAACACAAGGGCACGGCAAAATTTGACGGAGACTATTCATGAAACCTTACCTGCTCGCAACCGCCGCAACACTGATCCTCTCGGCTCCCGCGATGGCCGGCGGTCAAAGCAGCGCCGCAGGCCAGCCAGCCGCCCGCTCGGCGCAGCAGACTTATCAGAGCGGGCAGCAGCAGCCCGGGATGCAGCAGGGCGCGCAGCGCGTCTCGCCAGACGACCTGAGCCAGTCCGAAATCCGGCAGATCCAGCAGGCGCTGAGCGATCAGGGGTTCAACCCCGGTGATGTGGACGGCCAGTGGGGCCCTCAGACCGAACAGGCGCTGACCGAGTTCCAGACTCAGCAGAACCTGTCGAGCACAACCGACCTGGATCGGGAAACGCTGTCGGCTCTCGGCGTGCAGGTCGTATCAATGGATGACGCCAGCGATATCGAATCCGGCACCACAGGCTCCGGCACCACAGGCGCGGGATCGCCGGACATGGATGAGCCCGCGGTAGGTGCGGGTCCGGCCGAGCAGCCGGACGCCACCGGCACCCAGCAGTAACGGGCGACAGGACGGGCCGCGACGCCACGGGGCATTGCGGCCCCTCTTTCCGGCCTGCTACACGAGGATGATGGCGCGGAGCGTTGGCCCGTGGCATTTTGGTGTCATGACCGAACTCCGCCTCGCCTCCGAATTTCCCCCCGCGACCCGTGAGCAATGGCTGAAGCTCGTCGACGGCGTGCTCAAAGGCGCACCGTTCGACAAGAAGCTGGCCAGCCAGACCTATGACGGCCTCAGGATCGAGCCGCTCTACGCACGCAGGCCCGACACCATTGGTCTGACCGGACGCGCGCCGGGCATGCCGTGGCAGATCATGGCGCGGGTCGATCACCCCGATCCGAAAGAGGCCAACCGGCAGGCGCTGGAGGATCTCGAAAACGGCGCCAACGGCCTCGTGCTGATCTGCCCCGGCGCGATTGGATCGCAGGGCTTCGGCATCGACGTTTCGGCGGACGGGATCGCGACGATCCTCGACGGCATCCATCTCGATGCCGGCGCGCCGATCGAATTCATGCTGACGCGCCAAGCGAAAGATGTGCCGGCGCATGTCGCCGAGATCGTCAAGGCTCGCAAGCTCGATCCAGCAGCATGCGATCTGCGTATCGGTTTCGACCCGATCGGCCTGATGGCGGCGGGCTCGTCGGCGCCGATGCCGTGGAGCGAGATCGCGCCGCTATTCGCCCGCATGACCCGAACGCTGGCCGATGACGGCTTCCGCGGTCCGTTCGCCGCGGCCGATGCGCGCGTCATCCACAATGCCGGCGGATCGGAAGCGCAGGAACTGGCTTATGCTTTGAGTGTCGCCGTCGCCTATTGGCGCGCGCTTGAAGCGGGCGGTGTATCTCTCGAGGACTCGCGGCGGATGATCTTCTTCCGCATGAGCGCCGATGCCGACCAGTTCATGACGATGGCGAAATTCCGCGCGCTCCGGAAATTGTGGGCACGCGTGGAGGAAGCGAGCGGATTGGCGCCGCGGCCCATCTTCATCGGCGCAGAGACGGCGTGGCGGATGATGACACAGCGCGATCCTTACGTGAACATGCTGCGGGTGACGATCGCGACATTTGCCGCGGGCCTTGGCGGCGCCAATGCGGTGACGGTGCTGCCATTCACGTCGGCGCTCGGGCTGCCCGACAATTTCGCGCGGCGGGTGGCGCGCAACACGCAGCTCGTTCTGCTGGAGGAGTCGAACCTCGCCAAGGTGTCCGATCCGGCGGCGGGCTCGGGCGGCATCGAGGCGCTGACCGATGAGTTGTGTCGCAGCGCATGGTCGCTGTTCCAGGGGATCGAGAAAGCCGGCGGTGTTGCGGCCGCGCTGGAATCCGGATTGATTCAGAAGCAGGCCGCCGAGACCCGCCTTGCGCACCAAAAGGCGGTCGCGACCCGAAAGGACCCGCTCACCGGGACCAGCGAATTTCCATCCTTGAACGAAGCTGCGGTGAAGGTGCTGATGCCCAACCCGCGCCTTCAAGGGGGGACGGAGTCGAGCGAGTTCGCGGCGCTGCCGAATATCCGCCTCGCCGAACCCTATGAGGCCCTGCGTGATGCATCCGACGCCATTCTGAAGGAGACCGGCGCGCGGCCGAAAGTCTTCCTCGCCACGCTCGGCATGCCTGCCGACAACATCGCGCGCGCGACCTTCGCGAAGAATTTCTTCGAGGCCGGCGGGATTGAAGCGGTGGAGTTCTCAGGCGGCGATCTGGCCGCGGCGTTCACGGCGTCAGGCTCAGCGCTCGCCTGCCTGTGCTCGTCGGACGAGGTGTATGCCAACGAGGCGGCGGCAGCGGCGCGCGCCCTTGTCGCGGCCGGTGCGAAACATGTCTACCTCGCAGGCCGGCCGGGCGATCTCGCCGAGGCGCTGAAACAGGCCAGAGTACAGACCTACATTTTTGCCGGGTGCGACGCCATCGCGACGCTTCGGGAGGCCCATCGCGTTCTCGGGAGTCTCCAGTGATGCGCTGAACAAAATGTGTTATCGTCGCGCCGATTGAGGCGTTGTAGACCCATGAGCCGGCTGCCTGATTTCGCATCCATCGACTGGCAGGCCCCGCAGATCGCGGCGGCGGACAGCGCGTCCGCGCCTGACTGGATCACGCCCGAAGGCATTCCGGTGAAGCCCGCCTATAGCGAAGGCGACCTCGCCGGGCTCGATTTCCTGTCGACCTATCCCGGGATCGCGCCGTTTCTGCGCGGCCCCTACCCGACGATGTACGTCAACCAGCCCTGGACAATCCGGCAATATGCCGGCTTCTCCACGGCCGAGGATTCCAATGCCTTCTACCGGCGCAATCTCGCCGCCGGACAGAAGGGCCTGTCGGTCGCCTTCGATCTCGCCACCCATCGCGGTTATGACTCGGATCATCCGCGCGTGTCGGGCGACGTCGGCATGGCGGGTGTCGCGATCGACTCGATCTACGACATGCGCACGCTGTTCTCCGGCATCCCGCTTGACCAGATGACGGTGTCGATGACCATGAACGGCGCAGTGCTGCCGGTGCTGGCGCTCTATATCGTCGCGGCGGAAGAACAGGGCGTGCCGCCGGCGAAGCTCGCAGGGACGATCCAGAACGACATCCTCAAAGAGTTCATGGTGCGGAACACCTATATCTATCCGCCCGCGCCGTCGCTCCGCATCATCTCGGACATCTTCGCGTTCACCTCGCAGAACATGCCGAAATTCAATTCGATTTCCATTTCCGGCTATCACATGCAGGAAGCCGGCGCGACGCAGGATCTCGAACTCGCCTATACGTTGGCCGACGGTATCGAATATGCGCGTGCCGGAATGGCCGCCGGCATCCCGATCGACAAGTTCGCGCCGCGGCTGTCGTTCTTCTGGGCGATCGGCATGAATTTCTTCATGGAGGTCGCCAAGATGCGGGCGGCCCGCCTGCTCTGGGCGAAGCTGATGAAGGAGTTCGACCCGAAGGATGCGCGCTCGCTGTCGCTGCGCACGCATTGTCAGACCTCGGGCTGGTCGCTCGCCGCGCAGGACGTGTTCAACAACGTGCCGCGCACCATGATCGAGGCGATGGCGGCAACGCAGGGACATACGCAGTCGCTGCACACCAATGCGCTCGACGAGGCCCTCGCCCTGCCGACCGATTTCTCCGCGCGCATCGCACGCAATACCCAGATTGTGCTGCAGCAGGAAAGCGGCACCACGCGCATCATCGATCCGTGGGGCGGTTCGTTCTATGTCGAGAAACTGACCTACGAACTTGCGAAAAAGGCCTGGGACCACATCCAGGAGGTGGAAGCGCTCGGCGGCATGGCCAAGGCGATCGAAGCATCGATCCCGAAGCTGCGGATCGAGGAAGCCGCCGCCAAGACCCAGGCCCGAATTGATGCCGGGGTACAATCGGTCATCGGCGTGAACAAATACAAGCCGAAGAGCGAAGCGCAGATCGACGTTCTGAAGGTCGACAATTCAACCGTGCGCACGCTGCAGCTCGACAAGCTCGCGCGGCTGCGCAAGGAGCGCGATCCGAAGGCGGTCGAAGCTGCGCTGACCGCGCTGACCAACGGCGCAACGCAGGGCGGCAATCTGCTGGCCCTTGCGGTCGATGCGGCCCGTGCCAAGGCCACGGTCGGCGAGATTTCATCGGCGCTCGAACAGGTGTTCGGGCGTCACCGCGCGGAGATCAAGGCGATTTCCGGCGTCTACAAACGGGAGGTCGGCGGAATGTCCGACGCCGTCGAGCGTGTACAGAAGCTCGTCACGCAATTCGAAACGGATGAGGGTCGCAGGCCGCGTATCCTCGTCGCCAAGGTCGGCCAGGACGGCCACGACCGCGGCCAGAAGGTGATCGCGTCGGCTTTCGCCGATCTCGGCTTCGACGTCGATATCGGTCCACTATTCGCGACCTCGGCCGAAGCCGCTCGCCAGGCGGTGGAAAACGACGTCCATATCGTCGGGCTTTCCTCGCTCGCTGCCGCCCATTTGACCGCCGTTCCTGAACTTAAGGCAGAACTTGAGAAGCAGGGACGCGGCGACATCATGATCGTGGTCGGCGGCGTTGTGCCGCCGCAGGACTGGGATGCGGTGAAAGCAGCCGGCGCGGAAGCCATCTTCCCGCCCGGCACCGTGATCGCGGAAGCGGCAGAAGACCTGATCCGCAAGCTCAACAAGCGGCTCGGCTACGGCCAGAAGGCGGCGGAGTAATCCGGCGCGGCGCACCCCGCCGCACCCTCCCCTCCCCCCGCTCAAGAGTCTTTGATCGATATTCGAACCTGATCAGGTTGAGCGCGCGTCCAATCGAAGTGACACTCGTCCGGCATTGGGGGAGATGTTCGTGACAGACGTTGCAGAGATTGCGCCTGCTTATTCCATCCTCCCCGACGCCCCCGACACCTTCTGTAGTTATCTCGCCAGGCAATTCATCGCCAAGCGCGGCTTCGCGCCGTGCGATCTCCCGGAAGCCGCCCCCCTCGCCGCCCATTGCGATCACCTGCTGTCCTACGCAGACGGAAACTCCCTCACCATCCTGGCGATGGTCGATCGTGAAACGCATCCGGGCAAGACATTCGACATGTCGCCCGAGGCAACGGCCGAGATCGGCAGGGCTTGTCTGAAACGAACCGGCTCCAGCTACTTCAGTCAGGACCTCGTCGCCCTCATGATCATGGAGGCCGGACCACAGGACGAGGATCAGCGCGCACGGCTCTCCCAAATCAAGGCGTCCGGCCTGTTCTCGAAGATGCAGGCATCCGGCTGGATCGTCGATCCGCAGCAGAAATCGGTCTGGACCAATGCGCGGTTCGGCAGCCTGTCGCCCTACAGGCGCTTCATCCACAAAATGATGACATCGCCACGCGAGCAGATTGCCCCACCGCAGACGGTCGCTGTCGATCTCACGCCCCGCTTTCCCTATCTCACCACGGCGATCATCGCAGTTTTGTGCGCGATCTTCGCCGCCGAGATCGTGTTCGGTGTCGGCCCGTGGACCGGCATGTTGCAGCCATCGATCGCGACGTTGCTGGCCTTCGGCGGCATCTACCGCCCGCTGGTGATGCAGGGCGAATGGCTCCGGCTGTTTTCGGGACCGCTGCTGCATGCCGACGCGATGCATCTCCTGCTCAATTGCGTCGCGCTGTACATCTCGGCTCGCATTCTCGAGGGACTGGTCGGACGCGCTTGGCTCGGCGCCCTCTTCGTCATCGGCGCGATCTCCGGCGCGCTGTTTTCGCTGGTCTTCAATCCCGACAATCTGGTGTCTGTCGGCGCTTCCGGCGCGGTGATGGCGCTGTTCGCCGCATTGCTGGTGCTCGCATTCCATTTTCCGAAAGGGGCAGATCGCACCGTCCTCCTCACCAATTCGATTTACGTCCTGGTGGCGTCGATGGTGCCGGTCACGTCGTCCGGCGGCAAGGTCGACATAGCGGCTCACGCCGGTGGCGCGCTCGGCGGCCTTGTGGTCGGCGCCTTGCTGCTGGTGATCTGGCGCCGCGACGAGCCGCATCCGCGCTTCGCAGGTGCAGGCGCTGCGATCGGTCTCGCGGGGCTGGCGGCGTTCATCTTCGCTTTCACGCCGCTACCGCAAAACTATCGCGAAGGCCTCATCAGCGCGGCGATGATCCCCGACAGCGAAACACCGAAGAACGCGACCGAATGGCGGGAGCGCGCGCCCGACCTGATGGCCAGATATCCGCGCGATCCACGGCCGCGCTATTTCCGCGCGATCGATCTGATCGAAGCCCGGGACATAACCACGGCGGAGCACGAGTTGCGCGTCGGCCTAGCCGAGGTGGACTTGTGGCGCAAAGTAATCAACCCCGAATTTGCGATGCATATGCAGGTCGCGCTGGCGATCACCCTGGCGGCGGACCGTCTGCAGGAGGCGCGCGAAGTGGCCAAGCCGACCTGCGACTGGGCCACCGGACCGACGCGCCAATTGCTGGACGAGAACAAGCTGTGTCCGGACTAGGATCGCTGCGCGCTAGCCCACACATGTGCTATGGCTTGCGCCGGAAGCGAATCCGCGTTTGCCGCTGACGCGACGAAGCGTTACGCACGAAGCCCTGAGCGTTCCTGACCATCGTGAACTCGAAGACGAGCGACACCCAAACACTGGCGGACGCCATCCGCTCCGGCGATCGCGCCACACTGGCGCGCGCCATTACGCTGATCGAGAGCCGGCGCGAGGATCACCGCAAGCAGGCGCATCAGCTGGTGCAGGACCTGCTGCCGCAAACCGGCAAGGCGATCCGCATCGGCATCACCGGCTCGCCGGGCGTCGGCAAATCGACCACGATCGACGCGCTCGGCTCTTTCCTGACCCGCAGCGGGCACAAGGTCGCGGTGCTCGCGGTCGACCCCTCCTCCACCCGCACCGGCGGCTCGATCCTCGGCGACAAGACCCGGATGGAGCGCCTGTCCGCTGATGACAATGCCTTTATCCGTCCATCGCCGTCCTCCGGCACGCTCGGCGGCGTGGCGGCGAAAACCCGCGAGACCATGCTGCTGTGCGAGGCCGCCGGCTACGACGTGATCCTGGTCGAGACGGTGGGAATCGGCCAGTCCGAAACCACCGTCGCCGGCATGACCGATTTCTTCCTGGTGCTTATGCTGCCCGGCGCAGGCGATGAATTGCAGGGAATCAAGAAGGGTGTGGTGGAACTCGCCGACATGATCGCGGTCAACAAGGCCGACGGCGACAATATCCGGCGCGCGCAGCAAGCTGCGGCTGAATACCGCGCGGCGCTGCATATATTGAAGCCCGCGAGCGACGGTTGGACGCCGCCGGTGATCACCTATTCCGCATTAACGGGCGACGGGCTGCCCGCGATCTGGCAGACCATCTGCGATTATCGGCAATCTTCTGACGCGTCGGGCGCGCTGGCCAAGAAACGCCGCGATCAGCAGGTCACATGGATGTGGTCGATGCTCGAAGAGCGGCTGTTCGCGAAACTGCGGGCGGATCCCGAACTCAAGGGCAGGTTGCCGCAACTCGAAAAAGCGGTGGCGGCCGGACAGCTGTCGCCAATGCTCGCGGTCGAGGAGATCGCAAGCGCCATGGGATTATGAATGCGAATGAATGACGTGAAAGCGAACGACGCGAGATCCAGTGACCCGAGAACCGACGACCCGAAGGCGAACGACACGCAAAAAGTCAATCTGCAGCACCGCCTCGCCACCCGCGACGATCTACCGGCCCTCACCGCGCTGATGGAACTCGCGATCGGCGAATTGCAGAAGCCGTTCCTCAATCCGGCGCAGATCGCCTCCAGCCGCACGATCATGGGCATCGACACCCAGCTGATCGACGACGGCACCTATTTCATCGTCGAGCAGGACGGCCAGCTGGCCGGCTGCGGCGGCTGGAGCCGGCGCGCCACGCTCTATGGCAGCGACGCATCGCCCGGACGCGACCCGGCGCTGCTCAATCCGGCGAAGGATCCCGCGCGCGTGCGCGCCATGTATACGCATCCGGACTTCACCCGCCGCGGCGTCGGCCGCCTGATCCTGGACTTGTGCGAATCCGCCGCCCGCGCCGAGAACTTCATCCATGCGGAACTGATGGCGACGATGGCCGGCGTGCCGCTGTATCGCGCCTGCGGCTATCTCACCGTTGCCGATGTGAGCGATGCCAGCGGCGGCACGCCGGTGCCACTGATGCGGATGCGGAAGCGGCTGTAACGGCGCGCGTCACCGCTCACGTTACGCCGGGATAATTGTTTCCCTTCAGCAGCCGCGCCAGATGCGCAGCGTTGGCGGCGGCCATCGCCGTCGCTACCGCGACCTTGTCCGGGGCGGACCGGAATTCGTTGTAATTCTTCGACTGCATCGCTTCGCCGACCCAGTAGGTCATGCCATTCGCGGGAATCGTGAATCCGCAATCGGACAGCGCCTGATAGAGTTCGGCCGAGACGTGATGCGCGCCGTCCTCGTTGCCGACCACCGCGACCAGCGCGACACGGTTGTAGGTCTTCATACGCTTGCGGTCGTCCATGTCATGGATCATGGCATCGAGGCGCTCCAGCACCCGCTTGCAGATGCTGGATTGCTGGCCGAGCCAGATCGGGGTGCCAATGACAAGGATGTCGGCAGCCAGGATCCTTTTGAGCAGGCCGGGCCATGCATCCCCCTTCCCCTCGTCGCTCTCGACCCCCGGCTTGATGTCGCGATCGGCGGCGCGCACGATCTCGCCGCCGGACACGCCGTGGTCGGCCAGGGCGTCCAGCAATTGCCGGATCAGCACATCGGTTGACGATTTTTCCTCGTCCTCTATCCCTTTCAGGGAGCAATTGAGCGCGAACGCAGTCAGGGTCATGGCGAAAACGTCCCGGTTGAAACGCAAGGTCCGGAGTCCAATCCCCGCCGCTCACGCACGTTCCCGCAGCCGGCCGCTTCGGATTCTGGTCACCGGTTTCGGCCCGTTTCCCGGCGCTCCGGACAACCCGACCGGGCCGCTGGTGCGTGCACTCGGTCGCAAGAGCTGGTCGGGGGCGACGGTCAAATCGCATGTGTTTGCGACCCGCTACAATGCAGTGGACCGCGCGCTGCCGCGCTTGCTGAGAACATTCAAGCCTGACGCGATCGTCATGTACGGGCTGGCCACGCGCTCGCGCGCGATCCGGGTCGAGACGCTCGCACGCAATCGCATCTCGCATTTTGCCGATGCAGGCGGTTTCACACGCGGCCCATGTGCAATCGAGGCGACCGCTGCTCGCACCCTCGCCGTACGCGCACCGACTGCGGGCTTGCTGCGCGCTGTGAAGCGCGCCGGATTGCCGGCGCGGCTGTCGCGCAATGCCGGTGATTATCTGTGCAATTACATTCTCTGGCATGCGACTCGCGCGAGCGAAACGCACGGCGTGGAACTTTCAGCTTTCATTCATGTGCCGGAGCCTTCACTGCGCATCACGCCGGATGCGTTGCTGGCGGCAGGCGAAGCGATCATCGAGACCACGATCGCAACGCTGCGCCGGAAGCGCCGTCAGCCGGTTCACCAATAACGGCGATTCCGCTTCAGGACGTGTTGTCCAATGCTCCGGGCCGCTGGCATGGGTGCGTCAGACGGGTTTTGCGGGGGCGTAATTTTCAGAACCAAGGGCGATTTCATTAGCTGTCTCAACGGCCGGTCGGTGACCGGCTGCCAATTGCGCTGACTGAAACTCCTCAGCCGGCCTCAACCCACAACGAGCCATTCGTACGCTTGCAAAGCAAAGCGACGTGCGTCCGCACGGCCGCATGGATGCGCGAGCAAGCAACAGAGGAAAGTGTTTATGACTGCGTCCTGGTTGGACAAGACTGTCAAGGCGCGGAACGTGGCGGCGACTGCCGCGTCCGCTGCCGCGATTCTAGCACTGGCTGCATCGTTCAGCGCCCCGGCCTTCGGGCAGCGGGACGTGGCACCCACGAATGTGCAAACCTACGCCACGCTCGGCGACTGGATCGTCGAGTTCGTGCCGGCCGAACGCCAGCGTCAGATCCCCGCCTTCTGCCAGGTGACGCGGGTTTATGACCAGGGAGTCCAGCTTCGCGTCGTGTCGGGCGCAAACCTGTATGCCATCGACTTCCAGGGTCAGAACATGCTTGCCGACAACCGCAAGAGTTTCGACCTCGAATACATATTCGATGTGCCCAATTCGTCGGCGCAGCGCACCGTCGGAAACATGATTACCGACGGCGAAGGCTTCGAATGGATCCGGATCGTGGAGCCCACCGACCAGCCCGGCTCCGCCGACGAAATGATGAATGCGCGACAGTTGCTCATCAAATCCCTGACGGACCGGCGCCAGTGGCCGTACCAGATCAATGGCAGCAACCGCGCACTGAACGCCCTGTTCGATTGCCGCGACGAGAAAGTGCTCGGCCAGCCGCGCCGCCGGGCGCCGGCGCCGGTCGCGCAGCAGGCGCCGCAATTCGTGCCGGCGCCGCAATTCCAGCAGGCACCGCCGCCGCCACCTCCGGTGGCGCAATTCCGGCAGGCGCCGCCACCTCCCGGACGCGGCGACAATTTCGACTTCTGCAACGAGTATGCAGCCAAAATGGTCTCCGCCACGGAGCGTGCGCTGCAGGCGAAATGCGCCGGCTGGCCCGCCGGACATCGCAATCATGTCGGGCATTTCGACTGGTGCCGGACCAAGCCGCGTGCCGATGTCGACAGGGCGCTCGCAAGCTGGGGCGGACGGTTGCAGGGATGCCTGGCCAACCAGGGCGGCGGCGGCCGGCCGCAGGGCAACGTCTATCAGGCCCGCTGGGACTGGAAGGGCGCCCTGAAGTCGAAGCGCGATCCGAACAACACCAGTTCGTTCGATCTCAAGTCATCGACGAGCGCGGTCTATTGCTACAAGCAGGATTGCCGCAACGTGACGGTGGCGAAGGGTCCCGATGGCAGCCTGAGCTTCTCGACCAACGGCAAGAATTACTTCGAGCTCAACCCCAGAAACAATCAGATGCATGCGCGGTTCTGGGAAGACTTCGCGCCGCCTGCGCGTGCTCCGGACGCCACAGCAGTCTTCGCGAAGAGATAGCGTCGAATATTAGGTCCCAGCCAGTTGCGGCGACGATCCGACTGTGATCATCGCCGCATCAACAACACCGCATGTATGAAAGAAGCCCAACATGAAGTCAGCCGCGCTCGCTCTTGTCGCCGCAATCGTGACAGCAACGCTATTCGCCTTCCACACGCCGGCATTTGCGCAGAACTCGGTCGAATGGGTGCAGGTGGGCGGCCCGTTCCGGGTCAAGGCATCGACCGCCGGCACGGCGAGCAATCCGCTCTGCGTTCACGGCTTGCGCTGCACCTGCCCGGGCGCCGGCAGCTATTGCGGTCAGCACCGCAACGGAACCGAGGTCGAGTTCTGGAAAGACGGCTGCAACCGGCCAGCGATCACCATCAAATGCGTGATCAGGACCGCGGGCGCAGCGCCGGCCGGTCCAGTCGCCGGACCGGGCTGCCCGGCCCCCGGTACAGTCCGCTCCGACAATAGTGCGCAGAAATCGGCACTGGAATTCCAGAACCTGTCGGGCCGCAGGGTGGACATCTTCTGGCTGGACTACAAGGGCGGGCGCAAGCACTACAAGACCCTGAACCCGGGTCAGAACTACACGCAAAGCACCTTCGCCACGCATCCCTGGATCGCAGTCGACCCGTCCGGCCGCTGCATCGGCGGCGTGTTCCGCGCCAATCCGGGACGCAACACATTCCAGATCATCTAGCGGAAAGTGGCAGCAGGGCGTCGTCACTCCCGGCTTGATTGCGTCGCGCAGTTAAGCGAGACACATTCGATCCGTGAGGTTGATCGATGACGCTCCTGCCCCTGCGTTCTGTGCTGCGCATATTGGCCGTTTTCAGCGGATGCACCATCCTGCTCGCCGGCACACAGGCCTTCGCGCAGACGCCGGATCAATTCGACAAGCCCGCGGCGGTCCGCAGCATCAACCCCAAGCCCGACGACTCGACGGAAATCCGCTGCACCTATTTTTCCGACCTGATGGTGCGGGAGACCCAGGACGGTCCCGAATCCGAAAATGCGGCGATCGTGCGAAATCCGAAGGCCGCCTGCAAAGCCGGTGCGGTTCCGGGCGAGATCCTGCTCGACACCGCCGGCATGACTCTCGACGGACGGAAGGGATCGTATCTCCTGTTCTCCGATCTCGATCCCCATGGCGCGACCGGGTTCGTGATCATCGACACGAAGACCGGACACATCCTCCTGCGCGACACCGCCATGAGCCATCCGGTATTGCAGACCCTCACCCTCGAAAATGGCAACCTTCGCCTGCGCTACAGGCGCGGCGTCAACGCGCCCTGCTCGCTGATGCAGGACGCGAAAAAATGCTGGGCGCAGCTTGTGACGGAGAAGCTGGTGCCGGCCGATCTGCCGGCACCGCCGGCGCAGATCTGCAACGAGGCCTATGGCCGCGACAACGCTCCGCGCAACAATCCGAGCATCGTGGTCTATGCGACCGAGGTCATCGTCGAGACCGGCGGAAAGACAAAGGTAGTGTCGCGCGGCGCGGTCGGATGCGAGTCGATGCCCTGACCGCCGGAAAGGCAGAGAGTTCCGGTCCTTAACCCTGCCGCGCGATTGTGCGCGTGAGACCGATCCGCGAGGCCGCCTCGCGGATTATGGTGATCCCTGACCCGATCACGCCGGAGCATCGCCATGCCGGTCAACCGCCGCACCATCATCGCCGCCAGCGCCTTCGGGGCGGCGGGTGCGGCTGCGCCGGCGGCAGCAGCGCCCGTACTCGGTCTCGATGCCAGCCAGCTCGGGCTCAAACCGGATTCCGCGCAGGACCAGTCGCAAGCCTTGCAGCGTGCGATCGATCGCGCGGCACAGGCGCGCACCACGCTGATCCTGCCGGCCGGCACTTATCGTGTCGCGGAGTTGCGGTTGCCGCCGCACGCGAGGATCGCCGGCACGCGCGGCGCGACGCGGCTTTCGCTTGCGCATGCTCGCTCGCTGTTCGTCGGCGAGCGGGCGGAAAACATCGATCTCTTCGGCCTCGTCATCGACGGGCTGAAGGCGAAGCCGGCGGAAGGCCGCGCGCTGGTGCATCTGGTGGATGCGCAGGAGGTCCGTCTGACCGATTGCAGCATTGTCAATGCGGGGCGTAACGCGATCACCCTGGAACGCTGCTCGGGTTCGGTCACCGGCTGCATCATCGAGGATGCCGGCGACGGCGCGCTGTTCGCAATCGACTCCACCGGACTTCGCATCGCCGGCAACGTGATCCGGCGCTCCGGCAATAACGGGATTCAGGTCTGGCGCTCGGCGTTCGGCAATGACGGCACCATCGTCACCGATAACCGGATCGAGGACACCCGCGCCGATGCCGGCGGCGACGGGCCCTACGGCAATGGCATCAGCGTCTACCGCGCCGGCAACGTGCTGGTGCGCGGCAACCGCATCGACGGCTGCGCGTTCTCGGCGGTGCGCGGGAATTCGGCGTCGAATATCCAGATCGCCGGCAATGTCTGCACCCGCCTCGGCGAGGTTGCGATCTATTCGGAATTCTCTTTCGAAGGCGCGGTGATCACCGGCAATACCGTGGACGGCGCAACGCTTGGCATCTCGGTGACGAATTTCGATGTCGGCGGCCGACTCGCGGTGGTTCAGGGCAATCTCGTCCGCAATATCACCGCCGGCGCCAGCGAAGATCGCGGCGCCGGCATCGCCATCGCAGCCGACAGCGTGGTCACCGGCAATGTGATCGAGAACACCGCCGTTATCGGCATCGCGGCCGGCTATGGGCCGTATCTGCGCGACGTGATCGTCAGCGACAACGTGATGCGCGGGACCAATATCGGGGTTGCGGTCAGCGTGGTGAAAGGATCGGGCACGGCGCTGATCGCCAACAACCTGATCGCCGAGGCCAAGGGCGGCGCGGTGGTCGGCCTGGAATGGGAAAAGCGGGTCACCGGCGACATGACCCGGGATGGCGTCGGCAAGCACGCACACGTGACGCTGAGCGGGAACCGGGTGCGCTGACGGATCACCGCCCTTGTGGTGCCGCAAATCGATTCCTAATTTACCGCCATGGAGTCACCGCTTGCGCGGCGCCGATCCTGGCGCAAGATCATCATGCTCACCATTCTCGCTCTGTTTCTCGTGCCGGTCGCGGCGCGTGCCGCCCTGTTCGCCTTCGAAGACCGCCCCGGCGGCTGGCGTAATGCCGACTGGTCGAGCATCGGCGCCCTGCCCGCCGCCGCGGCGCATCCGGAGGCGCGCGTCCTGTTTCTGTCCGGCCGCACTGGCGGGCTGAAGGGGGCGGTTGCGGTGCATAGCTGGGTGGTGTTCAAGCGGCCCGGCGCGAAAAACTGGACCCGCTACGACGTGGTCGGCTGGGGCAATCCGGTGCGGCTGAATGGCTGGGCGCCAGACGGCCGCTGGTACGGTTCGGCGCCGACCGTGGTTGCCGACATCAAGGGCGAACAGGCGGAAGCCGTCATTCCCGCAGTCGAGAAGGCCGTGAAGGATTACCGCTATTCGAATTACGGCGATTACCGGCTGTGGCCCGGGCCGAACAGCAATTCCTTCGTCGCGGCGATCCTGCGCGACGTGCCGCAGATCCAGGCGACGCTGCCGCCGAACGCCATCGGCCGCGATTTCCGTCCCGGCCCTTATCTCGGCTTGACCGATTCCGGCACCGGCATCGAGGCCAGCCTCTACGGGCTGCTCGGCGTGAAAGCCGGCTGGATCGAGGGGCTGGAGTTCAATCTCGGCGGGCTTGTCGCCGGGCTCGATATCCGCAATCCGGCGCTGAAACTGCCGGGCTTCGGACGGATCGGCCTGCCCTATTCCTCCGCCAATGCCGCGCTGGCGCCGTCAAGGTAAGGTCTGCTCCTGCATGTTGAGTCTGTAGCCCGGATTGAGCGACAGCGAAATCCGGGACCGCAAGACCCCGCATGTCGCTTCGCTCATGCGGGCTACGGATGCTACGGGGGAGCCATGACCACCGCGCGCAAATCGCCACCCGTGCTTTCGATCATCGTCCCGGTGCATAATCACGCGCGCCGCATCGGTCCGGTGCTGCAGGCGCTGCGACCGTTCAGCGACCGCAATGTCGAGATCATCGTGGTCGATGGCGGCTCGACCGACGACACCGCCATGCTGGCGCGGCCGCTCGCCGACCAGGTGATCCGCGCGCCGCACGGCCTCGGCCGCCAGATGAACGAGGGCGCCAAGGTCGCGAACGGTTTCATCTTCCTGTTCCTGCGCCCCGAAACCACGCTGCCGGCGGACGCCGATACCCAGGTGATGGTCGGCCGTTCGCGCGACACGTCGGTGTGGGGGCGGTTCGACCTGCGCATCGCCGGACGGCACATGCTGCTGCCGCTGGTTTCGCGTTGGCTGAACTGGCGCTCGCGGGTGTCCGGCATCGCCACCGGCGATCAGGCGATCTTCGTTCAGCGCGAGACCTTCTTCCGGATCGGCGGCTTCAGCCATCTGCCGGTGCTGGAAGACGTCGAATTGTGCCAGCGGCTGAACGCCATCTCGCCGCCGATCTGCGTCGCTTCGCGGGTCACCGTGCCGGGCGAGCGCTACGATCGCGAGGGACTGTGGCGGACATTGCGCGACCGATGGATGATGCGGCTGCGCTATCGCATGGGCGCGAAGCCGGAAGATCTGGCGAAGCGATATGGAATTGACGGCGGCCCCTCGCCCGCCGGCGCTAGCTCATCCGGATCAGCACCAGTCCGCAAACGATCATCAGCGCCGCGCTGATGCGCGCCGGGCGTAGTGGCTCCTTGAGGAACACGACCGCGATCAACGCGCCGAACAGCACGCTGGTCTCGCGCAACGCGGCCACCAGCGCGATCGGTGCCAGCGTCATTGCCCAGATCACGATGCCGTAGGACAGAAGCTGCAGGCTGCCGCCGAACAGGCCCACCGGCCATGTCTTGAGCATCGGCGCGACGGAAGACGGACTGCGGCGGATCAGGAAATAGACGATCATCGCCAGCGCGTTTCCGATGAACATTGCAAGCGTATAGGCATGCGGATTGCCCGCGGCCCGTCCGCCGATGCCGTCCACCACCGAATAGAGGCAAATCGTCAGCGCGGTGAACAATGCAAAGCCGACCGCGCGCCGGTCCGGCGGCTGCATCAAGCGGCCGCCGCGCAGCGACAGCAGCAAGACGCCTGCCGCAAGGATCACGATTCCGCCCCAGCCGCTCAGGCCGATTTGCTCACCGAGGGCGAACGTCGTGACGCCCGCGGTCATCAGCGGCGCCGAACCGCGCGCCAGCGGGTAGACCTGCCCGAGATCGCCGGTGCGGTAGGCTTCGCTCAGACCGATGAAATAGAACAGGTGGATGACGACCGACGCGATCACCCATGGCCACGCGACGGCCGGAGGCAATCCTGCGAATGGCAAAAGCGCGAGCGAAACCAGCCCGGCGCCGGTGGTGATGAGCACGGTCGAGGTGAGCGGATCGAGCCCGGTCTTGATCGCAGCATTCCAGCCAGCATGACAGGCGGCGGCGAACAGCACGGCGGCGAAGACAGTGGAGTCCAATTACGTCTCGCGGGTATCCTTTCCCTCTCCCCTCCGGGGGAGAGGGTGGTCTCGGCTCGCAGAGCGAGCCGAGACCGAGTGATGGGGAGCCGTCAGTTTCGATACGAGGTCGCTCAGCACACCGTCCGGATTACTCAGGATGTCATTATTCGCGTAGCGGACAACAACATAGCCTTGTTCCATCAGCCACCGGTCTCGATTCGCATCCCTGTCCGACACATAATGCTGCCCGCCATCAGCCTCAACGATCAGCTTGCTTCCGAGGCAAACAAAGTCCGCGATGAAAGGACCGACGGGCGCCTGGCGTCGGAATTTGGCGCCACCGAGCCTGCGGCTTCGCAGCAAAAACCACAACTTTCTCTCGGCATCGGTCATGTCGCGGCGCATGGATCGTGCGCGCGATGTGGCAAGTGGCGGGCGTTCGTATTTAACCACCGTCCGCAAAGCCCCCTCACCCGGTCCGGCCTTCGGCC